>LKMJ01001851.1_pt1 | contig 19013 bp, 16 predicted proteins | sample 643391 | NCBI WGS metagenome assembly LKMJ01 (sample SAMN04112250, study PRJNA286221) | soda lake metagenome | biome: soda lake; feature: Kulunda Steppe; material: water; isolation source: sample PL-Br10 brine of Picturesque Lake | place: Russia: Kulunda steppe | collected 2010-07 | reverse complement strand
GGACTTCCCGCCCTCAACCACATTGTGCCGGTAATGGAGCTCTTGGACACCGACCTGAAAAAGCGGGGGCAAAGTCCGAACCGACCTGCTCCGGCCTTGGCGGAGCAGGTCAAACCCAAGCAATCACGGAGATCGCCTGGGTAAGCGAACAGGGGGTGCCCAACCTCTCCCTAATCGCCCGTCTCAATCGCAGCGCAGGAACCGTGCATCGACGTTAAAATCTCACGCTCCATCAACTTCCGGCAATGGCCCGCGCCCGGTGGGCAATAGCTCCCCGGGAGGTTTCTTCATAGTCGAGCAGTTCATCCGGTTTACCACTCTTTGGTTTCTTGCCCACCGCCAGTTTATAAACCGGCACTGCAACCGTGGCCAGGGCACTCTGCACCGCTTCCCCCAGCCCGCCTTCGGCATAATGGTCCTCCACCGTAATGATGGCCCGGGTTTCACCGGCCGCTTTTAGCAGGATCTCTCTGTCCAGGGGTTTAATGCTGTACATATCCAGCACCCGAAGGTTGATCCCCTCCTGTTTCAGCTCTTCATGTGCGGCCAGGGCTTCAAACAGGGTAATGCCGGCAGTCGCCACCGTCAGCATGTCCCTGTCGCTGCTTCTGAGCACCTTGCTGCCGCCGATGGGAAAATGCTCTTGGGGACCATAAAGAATGGGAGTGGCGGCACGGGTGGCCCGCAGGTAGACAAGTCCCCGGTGACGGGCCGCCGCTTCGACCAATCTCTCCATCGCCGTGGCGTCGGCCGGGTATAGCACCACCGAGTCGCCAATGGCCCGGAACATGGCGAGATCTTCCAAGCCCATCTGGGATGGACCATCCTCGCCGATGGAAACCCCGGCGTGGGACCCCACCAGCTTGAGGTTGGCCTCTGAATACTGCCCCATTCTGATCTGGTCATAAGCCCGGGTCAAAAAGGCGGCAAAGGTGGAAACAAAGGGCAGCTTGCCGCGCAGGGCCAGACCCTGGGCCGCTCCCACCATGTTCTGCTCGGCTACATACATCTCAAAAAAGCGTTCCGGAAAGGCCTTCTTAAAAACCTCCGCGGCGGTGGAGTTGCTCACTTCCGCATCCAGGCTGACCAGCCCGGGAAAGCCGGGGCCCAGCCGCTTGAGAGCGTTGCCAAATGCCTTGCGGGTGGCCACCGGTTGATCGGCAGGATAGTCAAGGGGGGCGATCTCCGCCGCCGAACCAGGCTCCGGCTCGATTCTCTCCGGAGTTTTGATCTCCCCCCGCACCGAACAGTCAACCCGGCCCAGTTGCTGGAGGGCCTGTTGGTAATCATCCGGGGAGAGAGTCTTGCCGTGCCAGCCGTCCCGGTTTTCCATAACGGCAACCCCTTTGCCCTTTAGCGTCCGGGCGATGATCATCACCGGCCGGCCCGCTGCTTGCCGGGCCTGCTCGTAAGCCGTCAGGATCTCTGGATAAGAATGACCGTCGATCACGATGGTCCGCCAGCCAAAGGCTTCCAGCCTGAGCTTATAAGCCTGCAGATCGTGACCATACATGGTCTCGCCCCGCTGACCCAGCCGATTGACGTCGATTATCCCGATAAGATTGTCCAGCTTGTAACGGGCGGCCAGTTGGATTGCCTCCCACTGAGAACCCTCGGCCATCTCGCTGTCGCCGAGCAGGACATAAGTACAGCAGGGCAGTTTATCCAGGTATCTGGCATTAAGGGCCATACCCAGGCCGATTGACAGCCCCTGGCCGAGGGAGCCGGTGGCCGCCTCGGCATAAGGAAAGGACGCCGTGGGATGGCCTTCCAGGGGGCTGCCGAACTGCCGGTAAGTGAACATCTCCTCCTCGGAGAGCCGGCCCGCCGCCAGCCAGAGGGCATAAAACAGGGGCGAGGCATGCCCTTTGGAAAAGATCAACCGGTCGTTGTTGGGATAATCGGGCCGGTCGGGGTCGTAGCGGAAGCCGCCGCCAAAAAACAGCCCGGTCATCAGGTCGGTGGCGGAAAGCGATGAGCTCGGGTGCCCCGAACCGGCCCGGGTGGTGGCGGCCAGAATGTAATAGCGGATCATGGCGGCCAGCTCCCGCAGCTTCTCTACCTGTTCCTGCCCTTGAGTCATCAAACGCTCCTTCCCGGCACCCGTGACCGCTTATGGGACAAATCCTGTGATTGGTCACGCAATTGGTCACCAGCCGGCTTGCCGAATTTTTGCGGGATGGCTTCAAAATCAGATTATCAGAAATCCGCTTGACAATCAGGTTTTTTATAAAAGATGCTTAAACAGTGAGTTGCCATCGTAACCGAACAATCCACCGCGGTGAGCTTGCGGGCAAAAACCCCGCCAGATGCCATTTATTCAATACAAGGTCGGAAGAGATGGAAAAATGAAGATATTAAAACTGTTGTTGCCGGCCCTGACGGTACTGGGCCTGAGTTTTTCGACGGCCTGGGCCGCCGGGCAGTTGGCGGCCGAAAGAGGCGAGGCAATTTTTAATGACCCCGACTTTGCCGGCATATCAACGCCTTGCAGCTCATGCCACCATAACGGCCAGGGCCTGAAAAAGGTCGAGGAAAAAACCGGGTTCAACATCCTGGGGGAGACCGAAGCCAGCCTGGAGGATGCGGTAAACTACTGTATCGCGATTTTCGGCAATGGCCAGGCCATTGACGTTGATTCACCAAAGATGAAAGACCTGACTGCCTATATTAAAACCTTGAGATAACTCGTGACTGACGTCATTGACAGACACAAAAACAAGACGGCATAGCCGGTAATATTTTAACCAAATGAGGCAACACCATGGGATTCAACGATGAAGTCAGCAGGGCCGTAAACCGGAAGGCTCCCAGCGTTACCACCGAAGATACCCTGCTCAAGGCCATTAAGCTCATGGTGGACCACAGCTTGACCGCCCTGTTGGTTAAGTCGGGCGGCGAAGTGAGCGGGGTGATAACGGATACGGATCTTCAGTCCAGGATGGAAATAAATAATGATCTTGCCGGAACCATGGTCTTGGAAATCATGACCTCCTGCCAACTGATTACCGGCCAGGCGGCGAAATTCCCCTGCGTGCAGATGGATTCCGGACTGAACGTACAGACGGCATTGAGCATCATGAACAAGGCCGGAATGAGGCACTTGGTGATCGCCGGTGAGGACGACACTCCCATGGCCATAGTCTCCAATATGGATCTTTTCCGGCTTGCCCTGGAGTCGTAATCCAAGAAAACATGGTCTTATCAATGGCCTTCCTGTAACCAATCACAGGGTTATCCCGTAAATTGTTTTTTATTCATTTTCGCAGTTTCGTGGCACGTGCGGCCCGGTTCTCGTCGCGATCGCGCTCGTGGGGCTTGATCAGGCGGAACTCGCAGGTATCGCCGGGGGCGATCTGGCGGAAACGGCCCCGGTAGGCCACGGTAACCAGGTTGGCGGTAAACGAGCAGCTGGAGATCCGGAGGGTGTCGTGGTTGACCTCCAGGGCCAGCATCTGCCGCCGATACCGCAACTGTGTCCTTAAGCGGCCAAGATCGGCGGGCAGCGCGGGGTCGAAATGAAGCACATTGGCCCGCATCTCGATACCGAGATAGCACCGCTGGATCAGATCGATGGTACCGGCCATCGCCCCCAGGTGGATGCCTTCCGAGGTGGTGCCGCCCTGGATATCGGCAATGTCGCTGTCCAGGGCGCGCTGAAAGAGATGCCAGGAGCCGGAACGGTCGGAACGGGCCAGCACCCAGGAATTGGCTACCTGGCTCAGGGTCGAGCCGTGGGAGGTGCGGGCGAGGTAGTAATCGACGTTGCGGGGAATGGTGTCGGGATAAAAGGGATAGCCAAGCTGTTCAAACAAAAGGGTCAACTCCTCGGCGGAGAAAAGATAGAACAGCATCAGAACATCGGCCTGCTTGGAAACCTTGTAACGGTTCGGGGTGTCGTCCTCGGCCTCCAGGATGCGGTCCAGGCGCTGGATGTCGCCGTATTTGCTCTTATAACCCTGCCAGTCGAACTCCTCGAGATCGCCGTAGCCCTCGAACTGACTGATGATGCCATCGCCATGGAACGGCACCCGCAGTTTGCAGCTCACCTCCTGCCACAGTTCGGTTTCCTTGAGCCGCAGGCCGATGCGCTCACAAAGCATCCGGCCATGAAATTTGGGCAGCATGTCCAGCACGTCCAGGGCCCGGCTCAGCACCCAAGCCGCCATGACATTGGTATAGGCGTTGTTGTCCAGTCCCATCTCCTGCCGGGAATCGTTGCCGGGATAGGCGGTATGATACTCATCGGGCCCCATGACCCCATGGATTTCATAGCGGTCAATGGCGGCGTTGTAGGTGGTGAGGCTGACCCATAACCGGGCGATCTCCAACAGCATTTCGGCCCCGTAGTAATAAAGGAACTCGTGGTCCTCGGTGGCCTGGTAATAGCCCCAGATGTTATAGGCGATGGCCGCGTTGATATGGCGTTGAAGCTGGGTATTGTCCGGCAGCCAGCGGCCCGAACGGGGGTTTAGATGCAGGTCTTGAGTTTCCTCCCGGCCGGTGCTGCCGCTTTGCCATGGATACATAGCCCCCGCATAGCCCGCTTCCCGGGCCGCCCGCCGCGCTTCCGGCAGGCGCCGGTGGCGGTATCGCAGCAGGGCCCGGGTCAACACCGGCATCCGCAGGGTCAGGAAAGGGAAAATAAAGAGTTCATCCCAGAAGATGTGGCCGCGATAGGCCTCACCATGCCAACCCCGGGCGGGAACCCCGACGTCGCGGTCGGCGGTGTGAAAAGACACCGTCTGCAACAGATGAAAAATATGGACCCGGAGTTTTAACTCGGTGCCCTGGTCCGTCTGCTCTTCCAGATCGATGCCGCCGTTTTCCCAGAGGTGCTTCCAAGCCAGGGCGTGATCCGCCAGGAGATCGTCGAAACGGCCGGCATCGGCAAGGGTTTTGCGGGCCGCCAGGCCGGGCTCGGAGATCGCTCGATCAAGGGAGGTATACATGGCCATGATCTTCTCGACTACCACCCCCTCCCCCCGCGCCAGGTTGATGACCATTTCCTGGCCCACCTGATGGTCGTCGACGTGGTTGCTGCATTCAGCCTCGAGCTCGGTTTTGTTCCGATACAGGCGGGTGCGGGCGGCCTGGGCCACCTGGATCAGGGACTGGTTGGTCCGGACCCGGAGGAACATGGTGTCCGGGGCCGGATGATCCCGCTGCATGATCTCGAGATGCCGGTTGGCCAGCTCGCGGTAACGCCGCACCCCGCTGTTGGTGACCCCGCCGTCCAGGGCGCTGCGGACCGTCAGGCGTCCCGTCCAGTCCTCGGCCCGGAGTTCGACGGAGAGCCCGGCCAGGTGGGGATTGGCCATGCTGACCAGGCGGCGTTCCCGCCAGCTCGTGGTGCGGCCACCGGCATCACGGAAGCGCAGCTCGCGGTTAAGCAGGCCCGTTTTAAGATCCAGCACCTGGCGATAGGCAAGTATTTCCACCTCGTCGAGGCGAAACCATGGGCCGTCGTCGATGCTGAAGGTCAGGGGCAGCCAGTTCGGCATGTTGACCAGGTCCTCGTTCTCCACGTCCCTGCCGGCGATCCTGGTCTGCAGGCGATTGTACCCGCCGGCCAGGTAAGTTCCCGGATAATGCACCTCATCGGCCGGGCTGTCGGGAGCGGCCCCCCGGGTGGCGAAACAGCCGTTGCCCAGGGTGCACAGGGCCTCGCGCACCCCTTCTTGTTCAGGGTTGTAGTCATCGTAAACGAAATGCCAGGAGTCCATAAATGCCTCTTGAGGAAACGCCTCGTAATTATCCGGGGTACCGGGCCGGACAGTTATCTTGCCCCCTGGTTTTTCAGCCACGATCCGTTGGCGTCTTTTCCTTTGCCGCCGCCAGGGTGACCAGAAGCTCCAGGAAACTTTTGACCTCCCCGGGGTCGGCCAGGGCATAGTCGGCGGCGGTGGGACGGGACTCGTGATCGCGCACGGCAATCCCCAGCCCGCGACCGGCAAGGGCCCGGAAGGCATACTCATCGGTGATATCGTCACCGACATAAAACGGCACCACCCCGGGACCGTCAAGACCCAGCTGCTCCAGCAGCCAGAGTACCGCCCGGCCCTTGTTCCAGGCGATGCCGGGCTGGATCTCGAACACCTTCTTGCCCAGGCCCCGGCGCAGGCCCTGATGATCGGCCAGCACCCGCTCCACCACCTCTTCAATCTGCGGTACATCCTTTTCGTCCACCCGGCGATAATGCACCGCGATCGAGAAACGTTTGCGCTCCACGGCGTGGCCCTCGATTCCGGACAGCCCGTCGCGCAAGCGCTCTTCCACCCGGTCGAGCTCGGGCAAAAATTCGGCGCCCTTTTCCAGGCTTTTGCTCCACCCCTGGGGGCCGGCGATTTCAAAACCGTGACTGCCGGCATAAAAAACCGACTCAATACCCACCAGTTCCTGCAGCTTCTTAAGATCGCGCCCGCTGACGATGGCGACCTTGCAGTGCCGGGCCAGCTCGGCAACGGCACGGCGCATGTCAGCCCCGAGCAGGGCCTTGGTATGATCCTCGACTATGGGGGTAAGGGTGCCGTCGTAATCGAGAAAGACCACCGGGGTGCCGGCGGCCAAACGCTGCCGAAGCTCTTTTCTCCCTTCCTCGACGGCGGGCAGATTTGCCAGGGTTTTAACTTTCAGGGTCTGGTCCGGATTCAGGACCAGTTCGGCGACATCCCGGACCACGAGCCGGGCACCCGCTTTTTCCAGCTCGTTGCCGTGGTTGTCGCGGTCAACGCCGATCACCAGGCCGAAGCCGCCCCGCTTGCCGGCTTCGACTCCGGCGATGGCATCTTCCAGGACAGCGGCTTGTTCCGGGGGCACATTCAGGCGGGACGCCGCTTCCAGCAGCATCGCCGGTTCCGGCTTGCCGGGCAGACCAAGCTCGGCCAGGTCACTGCCGTCAACGCTGACATCGAACAATTCAGCCGCTTGCGCGTTGGCCAGTACCGCCGCCGCGTTGCGGCTGGCAGAAAAAACCGCCACCTTGAGGCCGCCCCGCCGCAGCTCCATAATCAGCCGCCGGGTTCCGGGATAAACCTCGACCCGGTTCTCCTTCAGCCAGGCGTTGAAGTAATCGTTCTTGCGATTGCCCAGGCCGCAGATGGTCTCCCGCTCCGGCGGATCACTCTCGTCGCCGTAAGGCAGCTCAATGCCTCGGGAATCAAGAAAGCTCCCGACCCCTTCGTAGCGCGGCTTGCCGTCGATATAGCGGCGATAATCGCGATCGGGATCGAAGGGAGACAGGGTTTCACCGCCGCCGGAGGCGCGCCCCTGCAGGAATTCGGTAAACAAGCGCTGCCAGGCGGTAATATGGGCAGTGGCGGTATCGGTGACCACCCCGTCCATATCGAAGAGCACCCCGGCAAGCGCCGGCAACGGGCCGGCGGCGCCGCTGGTGGATTGCGGCACCCTGTGACCGTTTATCATTTTGCCCCCGTGATCACTAACATGTGCACTGGCCCCCATCATCGAGGAAAAGCGGCCGCCCCTTCCGCCGCTCTTGTGGTGCCCTGCCCGGCCACGGCCTGTTCAAGAAAAAGAGGCATCAGTTTTCTCCGCGCTTTGCCGAAAATATCTTTAGTTGCCCGTCAGAATTTTCACCACACCAAGCACTCCCAGCAGGGTCAACACACATAAAATAATGCCGATCACCGCCATCCATCGCTGAACCGGGGACCTCAGGGCAAACAACCCGACCACAATCCCGGCAATCGCTGGAACAAATGCCAGCGGCCGGAAAAAGATCAGGGCAATCAAGCTGACCAGGCCAAGAATCAAGGCTGAAACCGCGGCGAAATTCTTTTGATTGCTGCCACCGCCCGCCAACCCTGAGGTTTGATAATCCACAGTTCTCGGTGTCGTCATGTCGCCTCTCCTTTTACTCGTAGAATCCTGGCATCCCGCACCCTCAAAAAAACCTTGACAAGGGTTTTCCATGATTTGATAGTTTCAGTATATGTTTTTTCCGGCGAAAGGATCAAGGCGAAGTTGCCAGCAGAAGAAAAAGTTAAATAAACAGCATGGTTATTCTGTCGGCGCGGCCATGAATTCAGGGCGCCGTGGAGCACGACTTTGCTGGCGGGAGGAGATTATGCTCAGAACTCCGGCGGTGGCGCACCAGTTTTATCCCGGGGAGGTCGGGGAGTTGAGAAAGATGCTGGACCGGCTGGTCCCCGGCGGCCCCGATGGGGTTGATCCAAAACCCGCTCAGGCCGTGGTAATGCCCCATGCCGGTTATGTTTATTCCGGCGGGGTGGCCGGGGAGACCGTTTCCCGGGTGGCGGTGCCCGAGGATGTAATTGTGCTGGGGCCAAACCACCATGGGCTGGGGGCACCGGCGGCTCTGATGGCCGAGGGCGGCTGGCGGATGCCCCTGGGAGAGGTGCCGATCAACGGGGAACTGGCGGGGATCATCAGGCGGCATTGCCCGGAGATCAAGGTCGATGAGCGAGCCCATCAGGCGGAGCATTCCCTGGAGGTGCTGGTGCCGTTTCTCCAGTACCGCCAGCCCCGACTCAAAATCGTGCCGCTCTGCCTTGCCCGGCTGAGCTTGGCCGATTGTCAGCTGATCGGCCGGGCCCTGGCCGCCTCTATACAAGATTACGCCAGGGATTTTAACCGGCCGGTCCTGCTGGCAGCCAGTACCGACATGACCCATTTTGAAAGCCGCCAAAGCGCCAGTGCCAAGGATCGACAGGCCATCGACCGGGTTCTGGCCCTGGACCCGGAAGGGCTTTACCAGACCGTGGTCGAGCAGCAGATCAGCATGTGCGGGGTCATCCCCACGGTAATCACCCTCATCGCCGCCCTGGCCGCCGGGGCCGGCCAGGCCGAACTGGTTCGCTACAGTGATTCCGGTGAGGCCAGCGGCGACACCAGCCACGTGGTGGGTTACGCCGGATTCATCATCCGCTGAGCGTAAACGGTCGCGGGGCACCGCATCTTACGGCGATCGGGACGGCTCACGTACTGATGTACGCATCGCCGTCCCGATCGCCGCAACCTGCGGCACCCCGCGACCGTTTACAGGACAACCCTGTGATTGGCTACCGCCGACCGCTTCTTAGATCACCAGGGCCAGCCAGGTGGCCGCAAACAAAACCAGGCTGATCACGCCGTTGGCCGTGAAGAAGGAGAGTTTGATCCGGGACAGATCACCGGGGTTTACCGCCCGGTGCTGATAAAAAAGCGCCCCGGCGGCCACCGCCAGCCCCAGGGCGTAGACCGGGTGCAGCTCCATGATAAAGCCGGTGGCGACAAAGCAGAGAAAGGCCAGGACATGGAACAGCCCCGCCAGATGAAAGGCCCGGCGGGAGCCAAAACGGGCCGGCAGGGAATACAGCCCGGCATCCCGGTCGAATTCGGCGTCCAGACAGGCGTAAACGGTGTCAAAGCCCGCCACCCAGAAGGCTACCCCCAGTGAAAGGAGCCAGGGATAACCGACCAGGGTTCCGGCCACCGCCACCCAGCCACCCAGGGGCGACAGGGCCAGGGCCAGCCCCAGGACCACATGGCATAACCAGGTAAACCGCTTGGTCAGCGAATAGATGAAGGCCAGGGCCAGGGCCAGGGGGGAGATCAACAGGGCCAGGGGGTTGAGCATGGCGCAGGCGAAAAAGAACACCGCCGCCGCCGCCAGCACCAGCAGCCAGGCCTCCCACAGTTTGACGGCCCCGGCGGGAATGGCCCGATCGGCGGTGCGGGGATTGGCAGCATCAAACCGGCGATCGACGATCCGGTTAAAACCCATGGCGGCGGTACGGGCCGCCACCATGGCCAGAATCAGCCACCACAGCACGGCGACAACGGGCAGCCCCCGGGCCGCCAGCAGTGCCCCCATCAGGGCAAAGGGCAGTGCGAACACGCTGTGCTCGAACTTGATCATCTCCAGCATGATCTTTATTTTAGCCCACAACGCCTTCATCAGACCTTTTTATCCTTGTCGCCCAGGCCCTGCCAGCGGGGCAATCCGGCCACCGTAAAACCAAGCTGTTCAGCAACCCGGCCGGCAAAGGCCCGGGCCAGTTCGGCCAGGCTTTGCGGGCCGTGGTAAAAGCCCGGCATGGCCGGGCAGATAATCCCCCCGGCGTCATGCACCTTGAGCATGTTGTGCAGATGGGTCCGGTTCAGTGGCGTCTCCCGCACCGCCAGAACCAGGGGCCGCCGCTCCTTCAAAGTGACATCGGCGGCCCGGTGGATCAGGTTGTGGCTCAGCCCGCCGGCCACCGCCGCCAGGGTGCCCATGGTACAAGGCAGCACCACCATGCCGGCGAAAACGGCGCTGCCGCTGGCAAAGGGGGCGGTGAAATCCTTGATGTCATAGCGGCGGGTCGCCAGCAAAGCAAGCTGATCCCCGGTTTTACCCGTTTCCAGCTCCATCACCTGTTCCCCCGCCTCGGACAGTATCAGATGGACCTCCACCTCCATGTCGGCCATCAGCCGAAGAAACTCCAGGGCATAAAGGGAACCGCTGGCCCCGGTAATCGCCATTATAATCTTTTTCATTGGATGTCTGTCCGTAATCAATCACAGGGTTGGTCCCGTAAGCGGTCAGGGGCTGCCGCCATTCCCATCACTTAACCCCGATATAGACGGTGACGATACCAAAGGTCAAGGGTCGATAAGTGACGGTGTCAAAACCCGCCGCCCGCATCATGCCGGCCAGCTCATCGGGCTCATAGAAAGCGGCGATGGAGGAGGCCAGGTACTGGTAAGCGTCCTGGTCACCGGAAACCGCCCCGGCGATACGGGGCAGGATCCGGTTGAGATAGAAATTGTAGAAGGGCTTGATCAACCGGTTGCGGGGCCGGGAAAATTCAAGGATCAGGAGCTTGCCCCCGGGTTTCAGCACCCGTTGCATTTCCCGCAAGCCCTGCTCGGTGCGGGCCAGGTTGCGTACGCCGAAGGCCACGGTGACCCCCCAGACGCTGGCATCCTGGAGGGGGATCTGCTCGCCGTCGCCGCAGACCGGCATGATCCGGGGCCGCCGCCGGTCGCGTCGCCAGTCGTCCAGCCCCACCTTCAGCATTTCCTCGCAAAAGTCCACAGCCATGACCGTGCGCTCCGGAGCCTGCCGGGCCAGTTCCAGGGCCAGAGGCAGGGTGCCGGCACACAGGTCCAGCACCGATCCCGAGGGAAAATCACGCAATTCCCGGGATACCACCCAGCGCCAGTAGCGGTCCACCTGGAAACTGAGCACCGAGTTGAGCAAGTCGTAACGCCGGCTGATGGCGGCAAACTTGCTCCTGACGAATTTCTTTTTGTCTTCGGGGTTATCGTTATTCATAAGAGACTATCAAGCCCATGCCGGTTACGGTTCATAAATGATTTTCAAAGGCAGGGCCGCCGCCGGCACCTCACCCCGCTCGATGAGCAGTTGAAAGAAACGGACCAGGCCGGCCTGCTGGGCCGGGCTGAAGTCATACTGCATACCGGTCAGGTAGCGCCGGCACTCCTCTTGCGACATGGGTATCCGCGGGGCGGCCACCCGGCAGATTGCCTCCAGGTCGGCCAGCCCCTCCCGCAGGCAGCGCTTAAGTTCACGGTGAATGGCCCGTACCGTTTCCGGCTGCACCCGGTAAAAATCCTCCCGCACCGCCCAGATCGAAAAGACAAAGGGCAGCCCGGTATGTTCGTGCCAGATCCGGGCCAGATCATAACGATAGGGATAATCGGCGGTGGCGGCCAGGTACAGGGCTTCATCACCGATGGAGAGCACCGCCTCTCCTTCCCCCTCCTCTTCGCCCACCACATCCGCCACCTCATAGCGGGGCCTGAGCCGGTAAAAATCCTCCAGGATAATCCTGATCAGGCTCACCGAGGTCTGGGAACGGGAGCTGAGCAGCACCAAAGCGTTATCCAGCTCACCGATGGGCCGGCGGGAAAAGAGAAAAACGCTGCCCACCGAGCCCGTGGCGGCAATGGACAGATCGGCGAGAATACGGTAATTTTCGGGATGCAGGGCGTACTCCTGGGAAGACACCATGGCCAGGTCCAGCTCACCCTGATACAACAGGTGGTTAAGGACCGTGGGCGGGGCTTCCCGCAACCGCCAGGCCGGCTGCCTGACCGTCCGTTGCCAGGTTTCATAGGTGGGCGCGGTATTGAGAAAGCTCACCATGCCCACACGAGCCGCCGCTGCTGTCGCCGGATCACCCATGAGTTCTACTCGATCCATTCCAGGCGGACATCCTCCCCCGTGGTGGTCAGATATTCCAGCACCGCATCAACGCCGCCCTCAATATCCGGGCAGACCACCGCCGGCAGGGCCGCATTCACACCCGGAGCAATGGTCCCGGTCTCCCCCTCCCGACCCAGCAGGCGGGCGCCGCCCCGGGTTGCCATGGCCAGCACCGTGGCCGGTTCCACCCCGGGATGCTCCTGGCGCAGCACCTGCATCTCGTGCCACAGGGAAAAGCCGTGGTTGCTGGCCGGGCTGTCGGTACCCAGAGCCGGAATGATCCCCGCGTCCAGGTAATCCGGCAGCGGAGCCCTGCCCACTCCCAGAAAACGGTTGGACCCGGGACACAGACAAACCCCGACCCCGCGAGCCGCCAGCAGGGCGATATCGTCCCGGCTGACCCGGACTCCATGGACACAGATGGTCTGATGATCAAGCAGACCCAGGGTATCCATCCAGGTCACGGCACCGCACCCCGGCGGCTGAAAGCCGGTCAGGTCCAGCCCCCGCTCCACCAGAAAATCCCGGAAAGGCCCGGTGCCGGCGGCCAGAAACTCCTCCTCGGCGGCGGATTCGGCCAGATGCAGGGGAAACAGGCAGTCTCCGGCAGTGGCGCGTGTTTTCAAGGCCTTTAAAAGCTCCGGCCCGGTGGAATACGGGGCATGCCCGGTGCAACAGAGATCCCCGGGCTGCTGTGCCAGCCGGGCCAGGGCCGACTCCTGGGCCTGACCGGTGAGCCCCAGCATCTCCAGGAAGAAAAAGACCTCGGTCTTGAACTGCTCCCCCACCTCGCGGCTGGCGGGATCGTTGCCGATATCGAGCACCGTCCGGCAGCCGCCGGCAAAAAGACGGGCCAGGGCCATCAGGGCGGCCCCGGGATCGGCGGGGCATTCCTGTCTGGCCTCCAGCAGGCGCCGGATCCAGCCGGTGATATCCCCTGCCTCGGGCTGCCACTCCCGGCTCAAAAAGGCCAGGTGCGCCAGCTCCAGATGGCAATGGGCATTGACCAGAGCGGGGATCAGGACATGGCCGTCATAGTCGGTCTCGGCGGCCAGGGGCAGATCCGCCGCCTGCCGGCTCACCTCGGCATAGGGTCCCACCGCCCGGACCCGGCCGTTTGCGGTCAGGACCGCACCATCCTCCAAAGGCGGAGAGGCCACGGGTAAAACCAACGGCGCCCGGTACAAACGTATGCTCTCGGCCATGGCCACCTCATTGACCAGGTCGGCACCACGTGGGGCGCGGTACCGACCGGCAACTATTCGTAAAGAGTATAATCCATCCGCCGGCGGCGGGCGACAAAACCGGCCCCTTCCACCAGGCGACGGATTTCCGCCTCGGAAAGCCTGAAGCTCACCCCGGCGGCGGCCACCACGTTTTCCTCGATCATGGTGCTGCCGAAATCGTTGGCCCCGAAAAACAGCGACAACTGCGCAATCTTGGGCCCCTGGGTAACCCAGGAGGCCTGGATGTTGGCGACATTGTCCAGAAAAATCCGGCTGACGGCCAGCATCTTGAGATACTCAAAGGCCGTGGCCTTACCGACCCCGGCCAAGGCGGTGTGATCCGGCTGGAAAGGCCAGGGAATGAAGGCGGTAAAACCGCCGGTGCGATCCTGAAGATCGCGGACCCGCTGCAGATGCTCCATCCTTTCGGCCATGGTTTCGATATGGCCAAACATCATGGTGGCGGTGGTCCGCATTCCCAGTTCATGGGCCTGGCCCATAATATTGATCCATTCATCGGCATTACACTTGCGCGGGGCGATCTCGCTGCGGACCCGGTTGGAAAGGATTTCGGCCCCGCCGCCGGGCATGGAATCCAGGCCGGCGGCCTGCAGGCGGACCAGGACCTCCGGGGTGGAGATACCGGCAAGACCCGCGAAATGGTGGATCTCCGGCGGCGAAAACCCATGGACATGGATCCCGTAGCCCTTCATGAAGCGCAGCATATCCTCGTAAAACTCCAGGGGCCGGTCCGGATGCAGCCCTCCCTGGAGCAGGATCTGGTTGCCGCCCAACTCCCTGGTTTCCTCGATCTTGCGCCCCAGTTCGGCATAGCTCAGCAATTCGCCCTCGGGATCCCCCGGGGCCTTGAAAAAGGCGCAGAACTTGCAGCCGGAAATACAGATGTCGGTGTAGTTGACATTGCGGTCGATGATATAGGTAACCACCGGCTCGGGGTGCAGGCGCTCGCGCACCGCAGCGGCCAGCAGCCCCAGCTCCACCAGCCCGGCACAATCCATCAACTCAAGGGCTTCGTCAGCCTCGATGCGCTCTCCGGCCAGTATTCTGTGTTTTATTTTTTCCATATTCCTGGTTCTTGATTACTTTCATCGTTACAGGCGGGGGGCCAGCTGCTCGTACAATGTATCCCGTTCCACCGGGGTGCGGCCGGCGTCCTTGATCAGCCGGATCAGTTCGCTGTCGGCCATGGCCTGTTCGGCCTCGCCGCCGGCCATCTTGGTGATCAGCTCCTCCTTGATGGTGCCGTCCATATCGTCGGCCCCGAAGGACAGGGCCACCTGGGCCAGTTTGGGGCCGATCATCACCCAGTAGGCCTTGATATGGTCAAAGTTGTCCAACATCAGCCGGGCCACCGCGATATTACGCAGATCCTCTACCCCAGAGGTGCGGGCCATCCCCGGGTTGATGGTGGAGAGTTCGGTGTTGCACGGATGGAAGGCCAGGGGAATAAAGGTAAGGAAACCGCCGGTTTCATCCTGGGTTTGGCGCAGCATCAGCAGGTGTTCCAGCCGCTCTTCCACGGTTTCGATATGGCCATAGAGCATGGTGGCGTTGCTGCGCATCCCCAGGCGATGAGCGGTGCGGGCCACCTCCAGCCAGCCTTCCCCGGAGAGCTTTTTCTCGCAGGTAAGCTGGCGGATCCGGGCGCTGAAGACCTCGGCCCCGCCGCCGGGGATCGAATCCAGCCCGGCTTCCCTCAGTTCCTTGAGGCAATCCTCCAGGCTCTGGCCGGAAAGCTCCGCCAGATGGGCGATCTCCACCCCGGTGAAGGCCTGGATATGGACCCCGGGCCGCTCCTCCTTGATGGCCCGCAGCATCTCCAGGTAGTAGGAATACGGCAGCTCGGGATGGATCCCCCCCACCACGTGGATCTCACTGATGGGTTCGGCCAGCCGGGAGCGGATCTTCTCCCGGATCTGGTCAATGGTCATCTCATAGGCCTGGTCGGAATCCGCGGCCTTGCCGAAGGCGCAGAACTTGCAGAGGTTGGTACAGATGTTGGAATAATTGAGGTGCTGATTGTACACGAAAAAAGCCTGGTCGCCGTTTTTCCGCTCCCGGACAATATTGGCCAGGTAACCAAGCAGCAGCAGATCGTCACAGTTATACAAACGCCGGCCATCGTCTTCACTCAGGCGCTCGCCGGCCTCAACCTTGGCGGCAATATCAGTAAGGCCCGCTTTTTTTAGCAGCTTGTCGATCATCGCAATACATCCATAAATTTTTATAAGTGAAAATTGTCGGCGTCGCAAAAAGCCGCGCCGCCGACTGGGCACGCTTTGTAACTACTTGTTTTCGCATTACCGACCAAGATGTCTGGTAGGTTTTTGCAAGGCCATCAAAATTGTCAACATGAGCGCCCTAGAGGTAGCCGGAAACCAGGAAAAATGCAACAAATTACCGGCCCCGGCGGATCATCTCGCGGACAAGCGATCACGGGACACCGCCGCAAGCGGGGATGGTGGTGAAAAACACCGTGGCCAGCCGCTCCTTTACCATGGGGCCTTTGCCGGATTTCCTACTTAAGGGCCGGCAACAGCTGTTTAAAAACCGGGGTCCCGGCCTTTTGCAGCCAGTCGTAGATAATCATCTCGCTGTTGGCCACCACCGCCCCCATCTCCCGCAACCGGGCCAGGCCGGTTTCGTAGTTCTTGGCCGCCCTTGAGGAAACCGCGTCCGCCGGCACCCAGACCCGGTAACCGGCCCGCAGGGCACCAAGCACCGTCTGGTAAACACAGATATGGGTTTCCACGCCGCATATTATCAGGGTATCCACCGAGGTCCCCAGGGACTTTACCCGCTCCTTGACGGCCTGGTTGTTAAAGCAGCCGAATTCCATCTTGTCCAGGGGGGTGATGCCCTCCAGCTCGGCCTTTACTTCCGGCACAAAGTCACCGATCCGCTCGGCGTACTGGGTGGTGGCCAGCACGGGAATCTCCAGGGCCCGGGCCGCCTTGATCAACAGGGCACTGTTGCGGGCCACCTCGTCGCGGGCGGGAATCACCTTCATCAGGTTTTCCTGGATGTCCACCACCAGCAGGGCGCAATTACGGGGCTGTAGATGATAGAGTTCAGCGGTCATTGTTTCCTCCATGTCTGTTTTGCGTCCATAACGCTCTTATGGTTTCTTGCTCCGGCGTGTCTTAATCTTTGGTTTTGTCTTGGGGGTCGGATCCTTAATTTTTTGGGGCGGCCTGGCCAGCCGTTCCAGGACCAACCGCTGGCGCCGGCGTTCCTGGTCGCCCCGGGGCACATGCAGGGGGCGGCCGGTTTCCGGATCCAGGCCGCTGACATAGACGGCGGTGGCCATGGTCCCGGGAGTGGGGGTGAAATCCTGGGACTGGCGAGGGACCAGCTTCAGCTGGCTCAGCTTCCGGGCCATCTTTTCCATGTGCTCCACGGTACAACCGGGATGGGCGGAGATCAGATAAGGATTGAGCGCCGGCGGCCCCTTGCCTCCGGATCCGGCGATCTCCCGGGATATCTTTTGATGGACCCGGATAAATTCCTCCAGCACTCGGCCGTCGGGCTTGTGCATCAGCCGCAGGACTTCGGCTTCGGTATGCTCCGGGGCGATCTTCAAGGTACCAGGAGTGTGGTGCTCAAGCAAACGTCGCAGCAGGCGGGGAGTTTTCAGCAACAACTCCATCCGCAGGCCCGAGGAAACCATGAGGTGCCGCACCCCGGGCACATCGGCGGCGGCACTCAGCAGCTCCAGCAGCGCCTCTTCGTCGATGCGCAGATGACGGCACACCCGGGGATACAGACAGTCCCGGCGGGGGCAGCCCCCTTCCGGGCGGGAACAAAAACAGCCGTAGAGGTTGGCGGTGGGGCCGCCCAGGTCGCTGATGGTGCCGCGAAAATCCCGGTCTTGGGCGATAACCGCCACTTCCTCCAGGATGGACTCGCGGCCGCGGCTGACAATGACCCCGCCCTGGTGGCGGGTGATGGCGCAAAAAGCACAGTTGCCGCAACATCCCCGGACAATGGTGACGGAATCCCGGACCATCCGAAAAGCCGGCACCTCACCGGCATCGGGGTGGGGCCGGCGAACATAGGGCAGAGCGTACAGCCGGTCCAGCTCCGCCGGGCTCAGGGGCGGCGCCGGCGGGTTCTGGAGCAGCCAGTGGGACTGCTGGCGCTGGAGCAGGACGACGGCCTCCTGGGCCCGGGCCTGGCGGTCGATCATTTTTTCCGCCTCCAGGAACCGTGCCCGGTCGGCCATAATCTGCTCATAATCGGGCAGAATTCTGGCCGGCGCCACCTCCGGGGCCTGGTGGTTCGTTCCGGGATGACTGACAAGTTCAGGGTCGTCCGGGTGAGAAGCCCGGGTGGCAGCTTTCGGGGTGGCAGCGTCCGAAACGGCAGCCTCCGGGGCGGCAAAGCCGCGCCCGGTCAACTGGGCGGGAGTAAGTCGTTCACAGGTGCCGGGAATCGCCCGTAAATCCCGGCCCGTCTCCAGTCGCCGGGCCACCTCCAGCACCGCCCTTTCCCCCATGCCGTAAACCAGCAGATCGGCTTTGGCGTCGGTGAGCACCGAGGCCCGCAGCTTGCGCTGCTGATAATCATAATGGACAAAGCGCCGCAAGGAGGCCTCCAGGCCGCCCAAAATCACGGGCACCTCACCGTAAGCCCGGCGGGCCTGCTGGGCGTAGATGATGGTGGCCCGGTCCGGCCGGCGGCGGAAGCGGCGCTGGGCCGTTTCCCCGAAATAGGGATTGCCGCCGGGGGAATAATCATCACGATCCCGGACCTTGACGTTACCGGTGTAATTGGCCACAATCGAATCAAGATTGCCGGCGGAAATCCCGAAAAAAAGACGGGGCCGGCCAAACCGGCGAAAGTCGTCGGGCCGGTCATAAAGGGGCTGGGCCAGAATCGCCACCCGGTAACCGTGGGCCTCCAGCCAGCGGCCGATCAGGGCCAGGCCGAAGGAAGGATGATCGATATAGGCATCCCCGGAGACCAGGACCACATCCACCGCCTCCCAGCCGCGACTCCGCATGTCCGCGGCACTGGCCGGCAAGAATTTGTTGGCCGCCGCTGTTTTTTGCACTTTACCCGATCCTCCGGTTAAACTATAAATTGCCGATCAAAGAACAATAAAAAAGGCGGCTTGCAAAGAACCGTCAACTCCACAGGAGGGACCAAAAATGAAAATCGAAATCACCTACTGCTCCAAGTGAAACTATCTGCCCCGCGCCTCCGGTCTGGAGGCCGAACTGAAAAAAGAATTTCCCCACGCCACCGTGGAGCTGATCGCCGGCAGCAACGGTATCTACGACATAACGGCCGACGGCCGGGAGATTTTCTCCAAACACAAGAGCGGCCGCTTCCCGGAAAACAAAGAAATCATCAATCTCCTGAAATAGGATGGCCTCGCAAAAACCCACCAGACATCTTGGTCGGCAATGCAAAAACAAATAGTTACAAAGCGTGCCCAGTCGGCGCCGCCGCTTTTTGCGGCGCCGACAAATAAGCCGTTTTTAACGGGGCCCGAAGATGGCTGTCCCCACCCTTACCAGATTGGCCCCCTCCTCCACCGCCACCTCGAAATCAGCCGACATCCCCATGGAAAGCAGGGGCGG
>LKMJ01001850.1_pt1 | contig 19019 bp, 18 predicted proteins | sample 643391 | NCBI WGS metagenome assembly LKMJ01 (sample SAMN04112250, study PRJNA286221) | soda lake metagenome | biome: soda lake; feature: Kulunda Steppe; material: water; isolation source: sample PL-Br10 brine of Picturesque Lake | place: Russia: Kulunda steppe | collected 2010-07 | reverse complement strand
GGGACATTGCTGACATGAACCCTCTGGAAAGCGACAACAAACTGGTGACTTATCATTCTTGGTTTGCCTGCCCCCTCTTAGATCTTCAAGCTGATTCACGCACACGGGTGCAGAATGGGGGTGCCCCACTGATACCTCCTCGCTATCTGCACCTTGATCTCCGAAAGCATGTTATGAGGAATGTGAGCAGGTTTCGCTTGCGAGCTCATACTCTCGCAGTAGAATCCTCCATCTGGCGCAGTGGAAGTGGCCACTGTGACAAGTGTTCCTGCGCTGCTGTTCAAAATGAGGTGCATGTTCTTTTTCACTGTCAAGAATTGTTTGTGTGCTCCCTTTTCTTCCCTTTCTGTCAATCCTTCTATGGCTCTGTATACTCCACATGCCTTGCCTAGTCAGACTGTCTTTGATTTCCTTCCTCAACGGCACAATAGACTCTGCCATTTCATTTCGGACATTATGGACTATTTTTTGGCTGGCGAAGACCCGCAACAAAGTCAGCCTAATGACCTGGCTGGCGGTTAACCCCTTAAACTTTTCTTTCTAATACCTCACAAGCTCCTTGTAACCTAACCTAGTTTAGATTTTGGCCGCAGGCCAGGGGCATCAGCTAAGCTGCCCTTGTTCGGCAGGTTCAACTATGTAACGTTACCAAAATTTAGAAAGCGGTCATGAACATGAACCAGTCATGACTAACGACTCGTGCTCATATTCATGAGTCTCGTGACCCCATGACTCATTGAGGCATGGCATGCCCAAAGGACACATCTTCTTTTCTCAAATGCTTGTGCAGCTACAGAGCGATCTTTCAGAGTGCAGAAGCCATGTACCAGCAAAGTCAGAAGAAATAGCAAAAAAAATTGTAGCACCAACTTTCACTCGATGACAGCACACAGAAACACAGTGCCACACATCTGCAGCATTCCTCCTTGCCAAACAGTTTCGACACCCCCTGAGATATCCTTGCAGCTGCAGCCCATGAGACCTACAGCACTCACTCAGCCTCTTCACTTGGCTCACGGCTTTTCTGCTGATAGCTCAAGTGGACACCCTGTGGTCAGACAGTCCCACCACATCACCCACAGGATAGAGCGCAGGTTTGGGTTGCCATCATCTTACATGATCTATCCTCCAACCTTGCTGGTCACACCATGTGCTGTGAGGACGTGTCCGAACAATGAATCACTAGCTCCTCTCTTCAACCTTGATGGTCATGTGGAAGGTGGGCTTCAAGATCATGTTGGGACTGCAAAGTGAGGAAGACAGGCAGATAATACCTCGTGTGCTACTGGCATCTATGCATGGTTGCTATTGCCACCTGGCTCGTTAGTTCATGTGACCTGCATTTATCAGGAGCAGCAGGAGCTGCTGCTAGAAGCTCAGTCTGGAGTCCAATCGTTAGTTGCATCCCTGCTGCGAAAGCTGTCCTTGTCATGATGTCAGGTGCATTGAACGAAAGCTGAACTTGTGGACTCGCTAACAACCAAGCAGGTCTGCAAGCCCCAACTGACAACAGGAGCCTAGAAAGTGCACAGTACATGAGCTTGCATGACAGCAACGATTCAACAGAGACTTCGACCACGTCCATTTGCCCACTGATATCAGGCTGCTACGAGCCACACAGCTTGCTGCAAGATCTCTGTCAAGCTCCTGGCACATGCATTAGATGGACCTCGGTCGGACACTGGGTCTAAATTAATGGCATGTGCTCACACAAAGGAATGGCTTGAACAAAGCGCACTGCACACTGCAACTCACCGTCCCTTGGCTCGTGGTCGGAAACGCTTAATGTACGGGCCCTTGTCAGCAAAGCACTCAGTGACCACTAGCTTCGTCTTCAAAGCTCCCCTGTTGTGCTTTGCATTGGCAGCAGCCTGGACAAATAAAGGAGTCCAAGGGCAAGCATGTAGGTCATTGTTTGTACTGTGTACAAGGTGGGAGCGTGGATGATCTGGCTGATTATTAGAAGGGACTCTAATGGTTTGCGTACACTTTAAGTGACAGTTAGGAGTTTTCATGCTCCGGCAAGAGAGGAACAAAGAACTGGCAGCAGGGAGCCCCGTGGGCCTCATCAGCCTCTCAGACCTCACAGAGAAAGATAGGAAATGTCATGTTCAGCCGAGCCTACAGTCTGTAATTTGCAACTCATCCCCAACCAGGGTTGGAGAAATCGCCTGTATACTTAGTAAACCTGAACCCTACAATTTCATCACAAGTCTAGGGGTACTTTAAGGTTCTCAACAGAGCAAAGCTGGTGCAGCACAGGGCGCATTTGGGAGGGTCTCAAGATTTTACGAATTGGTGTCTCAAAGTAACAGTAAATGATTAAACAACATGCAATGCGAGGGTGGTCAAAACGCGCGAATCCTCCATCCCTGCACGCAATTTTTTCTTCCTGTGAGCCATTCCTTGACAGCAACAGCAACAACCTGTTTGCCGCCTCTCTGCAACGAAGCTGGGAGGATGATAAGTCTATGTTCAAGTCTACCTTGCTTGCAGAATTGAGCTAGGGCGTCCCCAATTTCCACATACATCAACCTTCAGCGAACTAGTGCTGGAATAGTGTTAAGTATGAAGCGCATGAGACAATTGAGCAATGTCCTCCAGATCCACGCATATGCGTGCTGGTTCGGGCGGTAAGCATGCATGGTGCAAGCTTACAAATGAATTCTTGTGTTTACGCATGCGAGCGTGTTAGCTCCCATTTGTGTGTGTTCAGTGTGTGTGCATACATGTGTGCGTTTTGTATGTGTATGCAAGTGTGCTTTGTAAGTATATACATGCATGCACATGAGACGTGCTTAATTGATGCCTATATTCGGTCGGTGTTGTAAGAGCATGCATAAATCAGGTGCCATGCTAACCGGTTCATACAAGCCCAAGTGTTTGGCGTCACTTGTGCGTGCATGTAAGCTCTGAGTGTGTGTGTTTGTGTGTGTGTGTTTGTGTGTGTGTGTGTGTGTGTGTGTGTGTGTGTGTGTGTGTGTGCGTGTGTTTGTGCGTGCGCGCGTGCGCTCCTGCGTAGTGTATACATTGCCCACATTTGTGAACATCCTGCATGTTCTGCAAAAATGCAGAAGAACATGCATGCCTCTGCAAGAAAGGTAAACGAGGCAATCTGACTTGGTGGCAGTTCAGGACGTCGAGCACATGCTGGATGCTGAGCCCCTCCAGCCACCACGAATTGAGAGCTGACACCGCCATCCACCGATTCCCCCCCATCTGCTCTTCCCCATGCAGAACTCACTGATAGGAGGGTCTTCAAAATACTCTCACACGCCTTGTATGGCATGTACTCCATCAGCACCAGGGCCTCCTCGTAGGGCCTGCCCCGGATGGTGTCGAGCACGCGGCGGACCTGTGTTGACGATGAGATGACATTACAGATTAGTAATCGACGTGACAAAATGCTGTACAAGTGCGATGCGGAGTGCTCCTGATGCTTGTTGATGCCGAGGGGTGCAAGCCTCCTGTCAGTAGCTTCGAAGCGGGGGGCCCTAAAGTTTTTGAAGGTACTTAAGAAGCGCACCTTGAACACGGAGCCTCTCTGGAATCGCAGGTGTGCCTTGGCCTCCTGCAAGCGGGGTTGTGTGGGTAAGGTTGTGAGGGAGGGTGGCAGGACAGGAACCAGTGTGTGTATTCACAAGGACTACACACAACCAAGATGAATATGGTTGGTGATAATACTGCGCTGCTCCTCTTGAGATTGTCCTGCTGGAGAGGGTGGTGCGCACACACAAGACTTGCTGCCATTTGCTGCTCACTTTGGGTCCAGTGGGGACTGGAGGCTCTGGGGCTGGGGCTGTCTCTGGCTCTGCTGTCTCGGCTGCCTGAGGGCGGATGGTAGGCAGGGGCCTACGCTGCACAACCCTCCTGGCGGGCGAGGCTAGGGCCTTGGGGGCCGGTGATGGCCTTGCATGGCTGCCCAGGCACGCTGCCTGCCTCAACGAGCCAGATAGGAGCATCGTTATCTATTTTATTCAGAATACCTTTAGCCGACCGCTTGGATAATCTTTTGCTGTCGGTTGTGCGCACTGGATGATGCCCGAGCGTCAACTTTACCTATTGTGTTATATTATGGATTGAAGAATTTCTAATTGCACAGATGAGCGACCTTGGTGGATGTGCACCCTTGAGTGAACTGCAGTCAAGATATGAAGACTCTGAAGAGGAACTGGACAGTCCTGTCAGGGGACATGGACAGGCTAGAGGCTCACACAGCCAAGTCCAGCCGCCCTTGCCTGCCAAAGTGCCGGCCATTTCAGCAGCTGTAAGTCTGGAGACCTCCAAGGCTTTGAAGGACTCTCAAGGCAGCTTTGTGGGGCTGGATGAAAAGGAGATGTGGGATGATGATGACGATGAAGAGGAGGAGCATGACGATGATGGTTTTGACGAGCTGGAAGCGGCAATAGACTGGGAGGAGATGCAGGAAGGTAGGGTAACAGGAGTGCTTGAAGGCAACATTTTTGCCCAGCTGGAATGGACCGTCTAACCTTTCCCGCTGGATCTGCATCTGCAGCTCTGGCAGCTCGTGGGATAAATTCAAATGGCACGTTCTTACCTGGCGGCGTGCATCGGCCCAATGCTCATGGAGGCCAGCATAATGCGGCAGCAGCCTACCAGCCTCGAAATAACAACATGCAGGTGCGCACAAGGGACTTTTCAGATCTGGTCTTTAATTAAACAAACTGAAAGAATGTGTGAGGGCATGGAGAGCAGGAAAAAGTGTTTAGCCCTTAATCAGTCAGGGACCCCTTGGAGCTCTGCACTTTTAGTGGTGACTTTTGCAGCATTCCAGAGGAGAAGAAAGAAGTACAGGTGCCATGCGTTGGGCCAAAAAGTTGATTGGAAAGTAGGTGCTAATGTTGCTCCAAACTCATTCACTCCTGCATCAACACTCCTCCAGGCGCACCTGCTGCTCCACAAACATGGTTTCTACATGCTGTCACATCCCTGCAGAAGCTAGACAGCCATTTCAATGGCAGCAGCGTCCGTGGCAGCAGGGTTCTGCACAAGGCAGCAAAGGGCGGGCCTGGAGGGCACAGCGGGCTGCACGTGTTTGATGACCCCCTGGATGCGTTAGGAGGCCATGCTGGTGAGTCAGGCTCACATGCCATGCTTCCTCCATTGCAGGATTGGCTTTTCAAAGCAAAATCCCACAGCAATGTGCTCTTTGCAGGTCGCGTATCTGCATCCGTGGCCAACCAAGTGCGCGCGCATGAGTCGAAAGAGGCAGCAGCACGTGCGCGCGTTGGTGTTGACAAGAGTAATCGCGCTACAGTGGAGCAGGTGGGCATATGGTGCACCTTGCCCCATTTAACAATCGGTGTTTTCTTTTGTCTCATGAGTTGCATGTCATGGAACTGGCTTGCCTTGTGCATACTCTCCTGGTGACTGCTCTTATGCCGTCCTCTGTGAGATGTGCTGTTGAGGAGCACATGCCAGCATGTGTACTTGTTTAAGTGATTGCAATCTTTGCTCATCTTTAAGGCTACTTTAAGCCTTTTGGCCCCTCTTCCATGCTCCGCAGGCCATTGACCCAAGAACACGAATGGTGCTCTTCAAGATGTTGAACCGGGGACTTTTCCAAGAAATCCATGGCTGCATTTCTACAGGTTTATACGCATTCATGATGAATTTCTGCAGCAAGAAGTGATGAAGTTGTGACACTTTGTGAGAAGGCCATTTTGTGCAGCCGATAATTATGGCTGCTCGCTCAGCAATCCCTCCTGTGCACTTGACTAACCCTTTGGCTGACAGCCCTTGCAATTGTACTGCGTGCCCATGCAGGCAAGGAGGCAAATGTGTACCATGCTACAGGCGGGGCGGAGACCGGCACTGACCTAGCCATCAAGGTTTACAAGACCTCCATTCTGGTATTCAAGGACAGAGACCGGTGAGCAGCTTAGCTTTAGTGGCCATTGGTCCTGAGGGATCCCGCAAGCAGAGAGTAAATGGTGCATCATCCTTCTCACCTTCTCACCTGCCTCATGTGTGAACCCCGTGTCCTGGCCAGTAGGCAAGTTTCCTGTCATATGGACCTGGTGTGAGCATGCAGTTTCTCTTCCTTTGCTAGATGTACTTGTGCTTAACAAGCCGTTTTGCAAACTGAGAAGCAAAGCAAAGAGTGGCAATGAGAGCAACCTTGCATGCAGCATGAGACTCTCTCTCTCTCTCTCTCTCTCTCTCTCTCTCTCTCTCTCTCTTTCTGTCTCTCTCTGGCTGTCTGTCTGACTAGCTGGCTGTCTTTCACACAACACACACACGCACTACACAAGCTGCTTTCACTCTCACTGTGTGCAGGTATGTATCTGGGGATTACCGCTTCAAGACTGGCTACTGCCGCAGCAACCCCCGCAAGATGGTCAAGATGTGGGCCGAAAAGGAGTTACGGAACCTAGCACGGCTCAAGGCTGCTGGATTGAATGTTCCAGCACCCATCCAACTTCGCATGCACGTTTTGGTCATGGAATTCATTGGTGGGTTACATCTGAGGCACATCCCCTAGAGCCACATGCCTCCTTATCGAGGATGGATACATGCATGCACCACTCGTGTTTCACGCTTCCCCCCCAAAACATCCACACCCACGCCCACGCTCACACACATGCACTCGCACAACACCACATTTGTTGTGAGCTTCTTTTTAAGCAACAGACAAGCTTACAGCCGTGAGCGCATGCCAGGCACTTTTAATTACCTACGCATGTGGGCCCAGCCTTTAAGGCACTGGGCACAGCTAACTTCATTTGCACATTGTTCAAACACAAGCAGAAGATAGTAAGGGGGTGAATGTCTGTGTGTAACATAATGCGCCAGTGATCGAGCTGACCAACAAGAAAGCTGGCTTAACCTACTGATTCTGGCATGTAGCCCACCTCAAACAGCAGCTCGCCTTGTTTGGCTCCCCACACAGGAGAAGATGGTGTGGCGGCGCCCAGACTGCGTGATGCAGACCTGCCCCTTCCGCGCCTGCGCCAGGCCTACACTGAGATCATAGTGGCCATTCGGACACTCTACCAGACATGCCGCCTTGTGCATGCAGATCTGAGCGAGTACAATATCTTGTACCACAAGGTGGGTGGCCACAGGAGATGCTATTCCTAAGCTTGAGTTGGTTGCTGCAGCTTTTGCTGCTGTGGCTGCTTGTGGCAATAGTGGTGATGGTGGTGAACTTAGAATAAAAATTTTGCGATCACACTCATGAGGAAAAGGTCACACAGCCAGGGATTGAAGAACATTTTTTGCGGCCACACTTGAAAATTTTCACTTTATCTGCACTTTTCCCCCCCTCCCCGAACACCCCTCTCTTCCGGCCTAGATATTGGAAACCACACACTCCTCTTTCCTGGCTTCCCAAAACTAACAAAAGGATCCAAATATTTTCAACACGTCCTCATGCAGCAATTCAGTTGCCACTTTACACAGACTGCACTGTTCTAAGGAGCCTACGACGTTGCAGGCGCCCACATTAAAGCACTCAATTCATGGCCAGCAAGGTCTTGCATGACAGCCAGTTGACCCTGAGCCATCAGCCAAGAGTGCGAGGACAGAATGCTGAAAATTTTCCTGAGCATGGGTGCTGCAGTTGGTGCACACTTGACAACTTCTTCCCCTGTGCATGTGGTCATGGTGCATCAGATCTTGCCTGTACATGGGAGCTCATCCTCCCGTATGTAACTCCCGTATGTGAAAGCCTTTCTTGCACGCAAGTGCTCCTCATGACAGCTTGAATCCTAGGAAATGATAGTGATGACCATTTCTCTCATTTTTCATTTGCCTGACATTCTTGACCATTTTTGGCACCCTACAAGTGCAAGCCTGGTTAACACACACATAAGACATCATCTCTGTGCATTGTTGGCCTGGAGAACCATCACCAGCCAGTGCTACAGCTGGATAAATAATGTGTGCAATCCATGTAGGGAAACCTTGTCTACTCAGACATCCTCTCGAAGTTCATGCTCTTTCCCTCTTCCCGATGTACAAAACTCCAAACAAGGGGTTTCTGGGGGTCTTGAACGAATGCGACTCTCCCTGAGGTCCTGCTGAGACAATCCCTAACTTTTGCCAAAAGTGGAAGAGAAAGTAAATGTGCACTTTGGCGTGGATGAAAAATCCTTGAGGACTGAAAATTTCGTATGTGAAATATTTTGGTTTTCTTAGGTCAAAACTAGTGGAATTATGGTGTTTTTCATTGCCTTATTGCGGTGTGCATATACCAGCTTGGGTATGTTGAGGGCTGCTGGTATGTGCTTTTGTTCGACCTCAGTCAATGCCTTCACCTTCCTAAAAGCTTTAGTGCAGCAGGTGCCGAGTCTCTGCTTGTCCTCCCCCTATCTGCTCCATTGAAGCCTGTGTAAACAGGCATGCTTTAAGTAGAGGTGCAGGCATTCTTAGTCACTTCCACAACTGTGATAAGGTGCACAAGGGCAATTTGCTAGCCACTAGAAGCAACATTATGAAAAGGGAGACGCTCATGTTGTAACTCACATCACGTCTCATGGCTTGCAGGGGCAGTTGTGGATAATAGATGTATCGCAATCTGTGGACTTAGATCACCCCAAAGCACTGGACTTCCTCCGTGAAGATTGCAAGCATGTCAATCACTACTTCAGGACAAAAGGTAAGGTCAATGGCAGTCCACTGCGCAAGTGTGCACACATTGTTGAGGTTCATACATGAACTTATGTATAATGTGCTGAATAGCAACTCCTAAACAATGAGCTTTATCGCATGAATGATACTAGATGATACTAGATCCTGCCAGGAGCCTCCCTACTGGCATGTTCTGCATTTATCCTGCATCTCAGAGAATTTTTACTTCCATGATTGTGCGATTATGAATAGAAATTGAAAAAGTGAGGAATCTTGTAATTGTGAATCTGTTGGATTTTGTCTTGGGGAGGCAGCGTGTTGGAAATTTTGGATCTTGCATGGCGATCAAAGTTGTGCAAATACGGCGTTAATCAGAAATTGCACTGCGTTACAGTGCTTAACTGAAGTTCACGTCACATTACCGTTCAGTACAGTGAAATTCATACTGACGGTGGGAAATCATAAGTGACGGTGCTGCGTCAGGAACTCAGTGGCTCAGAGGCCAGCAAGCTGAAGCCGCCCCGACTTCTCACAAATTACATCATTTATGCAACATATCTTCCGGCAATCAGGCCAAGAGGGCTCGTGTGGCCCTGGGTCAGTCGAGCCTGGCCTGGCCAGCTGCTGCTAGCAGTACCCCCCACAGGCCTGGTAGTTGGTGGGTCGAGGAGGAGGGGAGGCACGAGGGTCAGAACAGCTGGGCAAAGGCAGAGTTAGAGAGGAAGGAGACGCAGCAGGATGGCATGACGACTGTGGAGTACAGCTGCCTGCACTGCCAGATCTCTAGAGGACGCTCGCTGGGCTGAACGCAACACAGCTCAAGAACCATGAGCACTCAACCCTGGTGCATGCAAATTCCTGTACAGCATCTCTGCTCGAGAGGTGGCAGAGCAGGTGGCTGAGTTGATGACAGCGCCAGCTGGCGCATGAGTTTGCAGCATGGATAGATGTAGTGCAGATGGAAGTGGATGAGGAGGGGGATGAGCAGCATGGGGATGAGCAGCGGGAGGGAGACAAGGAGGGGGATGGGGAATGAAGAGGGAGAGAGGCCCGGGGATGAGGAGGGGGAGCGGTGAGGAGGGATGATGGGGATTTTGAATTCCAGTGGAGACCTTTGGAAACAATTGGATGAAGCAAAGGAGACAGAACTTTTGTCTCAGAATGCTGATGAACTGTGCTCTTTAAGTGCCTGTCTGTAATTTCTGACGGTTTCGCACTGTAAATATCTGAACAGTAGACCATCTGCTTTCAGAGGATCACCGTTAATTACACCCGGGGCTCAATTTCTGACGGTCAAAAGTGTAGATTACGTTGTGCTGTCAAATGACGGTTGACGGCGTTAGCCGTAAAGTGCACAATTCTGATGGCGATAGCTACTTCCAGCGGTGCTGGCTTGCGCTTGCGCCCTCCCACCAAGTAGCCCAGCAGCAGCAGCAGACAGGCAGCTGCATTTGATGGAGTGCAGCCAGGGTGAGGCTGGAAGGCAGGGCAAGAGCCATGGCCACAGGGAAAGAGTTTAAGAGGCCATGCAGTTGCTCAAGCGAAGGAATCAGGGGCAAGGATACAGGGAGGGGGCGTGTGCCAGGGCCCATACTGAATGGTTTCTTACCTCTAGGAGGAAACAATCGGGTTGACTGTAGAGATGCACTTAATGCTGAATTAAGGCAAGAGCGTCAGCGTAACAAATGCCCCTTCCCCGATTTTAATCAAAATGTCTTTCTACAGTACCCCAACATATTTGTGCATCCCCTGCACCATTATTTTTTCCATTAAGGTGCATTAAAGCACTTCCTGAATGCTTCATCAGCCAATGGCAAGCAGGTGGGGAGTGATGCTGTGTGTGAGCTGGGGAGGGGAGGTGGTTTCTCGTGCCCTCTCGCCTCTTGTGCTTTACTCTTCCCAAAATGACACCATATTTTTGGCCCTAACTGCTGTTCTTTGAGGACAGAGAATGCCAAGTTTGGACGTGCATGTGCAAAATGGCAGCCTGTTCTTAGCGTCAGCCTTTCCGCTGGTACGAATAGATCTGCACCAAAATTAGCTCGGTTTAACAATTGTCCCCATTTCTGTTTTAAGACGCGTCCGTATGGCCCAAAGCAGTGGTGTGTGCAGCTTGTCAAGAGATGCAGCAGGGGAACGGCAAAGGCGGACTGAGTGTGAATTTAGGCTGTTGGACGTGCCTCCCTTGCAGCAGGCTTGTGACAACGACAACACAGGTTTTGTCACACAAGAAGACAAATCTCCATGCACCTGTCGACACGCGCTTTGACTTCAAACCACCCTTTTTGCAGACAGCATTAAGTGGACAGCTGCGTCTGGCGGGCGCCAAGCAGCAGAATTCCTTTGGTCTGCCCACGTCGGGCAAGAGGATATTCCCTAAGCATTTTCAAACAAGTTCTTTTGTAGCAAAATATCCTGAGTGTCACCCTTTTGCAGTGGTCCTACCTGCTGTTTGGCAGCACTCCCACTTGCATCTCTATTAATATTAAGTTAATAATAACATTAATATCGAATTATCATTATCGCGCAACTTTGCTCATTGTGTGAATGTCATGTATCTGAATGTCATGCACACGGGCGCAAGCTACGCACCAGAGGTCTGCTAAGGCTCTTCATTGCATGCACTTCATTATACGCCAGCATCCTTCATGTTCCTCCAGTTAAAAAAAAGATACATGCTCAACTTTCAGGTGTTGCAGTTCTGACCGTGCGTGAGTTGTTCGAGTTTGCGGTTGACCCTTTGATTACCGATGACACCCTTGATGCAGCCCTGGACAGGCTCATGGACATTGCTTCAAGGTATGATGGCACTGAGCGACTGCAGCCAGAAGTGCTTTATTGCTGGTGTTCCAGGTGCAATTTGTTTTAGTTGCATGCTCCAAGCTCTGGGATTTCATCTGAATTGTTGGTGGGTCCTCTTCAGTGGTTGTTCCTTGTCTTCAGACCGGCAGGTTACCCATGTGCTATTATCTATTCTTGGACGCTCTGGGGTAGCCGTTCCCACTAACAGCCCCCCCAAACTGTCTCACTAAGCTCTTCATTGCTGCAACTCTTGCTCTGAGCAGGCAGGGTGGTCAAGGGCATTCCAAAGCGGGCCCTTGCCTACCGCTCCTAGCTCGCTGATGGGCTTCTGGGGTCCCCTGATTGGCTATACCTGGTCAATGAATTGAAAAAGAAGAATTCAGTGATTAATTCAAGATGGTTTTGTTGATGCTGGAGGCCTTTTATTTACTTTTGAGCTCTCAGCCAGTCCCTGTCCACCTCCAAACGCGGCGCCAAGCCTCCAGTGCCTAAGTATTTATTTAGCTGCAATGATGAAGGGAGCTTGATTGGTAAGCTCTGGGGAGGCCTCCCCTCACAAGGTTTGCCATTGTCCAGTGCTCGATAAACGATCCTGAGGGCTCCTTCCTGTAAGGAGTTGCGGACTATCAGAGTTGAACAAAAAAAGGAATCCCAATGCATGCGCCATGGAAGAGATAGGATGCAGCTTTGTCCATGAACTCCTAGCTGCTGCTAACCTCCGGCCATCCCTTGATTAGCCCCAACATGAAGAATCGCAGACTTCTGTAAAATGTTTTCGATACTTTTGGGATACAGGCATTTGGGTCATTTGGGAGTTGATGCGCGATCCTCAATGTTACCTCCTCTTTTTTGCTCATTACCCGGCCAGAGCCCGCACCATCTCGCTATTTTTCTTTTTACTAACAGCGCAAAACATAGAGCTTTCTGGTGCACTCTTTCAAGGCAAAGAATGGTGCAGGGGTTGCAGAGATGTGTTGGGAAAACAAGTGTGCTCGCTGAATGAGATAGATTGGCTTTGGGGCCGTTTGTGAGGACGACCGAGTGCATGCAGCTACAGATATGCCAGTCGTTGCTGGATCTTAATCTTGTATTTTGTAATCCACGCCTTGCCTACGTCTGTGCTGTATGAAAGTCATGGAACAGGGTGTCTGCCAGAGGACGATGACATGCACGCAACAGAATTCTACAACAAGTAGTGGTAATTGCCTTTGTAATAACTCCACATCAGTCACTGTCCGGCACGTGCAGCCGGCCAGTTGGTGGAGCAGACCCTGAGGCATCCGTTGCAGATGCAGTATTTGAGCAGGCCTTCATCCCAAAGCGCATGGACGAGGTGGGGAGCTGCACGCATGAATTTGCAGTTTTGGCGGCCGAAGATTCCTTTGTTAATTGCCTTGGGTTCTTGCATCAGCGCATTCGAGATCTTGTGCCATGCCTGCCTGCTAACTTGATTTGTATTTAAATGCTCAGCGCTCCATTTCAAGGCTGATCCATTGCTGTGCTGCATTAATAAAAGAGAATTCTACACATGCTGGAGTCTGTCCTTGGCCCAATCTCAGCAGCTGCTTTGCTCTAAGCAGTTCTCAAACCGCCCTCAAAGAAGGTGCTAGCCTTGCAAGGTGAGGTGAGGTTTCAAGGCTGTATCCGCCGAACGAGGGCAGCTTAGCCGTTTGTGGCCTCCAGTGAGGTTCGAACCCCGAACCCACAGGTTGGGGGGGTGGATAACCGATTTTCCATCTCAGGTGCCCCGCCGCCTGCTCGACTATCCGGAGCTCCGTTCTGCGGATACAGCCTTGAAACCTCACCTAGCAAGTCCACCTTGGTGGAAGTTCTACTTGCACTACAAACCTCATGCTTTCAAGCCATGCTTGCACATGATCTGCGACATGTGCTCTTGCGGCACTGCGGCCTTTGCAGATCCTGCACTACGAGCGAGACCACGAGCTGCTGCAGCGCGCAGCGGCACAGGGCAGTAGCGCAGAGGGTGTGGAGGGCACTTACTACCGCGCTCTGGCTGGTTTGAACCCCGACATGTCTGCAATCAAGCAGACACATGCTGCCTCTGCCCCTGGCGCCAATGTTGCAGCTGTGGACCTTGCAGAAGGTAGATGAGCGCAACAATACTTGTGAGACATCCATACTGATGCCAATGGTTACCTTAGTTACATTTGCAGGTGCACTGGGCTGAATGATCTGGAAACGTTGATGGCAGTGAAAGCGCACTTGTATGGCTTCTTTGCCCATGAATAGGCGCAGCCCAAAAAAGGCCAGCTTGCAAAACGCTTACAAGCTAGTTGGCTCAACAACAGACTGGTGGGCTGTCTTCGTCAGCACTTGCTTGACGTGAGTGCAAAATAGTATGGCATCAAACTGACTCCTCAAACTTTGTCCATGCTTGCCACCTGTCTGCCGCCTCATGCAGAACGAAACCAAATGGCTGCAAACAAGGTGCACCATGCCAGCAAGCAGATGATTCGCGCAGTGAAGATATCTTGTACTGAGGGAAAAAAGGAGGCTGAAGGGCTGCAGGGGGAGGGCAGCGCTGCAGCAAGCGTTTGCTTGCCACAAGGCGTACGTGACTTGGCGAGCAGTAGCATGACATGCACAGCTGAAGATGGGTCTAGCAGGCAAGAAACAGTGCACAACAGCGGCAGGGGACAGGAGGGAGCACCTGGAGGTGCCAAGAGATTGGGCTCATTGGGGAACGAGGCAGCGGAGGGCTTGATGCACTGCAGTCAAGATGGGGGGGTAGAGTCAAGCAGCAGCGGGAGCAGTTCTGAAGAGGATGAGGGCGGGCACAGCGACACTGCCTTGCGTTCGTCAAGTGCTGCACCTCTGGATAAGGAGGCGAGGAAGGTGAGTGTTTTTTTCCCCGTCTGTGGTTGATTGATTCTGTGGCTTGTGTGCTGTGCATGTAGGGGGGATTGGGTTACCATCGTTTTTCTGTGGTCTGCATTTGAAAAAGCGGATGCTTGATATCAAGGGTGCCCAGCAACTGGCTTCGCTTGTCCACCTGGCCCATGTGCACCCTTGGCTGCAGGCCCACAAGAAGGCAGTGAAGGAGGCCAACAGGGAGAAGCGCAAGCACAAGACGCCCAAGCACGTCAAAAAAGCACACAAGGCCGGGAAGAAGAAGTGAGGGCGGCTTTCGACCCGCGCGGACGTGTGCCTCAAGGATATTGTCAAACAATGTTTTGATCAGACAGAACGGCTCACATAACAGTACAGGCTCTCAGGAGAAACGGTATAACGCACATCGATCTCCCCCCTTCACTTCTTTTGTTTGTAAAATGACCGACACAGCGATGATGGAAGCATTCAGCTGGAACGAGTCCTTCTTGGATGACCCGCTAGACGAAGTTTTGTTTGACCTGCCACCACACCACTGCTCCCGCGGCGATGACCTCGCGGACTTCCTGGTGCTGGCTCCACCCTGTGCCCTGCCCATCCAGCCGGTAGCAGCACATGTCGTCAAGGAAGAGGAGCACACATTGCAAGAGCAGCTGCTTAAGCCCGCGCTCGTGCCAAAGAAGTCTTCCAAGGGCCCCGCGCTGGCGCTCAAGGCCAACCAAGGTCAGAGAGGGCAAGCACGTGTGGTCGAATTGCGGTGTTTCGGTGCGTTCCTGTGCGTGACGGGGCTCATTTCTTGAAGTAATGTACCGCACCCTATCAGGCGGAATTTGGCATCTTGTACTGGTGTACCCCCTTCGTGCACGGCTCCTGGCATGCACACTTGCATGCACATTAGCACCGTTCCAATCAGCACTTGTCATTCTCATCAGCCACAGAAGCATGCCTCGCACTTGAGCAAGAGCAGGACAGAGCAACCTTCCTCCTGGCTTCTTTTCCATCGTGGATGCCAGCTGTGGACAATTGGCTTTCCCTCCCCGCATGATCCTCTAGCACCCCTAGACTGCCACCATGCTCTTTATCTTGCACATCAATCAGCACGCGGTGATGAATGCATGTGCCTCACCCATGTCCGTCCGGATGTGCTGTACGCGCGATAGAATCTATCATGTTAACATTCTGGATGCACCTGCACAGTACTTATGCATGCCCAATGTCCGTACGCTCTAGGCTCAGTCAGCATACGCCTCACTCCTGGCCTCACTTGCAGCCCCCCTGCCAGCAGCCAGGCCCGTGCGAGCTGCCAGGTCAGCCCCGCAGAAGCAGCAGCAGCCCGCTGCAAAGCAGCCCAAAGCCAGCCATGCCACGCAGCAGCAGCAGCTGCTGCCAGGCAACAGTGGCAGTGCTGATGAAACAGACTATGTAAGCGAAGATGGGGAGGAGGCGAGCGCTGCAGCTGGCAAGACCAATGCAGCCAACAAGCGGCCCCGGGTGAGGCAAAGCTCGTGCTGCCCCACCAATTGACTGGCACATCTTACCGTGCATCCTGGACACACACAACCCTCAGCTTATCGCGACAGAGTGCCGTGCACTGAGCTGTTTGATTTGGTGCAAGTTCCCCCATTATGCCTCTGTGGGCCACTGGCTCGGTGTGATCCTCAGGCGCCTGTCAAGCATGCGTGACTCGTTACCATCCGCTCTTCCCCCCCCCTCGGCTTATCCTGTCCGTCCAGCACTTATATTTACTCAAGCTTGACTGCATGGGCGGCTCTGCCTCTGCACAGGCACCAGAAATCGATTGGCGTGCAATCCAGGACCCCGAGGAGCGACGCAGGCAGCGCCGACTGGTAGGTCCCCATGTGTGCACTGTGTGAGGGCGTGCGTTGTCAGGGCGCATGCATGCATGCTTTGACACACTGGCCTCCCTCTGCCTCCTGCCCTTGCTGTCTCATGGAATGTGTGTATGTGTGTGGCGCGCACACGTGCATGTGTGTGTGCGCGCGCGCTTCTGCAGGAGCTGCGCTCGCCAAGGGGTTATTCAGCACATGCCTGCATGCCTCATGCCTCATTCAAAACGTGTGCGTCAAGCACACAACACACACATGTGCTTGCTTTCATTGTTTTGCAGGCTAAGAACCGGCTCACAGCTGCTCGCTCGCGCGAGCGAAAGAAGATGATCTTGAGCGAGCTGGAGACACGGCTGCAGGGCTTTGAAGCCGAAAATGTACGGCTGCAAGACATGCTGGCAGCTATGAGTGAGGAGAACAAGAGCTTGAGGCAGCAGCTGGGTCAGCTGTTTGAGGGGGGCATCAAGGGCCACCCGTCCACTACGGGCACAGGCGCGGGCTCTGCTCGCGCAGACAGTAGCCGCAGCTGCTGGGGCAGCTGCACCGCCTCCACCAGCGTGAAGGTGCTGCTGGCCCTGCTGCTGTGCATGTGTATGTGCAACCTTACAGGCGAACAGCTGGGGGTGGCCCTGGGTGGCGCTGTGCCAGTGCTGCTGCTGGCGCAGCTGGCGCTGGAGGAGGAAGAGGGGTGGGGCACGGCGGGGGGCGCCAAGCGCCGCCGCACCAGCAGCAGCTCCAACAGCAGCGACAGCAACACAAGCGCGCGAGGTAACCACCACCCACGGCCGCCCGTGTTTGATGCACTGGCACGCCTTGTGGCTGCCCTCTGCCATACCGCAGCGCACGCGGGGCCAGGCCTGCAGCGCAGCATCCAGCGCATGCTGCATGCCCGCCCGCCCCGCCTGCCCAAGGGCCTGTTTGTGTCCAGCACCAGCAGCAGCAGTAGCAAGGCAGGGCAGGGGGCGGGAGATGGTGCCTGGCCAGGCCTGCCTGCCAAGCCTGTGCTGCGCGTCCACTCGCAGCGCCCAGCAGCAATCCTGCCATGGTAGCTCGCACGCACAGCAGCCCACACACCCTGTGGGCCCTTGGCAGGCAATAGCTGCATAGAGCTGACTGGTCCGCAGCAGCGCCCTGTGCTGTGTCTGCTCCATCCCTGCCTCCTCCTCAGAGGCCTGCGCACAAACCAGCCGGACTGGACGGTGCTCACCATGGGGTCTCTTGGCCATGTCGGCTGTCTCGCCCTCTCCTGCTGCTGAGCATGGCATCAAGGCTAGTAGGCTGTGGCCATCATCATCATGCTTCCCAGTTCTGACAGTCTCGTGCGCTTCTCCACCCTGTGAGCGCAAGCCATGTTTGCCTGAAACAAGAAGATCTGTGCTGTGCACTGGCATGCACACTGAACGCTCACAATGGTTAAAAGAGTGTTTGTCAAGCCTGTTGCGCTGTTTTAGCTGCTCCAATGAGCTTAGAGGGGTCATAGTAACGTTAGCACATGGGGGGAAGCATGAAATGGCGCACAACAGCATGCCGGCCTGGCATGCAGCATGTGCTCCCTTTTGTTCTGCATTTTTGTTGATTTGCTGTTTTCAAGACTTGCATCTGATCGTTGTTTCGGCCTGAGAAGGAGAACAGCGGACCGTGAGGTTAGGACTTTCCCTGCTCAAGCGTCAGAAAGCAAATCTGATGTATGCTCTGCACTGTCAAACTCATAAAAAGGATTGCCTACATAAACTTCGGACCTTGGGAATCAATACTTGGCCCAGATTACTGTTTTACTTATTCGGAACATGCATCAATGTCGGTTTTTAGTGTTGTCTGTGTAATAGAGAATAAACCAGGATTTGCCAGTTCCTTGCAATTAAATCTCTTCTTTCAGGGGTGGGGGTCTGTCTGGTGCTAGTCCCAGGCACACACCCTTCCCTTAATGTTTGCCACCAGGGGTTGTCCCTGCTGGCGTAGTCATTCTTTCTTGTCTTGTCGCTAAAACTGCTGCAACCAAATCAGACTTGTGGCATGGCCATGATAAGTCAAGATACAATGGGTATACACCTTCAGCCAGATCGGTTGACTGCTGGGCTTGCTGGGCACTGCCAGCTTGACAAAAGTTTACAAGTTTGACCTTCACTGGCAACCAGGTAGTTTGACTGTTCAGGTTGCTGGTGGACACCAGCCATATAGAAAACATCCATAAGCTCTGAGATAAAACGATAGGAATTATTAGTTTGTTTCTGGAAATAATTGAAAGTATCCTCAAAACAAGCTTGGGAGAAATGAAAAGCCCCAGTCTGATTGACAGTCACTCCAGTCAAAATTACGGTCAATTTGTTTGCCAGTGGTAAATCGTGAAACAAGTCTGCAAGTTGAAGCCTCAACGAACACGTTTGCTTGCAAGTGCCAGCTCGACAAAAAAAATCCATAGTCTTAGAGAGAAAAAAGAAGTAATTTGTACGTCTGCTTCAAGGGTTACAAGAAAAAGGACTTTAGTCAAGAAGTGCGACCGCTAGCCTGCTCATAAGTTACAATGGGTTTAGACCTTCAGGCAGATGGGTTGACTGCTGGGCTTGCTGGACACTGCCAGCCAGACAAAAAATATCCAAGTCTCAGAAAGAAATAGAAATAATTTCTATGCTAGCTTCAAGGGAAACAATTTCACATCCTCAGCTCCAATGTTGTCAAAGTGAAAAGCGCCTCAGGCAGCGTCTTAAGCAAAGGCTTTGTCCCCAATGTTAGAAAGAAAAGATAAAAGAAAAACTACGCAAGCAGCAAAAAGCTCCTCACATCAATTAAGGAAAAGGGGTCACTTGGGAAGAAAAGCCCCTTCACCAGAAAAGAAAAGGGGGGGTCAGTGAGGATCAGGAGGGTTGCGGGCAGACAAGCCAGCAGACCTCTCCTGATTGGTTTGAAGGTGGGGAGAACGCTCAAGAG
>LKMJ01001849.1_pt1 | contig 19021 bp, 15 predicted proteins | sample 643391 | NCBI WGS metagenome assembly LKMJ01 (sample SAMN04112250, study PRJNA286221) | soda lake metagenome | biome: soda lake; feature: Kulunda Steppe; material: water; isolation source: sample PL-Br10 brine of Picturesque Lake | place: Russia: Kulunda steppe | collected 2010-07 | reverse complement strand
GCGAGAGCGTGAGCGCAATGGTGCCCGACTGCCGTTCGAACACGACTGATTTGTAGCCAAGCACGATAGCTACCAACGGCACAATCAAAGCAAAGCCGTCAATTGTGAATCGAACGAATGCATCGGCGTCTCCGCTATCGTCAACCCACCCAGCGTAGGCAAATAGCAACACCAGCAGAGCGAAAAAGCCGAGCAGTATCCAGAGCCCTCGGGACCGAACCGAATCGCGGACGTCCTTTCGCGCTATTGCTGTCCAACCCATTAGAGGTCACCCCGGTTGAACCGTCGGTAGCCAACCCACAGCGGAACGACCACCCAGAGGAGGAATAACGCGATTGCAACCCATTCGCTCAGGTACCACGTCGTGTCCGTACCCAGATACGCCGCGGTTCCTTGCTCCTCAAAGAAGACAGCGATAATTCGTTCGTACAACCGCACAGGCTGTGCTTCATAGACGAAGAGTGCCCAGTTTGGTAACTCGCCAGTTGCCAGCCCAACCCGTTCGAGGGCGAAAATCATCGCCGGTTCGACGACATCCCAGATGACGACAAAGACGAAAAAGACCCCAAATGCAGAGAGTGTAGCAACTTGTTTGGATGCCGTTACCGTCGAAAGCGCAAGGCCGATACCGAAGAAAATCGCTCCGAACAGTAGCGTCAGTCCGATATAAACCATGTAATCGACAGCGGGCCCGATTCCAAACGACCCGAAAGGATAGATAACAAGGGCAGCAGCACCGACGAGCCCCACAATAACCGCCGCGGCGAGAAAGAGACCTCGCCCGAGTAACTTCCCAACGACCACATCACGACGATTATGTGGCAATGATAGCAATAGATTGAGTCGACCTGATGAGCGCTCACCAACGATTGCATTGTAGCCTAGAAGGAGACCGACAAGCGGTAACAGGAGTCCGATTGCACCGGTCATGAATCCGGCAAATCGGTTTGTCGTCACGGCCCCCGTTGTCGTTACTGGAAAAATATACCCGCCAATAAGACAGGCGATGACAAACAGATACGTCAGATACCGAATGACCCGCGAATCAATGGCTTCCAAATAATCTTTCCGTGCGACTGGCTGCCAGTTCATCCATGCTCACCCTGAGTAGCGACCTCACTCATTCGCGACCGCCTCCAGTGTACTCGGCGAACATATCTTCAAGCGATGCTTCGTCCGTCCGGAAGTTCTGAACGTCTACACCTGCATCGTGCAGTGCAACCAGTACGTCCATTTTCGCATCATCAACACAGGTGACTTCGATGCGGTCCTCGTCTTCCGCAAGCCACGCGGTCTCGACGCCGGGAAGTTGCCGGATGGAATGAAGCGCTGTATCGGGAACGACATCGACCTGAATGGAGAGTTTCGTCCCGCCACCAATCGACTCCCGAAGGCCAGCGATTGTATCTATTGCGACGAGTTCACCTTCGTTGAGAATCCCAACTCTATCGCAGACTGCTTCCACCTGTTCGAGAATATGACTCGAAAAGAAGACGGTAGCGCCACGCTCGTTTTCCTCTCGGATGATGTTTCGCATCTCGCGAGCACCGTTCGGGTCGAGCCCTGTGGTCGGTTCGTCGAGAATGAGCAGGTCAGGTTCGCCAACAAGCGCCATTGCCAATACCAATCGCTGTGCCATTCCCTTCGAATAGCCACCGGCTTTTCTGTCTGCAGCATCGGCAATCCCGACTCGATGGAGTAGTTCCATCGGCTCCTCATCACCACCTTTTGAGTCAATAGCGAATTCGATATGCTGGCGGCCCGTTAATCGCTCATAGACAGCATACCCCTCAGGGAGGACACCCATGCGTTCGCGCGCAAGCTTTCCATCCTGCTGACAGTCGTATCCGAAGATACGAACGTCGCCTTCCGTGGGACGGACGAAATCCAAAAAGATGTTAATCATCGTCGACTTCCCGGCACCGTTCGGCCCCAGAAACCCGAATATTTCCCCTTCCTCAACCGAAAACGACACCCTGTCGAGTGCGGTGAGCGTCCCGTAGCGCTTTGAGACCTCCTGCACGTCGATTGCTACCATAATCTGTTCCGTTATTCTATGCGGAGTGATAAATTACTGGCGTCGTGTTTCTGGAGGCGAGACGACATTCAATCCCCCGTCCACCGACGGAGCGTGAGTTTTATTCAACATAGCGAGAAAGCCGTTGTATGGATACGGCCGAACGGCTCGACCTCGTGACCAGACACACTGAGGAAGTCGTAACGAACGAAGAGCTCGAAGAACTGTTCGACGATGGAACGCCGTCGGCCTATATTGGCTACGCGCCGACCGGAGAGATGCACATCGGCCACTTCACAACGATGCGGAAGCTGGCCGATTTTCTGGATGCCGGTGTCGATGTGACGGTACTCATCGCCGACCTGCACGCCCACCTTGACGATGAGAAAAGCCCCTTCGAACTGCTTGATTACCGGAGCGAGTATTATGAGGTGGCTATCGAGGGAATGATAACCGCAGCAGGGGGTGACCCGGACGACGTGACCTTCATCCGTGGAATGGAGTACCAGCTTGATGAAGAGTATACCCTCGAACTCTATCGGATGGCCGCAGAAACGACGCTCTCGCGTGCGCAACGAGCCGCAAGCGAGGTGGTCAGAGAAAGTGGAAGTCCGAATCTCGGTGGGGTGATGTACCCCCTGATGCAAGCGCTCGATGTGAAAGCGCTTGGTGCTGATATTGCATACGGTGGCATCGACCAGCGCGGTATCTACATGCTCGGACGAGAACTCCTCCCTGACCACGAGTGGGACGCACCGGTCTGTGTCTTCGCACCGTTGTTATCAGGGCTTTCCGGCGGCAAAATGAGCGCCTCGGACGCTGGGTCGAAAGTCAACCTGACTGATTCCCTCGAAGAAATCGAAGAGAAACTCAACGGGGCATACTGTCCGATGGGTGAACGAGAAGATAACGGCGTCCTCGAATACCTCGAATATCTCGTCTTCCCGGTGCTCGATGAGCAAGGTGATCCATTTGTCGTGGAACGGCCGGAAGAGTATGGTGGTGACCTCATCTATGACTCATACGATGAGCTGGAGGCAGATTTCTGCAGCGAAGAGCTCCATCCGGCGGACCTCAAACCTGCTGCTGCGAGCGCGATATCGGCTGTTATTGACCCCGTCCGTGAGCGACTTTCGGAACGGGAAGAGCTGCTTGCGTCCGCATACCCCGAACGGTACGGCGAGAACTAAATCAAATGGGCCCCGTTAGGCTCCTTACACCGATATGAACCCACCACGAGATGAGACAGTCAATAACGTGCCTACACAGAGTAAATCGGCCGTCCGAGACGTGTATAAAGAGATTGCCCCTCACTTTTCCAAAACCCGTGAGGACCCATGGCCGGAGGTTGAATCCTTTCTTGGGACCCAATCAGGGGACCTCGGACTCGACATCGGCTGTGGAAACGGCCGACACACCAAATTGCTTGCTGACCGATGTGAGTGGGCAGTCGGCCTTGACATGAGCAGAGCGTTGCTCGATGAGGCGACAACCGACCATCCCCACAGGGTAAACGCTGGTGCAGTCCAGTATCTACAGGCAGATGCAGTATCATTACCAATTTCAGCCGACAGTATCGACGTGGCAATTTACATTGCGACAGTTCATCACCTTCCCAACAGGGGCCAGCGGGTCGAAAGCTTGCAGGAACTCAATCGTGTTCTCGGGAACGAGGGCATAGCGTTAGTCAGTGCCTGGAGTACTGTTCACGACCGATTTGATGGCGACGCTGAATCCGAGGAAGGATTCGATACGATGGTTGACTGGACGCTCCCCGGAGGGGAGACCGTTCCACGTTTCTATCATATTTACGCACCCATGGAATTTCGACGGGATATCGAAGCTTCGGGGTTGAATATCGACGCATTCGACCTCTCTAGCGGTAACTGTTACGTGACCGTCAGCCCAGGACGCTCTTCGGAATAACACTCACCGAGTCGGTCAATTCATCTAACCATTTGTCTATAGCTGTCGAATGAGTACGAGTGCATCCTCGCCATCGCCATAATAGCCTGGTATCCGCTTTGCGAACCGAAATCCGTGGGTTTCATACAGCGAACGAGCAACCTCGTTGCTTTCTCTCACTTCCAATTTAACAGACCTGACCGTTCCATCGAGAAGCGCAAGCCCGCGGGTCAATAATGTGCTCCCAATACCTCTCCCGCGATGTGATTCGTGAACAGCGATATCCTTGATATGCCCAACCCGACCGCCAGGGGTTGTCGTCGTATCAGCGACAATATACCCCAGGACGTGCCCGTCATCCGCAACGAGAAAGCCGGGAGTTGAAAGGAACTGCTCGAAAATTTCAAAGGACCACGGCTGTTCGAACGACGACCGCTCAATCCGGCAAATTGCCAGCAAATCGGCTCGCTCAGCCTGGCGAATCCGAATCCCAGTACCATCATGCGGTGCGACGGTTGTCACAGGCAGAGTTACGATTGTAGGACATATATGCGTGGTGACTGGAAGGATGTGTGTGGTGACTGTATGGATACGATTTTCCACTCAGATGTACGGCTATCTGAGACACCCGCACCACAAAGTTCATAAGAGTTTATTCCGTAATTGCAAATGCACCCAATACTGGGTGCCACCCCCCACCCCCCACCCCCATCAACTCTCTACGTGAATCCCCTTTCGTTTTCACGTTTTTTCGAAATCAGTCAAGTGCCCACAGTGGGTGTTCCAGTCACTTTCGAACGGTATTACTAAACCACTGGGTCCCCTTCGCAGGTGTATGCAGCCGGTACAGCTCGCTGAACCTCAGGACTTTGACCGTGTGCTGACGTCGATGTGTACCGAACCACATCCGGAAGCGCGGGAAGCTGCAGAGCGCTTTTTGGCCACAAACCCTGGTGACCCCGGAACGTACGAGACTATCGCACAGTTAGAACGGGATGCCGTAGAATTACTCGGAACGGTAACTCGACTCGATGACCCTGCTGGATACATTACGAGTGGTGGGACGGAAGCAAACATTCAGGCTGTGCGAATCGCACGTAACCGGTCTGATAGTTCACAGCCAAACGTTGTCGCACCTGACAGCGTCCATTTCAGTTTCAGAAAGGCAGCGGAGCTTTTGGGTGTAGAGCTCCGGACCGCCCCGGTCAGCGATCACCGCGCAAATGTCGACGCGATGAACGAACTCATCGACGAGGATACAGCCGGCCTTATCGCTGTTGCCGGTTCAACGGAGTATGGCGTCGTTGACCCGATTCCGGAGATAGCGAAACTGGCCGTTGACGAGGATATTCTCTGTCATGTCGATGCGGCGTGGGGGGGATTCTTTTTACCGTTTACCGATTATGACTGGGACTTTTCTGATGCACCGATTGACACGATGACTATCGACCCACATAAGGCAGGACAGGCAGCGGTTCCTGCAGGCGGGTTACTCGCTCGCTCCGAACGGTTATTCGATTCGCTGGCAATCAACACACCGTATCTCGAAACGACCGCACAGATTACGCTGACTGGAACGCGAAGCGGGGCAGGCGTTGCGAGTGCTGTTGCCGCGATGGAAGCTCTCTGGCGGGGGGGCTATCGTGAACAATACGAGCGTTCGATGGCGAACGCAGAGTGGCTTGCTGAGCAACTTAGTGACAGAGGACACGATGTGTTCGGTCCTGAACTCCCGCTTGTCACCGCTGACCTATCGGTTCCAATGACTGACGAACTCCGAGAACGAGACTGGCGGGTTTCGAAAACCGGGGCCGGCGAAATGCGCATCGTCTGTCAACCCCACGTCACACGGTCGATGTTGCGCTCGTTCGTCGCTGACTTGGACTGGTACTAACCTACTCACTTGTTCTTGTCGTGCAGGTCCGCGAGCGCTGACAATACTGCTGTCCGTCCAACGAGATTTCGATGTCGGCTGCGAAACAGTTCCTGTGTTCGTTTGTGGGCCTCATTGTCGACAGTCCATTCGAGTTGTGGGTAGCTGACATCGGTGAGCAACAGTGGCTCTGGCGGTGCTGGCTCTACACCATCAGGGCCGGAAACCGATTGGCTCGAAAGTAACCTGTCAACCCAGGCAAGTGGTCTATCATCGACTGCGACAGCCTGCACCACCGAAATAAGACGGCGGACTAGTTGCCGCGCAAATCCATCAGAAGACAGTGTTATTCGGAAGAGGTCACCATCCTGCTGGTAATTCATCTGAAGCGTCCGGACTGTCCCCTCATCGTCAGGTGTGAAATTGTGAAAATCCTGCGTTCCAGATAGCTTCGATAACACCGTCTGGAGCCGTTGCTCGTCGGCTTCGGGTGCGTAGAGGAAGTAAGTGTACGCTCTTGACCGAGCATGGTGCGTTGCATGAAACGAGTCAGAGGCGGGAGCGCTGGCCCACGCCCGAATTTCCGCAGGCAGTTCGCTGTTCAGTGCACGAGGGCTCAGCCACGCCGGTGCATCAAAGGCGATGGTCTGGTGGGTTGCTGAGACACCTCTGTCGGTGCGGCCAGCAGCGGCATATCCGGTGGGCTTCGAGGCTTCGGCGGCCAAGACGTCAAGGTCTCTGAGGGCGTCAAAAACCGTTCCTTCGATTGTTTGGACGGTTGGCTGGCGCTGAAATCCGTAATACGCTCCGCCGTCGTATGCAATTCGATACGCTCGCACACCGAAGTGTCGGTTCCCCTTTCTCTTTTAAATTCCGTCCGGATACTCTGTCGCTCAGATATCCGCGCCGAGAACTACGGCTGTCCGTTCAGTCCCGGAAACAGTTGTGAATTCGCGTTCGCTCAACGTCTCGCCGTCACAACACTCCGGTTCCTCAGTATCTCGCGTGACCGCAACAGGTCCGAACGAGTATGTCCCAGTATCATCGAGACTGTCCGGCGCTTCGACGAAGGTTTCCAGCCCTTCATACGACGACTGCGGGTCGTCAATGCCGAAGTAGACGTACGTTCCACCGCCTTCGACATCTGCGGTTGCCTCCACGTGTCCGTTCGATTCGTCAACATCCCAATCCTCCGGGACGAAATCCCTGACAATTACTGCTTCGTCTTCAGGGAACTCGACTGCCACGTCAATCAGTTCTCGCCCGACGTCGCCACCGGTGTAGGTCGATGAGTCACCCTCGCGTTCACCAGAGGCGATGAACCCGTCCGGGTCAACCTCCGTTTCGAGGTCGAAATACACCTGTGTATCAAAGCCAGTGAACAGTCCTGGAACGTTGACCAACTTGGCGACGAGAATAAAGGCCCGTTCTCCACCGTGTTCCTCGATTTCCTCCAGCGAGACGGATGTTGAAAGGTCCGCTTCACCATCGACACCGGCATCACGCGCAACGTAGACCGGTTCACCGGTTTGCTCCTCTGGGTTCTGTGCATCGTACAGGAACAGGTCGATGTGTGGGTCATCAAGCGCTGCACTGGCGTTGCCGCCACCGTAGTGGGTAAACGCAACAGATGCGGAGATTTCACACGGTTCGTCGACCAGAATGTACCCTGCTTCCGCTCGTTCATCCTGAGGGACGTTCAAACCGACCTCCCCACTGATTGTTTCATCAGTCAGGTCACGGGTGACGGCATCAAGTGCCGGACCAACGTTGGCTCGACCGTATCCCTCATATGGGTCACGACCACCGAACCGATACACGGGTGCTTTCGCACGGTGATACGGCGTTGCTGTGAGCGCTGTTTCGGTCGCAGTCGCAAGGATGACCGATTTGAGTTTGAGCACATCATCTCTTCCAGCGTCAGCTGGTTTGTCAATTGAGAGGGATTCGGGTGCGTCGAACTCCATCGCGTCTCCTACCAGCCCAGCCATCCCACAGACGGATGGGGCAGCCATGGACGTACCGGCGAGACCAGTGTACTCTCGAATGGACTCGCTGCTCTCTGAATCACTATCGCTGTCGGATTCGAGGAGGGTATCAAGACCCTCGTCAAGGACATCGTCTACAGTCTCCTGTAGTGTTTCGGCCACATCTCCGAGTTCGTCCAGGACGTCGTCAGCGAGTTCGACATCGTATGGAAGGTTGTTTGCCACGTTCTGGTCAAACTCTGTGACTGGCTCTAGGAGGTCCGCGGACACCTCCGAAACAGGCTCAAGGTCAGCGTCTGCAGCCTCATCGTCAGCTGATTCGATGGTTACGTCTTCCTCTGGCTCGCCAGCCTCGGCGGCAAGTTCGCCAACATCGAGCGTTCCGCCGGGGGCAGTCACGTCAGGCTTGCCGTAGGGTTCGCCGTTTTCGTCAATACCGCCGATTCCCCCTGACGAATACGCTGCAATCCCGTCACGTGCGCTGGTGGAGACAACCGAGATTGCTTCATTAACAACTGCAGGTGCTCCGTTACCACTCACTGGTGTCGCGTCGTTCCCAGCGGCAGCAACCGACAGAATGCCCGCATCAGCCATTGCTTTGAGTGCGTCAGGTGTGTCATCGAGCGTCCCTCCAAGTGCACCAAGCGGGAGGCCACCGATGAATCCCCACGACATGTTGACTGCACGGAGGTTGAATTGCTCTGCAAAGGCATCTGCGTTCTCACCAATCTCGAGCGTCGGGCCGGACAATCCGGCGAGGGAGACGACAGAGGCATTCGGTGCCACCCCGCTGTGTAGTCCGAGGTCACCATCTTCCGTTCGGTCGCCAACCGTTTCGGATGGGTCTTTGAAGCTACCTGCAACGACGGATTCGACGAATCCGCTTGAGATAAGTTGTCCCTCCTGAGCGCGAACATGGATGGTGTAGGTTTCTACACCATCATCGTGGACGGTAGGCGTCTGGACAATCACGTTGCCGCCAAGTGAGGTCCCGATGAGGTCTTCTGGCGTTGCAAGTTCCCGACCATCAGGAGCCTCAATGGCGATTTCGATGAGTTCTCCCGAGACGGAAGCAAAGACTCCCGTTCCTGCTGCGGCCTCAACGTCGTAGGATTCAGTCGTTCCGAGTGTAAGCAATCGTGATGGTTCGTCGCTAACTACCGTCTCCGGGTCGACGGCACTTGCACGGCCGCTTCCGGCCATGATTGAAGCAACGTGGGTTCCGTGCCCATTCTCGTCTCGGGGCTTTTCATACTGGCCGTACTGGTCATCATCGTTGTGCCAGGCGATAGTTTTCGGCGTCTCCGGTTCGATTGATCCGTCAGTGTCATCGAACGGATCTTCACCCTCGATAATTTCTAGCTCATCATCCTCGGTTGAGATGGTAACACCAGACCATGGGCCGAGGTCCGGGTGTCGGGTATCCGTACCGGAGTCTGTCAATCCAAGCGGGCGGTCTGGTCGCCCACGGTAGCCTCGTTCCCACGCGTGCATCGCATCCTGAACCCGAATGTTCAGTGCGGCAGTGGGGATCTCGGTGTCGCTCGCTGCAACGGTGGATTCAGTCAGTGATCCATACCCGACAGCGGTAATGCCTGCGATACCTGCTGCCTGCATGAAGCTCCGGCGGTTCATATCAGTGGTATTCTCTGTCATTTCGTGGTCTTTCCCGTCGTCTTGGGACATACCTCTCTCTGTTGAGTCGTGGTATATAATACTCCCGCCAGTTTAAATATAATTTATCTGACTGTATGTGAAAATCGATATACTGCACCCGGTTGAAATCCAATTAAACAGTTCGAAATTCGTCGAAATTCGACGAATCTTTCGGCTTTATATATGTGCCTGCCCGGTAGATTGGTAGTTGTGAGAGCGACTCGGGATACAAACTTGCCTTCATCTGACCGTTGCGCGCCCACCACCACCATCGTGAGCGCTTGCTGTCAGACTGGCACTGGCACCTTGGGGGGCGCCAGTTTGTGTTCGGGTGGCACCTCACTGTTGCGCGATTCGTGTGCACGGTGGATACGCTCAGCCCCTGCACCTGACAGCTTCGTTGCTGGTACTGTCGGACAGCTCATTCGACGGTATCACTCTCCCATCAAAGCAACTTCGTCCACACGTGTGCACGAGTTACGTAACACGAGTCTGATGACCGGTACCCGGTCGTCAGTAACGACAGCCTCCCGAGACATGGGGATTCACACTCGGGGGGAATCAGCTGTGAATGCGTTTCACAACTGTTCCGCTGTCGCTCTCACGTTCAATTCTGAGACGCTCTGATTATGATGACGACGAGGACATGTGATGAACTGCCATACCGACGCATCATCTTGTACTGCGTCGTGGGGGTGGGTATACTGGTTGTATTAGCCCTGGCCAGTGCCGGTGGGGCCGCTGCCGATGGTTCTATGGGGGAACCCACAGGCACCCAGTTTTATACGACAGAGGACAAGCTTGATTCTGCCACTGAAGCAACATTTGATGCCACTACGTCGGAGTCACTGAACGATTCGGATGATGACCTGTTCGTGGCATTCGACGGTGACAATACTGCAACACTGGGCGAAACGGTCAATGCAACCTTACTGGTCCACTCGGTCGATGAAGACGAGGAAATTGACTGGTTTGATATTCGGGTTACTTACGATAATTCGTACCTCGCATTTGATACTGCGTATGATGCAGACGCCGGGGACGTTACTGTCACGGATGGTGGGCCAGGGTATGCGGAGTTCGAAAACGAAGATGGCCTTGGAGAGCTGTTTTCCGAATCTCCGACCCCACCGATTGCAATTGCGACGGTTTCGTTCACCGTTATTGGGAGTGACGGGGAGCCAGAGATAACAGCAACCGAAAATTCATCCATAGGGGAGGGAGAGTTGATTCAGAGTGAATACGATGTGGCCTGGGGCGAGAGTTCGGTTGAGACACGTGATACGAACGGAACTGTAACTGGTAGCGTCACTGACAATGAGGGTAAACCCATTGAAAATGCAACGATTGGCGTCCCGTCTGCACAGACGACGACCGCATCAGATGGCACCTACGAGCTATCAGTTCCTGAAGGAAATTGGTCCGCTACCGCTGATGCAACAGGCTATGACAAGGAAACAACTAACGTCTCGGTGAGAGGAAGTGAGACGACTTCCGAATCATTCGCTCTTGAACCGGTGGAAAGTGATGATTCCAATGAAAGCGATGATTCCAATGAAAGTGACGATTCCAATGAAAGCGACGATTCTGAGGAGTCGAATGGAAGTGACGACTCCGACGATTCGAATGATGGGGAAAACCCCGACGATTCAGATGAGAACGATGACTCTGACAGTTCGGGTGAGAATGATGAATCTGGTGATTCAGATGATAGTGACGAGTCTGATGAGTCAGACCAGACAAATGAAAGTGACGACTCCGACGATTCGGATGAGAGCGCGGCGCCTGCGGATTCAGATGGGAGTGACAGCTCCGAGGACGAGGACTCCGACAGCGATGACTCCGATTTCTGGTGGTCTCCCGGTTCCTCGACGGATGTGAATGTAACTAGCGGGGATGATGAACAAGCCGAGAATGAGACGAATGAGAGAATCGATTTGACTGATTTCACTCCGAATGAGTCAACAGATGAAACCGGTTCAGAAAACGAGTCCGATACCCATAATGAGACTGACTCCACTGATGAAACTGATAATACGGATAGCGAATCAGATTCGACAGAGTCGAATACCACGACAGAAGATGAAAGCGAATCAAGCGAGTCCGATGACGGGGATAGGTCGGAACCAACTTTAGCACTTGTTGGACAAGGGGTTGGATACACTGGTGTTACCCTGGCTGCCCTCGTTCTCCCACTCGCCCTCGGTCGAAAACTGTACAGGAGGCTGTGACTGATGAGTAAGCAATACGTAACACGAACAGTCCCAGCAAGACCGCAGCCATCCAGCATTTGGTCCCAAATCCAACAATCCGAATGGGACAACCAGTCCCGAATCTCGGAGGACAATAAATTACGGCTTACCTGTATTTCCAACAGAACGTTACACCGAACGATACAAATAAACGGTTGCCAGACATGTTCACAAGCAATGGTCCCGCTTTCGCGCCAGTTTATCCTCTCTTTTGTAGTTGTCACGCTGGCGCTTGGTGCAATTCCACTCATGGGGGCCGGTGGCTCTGGTTTAGCTCCACCTGTCGAGGTTGCAAGCGCAACAGAGGAGGGTGACATTGATGATGCAGATACAGCCACCATAGCTGTCACAGTCGACGAAAACGGTACTGCAGACTGGACTGTCGAATACCGCTACATCCTTGACGACGAGGAGGCGACTGAATCGTTCGAAAGAGTGCAGGAACGAATCGAAGAGAGTCCCGATACATACGAGGAACGATTCCGAAACGGCATCATGGAGACAGCGGAGGTTGCAATGCAAGAAACTGGCAGAGAGATGTCGGTCAGCGCTGTTGCTGTTGAGGCTGGCAAGGACCCAATTCCACAGGCCAGTGGTGAGCATGGTGTCGTTTCATATACATTCGAATGGGAAGGGTTCGCTTCGGCCGATAACGATTCACTCGAGGTTGGAGATGCAATTCATGGATTTTATCTCAGCCCTGAGACGGCCCTCGTTATCAATTGGCCTGAATCATACGAATTGGCAGACGGGCCACAGCCGTCCGGAGATGATGAGGACAGTAACAGGGTTCTCTGGGAGGGGGAAGAGCGATTCTCGTCCAGTGAGCCATCGGTCACCCTCGAAGAATCCGAAGAAATAGAGACCACAGAGGAAAACGACAGCGGCCAGTCACAGGATTCCGGGGAGGATGACCAGCACGCTGGGGACGAGGAGGATTCATCATCCGGCTCTGATGATGAGTCACCTCCATCAACTGACAGCGATTCACCCGACTCGGGTCAATCGATGCTTCCTTTCGCGCTGGCAGCACTGGGTATCATTGCTGCCGGGTCAGTCGGGCTTATCGCTGCTCGCCGGTCACAACTGATTTCAATAGCCTCTGGAACGGAGTCCACAACCGAAGATAGCTCGAAAAACCCCGCCTCGGAGTTACTGAGCAACGAAGAACGAGTGATTGCTGCCCTCGAAGCAGAAGGCGGCCGTATCAAACAGAAACAACTGGCCAAACAGTGTGACTGGCATCCCTCAAAGACCAGCAAGGTCGTGACATCACTGAAAGAGGATGGCGTTATTAACGTCTTCCGTATCGGCCGTGAAAATATCATTACACATCCTGACGAGCAACTTGGGCACAAAAACCCCGGTGATACAGATGAATAAAAAGTCCCATTCCCTCGCTGCCATCTCACGTCCAATCGCTGTCGTTGCCATCGTACTGGTCGTTGGCCTCTGTCTGTCAGCCGGTGCGGTTGCCGGGTCAACTGAAGGGGAAGCGAATCCCTCTTCGGATGATATTGCGTACGCAGACGAGGTGACACTGACCGAAACGACTGGGGAAGCGGTTTTCACCTCAACGAATGAAACGGACGAAGATGATACCACAACACCCGGAGCAGCCCTTGCAGGAACGGTCGGTGGAGAGCAAGAATCAATCGGGACTGAACTACAACTTGAAACGTATGCAATAGCCTTTGATGAGGCTGCGACGGCAAGCGAACAACTGGCTGTTATCAAGCAAATTCACAACGATAGCGAAACATCGCTCGAAGAGGTTGATAATACCCTTCACACGCTCGAATCGATAACCCATCCCGGTGAACTCGCCCACAGTTCAGCAACGGTCCAACTGCAAACTGAGGGAATTTCTGCAACGGTGTCTCCAGCACAACCCCTCGCAGCGAATGTCGATATGCTCTCTGTTACATCCATAGAATCGCAATTGGATTCCCTGCTTCGAGAGAGCGAACTGAGCGAGGAGGAACTCGGGACACTCGAAACACCAACTGACTATCGCCCGGTACTAGAGGCGACAGTTGATGTTCCGGAGCCTATTGACCCGACTGTCGCTGACTTCGAGGAGCAAGGATTTACAGCTGAGACGTTCATTGCTGCCAATCTGACGGCTGCAGACCTCGTCGAACATGGCTTTACAGTCGACGACCTCGCTGCCTTCGATTTCAACGAAACAGACCTGAAAGCGATTAACACCAGTGCAGAAGAGTTCGATGCGTTGGAATTCGAAGCTGAGGACTTTGACTCGTTCGGAATGAGTGCATCTTCGTTCGAGGAATTTGAGTTTACAGCTAATGAGTTCGTCAAATTTGGGTTCTCTGCTACTGAGTTTGAAGCTCTTGAGTTCGCTGTAGAGGATTTCGAGCGGTACAATATCACCGCAGGGACTTTCGAACAACTCGACCTGACCAGTGATGAAATTACGTCGCTTGATTTAGAGGCGGCTGACCTCCAGACGCTTGCGTTTACTGGCGATGAATTCCAGTCACTAGGCTTTGACGCTGGTACCTTTGATGAACTCGAATTTACTGGTGAGGAGTTCGTCGAATTTGGTCTGACGGCTGAGGAATTCGATACGCTTGGATTCTCTAGCGAGGAGTTCGACGAATTCGAATTTACCGCTGGACAGTTCAACGAGCTTGGGTTCGGTGTCGAGGAGTTCGACACGGTCGGTATCACTGGAGCCGAGTTCGAATCTCTTGGGTTTGATGCGACGGATATGGAGCTTCTCAACCTCTCAGGACAGGAGTTCGAGGAACTGAATTTCAGCGTCGCCACGTTTGAAGCGCTCGAGTTCACGGCAGAGGACCTGAGCAACGCCGACGTGACTGCCGACCAACTCGAAACCTTTGGATTTACTGGTGAGGACCTCGAGCAGTTCGGATTTACTGTCGGAACGCTCGACGAGATAGGTGTAACGGCGGATGAACTCGTCTCTCTCGACATCTCCGCATCATCGCTTGAAGCAATCGGGTTCGAGAACGATGACTACGAATCGTTCGGATTTACTGTCGGTACGTTCGAGGAGGCAGGATTTACTGCTCCAGATATCGAAGAGCTTGAGCTGTCGGCAGAAACGCTTGAAACGCTTGGATTCGATGCCACGGCGTTCGAGGAGTTCGGGTTTACGGATGACCAGTTCGAAGCACTGGCGTTCACCGACGATTCGTTCAAAACCCTCGGGTTCACAAACGAATCGTTCCACGACCTTGGCTTCAGCAACGATTCGTTCGAACCGCTTGGCTTTTCGAACGATTCGTTCGAACAATTTGGGTTCACACCGGCTGATTTTGAGGAGCTCAATTTTACGACATCTGATTTCAAGCAGTTGGAATTTACCGCGACTGACTTCCAGGCGCTTGAGTTCACTGCAGAGGATTTCCAGACGTTCGGATTTACTGTCGGTGATTTCGAGAGTCTTGGATTCGGGCCGGAAGAGTTCGTCCTCCTGGAATTCACTGTTGAAGATTTCGAGGATTTCGACTTTACCGCGGCTGACTTTGAACTGCTTGGCTTTTCTCTCGACGACTCCGTTGAGCAGTTTGAGGCACTCGGGTTTACCCTGACTGACCTGCTGGCGTTTGGGTATTCACTCGAGGAAATTTCCCATCTTGACCTCCCCGAAGGCGATAGTAGCCTTTTATAGCCTGGTCTTCAGGTCTGTGCTACCCCGGTCAGTTCTCGAATTCGAGCAGGGGTTGGCCGGTCATCTCTACCGGTTGCTCGATTGCGAGCAGCTTTAGCATCGTCGGGGCAATATCGGCAAGGATTCCGCCATCTCTCACACGGTGTGCAGTTGCTGACGCAGCTTTTGAGAGATAGATAAACGGGACCGGATTGGTCGTATGCGCCGTGTGTGGCGCCGTTGGCGTTCCCATCTCTTCAGCATTTCCGTGGTCAGCTGTGACGATAGCATCGCCACCCGCGGCCTGTATCGCCTCAACGAGCTTACCCAGTTCCGAATCGACAGCCTCAACGGCCGCGACGGCAGCATCAAAATCGCCGGTGTGACCGACCATATCGGGGTTTGCATAGTTGAGTACCACCACATCAGGGTCTTCAGTTTCGATAATCTCTATTGCCGTTTCAGTTACCTCCGGCGCACTCATTTCGGGCTGTTTGTCATAGGTTGCGACGGGTGGGCTCGGGACGATTTCCCGTCGCTCCCCAGGGAGTTCTTTTTCTTTTCCACCGTTCAGAAAGTAGGTGACATGCGCATACTTTTCAGTCTCCGCGATCCGGAGTTGTGTGAGACCCCTCTCTGACAGCACTTCGCCAAACGTTGCATTCGGATAGTTCGGCGGAAACGCAACAGGCAGGTCGAAGGTCTCGTCGTAGGCTGTCATCGTCACGATGGTCGTCTCAGGTGGAGTGGTTTCGAACGACCATTCAGGCTCGATATCCGCGAGCATCCGCGTCAGCTGTCTGGCCCTGTCAGCGCGAAAATTGACGAAGACGATAGAATCACCTGCAGTGACCGGTTTCCCACCATCGATGCTGCACGGTTCGATAAATTCGTCGGTAATATCCGCTTCGTACGAACTCTCGATGGCAGTGACAGCAGAATTTGCACTTTTCACCCCGTTCCCGTGTACGATTGCATCATAGGCTGCTTTTGTCCGCTCCCAATTTTCGTCACGGTCCATCGCATAATATCGACCGCAAACCGTCGCAATCGTTCCTGTATCTCGCTTTTCAGTGTGTTCTTCGAGAGCAGAAATGAACTCTCGCCCGCCTCGTGGTGCGGTGTCGCGCCCATCTGTAAAGGCGTGAGTAACTGCATCAACTTCCATCTCAGCAGCGAGGTTGATGAGTGCGTGGATATGCGATTGATACGAATGAACGCCACCGTCGCTTACGAGCCCGAGCAGGTGAACTGTGTTGCCACTTGCTTGCGCTGATTCAAATGCCTCGCGAATAACTGGATTTTCATCCAGCGGTGGGTCTGTTGGCCTTTCAAACTGAGACGGCTCACCCCGCCATCGGGCAATCGAATCGGTAATTCGTGCGGACTCCTGTGTGACAACCCGACCCGCCCCGATGTTGAGATGGCCCACTTCACTGTTTCCCATCTGTCCGGGAGGCAGGCCAACGTGACGCCCGTGTGTTTTGAGCGTTCCAGAAGCACCAGTCTGTTGCAGTCGCTCAAACACTGGTGTTTCCGCCGTCGCTACTGCATCTCGTTCCGTCTCCTCCGGATTACATCCCCAGCCATCGAGAATAACCAGCCCAAGTTCCATACCGATGACTGGCGAGCATCGTACAGGAGAGTTTCGGATTTTCCCGCTGGGCGGTTGCAGTGGGTGCTGTGAGTCGTTTCAGGTCGTCCCGCAATACAGAGGCCGACCGATTTTTTCGCCCTGAGCTGAATTGAGGTTGAAGACTTATACCTTTGTCATGACTATAGGTGCTCAATGAGTCTTTCATTTCATCTTTCCCGGGAATCGTCGATAAAATGGGTACGTGTACAACAGCACTGTCGATGACCACCGTTGACGACCTCTGGTATCTTGCCGATACGGCAGCCCAACAGGCTGAGCAGACCTATCATCAGTTGACCGAGCGCTACGATAATTTCCATGAGTTCGAGACGATAAAGCATGTCTCTCGCCGCCGGTTCCGGACGGTTGCCTCCCGAATCAATCGTAACGGTGCACCGTATGGCGCACATACGCTTACCTTTCGGGAGACTGGTGAAATCCTGCTGGTACGACATGAAGGGGTCGATCTCTGGGTACTTCCAGGTGGGCAAGCAACTGATAACGAGGAGTTCAAAGAAGCGGCAAAGCGAGAACTCAGTGAAGAGGCGGGTGTCGATGCGGAATATCAGGGATTAGGAATGCTTGGAACAATCAGATTCCACACAAACGAGTATTCTACCTGGGGCGTGTTACCATTGTTCGAAGCCAGAGCATCAACAACGACATTACGCGTTGACGACCCAGATGGGGAGATATCCGCAGCGGAATGGTACAGCGACCTTCCAGCGGATACCCGGGACAGAGAGCAGTTACTGGCCTGGAGAGACCGGCGTCTTTCCGAAACGACGGATGCCGAGCTATCGTAATTGGGTGGTCGCACTTGTTAGCGAGAATCCTCACTCAGTATCATTCGGCCCAAACGATTTGCCGTCGCGCTGGTCTGCCCTGACGCGTCGGATTGCTGCCCGTGCGTTCCCTGATTCGTACCCAAACAGAACTGTCTCAGCGTACTCATCAGCGACTTCCATCGCGTGGACGAGATTATCCATCTCGATGTTGATGGCGTACAATTCGATACTGAATGGCGTATCAAGTCTGTCGATGAAGCCTTTCGCAATGACCTCGACCCAGTAGGTCGTCTCATAGGCCATATCATAGATTGGGACGACAAACTCGTCAACATACTCCGAAAGCGCGTCGACGTTAATGCCGCTTCGCCGTTCGAGATGACCGGGATATGGGTCAGGATACAGTGTCATATACAGTCGCCCGGGGACGTGCTCTCTTGCTTCCGCAACGAAGTCCGTGATAACGCTCTCTCGCCACTGTTGCCAGTCATCATATTCACTCGCTTCAAATTGGGTTATGCAGCGCTCACAGTGGCAGTATTCCTCCCGTGGGAAGCCGATATCGTCAAGCCGGACGTCCTCGTTGACTGCTGCGGCGTCGTCAATCATCTCCAGCAATCCCTTCCGATACGTCTCGTTCGTGGGGCAGATATAATCCCAGTCAAAGTATTTTCGCTCCCGAGTTGCTCGCTCCCCGTCTTCGTTAACAGGGGCGAGATTCGGGTCACCCTCGACGGCGGCGTTATCTCCAAAACAGGATATCATGTTCACAGCACCCTCAATTGGGGTTGTTGCCCGCCCAGTCACGTCTTTTGATTCGAAAAACACGATATCAAACTCCGGCCAGGTCACCTCCTCTTCGTTCCGCGTCACGACACCGTACATGTGAGTGCCAACGGTCTGGAACTACCTAATTCGTTCGAGACCAGTATCTCGTTGTACTGCCTCGTAAGTGAACGGTGAAAAAGAGTGGTTGGACACTGTACTGATAGAGCGTGGTTAGTCTCGAATCACGACGAAGTAAACGAGTGCGATTGCGAGCAGCGCCACGGCGACTTTGATTTTTGTAGACATCATTAGACGTTAGGCGGTGTTAGGTAATAGTTTTTCTGGGACTTCTAACAGGAAGTTATGTCCATCTTCTCGGAGAACCAACTCGGGAGAAAAGAAACGTCTTTACCAGCCCTGGACAAAAGAGGGATTGAGGGCTGGTAGCTCAGTCCGGCAGAGCGACGGACTCTTAATCCGTCGGTCGCGTGTTCAAAT
>LKMJ01001848.1_pt1 | contig 19025 bp, 14 predicted proteins | sample 643391 | NCBI WGS metagenome assembly LKMJ01 (sample SAMN04112250, study PRJNA286221) | soda lake metagenome | biome: soda lake; feature: Kulunda Steppe; material: water; isolation source: sample PL-Br10 brine of Picturesque Lake | place: Russia: Kulunda steppe | collected 2010-07 | reverse complement strand
CCCATTTCAGCCAGATCAGTTGCAGCCTGGATGCCTGCTATTCCACCTCCGACAACGACTACAGGATCCGGCATCTTAATCACCACCTGCTTTCAATTCAATATCGGAAAAATCCTTGTCTCCTGTTAGTACCTTTTCCAGGCTCTCAAGCCTGAAGCGCAGCACTTTTTTATCAAAGTCATCCAGATTGGCTTCCAGATCTTTTTGATAATATTCCTCTTCAACAGCCAGTTCTCTAAGAACTCTAACTATATCTGCAAAACGAACATTCTGGGGGCAGGCTGAGACACATCTCCGGCACTGAATACACTGCCAGATCTCCTCACCGGAGAGAACCTCCTCCTGGAAACCTAGCAGAGATTTTTTTATAATCAGCCGGGGATTAAAACTCTCCACCTGTTCACTGACCGGGCAGGTAGCCGTACAGCTGCCGCAGCTATAGCAGAGGCTTAAATTTTCTCCTCCTGGTCTGCCTTTGATAGTCTGTTTAAACTCCTTATTCATTTCCTCTTACACCTCCGGTCGTGGATATAAATTGGCTTTTTCTACAACTACCGGGGTTATTTCTTCCCAGGCAACCGGCATCAGATGAACTCCTCTGACACCCTCAATTTCTTTAACATGATTTATTATATCAACTGCCATCTGGACTCCTTCAGCTTTTTTATCCTCAGCAGCTTCCATTCTTTCAATTGTATAGTCCGGGACATCCATGCCGGCAACAAATTTTTTCATCATTCTCAAGGCTTTAACAGAACGGGTGGGCAGAATCCCGGCCATAATATGGCACTTCTCATGCAGCCCCCGCTTTCTTACCTCTTCCATCCAGTAATCAAATTTTTCTATATTATAGATACACTGGGTCTGGATGAATTTCATGCCGGCTTCGATTTTCTTTTCCAGCTTCAGCATATGCATTTCAAAGGGGTCGGCGAAGGGATTATGGGCTCCCCCGTAATAAAGTCTGGGTGGTTCAGTTTTAAGCTCATTGCCATTTATCAACTTACCTTCTTCTGTCATCTGCTGGCAGGCTTTGATGATGCTGACCGAATCCAGATCAAAAACATTTTTGGCATCCTCATCATTGCCAAAGCACTGATGATCTCCTGTCAGACAGAGAACATTGCGCAAGCCCAGGGCGCTGGCACCCAAGAGATCACTCTGGATTCCTATGCGATTGCGATCCCGGCCGGTAATCTGAATAATCATTTCCAGGCCCTCTTCCATGGCTATCTTGGCAGCAGCAATACTGGACATTCTGATGATTGCTGTCTGGTTATCGGTTATATTTACAGCATCAACATAACCCTTAACATCATCACATTTTTTCCGGATAAACTCAGGATCCGCCCCGATCGGCGGCCCCATTTCACTGCATACTACAAATTCTCCCTCTTCCAGCAACTGTTCCAGTTTAGATATATATTCTGCCATTACCTATTCCCCTTTCACTCACTGAAGAACTCCGGATTTTTATGACTCCGGACGCCGCCATCTCGAGCGGTAGACCAGTCTTTAGGTCCCTCATAGGAGAGCAGCCGATCGAGTTGACCGATTTCCTTGGCCCTATTATAGATTAAATCCCAGCCGCAATCTATTTCATCATCGACCTCACATTTTCCGTCCTGAGATCCTCCACAGGGACCATTGATCAGACTTTTTGAACATCGGGCTACCGGACAGACACCGGCAAAATCATCCAGAATACAATCGCCGCAGCCCAGGCACATCTCTTCCCATTCTCCAACATCGGAATTTCGTCCGTAAAAGGTGGTATTGACACCTGGCAGAATCATCTTACCGGGATGTTTAATGCCCAGGTGCTGAACTCCAACCCCGCAGGCCAGTGACAGCACAACATCATGTTCTGAAATGGCCAGCTCTTCCGAGTCAATAAATTCATCATCGCACTGCCTTTTAATTGTGGCTGTATTAACTTTCACATCCCGCCCCTGGCTTCTGAAGTAGAGCTCAAGCAGATCACGCAGAGACTTAGCTTCCCGCTCTCCTCCAGCCAGACTGACAGAAACACAGGTTCCACAGCCAATAATAAAAAGGCTTTCCAGGTCCTCCGGCAGCATATCTTTTATTTCAGCTACATCTTTTAGTTTTCCAACAATCATTGCAGAACTTCCCCCTTCCAGTCAGTCAGATAGGCCGATAGATCAGCAGCCATTCGGGGAGAGAGCCTCTGATAATTAACCCGCTCGGGATCCAGATCCAGCTTTTCCAGATCTGATTTCGCTGAGCTGACAACCTGTTCACAGCGATCATGGCCGGTTAAATGCTTGCAGGCTTCAGAAATGCAGCCCAGAATCAGGAGATCGCCTTCACTTCCTGCCAGACGCTGGTAAATATGCTCCTTTTTCACCGTGCTGACGCAGGGAACCTCGGTTACCTCCAGGCCGGCCATTGGATCGGAATCAGCCTTTTCCCGGGCCAGAGCAGCAGAGTTCTCACAGATTATTACCTGACGATCCGATTGAGGCTGTTCTTCAATTTCTCCGCTCCTGGTAATAGCTCCCATGGGACAGCGGCTGATACAAAGATTACAGGACTGGCAGGCCAGCGGCATAATCTGCATGGAGTTCAACTCTTCATCCCTCTGAATTGCTCCATGAGGGCAGACCCGGTAACAGGTATAGCAGACCACACATTTTTGATCATCAACTGATCTTTCCTCTTCATCCAACTCCTCAACTCCGATCAGATTGCGCTTAACCTCCTGGAGGGTATATTCCCGCTCTTCCTGCTGATAGGTCAGAGCATTTGGCCCCCTGGCACCGCCCAGCACATATAAGCCCCGTTTACCGCTCAGGGTGGGCTGAAGATAAATATTATCGACCTGGAGATAGCCCTCTGGCCCCCGGGTAATATTAAAGATCCGTGCCAGCCTGTCAACCTCTGCAGCCGGCTTTAACTCCGGTGCTACTACCAGTTCTCCGCTGAGACTTAATTCAATATCTTCCCGGCTGTAAAAGATCTCACCATCTTGAGAAATTTCCAGCTCCCCCAGGTCATGCTTGAGAAAAATTACCTCCTGGCGCCGGGCTTCTTCATAGAGCTCATCGTTATTGCCCATAAAGCGCATGGCCTGATAGAAATAATAAACTTCCCTGGCTGGATCTTCTGATTTAGCCTGAAGGACCAGCTTCAAACCTCTCTGGCTCAGAGCGGCAGCTGACAGTTCCTGATAATCCTGAATTATAATCAGTGGCTTATCTCCATCAGCTTCAGCCAGAAACTCCTCTCCAACCCCGGTTAAAGACAAACACCCTTCAACCGGTAATTCCTCCTGATGGGGCAGATTTATCACAATATTACTGGTCTGAATCTGATCCAGTTCTTCTTCTGCCTGATAGCTCAGAGTAAAATTACCTATTTCACCCCGGCATTCTGTCAGGGAAGAGGCAGGCAGGGTAACCTGGGACAGCTCATTATTCTTAAGAGCCTGGCCAATGTAGGCAACATCGTAGTGTGCTATTGACCCTGACATTAAAAAACCTCCTTTGTTTGATAAAACATTTTCATTAAACCTCAGCCCGGGCCTGTCTGGTTTCCAGCAGGCGGTAGGCCATTGTCTTACTTTTCGCTATTGTGGTAGCTATATCACCAGGACTGGTAACGGTGCCGGCCAGATATACTTTGCTTTCCTCGGGAGACCAGATCGGCCTTAAAAAACCATCCTCTGTCTGCTGCAGGTTAAAAATTCTGGCCCATCTCTCATGTTCGGGACCGGGGTGAATACCCTCGGAAAGGACCAGAAGGTCTGTTTCAATGGTAGCCATTTTGCCGGATTTTTGATCCTCATAATGCATTGTTAAAGAATCCTCGCCCCGCTCCAGCCTCAGTGGTTTGCAGTTATAATAGGCAATTTCCCTTTCCTGTAAATCTCTGCGGGAAAGATTGACTAAAAAACCGGCTTCCTGCATGTCAATGAAAAACATGCTGAGTTCCATCTCGGGAAAATTCTCCCTTAACACCCTGGCAATCCGATAATTATAACCACAGCAGACCCGGGAACAGTACCGAGCCTTTTCCTGCAGACTGCGGGAACCATTACATTGTAAAAAGACAGCCGACTCCGGAGCAAAGCCCAGATCAAACTCCAGGGATTGACCGGAAAGTTGGTCCTGTCTTTGTTCCAGCATATCTTCAAAATCACTGGCCCAGATTATTCTTCTGTCCTGAAATATTTCGGGAGTGCCTGTTTCCAGTTCCGACCATCTGGTATGACCGGTAGCCAGTACAACTTCAGAAATATCATCAACCTCTTTTTCTCCCTCGAGGTCAGAGGTTATCAGAGTAAATTTATCCTTCTCCTGCAAACAATCCACCACCGTGGTATTATAGGTTACTTCCACAGCCTGGTTCTCACGCACCTCATTGAAAACAGTATCTACCAGGCAAAGATTACAGCGGGTACATAAACTATCAGCCTTACAGCCATAGTTTTTAATATTCCCCCCCAGGCTGTCCTCTTTTTCCACCAGCAGTATCTGCTGCCCGGCTGCTGCCAGTTCCGCCGCAGCCGTACAGCCCGCTATGCCACCTCCTATAACAGCTATTCTTGACATTTTTTTCGCCCCTTTATTTGCTTAATCCAGTTCTCCAGCTCTAGAAGCCTTGAGATAATTCATAGCATGCTCATCAGCATTGGTGAGCACTTCAGCAGCTTTAATCAGTTTCATCATGTCATCATCAAGAGGATCAATTATGGCCGAATCCATGCCCCGGCTGATGCCCATTATAATAAAGGCCTGATTTAAAAGAGAACGATGCGGCAGACCAAAGGAGATATTACTCAGGCCGCAGGTTATATGAATATTTTCGTTATAATTGGATATAGTTTCAATTGCTTCAAGTATCTGCAGGCCCACCGTACCATCAACGCTAATGGGGTTGATGATGGGATCGACAAAGATATTTTCTGCCGGTACCCCATCCTCAATCAGTTTATCAACCAGTCTTTTGCCATAATTAATCCTGTCCTCGGCATTATCAGGCATTCCCTCATCGCTCATACAGAGCGCAATAACTTTGGCATCAAATTTTTTGACAATGGGTAGCACGTTGGCATAACGCTCTTCTTCCAGGGTAATGGAATTTATCAGAGGGATGCCTTCATGCTTTTCAGCAGCAACCTTCAGGGCCTTGGCACTGGGACTGTCCAGAGCCAGCGGATTCTCTACAACTTCCTGGACAACCTCTACCAGCCAGAGCAGATGATCAATTTCTTCTTCCACAAAGGCTCCGGCATTCACATCAATATAGGAAGCCCCTGCCTTTTCCTGTTTTAGCGCTACATCCTGGATAAATTCCTTATCGCGCTCAGCAATCTTTTCTTTAATCTCATCTCTGGTGGAATTAATCAATTCACCGATAACAATCATTATTTTCTACCTCCCCATCACTGAATTAAAATTTAGTTTACCTGATTAACTCAGAAAAATGCTGCTTTGTAAACCTTTGTATAACAATGAAAGACCAGCAAATTTTAAAAGAAAAAGCAAAATTTTTGCAATGCTATAACGGGTTTGATTCAAACCAGATTGGAGCGTAAAATCAGCCTTCCCGGCGGGAAGTGAGCAATTTCTTGATTCTCTTCCCCCTCCAGCAGTTTTTTGAGCAAATCGGGAGAGCCTTCCTGCTCCCTGTATTTCAACCCGATAAAATCAGCCACCCGTTGGGCATATTCCCGATACTCTATCAATTCCTTTTCCGGCAGCCAGGTATTGATAAAAACCAGTTTGTTATAATTGCGATATTCCATCTCTATAGTTTCCCTGGCTATTTCCTCACCAACCACTTCCACATAGTTATCATATTCACTTAAGGGGTCACCACCAAACTCAATCCAGCCCCGGGAAAGATAAATAGTTCCCGGTGAAGCTTTAAATTCCTGCATATAGTTCTGGGCAGATCCTAATAATACTGAAATGCAGTCATGAGCTCTGGGAATAATCAGGGTAGCACTTTCTCCACTCAAACCAGAGGTGCCATGAGAGCAAAGTCCGTAACCCAGTCTGATGCAGTTGTAGCCCTGAGATTCGCTCTCAGATATTGCCTGCTGCAGGCTGTTATTCAATTTCTCTGGAGTACGATGTAATCCATACTCCATAAATTGACTGTCCATGTCGGGTTTTAGTGCTTCAATTTCAGGTCTGATAGTAGAGCAGGCTATTATTTTGTCCACCAATTTTAAATCCTCCTGTTTAAGCAGTCCAGGGTTTACCAACTGCTGAAAATTCCAGCCTGGTTTCTATGAATATTTTATCAGCCTCCCGAAAAGAGGAGAGCCTGCCATATTTATCTTCTCTTTCCATATTGATTTCTAAATTCTTACCTCCGGCCTCCCGGCCTCGTTCCAGGGCATATTCCCGACCAATTCTTTCAGCCTCAGCCAGAGCTGCCTCCAGATCCTTAAAACCAAGTCTTTCCTCCGGAGTATGAACTGCATATCCAGCTCCAACTTCATCGGGCTTAATTATTATAGTTAATCGTTCAATTATTTTTCCCATAACAGTTCCCACAGCATTAGCTACTTCAGCTGCTTCAGGCAGTTTCAGTTCAGCCCCCAGCATTCTGGCAATTTCCGGGAAATAAGCCCGGACTGGAGCTCCAACCCCGATAAGGGGTTTATTGAGCTTCAGAATTAAATCCAGAAACTCACCACCAGGATTAACCAGCATTCTGTCAAGCAGATACTCAACTTCCCTTGATGAGAAGTTCAGCTCAGCCCCTTCCTGCTCCAGCGCTGCTTCTACCACCAGAAGTGCAGTTCGATAGTAGACCAGAAAAAGAACATCCTCTGACAGTTCTTCCGGGTTCTGACCTCGACGCTCTGCCATAACTTTCAGTCCAAGCTCGGCGGCCTCCCGGTTCCAGTCAGTATAGGTTCCCTGCCAGTGAAGTATATCTGTGGGAGTTAGAGAAGCCCGGTGCAGGCAGCCTGTTTCTACCAGTTTCTCCCAGGGAAGCAGTTCAGCATCAACCTCCAGTTTTTTAGCCAGCTTCCAGATAGTATGAGGTTTTTCCTTGATAACTTCCAGGATGTTTTTCTGCAGGCGGGAAAGGGAAAACTTCTCGGGATCTCTGATATGAACCAGAGCGCTTACAGGTTGATAGGTTAACGGGAAAGGAGCAAAACGCTCAATCTGCTTAAGTTCTTCCAGCAAATTGGGATACCTGGTTGTGGCCCAGGATAAAGGAAAGACTCGTTGAGGGCCGAGATCAAGTTCTCCTTCGGAGGAAACTTTTACCAGACTGTCACCCCCTAGCCCAATGGTTCTAATGTCGGCAGCTTTAATTCTGGTATGCCAGCCGCCAACCCTGGCTCCCTGGGGATTTATCCGGGGAGAACCATCCTGTAAAACAGCCAGATCAGTTGTAGTACCTCCCATGTCAACAATAATACCATCCTGAACATCGGCCAGCTGCCTGGCACCAACCACGCTGGCAGCCGGTCCGGATAAAGATGTTTCCACCGGCCTGGTTCGAGCTTCCTGCTCACTGATTAGGCTGCCATCACCACGAACCACCATCAGAGGAGCATTAATTTCATTCTTGGTCAGCATTTTTTTAACGCTATCAATCAAACCGGTAATCAGTGGTAACAGCCGGGCATTAAATACCGCGGTTGTAACTCTTTCCTGAAAGCCCAGATCAGAACTTAATTGATGGGCAGTTACCACCGGATAACCAGTGGTTTCAGTGACAATCCTGGCTGCCTCTTTTTCCTGGACAGGATTTCTCATTCCCAGATAACCACAGATGGCATAGGCATCAACTTTTTCCCGCAGTTCCCTGGCAGCCTGACGAACTTCTTTTTCATCCAGCGGCTCTTTAATTTTACCCTTAATGGTACAGCCACCGCTAACCACCCGCTGATGGCGGGTTGGCAGGTCTTCATCAGGATCAAAACCAATCATGATGGCCCCGACCTCAGCACCCTGGCCCTCAACAATGGCGTTGGTAGCCAGGGTGGTAGAGAGCGAGACCAGTTTAATGTCATCAGTTTCTATTTCAGGAACGGCGAGTAATTCTCGCAGACAATTGCCAATCGCCTGGGTTAAATCACTCCGGGTGGTGACTGTTTTTGTACTGGTTATTATTTCTTCATTGTTAAGATCAATTACTACTCCATCGGTAAAGGTTCCTCCGGTATCGATCCCCAGAGCAAGATCTGCCATCTTCCTGCCTCCTCCGGCTCAAAAACTGAAACCATCAAGTTCAGCAATATTTCTGAGATTAACTCCAAGATTTTTGCTTTATGCTTTATATTTTACACTACTATAACTAATTAAACATTGACCGGAACAATTCCTGCATTTATTTTTACATTTTGCTTTCAGCCCGTTCCACAATTTCATCCAGCCTTTTAACAACATCCTCGGGCAGCGGTTCAGGTTCATAGTTTTCCAGGATATCTTTCACCTTTTCATTGGCCCTGTCAAACAGGGTCTTTTCGCCATCCATCTCCCAGTTGTCATAGAAAACTCGCTGGAAGAGTTCCGGATACCAGGTTTCGGTTTTGAAGTACTTCATAGTGTGTTCATCGCCCAGGAAATGTCCGCCGGGACCTACTCTGTCAATTACATGGGTTGCCAGAGTATCATCATTGACCTCAATGCCCCGCACTATCCGCCGGGCGTAACCGATCAGCTCATCAGAAATTACCAGATTTTCCAGGGAAGCAGCATTGCCGTGTTCAATATAACCGACATCATGATTGAGATTGGCTCCCGACTGGGCGGTAATTAAGATCGAAAGGGCATCCTCAATGGCAGCCTGCTCATCAACAATTTTGGAATCGGAGCAGCCACAGGTGCCAAACATCGGAATATCCAGATAATTAGAAACATCAGCCAGGCCAGCCTGCATCAGATCGAACTCAGGAGCCCCATAGGAGAAAATGGTGGTGTTCATGTCCATGATGGTAAAAACACCACCCATGATAAAGGGATTGCCGGCATTGGTCTGCTGATTTAAAACCAGACCGCTCAGGCTTTCTGCCAGGCCGGTAGCCATTGCACCGGCTAAGGTAGCCGGTACGGTTCCACCGGCCATAATACAGGGTGTATAGACCACCGGCAGTGATTTCTTGCCGGCCAGTACCAGCTTCTGGGCTGCATCTTCAGCATGCTGCAGAGGAGAAATCGGTTCGGCATAGAGCGTCATGAAGGGATTACTTCTCAATTCTTCTTCTCCGCCCACAACTGCTTCACACATTTCAATTATATCAGCGTAGCCGGCCACATCATTAGCAGTAATAACTATCGGTTTGGAGGTATTAAGAACCATGGCCTGGAACTGGTGCCGGTCATAGACGGGCTGTGGTACATCCTGAACAATACCCAGTGACATCACGAAATCCAGATTATCCAGAGCATCTATGGTCTTGGTCGCCATGGCCACAGTTTCTTTGCTGGCTGTTACTCTATCCCCGGTATAGGGATCGATAAATTTCGGTGTATCAGAACCGGTACCAAAATAAGCATTATTGCCGGTCAATTCCATAACCCTCTCCCGGGTCCGGCTGTTGCTGAGAGTTACCTTGCTGGGAGCTGTTGTTATGGCCTGATCCACCAGCCGGGCCGGTATCCTGACCCTGTTATCCTCGACAAAACAGCCGGCATTTTTCATGATTTCAATAGCTTCTTCATCATGATAGACAACGCCGGTGCTCTCCAGAATTTCCATGGAGGCTTCCAGGATCTTTTTTATCTGATCTTCAGAAAGAACCTCTAGAACAGTTCCTGCATTTACTTTATAACTGCTTTTCATAATTTAACCCCCCTGACCTATTTATCTTCCAGAAGTTCAAAGACAAGGTCCTTGGCTGAAGCAGCATCCGGCGCCCAGCCGTCTGCTCCAATCTCATCGGCAAACTCCTTGGTAACCGGGGCTCCTCCTACTATTACTTTAACATCATCTCTCAAGCCCTCTTCCTCCAGAACCTCTATAACATCCTTCATCTCCAGCATGGTGGTGGTCAGTAGAGCGCTCATGCCCAGCAAATGGGGCTTAAACTCCCTGATGCTCTCCACAAATTCATCTGCTTCTACGTCGGTACCGAGGTCGGTAACCTCCAATCCGCCGCTTTCCATCATCATGCCTACCAGGTTCTTGCCAATATCATGCAGATCTCCGGCTACCGTGCCCAGTACCACTCTGCCGGCTTCTTCCCTTTCTCCTTCAACCAGCAGGGGCTGAACTATTTCCATGCCGCCTTTCATGGCCTTGGCTGCCATAAGCACCTCAGGTACAAACATATCTCCGGCTTTAAACCTTTTACCCACCACATTCATGCCGTTGATTAAACCCTGATTGATAATCTCATTCGGCTTAACTCCCTCATCAACTGCCTCCTGAGTTAATTCCACTACCTCTTCTCTATTACCTTTAATTACACTGTTGCTTAACTTTTCAAAATCTACCATATTATTTGTCCTCCTTCTTTTTCTTGTCTCTTTCAGCTTCCCGGGATTCTGCCTGTTCCATAATCTCATCTATTGCCTGCTGCTTATCTTCTGGCAGTTTAGGAGTTTCGTGATTTTCTAAAATATCATGGAGTTTTTCTTTTATTCTATCGGCCATTCTAGAACCATCAGCCTTGGTTTTCCAGCCATCATGGCGCATTCTGTTCATCAGAGTGGGGAACCAGGTCTGTTCCTTGAAATGCTCCATGGTATGATCTTCACCTAGGAAGTGACCTCCGGGACCCACCTCTTTAACCACATTTACTGCCAGGGTTTCATCTGTTACTTCAATTCCTCGCATAATCCTTTTTACCATACCGATAATCTCGTCATCCATTACCAGTTGCTCCAGGGAACCGCACTGACCGGAACTGATATAACCGCAGTCATGAACCAGGTTGGCTCCTGATTGAGCGGCTGTCAGGATGCTCATGGCGGCCTCAGCGGCAGCCTGTTCATCGATGGTATGGGAGTCAGTACAGCCAGCTGTCCCAAAAACCGGGATACCCATGTGGGTTGAAACCTGAGCAACTCCCGCCTGCAGGGCGTTAAATTCCGGACTGCCATAACTGTAGATGGTGGTATTCATATCCATGATGCCATAAACCCCACCCATTATTATGGGTTGACCTCTTCTGATCAACTGAGCCAGGGTAATTCCGGCAATACTCTCGGCAATCCCCTGCACCAGGGTGCCGGCCAGAGTTGCAGGTGTGGTAGCTCCAGAAATTACACAGGGTGTATAGACAATAGGAATCTTTTTCCGGGCAGCCAGAATTACCTTCTCAATGGCCTCCCGGGAATGCAGCAGGGGAGAAGTTGGTTCGGAATAGAGGAAAAAGAAGGGTTTCTTCTGCAGTTCTTCCAGTGAACCGGCAATAACTGCTGCCATGTCAATCATATCTTCATACTGCTCAATATCAAAGCCCCAGTGAACAATGGGCATATTAGTATTTTCTATCATGGCCTTAAAGGCGTGAATATCAGCAATATTATCGGTAACATCGGTGGGAGTTCCCAGGTCCATAACATAATCAATATATTCCAGGGCGTCACATACTTTAGCCGCATTTCGGTTATCCTGAACTACCGGCCGGCGGCGTTCCCCGGTATAGGGGTCCCGGTGATAGGTATTTGTCGGTCCCGGACCATAATAAGTATTATTGTCGTGAAGGTCCAGGGCAGGATTTCCCTCCTGGTCATAGAGAACAATTTTGGAAGGAGCAGCATCCACGGCCCACTGGCATAAACCAATGGGAATCTTAATAAGACCGTCCTCTTCTTCATAACCACCTGCTTCCTTTAAAATGCTGCGGGCTTCTTCAGAAAAAAGTTTGACACCGGTTCTCTCCAAAACTTCGAGAGCTGCCAGATAAATCTCCCGGCATTCATCATCGGTTAGAGACTGGAAATAGACCGAAGCATTAACATTATTACGAGCCCTTACATATTTGCTCATTATTAGTACCCCTCCTCAAACCTATTTATCTTCCAGAAGTTCAAAGGCAAGATCCTTGGCTGAAGCAGCATCCGGCGCCCAGCCGTCTGCTCCAATCTCATCAGCAAACTCCTTGGTAACCGGGGCTCCTCCAACGATTACCTTAACATCATCTCTCAAGCCCTCTTCCTCCAGAACCTCTATAACATCCTTCATCTCCAGCATGGTGGTGGTCAGCAGAGCACTCATGCCCAGCACATGGGGCTTGACCTCCCTGATGTTCTCCACAAATTCATCGGCCTCGACATCGGTGCCGAGGTCGGTAACCTCCAGTCCGCCGCTCTCCATCATCATACCTACCAGGTTCTTGCCGATATCATGCAAGTCTCCGGCTACCGTACCCAGTAAAACCCTGCCGGCCTCTTCCCTTTCTCCTTCAACCAGCAGGGGCTGAACTATCTCCATGCCGCCCTTCATAGCTTTGGCTGCCATAAGTACCTCAGGTACAAACATGTCGCCGGCTTTAAACCTTTTACCCACCACATTCATGCCGTTGATTAAACCCTGATTGATAATCTCATTCGGCTTAACCCCTTCATCAACTGCCTCCTGAGTTAATTCCACTACCTCTTCTCTATTACCTTTAATTACACTGTTGCTTAACTTTTCAAAATCTACCATATTATTTACCCTCCCAGAAAGTTAATAAAATTAATCATGATTATCAGGTGAACAAAATTTTTTCTTCACCACTCCCAAATAATGAAGAATAACCATTGCCTTCACTGCTTTTCTGTTTTGCTTAATCCAATCTGGAATCCTGTAAAATTATACCTCTATCTCCAGTAAATCCCTCCTTCCAGCCCAAGTTTTGTTGAAGCTATAAATATCTAATATTTTGACAATTAACTTATTAATTTGTATATCACTGTTTTGCCCGGCCTGCCAGACAGAACAGGATAAAATGATTCCGAGCACAAACTAATCATGATTTTAACCTGTACTCATTTAATTAGATATAAACTTGCAAATTCCTTTTTTTATTTACTAATAAATTTAATTTTTTTCTTTATTTTTTGCAGCAGTTCTTCTAATTGTTTGTAATGACTTCCCTGCCAGTAAATTTTGTTACAATCCGGGCATTTGCTGAACTTCTGATAATATTTTTTAGTGAGTGGTTCCAGTCGATCCAGGATTTCCTGCTTGGAGACTTTTTCCAGTGCCCTATTGCAGACCGGACAGCGCCTGTTTTCCGGGATCCTTTCCAGTAGCTCAAATCTTTCCAGCACTTCTTCCAGCTGGACTGCAGGATAATCCGAACGGATAAAATAGGCCAGTCTTACCTGATGCCGCATCAATAAACCCCTATCACGGGTTAAAAGAATCCGGGATGTTTCATCGGCAAGACGGGCCAGTTCCGAATCGTCAAAGTCATTGCGGTAAAGGGTATCAAAGCCCAGCATTCTCAGGTAAGAAGCAAGTTTTCCCAGATGGGCATCCAGCACAAATTTGATTTCCCCCGGCAGTCCGGGTATTAATTTATCTTGAGGGGATAGTTTCAAATTACGCCAGGCCGGATAAATACTGAGGTATTCTCCTGGCTGCACCAAATAGCTAAAATCAACCGGTTTTCCTTTGATCAAAATCAAATCTACAGCTGTATGGGGCACCCCCTGGGCTTCTATTATATCCCGGGTGGTCTGCCTCCCCTGAAATTCGTAGATAAAAAACCTGGATTGTCCGGGCAAATTGCCGGCAAAATGTTCTTCGGACAAAAAATCTCTAAGAGATCCATAAAATCTTAGTTTAACCTTTTTCATGGTAAATTCACCTGGATAACAAGCCAAGAGATTCGTTTACCCTTAGGGCGGCCTTAGCCCCCTCGGCAGCAGCGACAATAACCTGTTTATCCATAATACTGGTAACATCTCCGGCAGCCCAGATGCCTTCCAGACTGGTTTCATTTTTGTTATTTATTTTTATTTCACCCAGGTCATTAACCACAATCATATCTTCCACAAAGTCATTATTAGGAATCAGACCAATTTCTATAAAAACAGCAGCAATCTCCAGGTCCAGCTTCTCACCATTTTCAGCATGTTTCAGCCTCAGACTTTCCACTTTATTATGGCCGTCTATTTTATTCACCCCATAAGAAGTATATACTTCAATGCTGTCATTTTCTCTTACCCTGTCCGCCAGCACCTTATCCCCGGTTAGATGATCAAGAAACTCCACCAGGTAAATTTCACAGTCCAGCCGGGCTAAATCCAGAGCTGCTTCCAGACCAGAATTTCCACCACCAATAACAGCCACTTTCTCTCCGGCATAGAGGTGTCCGTCACAGGTGGCACAGTAATGTACCCCCAGGCCATTAAATTCCTTCTCTCCGGGAACATCTAATTTTCGATTTGTGGTGCCGCTGGCTATAATCAGAGAACTGCCACTTATTTCCCCGCCACTTTTCGTCTGAACCTGAAAACCCTCTTCAGTCTTTTCCACAGCAGTAATCTCTTCTCCCAGTTCCATGATGACATCATAATTACTAACATGACGCCAGAAAGCCTCCATCATATCAGCTCCTTCCACCCCGGGCAGTCCCAGATAATTATCTATCTCTCCTGTTTCCAGCATCTGGCCGCCCAGAGCCTTTGCCACAATCAAAACATCCAGTCCCTTACGGGCTCCATAGAGTCCAGCATTTAAACCCGCCGGCCCGGCGCCAATGATAATTAAATCCCAGTGTTTCTCATATACTTTGGCCTCAGCAGCAAACCCGGCAATCTGATATAATTCTCCCGTATGTTTTTTGTCTATCAGATCATCATAACCGCCAATCAACCTATCATTAATAAAAATCTGGGGTACGGTTTTAGCTCCTCCGGTTCTTTCCTCCATTTCAGCTTTGATATCTTTATTTCCGATATCATATTCCTGATAGCTGAATCCCTTGCTTTTAAAATAATTTTTGGCCTTCTGACAGTAGGGACACCACTCCAGGCTGTAGATTTCAATTCTGGGATCCTGTTCGTCAGTCACAGCTTACCTCACCTCTTTAAATTTGATTATCTCAGCCAGATAATTTTTCTTTTCCGTTATTTCAGCTTACATTATATATTCTAACTCAAGCAAAGAACAATTACAACCACAGATAAAAAACCGGACAGCTGATAAAGCTGTCCGGCGGATTAAATTTAAAGATCTCTTGATATTGTTTGATATTTTAAACATAAATATCTCGATTTAATCCAGGCTTAACTTAATATAAAACACAGGCTACCTGCTGGCCTTCCGGGCCCGGTCTAAGTTCAGGTTCGGCCTTTTCCGGAAATTCTATTTTTAAGCGGGAATCCTGCCACTGCCAGCCGTCAGTAGCCTTTAAAAGAGAGGTGTTCCAGTCATTCAGAATAGCTTTGAGTCTATTTTCCATTTCTTCTTTCTCACTACCAGAACTTTCCTCTATTTTCAGAGAAACATTGCGTCCTTCAACTTCTATCTCAGAGATTATTTCCAGCTCAGAACTTCTCTTAAGATAATCCGGACGGGTCTGCTCCATTACGATTATTTTTTTCACATCCCGGCCTTCGAAACCGCATTCCGGGGTGGCCAGTTCACAGCGGGGATGGAAACGACAGCCGTTGGGCAGATCAATAGGATCAGGGATTTCTCCCCGGGGATCGACCCGTTCTCGTCCCCGGTCGGGATCAGGAATCGGCACTGCTTTCAGCAGCATCCTGGTATAGGGGTGGCAGGGATTGGAAATAATTTCTTCAGTTTCTCCAATCTCCATTACCCTGCCGAGATAAAGTATGGCAGTACGATCACAGATATAACGAATCGTGGCCAGATCATGAGAAATATAAAGTATTGAAGCCCCCATTTCATCTCTAAGATTCTTCAGCAGATTCAGAATTCCAGCCCGAACAGAAACATCCAGCATGGAAACCGGCTCATCCGCCACAATAAAATCAGGTTCCAGCACTATTGCCCGGGCCAGGGCTACCCGCTGACGCTGCCCCCCGGAAAGCTGATGGGGAAATCTGTCAAAAAAGTCCTCCGGGGGCCTGAGCTCAGCTCGGTCCAGAGCCTGCTTGACTCTTTCTACCCGCTCAAAAAAATTGGAGCCAATTTCGTGAATTTTCAGAGGTTCCATAATTGTCTGCAGCACTGTAAAGCGGGGATTTAGAGTTTCATATGGGTCCTGAAAAATCATCTGCAGATTGCTGCGAAATTTTTTCAGCTGCCTTTTATCCAGTTCGGAAATGTTCTGACCGAGATAGGCAATTCTGCCCTCAGTGATATTCTGCAGTCGGGCTATCAGCTCTCCCAGGGTGCTCTTGCCGGATCCGCTTTCGCCGGCCAGTCCCAGGATTTCTCGATCTTTAATGGAAAAGCTGACTCCGTCAACAGCCTTGAGATTTCGTTTCTTCCGAAAAATTATCCCCCTGTCGGAAAGCTGAAAAACCTTTCGAACCCCTTCAACTTCCAGAACTTTATCGTTCTTAGACTTCTGAACCTCCTTTTGCTTTACCACGCTGGAGCTTTCACCAAACCAGGTTTTCGGCAGCCTGGCCCGTTTCCGAAATTCTTCAACCCTGTCAGGAAAATGGCAGCGGACAAAATGATCGGGAGCTACTTCCACCCTCTCAGGCAGTCTGTTACATTTCTCCCGTGAGAAGGGGCAGCGTTCTCGGAAGCGGCAACCCTTAAGTTCAGCTCCCAGATCAGGAGGGGAGCCAGGAATAGAAATCAGTTCATCAGCAGCAGCCTCCAGGGTAGGAAAGGCATTAATCAGGCCCAGGGTATAGGGATGATAGGCCTCCTTAAATATCTCCCGGGTGGTACCCTGTTCCATCAGATGGCCGGCATACATGACAGCCACCCGCTGGCAGATCTCGGCCACCACAGATATATCATGGGTAACCAGAATAATGGAAGAATCAATCTTTTTCTGCAGGTCAATAAACTGCCGCAGAATCCCATCCTGCACCACCACATCCAGGGCTGTAGTAGGCTCATCAGCTATAATTAAGGAAGGTTTTAAGGCCATGGCCATGGCTATTACCACCCTTTGTTTCATGCCTCCGGATAACTGGTGAGGATAATCCTGCAGCCGGCTGGCCTCCAGTCCCACCAGAGAAAAAAGCTCCTCGGACTGTTCTAAAGCCTCCCTGCGGCTGATATCAATATGGGTCTGGAAAGCTTCCACCATCTGATCACCAATTGAATATACCGGATTTAAAGCATTCATAGCACTCTGGGTAACCATTGCCACTTCCTGCCAGCGCAGTTGATTCAATTCTTTATCAGAAAGCTGTACCAGATTTCGACCCTGAAAATTTATTTCACCGCTGACTATCCCTCCATTGGAAGGTAAAATCCGGTTAATGGATTTAGCCAGGGTGGTTTTGCCACAGCCTGATTCTCCTACCAGACCCAGGTTATCACCCTGTTCCAGGCTCAGGGTCACTCCATCCACAGCTTTAATGGATTTGCTATTCATGCGGTAATACGTCTTGAGATTCTTTAGGTTCAGGAGCACTCTCATTGCCTCCTCTCAGGCGGGGATTGGTCAGAACTTCCAGAGCACGGGAAACCAGGAAAACCGAAACCACGGTGGCCGAAATAAAAATTCCCGGGGGAATAATCCACCACCAGGCTGTCCTCCAGGCCCCGGAAAGGCGGGCTGCATGAAGAATGGTCCCCCAGCTGTATACCCTTGGAGGCCCTAGACCTAAAAAGCTTAAGGTTGCCTCAGCAGTAATCGCATAACCCATGGCCACTGCCAGCTGCAGAAAGGCCAGGGGCAGAACATTGGGAGCGATATGAACCAGCATGATTCTAATATTACTGGCTCCTGCTATCCGGGCAGCTTTAATAAAGGGTCTTTCCACCAGAGAAAGCACCTGAGAACGAATTACCCGGGCATTGGTTCTCCAGGTTAAGAGACCAATAGCCAGAATTATTATCCAGAGTCCCGGACCAAAGATCAGCACCAGCACAATGGCAAAAGGTTCCAGCGGCATCCCGTACATAATATCCACCACCCGCATTAGAAAACTATCGACTCCTCCTCGATAATAACCGGAGATAAGTCCCACGGTAAAACCGAGCAGGTTAACCATCAGGGCTGCAATAATGCCGACCATCAGAGCAGTGCGGGAACCGTAGATAACCTGACTCCAGATATCCCTCCCCAGGTGGGTTGTCCCAAAGAAGTGCTCCCTGGAGGGAGGAGCCAGTTCATTTACATAGGGATCTACTCCATAAATATAGCCGGTTTCTCCAGCAGTTGTTATTCCCCGATAACCCCTGCGGGTTATTCTCTCATGGGTCTGCCAGCTTTCTCCATCATACTGCTGGATTGTGCCTCGATAACCAACAGCATAGGCTTCCTCAGAACTGATTATAGTAACCCCTCTAAGTTCCCGGGAAGAGTCACTTCTCATGGCAAACCACTCGGTACCGTCATAACCCATTATTGTTCCTCTTTCACCTACAGCAAAGGCCAGCTCTTCACTGAAATAATGCAGGCCATTAAGATCTCTGAAGGTTTCATCAGTGAAGCTTCTAAACTGAGGAGCGAGAAATTCTCCCTGCCGATAATGAATGATGGTTCCACGTTCTCCAATTACTATAGCATCATCTGCAGCAACAAAATTTATATCTTTAAGTGTACGGCTGGATCCTGTGTTCAGCTGCTGCCAGCTTTCTTCCTGCCAGCTAAAAACTGAACCCTCTTCTCCCACTGCATAAATAGTACCTCCGGGAGAAACAGTCAGGCCATAGATATCAATTTCCTGCTCCAGATGATTTTCCTGCCAGCTGCCATTCTGATAACTGTATATTCTCCCCTGCTCCCCAGCTGCCAGAATCATATCTTCTGCAACTGTAGCAGCAAAGAAATCTATTCCAGCATCAATTTTTACCTCCTGCCAGCTGCCATCTTCTTGCAGCATCATGATAGAACCACTTTCTGCTGCTGCTATCATCTGCTGGCCTCTAATTACCAGATCATTTATGGGTTTATCGCCAATAATCTCATAATCCTGCCATTGACCGCCGGGAGAAAAGGCAAGTAAACTGCCCTCGATTCTTTCATTCAT
>LKMJ01001847.1_pt1 | contig 19027 bp, 26 predicted proteins | sample 643391 | NCBI WGS metagenome assembly LKMJ01 (sample SAMN04112250, study PRJNA286221) | soda lake metagenome | biome: soda lake; feature: Kulunda Steppe; material: water; isolation source: sample PL-Br10 brine of Picturesque Lake | place: Russia: Kulunda steppe | collected 2010-07 | reverse complement strand
GGAGGAGGAGGAGGAGGAGGAGGGGTCCAGCAGTGGGGGGGACTTCAGTGAGGAGGATTAGAGAAGATAAGTGCTAATAATATGAATTTTCTTTGCGATTGGCAAAAATGCGCGAAATAGAACAGAAGAGCATCTCCCAGCACCCCCCTGAATTCTCCAACTTGATCATACTTTAAACGGCAATTTGTCCACAGCAAAAAATTGCCAAGAAAATTTCCGCTGTTTACATCCCTGAAGAAAACCTTCGTGGCATGCGTTTAGAGGGAGGTTTGCAACCGGCGCGAGCACCAGACGGACTAAGTACGGGTAAAATGAGTCGGTGCGGGTCCACAGAATTAATTGGCTGATATTATTTGTGTGCTGCAAATTATTTGTGTGCTGCAAATAACGAGAGTGCAGCCCATAGCACGGGAGAGCAACAGCAGGGCGAGGAGGATTGATTTAATCACTCTGACTAGCCCCAATTTAAATGCTTCACCAGCAGCAGATGTGTCAAAGACGTGTCAGTAATAGTTTAAAACATGTCTGATTACCCTGTGGGACGGGAAGTCGTTGCTTGAGGATTCACCATAAAGCACGTGGCCGAACGCTGACCGCTTCTGATCAACTCACGCCCACGCCCTCGCCCATCCAATAAAGAAACACATGAGAGTTTCCTTAGGTTCTAGCACATTTCCGCCTGCCACCAGTTTGACATGCGAGGTTTTGAGGATGGGATGGCGCTTGAGTTGCCAGGACGGTACATTGATTGTTTAACAGACAACCCCCAACAGACAACCCCCAACATGACGACCTTTCTCTATGACCTAAACTCTGGCAACCATTTCACAATATCTCCCCCCTTTTGTTTTCCCTTGTGACGGCACCCTTGTGATTGTCTTCTTATTTGGTTTGAATGCGCGAGTAGCCCTAAGAGCACGCTAGTCGCTTCCAAAGAGGGATCTTCCTTACCAAGCAACCATGCCACCCCCTTGTTGTTCTGTAGGTATTTTGCAATTCCTGTGGTGTTATGCTCATGAGCTTGGTAATCGATTGCAAGCACAGGGCCTATCAGTATCATTTTTCAATGCATGAGCACCTCAGCTGACTCATCCATTCCATGCGTCTCAGCATATCATGGATCTTAGTCGTTCTGGCACAAGACCCGAACAATCCCACTTCTTGGAGCTAGGCATTTGCACAGAGCAAGCCTGGCATGGATGGGTTTAAAAGAAGCAAAACAATGTTGTTGGGAACGAATGAGGTCAATCATTTCCAGACACTTACCTCAGGAATGTGCGCAGTCCTGCTTCCTCATTACGTGCCCCTGCCGTGCTGCCTTGACAGCGCAAGCCTATCAAATCCGCATGGAAGAAATTCCCCAAGACTGGGTGCTCACAACGCACCACAAGCTTGAGGGTGAGATCGGGTGGGGGTAACCAAAGGTGCCTGCAAGATGGCAGATACCAGGCAATAGCTGTTATTTGCTTTGTGAGGACCTGCACTTCAGCAGGCTCAAAACATGTATGTACTCTCAGCTGTATGCTAGACAACAGTGAACTGGGGAGCTGCAAGAATGGTGGCATCTAGCCTGACATGGTGATTCACCATTGGTGAACATGCTATAAGTTCACACGATGCTCATGATAACAGTAACACAGCTTCTGCCTGGCTTGCCAGCAACGAGCGAACTGCATCTGTTTTACTTTTCATGCTCATCACCATATTAGCACCAGGCCCTATGCTCTCCTGCATGTAAAAGACGTTGACTTAAGCCTTGTTATTACGCCAGTTCCCATGGCTCCATAGGCAGCAGCGTGTTCATGCAATCTTTATCAACCCACCATGTGGCCTCCATGTCCATCAATGGAGACACATGAAGAGATTTACGCACGCTGTGCTGCATTCCATCTCCGGGCAGCACAAATGTAACGCGCTCCCCCCAAGGTGTGTTTGTCACCTCTACAATACACTTGGCCACGCGTGGCTGGCTGGGGCTTGCGGAATAAGCATCGGCATTGGAGCAATAATACACTGAGATTGGGTTGATGGTGTAGCCAGCAGCTTTGGGGTTGGTCAGGAGGTGGACTGGGCCTGGAGCAACACATGATTGTGTTTACAATGTGAATTTGTGTGTGCCTGTGCCTGTGCCTGTGTGAGCCTGTCTGTCTGAGCATGCATGTTGGCACTTGAGCACGTGCGTTCAGAGGGCAGCAGCTCCCCTGATGCTTGCTTTCGAAGAGATGCACCCGGCATGCCATCCCACCAGGCAAAGAGTGTCCTGTTAATTCAATTGCCACCAGTACCAAAAGCAACAAAGGAAAATAGGCGCACCATCTGTTCCGGCAAACTCCCTGGCCTGCTCAGCTGTTAGGTGGTCCTGCTGCTGCTTAGCAAACCAAGGCGGTGGATCATCCAAATAGATATAAGCGGTGCGGACATTGTACCTGAAGAATGATGCCATGCATGCGCTTTTCAGTTAATTTCGGGGAGCGTAGCGCATCTGAGGTACTCCTGCTTGCATACAGCATCCTCACTTGACCATAACCCCACAACTGCAGACAAACCTGAAGGCATGCTTCTTTGGCTTTTTGCGATCATGGGTTACAACGCCCTCGTAGAAGACAACACCTGGTGTTTTTGGGTGGGAGGAGGGGAGTACGATGTTCCTCAGCAGGAACAAGGGCGTGTATAACACAGCTAGGCTAGTGTAGTATATGAGGCTACCCAGGAGGTACAAGAACTGCGCCAGAAGCTGTTTTGGTATCATGATACACACAGAATAATCCAAAATATTAAATCAAATTATGTGTGTGCAGATTATCATTTTATTCCCTGCCTGAGCTCCAAGCCATGCCGCCCAGGTCAAAACATCCAGGGGGAAAGAAGTCTGTTGGCAAGTATCATGCTTCCAATGCTGTAGGGGGGCAGGCACAAGTCGGGAAAAGTGAGATCGTTCAGAGCAAGAAGCGAGTTAACATCTCGCAGGAGATTGAAGCACAAGTGAAGAGCCTGCTGGCCTCTCTTAAGGTTGTTCTTTGCTTGGTTGTTCAATGAGGCCTTCAAGTAGCAGGTGATCATGGCCGTCTACCTCCTACTCATTCCTGCACGCATTTCCTCCTGCAGGACGAGATTGGCCTGCCGCCACGTGCCTCTACACCTGGGAAACCTGCAATTGCCGGGCAAAACGTGCAAAGGGCAGCTAAAGAGGTAGGCTTTATGTCGGGAAGCTGCTAGCCAAAAGTACCGCATCGGGGTTTCCAGAGCTGAGTTGCAAGCACTGGAAATCATGCTGTGATTATATGCAATGACTCATGTTACATCATATGGATTGAACAATAAAAGATGTGGGCTCAGACCTTTTCTCTATTTACACTTTAAAACTCTGGAAGATGCTGTGCACAGTGCCGGGCCTGTTGCTCTCTCTGCCATGCTATATAGTTTAATGGAAGCCATTGAAAGAGACACATTTGTCTAGGATTAACCTGGCTAGCGCACGGTGTACGCTATCTGTCCACACTGGTACCCCTCCTTGGCTCTCTGAAAACCTCACGAGTTCCTTCTTCAATCTTTGCAGTACTCAGCTATCTACGACCAGCTCATTTCGCATGGCTTCAAGCAGCTCCATGTAGAGCAGAGTTTGAGGGCGCTACCCTGGGTGAGCATGTCTACCTATCTATTGCAGCTTGCTGGGGCATGGCGCGATGCTTGCGGTGCTTTTGTGTGGGAAAATGTCTTGTCAAGTAGGCTTAAGGCTCACCCTGCCTCGAGGGTGTCTGCTGCCCTCTCCTGCATCAAATTGATGCTTGTGGTACAGGACTGTGGTGGCATTTGGGCTGTGCACTTTGTTCGCTGCACACCACCCTCTGCATGCTAGTGAGGAACACTGTTAAAGGGTCTCTGAATGGGCCGGCTGGGGAATGACCCCGGTCAATTGATTGGTCAATCCTTAGTTCAGCCTCAGCCTGTAAGTTGGTAAGGTGGTTGATAGCGATCTGGTGATCAAGAAAACCCTGATTATGTTACAATGCCGCCCGAATCCATGGCTGAATGACCATTTCAACTGCAATCCTGCGATGCACTAAAACTTTCTTGCACAGCCTCTGTTCAATGTCTTTTCCCCTGGATCGAATGTTAATTGCCAAGAATTACTAGCTGCTGCCCTGCTGATCGGGCTGTTCACCCGTGCACTTCAGGGCAATGCAAGCTTAGAGGCGTCCCTGGACTGGCTTTGCTTACATTTGCCCCAGGCTGAGCTGCCTAAGCTGTTTGCAGGAGGCATTCGAGCAGGAGGAGCAGGAGCACAGGTAGTGGTAGTGGTGCTCGTTGGAGCATGCTTGGTCAATTACAATTGCTTACATAATTTGCTGCTTAGAAATTGCAAAACTTGTCTGCTTATGTGCTGCACTCTTCATCAAGCCACAAAAAATGTTGATAAAATGCGACCTAGCTCTTTGCTGATATTACAAGCAGTACTCTTTGCGTGTGCAATTCCATCACATTGAGTGTTTTGCTTTTTCTAATCTGCCATTCAAACTGTACCCTGTTTTCCTCCCTTCGTTTCCTCAGGTGCGGGTTGTTTCTGTGGCACAGCAGCAGCAGCAGCAGCAGCAGCAGCAGCAGCAACAACAAGGTCTGCATGCTCCTGGTATGGCATGCGCCGCATACTCAGAGCCCTTTGAGGAAAATGGGGAAGGCAGGAGGCATAATGTAGAGGACTTGGCTTCACAGAGAGAGGAGGGAAATGATGATGATGACGATGCGGAGCAGGAGGAGGAGGAAGATGAGGAGGGGGAAGAGGGGAGGGAAGAGGAAGATGAAGAAGAGGAGGGATCTGATGAGCAGGAAGAGGCAGGTACAGGCACTGGTGGATACGATGAGCAAGAGGCTGCTAAAGCGTGGATTAGGCAGCAATACATGGGCGGCAGTGGATCTGATAACGAAGAGGTGAGGAGAGGCACGCAGAAACAAAGTGTGGGACAAGTATGTTCGATGGCCCGTGTCAACTTAATTTTGCTTAAAAGGTGCACACTGCTGACAAGACAAGCTGCCCGCCAAAATTAAATCTGTGTCCTTATTGTATCGATCGCACGTGCATAAGCAGGCCTCGAATTCTTCGTCAGAGAGCGATGATTTGGATCCCTGGATTGATTCCAAAGAAGTTGAACGCCGGAAGCAGGTGTGTTGCCACCATTAAGCTTTCATTGCGGTCCTTTCTGAGAGGGCAGGTGGAGCACTAGCAAGGCAAATGGTTTCCAGTGTTCCAAGTTTTTTTCCATTTCCTGGCCACTGCTCATGCACAGATGTAACCTGAGTGCTGGACTGCTTGATACTTAACGTTGAAGTGCTCTTCCTGCTGCTTCTCCAAAGGTGTTGCTCCCGCTCCGCGCAGCAACGCAAGAGCACAATCAGTATGCTCTGCATTTCACGCTTGCAGGAGCGTGCGCTTGCCAAAGTTCCTCCTGATGTGCGGCGCCGCCAAGTTGCACATGAGCTTGCTCGGGCCAAGCAATATGCCGCAGATGCGAAAACCTCAAGTAGGGCACGTGAACAAGTGGTATTCAAGAATTACTCTTGCTCCAAAGCTGTATCTCTAAGATCATATTTTTTGCAGGATGACATGCCCTGATGCTTTAAGCTTTCACCTTGGTATGCTCTCACACCACTTCCTTTAAGATGCTTCCCCATGAAACTGACCCATAAACATACCTGCTTTATGTGGTAGCATCAGCAGGAAACATGCTTGTTCCCTCTCCATCCTGCATTCCCAATCTGAATTGCCTTCGTGCTCGTGGAGCATGAGTTTAAATGATTTGAGCTCTTCATCTTTCTATACAAATGCTTGGTGAGGGTTTGGCATTTGACATAATTAATGCCTTTTATTGCCACCTTGAACAGGAGATAAGGTCAGACAAAAAGAAGCAGGGGCAATCATACGCAACCTGAGATTTGAGATGGTCCGCCTGAAGCTGAGCGAGTCAGCCGCAGTTGCAATAGTAGAGGAGGATAAGCTGACTTCCAGCAGCGGTGCGTCGCAGCCGCCGCCGCAGCAGCTCAAGCTTCAGCACCAGCACCAGCACGCGCTTGTCAAGCCAGAACCCTCTGATAGGGGCAGAGAGGAGAGTGGACCCCAGGAAAGCAAGGGGGAGGCCTCTTGTAGCTCACCCGCTGATGACTGGGAGGTTGCTTTTGACCTGTTTAGTGAAGCAGATGCTCAAGGAGACAGCGCCACTGTTAGAAAGACAGCCAGAGAGGCAGCTGCGCATACAAGCTCAGTACATGGGCATGGCAGCAGAGGCGCGGCACCAGAGGCAGGGCGCGCTGTGGAACCCCAACATACATCTGTCAATGGAATTGGTGGTGCAGAAGGGCAAGGGGGGGGCAAGTGTGCCCTGGCAGTGCAACAAACTTCTCAAGCATTTCCACAACAGCAGCAGCAGCAGCAACAAAAGGGTGGAACACATTCAAGGGCAGCCTTGCAGCCCCGCATCCTGCTGTTTCAGCAATGCCAGAGAGCAAGATGGTCGCAGCCGCGCTACGAGAAGCTCGCTGGGCCTGCCTTGCAATATGGCGTAAGTAGAAGGCATAGTGTGCAGTGTTGTACGTCTGGCAGGCTGTTCCTAAATCTAAGCAAGCCGTCTGGGAGGGCTTTAAGAGGAACATTTTGAGGTTGCCTACAGATTTCCCATTATAATTGGTGCAATCAGGCTGCAAGCAGCAGGGTTTTGCTATGTATGAACATGAATTTGTGGCTTTAAATCCGAGTACTTGGATGCAACCTGTGCCTGCATATGCTCCATCATTAAGGGCCCCGCAATGCTTGTCTGGTTGTATTCTAAATAATCTTCCGAATCTGCTAATCTTCCATTTCAAACTGAGGGATGCGCTAGATGTTTCTTTTGCAGCAGAAGCCCATGCCTATTGGAATCTTTATCACCAGATAAGGCAGGATGTAAGTAAGGCCGCCAGTCGTTGCAAGTTCTTATTTGCAGCCACTTTTCTCCCAATAGATGTCTCTCTTGCTCTTGCATAGGGCGCAAGCTGGTTGTCTCCATGATGCACATCATTTGCACACAGGTTACCATAGATATGGGACACCGGGCACCAAAGGGCAGTGTGGCTAGACGCCGAGGCCTGGTGGGGGTGCGCACGATTACAATGCCGCGACAAGAGGGCAGCGGAGATTTCGAGGATAAGTGGGCCAACATCCAGGCGCGCAGTTACTGTTTAATCATGTGTCATGTTTCATGACAGTACATGACTCATGTAGCAATATTTCTTAAATTTGTATGATATGGGTCATGCGCAACAGGCTGTGCATAAGTTTCTCTTCTTAGCGAGAGAAACTAAAACATTGCAGACAGTTGAATACAAGGACGAACTGCTCAATAAAAAAAAGACTCTGCCAAACAGTTAGAAGCCTGGGCAATCTCTACAGCTAGCTAATAAGTTACATTTTGTAAATGCTCCTTCCTGAGCAGGATGCCCAGAATGCGGTTGCAACCCGAGCTCTTTTTGAGCTGTTTGCCGAGGAGCAGGCGTTGCACCATTCTTTGGCCTCACCCTTCAAGGATATGTGGCTAAGGTACGCACTAGCTCAGCAACTTAAGTACTTTAGCCCTGCTCTCTTCCGCTGCAATTTGCTGAGATCAGCAGTGTGTTGCACAGAAGATGCTGCATTTCTGCAATTAATCATTTCTAATGCCAAATACACGTTTTTTTTTAAGGTGCAAGATCTTTCATGCCAGCTAGCTAGCCGCTCAGCCGAGTTATAATACATGCACGTAACAAAAATGTTCGATGTGCAGTGCATGCAGAAAGACAGATTACCAGAAGCTTGCGTGGTGTCATGCTGTATTAGTGTGCTTTATGCTTGCTGCACTGACCTCATTTCCCCATTCAGACTCGGCTGGCAGTATGTTTTTTTGTTTGAATTTTCTGTGATAAGGTGGGAGGCCAAGAGTACACAAGCCCAGGACATTGAAGTTATGGAAGTGCAACAGGCCAGGGTAAGCCACTTGCTAAGCTATTGCACATGAAAAGATGTCAAGTTTCCAGCAAATGTTAGCCTAATCAATAGATTAAGAGCTTTGGCAAGGAATGACCTGAGGGTATCATCCTCAGGGTAAATCCATAGTTATGTACAAGACCTTAATTGTCTTTGTGCTGGTAAGTTACAAACACAGACACAATATTTTGTTACTGTTATAGCCTTATTCGTCTGCAGGCCCTGCTTGAAACTTTACTGGCTCTTGTTTCCTTTCAAGAAAGTGCAATGTTTTGTGGCGGGGCTGTGATTTGCTTCATAGATCGTCTGCTTTTACTGACGGCTGTACTTGATGTGTTTGCACCCCAGGATGCTTTTGTGCACCAGCTTTTGGCTGAAAAATTACAAGAATTACAACAGGCACATGTCTATCCGTCAGCAAAGGCAATGCAGCAAGAGATGGAGACAAGCAATGCCAGGGCTGAGGGAGAGGATGGTCAGCAAGGTGGCAAGCTGCACGAGATGCGCGCAGTAGATACAGTGGAGCAGGTCAGTACACAGGCTGTGGGAAGCAGATTAAAAGAAGGCAAGGGCACAAGCTTGGGATGTCAAATGGTTGAACAGGTTTGCGTCCATGAGGAGACATGAAGATGTAAAGCAAGCATTCCATGGTGACATTGAACTTGCTCAGCTTTGATGATAAGTTCTTTGCACTTGAGGCTTCACTTTCAGAGCCTATCATGGAAGTCGGGAATGCAACGCCAAGACTTTCCTGTGTGCTTGCTGTTTGCTTTGATTTCTTCGCTCAATAGATATATGGGCCATTCACGTGGGTTGCCTGTCTGGGCTTGCACAAGTTGAATTGTGAGCACCTAACTGCGTTGCATCTAGCATATTTACAGACTTCTCTGTCGCCTTTACCTCTGCATTCATATGAGGCTATCAGTTTTCCATTGTATTTTTTCCATTTGTTTTCCATCAGCATTTTTTTGCTCAGTAAAGCTTGCCGCGTTTGTGCACCCTCTCCTTGTTTCTGAGACGTTATTCTTGCTAAAAGATAGCGCTTTCTCAAAAGGTCCATAGGCTCCGGCAATGCTGCCTTCTTCAGCACGTACATTTATACAACCCTTACTTGCATTACATGCATATTATTTCATTGCTGCAGGACGAATGGCGTGAGCTGCTGGAAGATACACCAAAAGCAGACAAGCTGTTTGAGCTCCTACGACAGAGTGAGGGAGAAGATGGTACATACCGTCTAAGTGTACCGCAGGTGCGCTTGGTGGTATTTGTTGCATGCTTGAGTCCGCCTCTTCTCGTCCGTGGCTTGCTTCCCAACAGCATGCTTGTGCAGCAACTTAAAAGTTTATTCACATGCGTTTGCTGTGCTTATGGAGAAGTAACCCCGTGTGCTTGCCAACTTGGCTGTCCGGGAAGGACAGTGCAGCCACTTAACCCGTTTCTGCCAGTGTTTGCCCAGGGGTTGGTCACCCGTGTCTAGACTCTGGACGCTTGAGCAGATTTGCCTGTCGGTTTAAGGATGTTGGGCACATGCTGGCAATGCTGCTACTTCGCATTTTGGCACACACCGGTGAAAGCCGCCTGTTTTGGGGTTGAAGATTGGCAACTTATGAAAGGAATAACTGCAAAATGGGCCAGCTTGTCCCCACCACAAGGTCACCCCTTCCTTAGGTAAATGTGGCCAAATAGGGTACCCAAGGCATAACTCTGCAGCCAGCGAACCGTTTCCCAAACTGAGCACGCCATTGGTTAGCTTATCTTTTTTATTTTATTGGTGCACTTATAGTCTAAATTGGTGAGGTGAATGGGAGGAGATTTTGAAAAAATAGTATGTAAACATGGAACAACGCACACAGCGCACACTATTTCCCGCACACAGCCCCAAACTCTGACCTTGATGTACCTGCACATATGGAAGATCTGCCCGCTTCGCCTGTGTGGATGTGGGCGTGGGAAGCTCTGCCGCTGATCTGTGCGCTCAGGAGAGGCAGATGTGAACAAATATTTTGGCCCACTGCTTCCCACCCTCACCCTCGATTGGCTCCATTTCAAAATTTCCTAATTATATTTGATTGCCCTGCAATCCTCAGTCTTGGTCTGGCTTGAAAGCATGCATGGGTTGCGGAAGTATCGCATTTCCTGTGTTTGCACCCACATCCGGTCGCGACAGGGCCACCCACAGAACAAATCTTCCCGACCCCCTTTTCCAATTCCGACTTTGTAGCATCAATTGATCGTGCAAGTGCTACTTCAGTTGAAAAAGTGCCATTTTCCTGCCACAATGGTGTGCAAAATGGTGCTAGAATGGTCAAAGGCATGTACGCCACACCCCCACCTCACATATTTTACACAGCTTGACTGATTATGATATACGTACTTGTTATGCATGGTTGGAGCTGGCAATGTGGCGAGTGTGTGGGCGGCAAAGCAAACTGGCCACATTCAGGGGGGTCCAATGGTGAGGACGACCATCACTCAGAGCGCCAAATTATGTCGTCTTTCCTTTTTTGGTGCTTTATTGATATAACCACACTGCAAATGAAATGAAATGGAAAGGTGCAGGTTAGGAATTCGTACGTATTAGCCTTTACCAACCTTGGGCAAACCCCCTTGGGGACGAAAATCCCTACAGACCTGAGTAGTTTCCTCGCAAATCTTAAGGGCTAAAAAAGGTTCAGAGTTAAAAACAATAAGAAATAAGTAAAATGCAAATTTGGGTGTAGATTGTTGGGGCTCCCTGTGCGTTGCCTGCATGCAAGATGTTCCGCTTCCACAAGCTTCCGGTCTTCCTGCCTCTGAGTCAGGGTGCTGTCTGCAATACTTATCTTCCAAGATGTTACTTAATGAGCAATAGGTATGAGTGGAAAAGATGCAGCCCTTGGGCCGCTGAAAAGTTTGGAATACATCACCCCCAAAAGCTGGCTTAGGGACCCCCCATATTGTTTGCCCATCTGACCAAACTCTATCATTTGGCAACAAGTGTCAAGGTATTCTCTTCTCGGTAAGCTGCATGCATGTGTCGCATACCGCGCTCACAACGCAGTCCTCATTGAGTGCTTCTTTGCTCCAGCCATATGCTGGGCTTCTTTCACCCATTTGGGCTTGTTCAATTTCCAGTGTGCACACTACCTTAAGACCCTTTAACCTCTACGTAATTGATTAGCCTACATGGATGGACTCGACTAATGTAACCCAACCTTGCCTGTAAGCTCCAGCCCTGAGGGCCTGCCAGGACTCCGTGGTCGATGCCTTTGCTTGCTTGCACCAGCCTGCGGTGGCTCCGGCTTCGTTATGATAATGCTGGACGTGCTTCATGTGCCTCATACAGACTCCGACAGAGTGCCGCGCCTCGGAGGCGCTGCGTGCGGCCTTGGAGCAGTGGTGGACTAGCCCTCCTGGCGTGGCCATGCTTGCCAGCCGACGCGGATTGCCCATCAGCTCCATACGTGAAAGCGTGGCAGCAGCGCTGCAACAGCATGACGTCATTGTGGTCAGCGGAGATACAGGTTGCGGAAAAACAACCCAGGTGGGTGTATTTTGCATTTAGTATGGGCCTGGCACTTTGGTTGGGGCAACCTTCAATTTGGAAGCGTAGCACCAATGACTGAGCCTATTCTCACCACCAGGACGGGTGTCCCTTTAGAAGAATAACTTTTACTATAGCTAAATGACTCTTACCATGTATACATTACATGTATACAAAGCTAGAAGGCCATCAAATTAAGAAATGGAACTTCTCTTAGCCTCATCTAGCACTCATCATGCATACTCTCAAGCAGAAAATGGGCAATTCCCCCTCAAGGCTAGCACTGTGGGTCACCGCTTTGATCATCATTACATGTTCTTTGCAAGGGACAGGCATCTTGCTCAAATAAATGGCCCACTATCCGCCAGTATTGCAGAGCATTGTCAAGCCGAGGTGAAAATGAGGACAACTGGAAAAGGTGAAAGTTGGCCACATTAACTCAGGGATGTAATTATCAAATTTCATCAAATTGCTTGTCGGGAAGAAAATGGGCGCTTTTCGTTGAGAACTGTTTGTTGAATACTAAATAAAGACGTTGCAAGTACGGAACGATTTGTTGAATACAAAATAAAGACGTTGCAAGAAGGCCTGGCAGCCACAGCCCTGCCTATGGACACTCTCTCCTGCTCGTATCTACTGCAGTTTTGCAGCGCAAAGGAAATCCATATGATCAGGGGTTGGCGTTGGCTTCTAACGCTTTAGCGCTGTACCTTTTTCAGGATACATGCTGATTTGCTCGTTTCAGGCTCCCCTTGTGTAACGGGTTGGCCTGAATCGATACTATGAATAAGATTATATTATGGCCTGAATCGATACTATGAATAAGATTATATTATGGCCTGAATCGATACTATGAATAAGATTATATTATGTTGTGTATGGAGAAGAAATCTGCGTCTGGCCGGGTTACCTCAGACAGGTTCTGATGTGGGCCAACTTAGTCATGTCTGCTGCTGTGTTGAACAAGCTGGGCAAGCAGCGCACAAAGCCTTGACCAGATACAGTAGCTGGAGCTCAACGCTAAGGAGTGGGTGCAAGCAGCGCCAGGAGCAGGAAAGTGCAGCTTGGGCATGGCATCACGAGTGGCGGAACTTCGCTGGCGCAGCTCTCTTCTTCTCTCCCTCGCAGGAGCAACCCTTTGCCTCACTTATCATCAATACACGAAAGCAAACACAACACACAAGCTACACTGGCATGCCTGCACACGAGGACACATGTACGCACCCATAGTACTTCCGCATGCTTTCACGCGCTGGTGCGGCTGTGCTGTGGGCACAAGCACAGGGCCCAAACGAGCTGTGGCACATGCATTCATGCTGATAATGAGTGTGGATGACCCATCGGGGTAAATAGCTACCAAAATGAGGGTGTAGGGGTGCAGAGAGGACGGTGTGCATGAGGCATCTGGCCCTATCTGGTAGCACAGGAGCACCCAATATAGCGCTATATTGTTGCCCACGACGCCATTAAGCGCGTTCAAATGAATATCTTCCTTACTAACTATGCAAGGGTGCATCCATCATATTCCATCCGACATTCAAATTTTATTACAGATTCGGGCTGAGGGGGGGAGATCCGGCAAATATAGCGTCTGAAATGTAGCGTTAAATTGCTATATAGCGCTGGTCGTCCCCACCACTGGGTCACCCCTCATGCCATCAGGTGCATGAAACCTAACCTAACCTAACCATCAGGTGCATGTGAGCTTGCGCCTGCACTTCTCAGGCAGAGCAGCAGCAGAGGCAGAGGAAGCTGCTGAATGGGACAAGCAGCAGCGAGTATGCATGTGCTCAGGTTGGAGGTGGGTGGGAAAGGGCATGTGCAAATGCAGCTACGGGCCTCACCATTCCCCAAGCTGAAGCAATGGAGTGAATGGGAGAGGGAGTTTGCACTGAGGATGGCAGACCGGTTTGGGAGGGGTGGGAGGTGCGCTGCAGTGCGCTGGCTACAGCAGCACTTCAGCAGCAGGTTCAGCACTTTAGGGGAGAGCCACATCCGTTCTTGGGAGAAAGCAGCAGAGTGCAAGCAGCAGCAGGCAGCTGACACGGTAAAGCCTGGAGGGGCGGGAGCCGCTTCCTGGATAGACACAAAAACCTGAAGTCCGCAAATATGAGCTTAAAATCAGAGGCCTCGCAACCCCTTAATACTCGCAAATTAATTAATTAATTTTGGGACCTCGCAAGATGAAGGAGTCGCAAGATCAAGCGAGCATTACGGTATAGCACTGTGTGCTGATCCCTACGTTTGGTCCACCGATGTCTTCCAGTTCAGCATTCTCTCTGCTGTACTCTTCTCTTGTTCCTCATTACTGAACTCCTCCACTGACCCCTCTTCCTCCTCCAGATCCCCCTTCTCCTTCTCCTCTGAGAGCACCACCCAGGGCTGTTCCTTATCCTGCTGCTCCAGGGAATGTGTGCGCTTATTAGCAAGGGTTGCTGTACACCAAGTCAGAGGCATGCTTGGTGGTCTGGCGGTCGTGGCTGACGCTGTGCACACGGCGGGCATATTAATGATCATCTGGTCCTGTTCAGGGCCCTTGGATGGGGACATTTTATGTTGTATGGCCATAGAGGTCGGTTGGAGGGCAGCTGGGGAGGTTGTCGGGCTTCTCCTGGACCCCTGGCCCAGCATTTCTTTTCACCAAATCAATTTGACGATCTTTTTCTAAGATGCAGATAAAACGCAAATTTCATAGTTGGGGATATCCAAACTGGCGTTGTTTACAACTGTGTAAGCTTATCAACACAACAGCTGGAATTAGAAAGGAAAGTTAGTTCAAACAGGGACAGGCAAAGTGTTGAGCAGAAGGAGAACAACCAGGATGAACGAGCCGGAATGTATCTTCGTCTGTCTAGCAAGCCACATACCCAGCCACATACCCAGCTAAGGAATTTTTGCCACACCTTTGTCAAGTGCCTGTCAAATTTTCGTCATACAAGTGCCTATTTCCAGTCAATTACTTGGCTCACAGGCGTCGTTTCATGCTTTTTAAATGCCACCCCGCCCTAATCCAGAGTTTGCTGGATCCTATACATCAAAGCCCACGTATGAAAGGGCCAGGAATAACTTGAGTAGCATGGCCAGAGGGGTTCCTTGGTTTGCAGCTACCTGAATGCATCGAGTGGCTATACCTCGCGCGCGAGAGCACCCCTTATCTCAATTTCATTCACACCATTCATTGGGCATTGATTCCTCACAGAAGGTGCTTGCATGGGCCTTGCAAGTCACGCCTGAATCTGCTGTGCACGCCTGCATGGAAGGAGCAGCATGTGCCCAGCTTACTCTTGCAACATTACAAGTAGTGCTTTCACATGCCAGGCAACAAAGGGATGATGCAGGTAAGGGTGGATAAAGACAGCAATTGTACAGATGGTTGAAGATCTTTGCTCCCGCACCTCCATGAATCTTGACTCACACTCGCCTATTGCTTGCTGGTCTTCTGCATGCACGAGTCCGGGAGCATGCAGAGCAGGAGTGTCTCTCAGCCAGTCTTTTACAAGGACACTTTGCCCATTGTGCTTTTGCTGCATTGAATTTGCCCATTGTGCTTTTGCTGCATTGAATTTGCCCATTGTGCTTTTGCTGCATTGAAGTGTGCTGAAGCCGGCACTCGCAATTGCCTTACAACCAACAAGTCATGGCCGCATGATCATCATAAGCCCATCACGTACTGTGTCCTAGGCCCAGCCACCTCAAAACCAGGCGTCCCCTGCACTTGTCCATGGCACGCAAGGAGCATGTGGCGCTGCGCAGAAAGGCAGGAGTAAGGAAGCTGGGCTCTCATTTCTCCTTCTTCCGCAGTCTCTGTCTTGCCTCTTCCCTTAATAGGGATGCTTCTCTTACCTAGCCCCTGAGATGCAGCGCCTCTGCACCTCGGCTCTGCATCTGTGGAGCATGACCTGGCGCTCCTGCTCACTCCGAAAAACTAGGCACTCCTTTCCATCCCGTAGAGCAGGAATCCGGGGGAGCGGTAAGGGTGGATCGTACATGTGGATACCCAGCACGTCGCATGCCTGCTCGGCACCCGCCTTATCACCCGGCGGGCCTGGCATGCCGCTGGTACTATGACGCAATCAAGGGGAATTGCATTGAGGGCACAATATAGTAAAACAAATGAACAAAATAGATCATTTTGAGTATGGAAGGATGTCCTAAACCTCGAACACCATGCCCCTACCTTTGAGGTAGGGCTTACATGCACAGCAATCAACACTTCTGGGGTATCCTACCATTACGGAAGGGCTCAAACATATCTGATGAATTCTCTTTTGCACCTGGGCATAGTGGTGTGCATTGGCATTGTGTGTTGTAGCTTTGATACCAATTTGCTGTGTTGACGATGCCCAGAGTCAGGGAAATTGATTTTTGCTTAATGCCTGATCACAACCAAAACAAGGCAATTTTGCTTATTTGCTGGAGCTGCCCCGCTGGTTTGAATAACCAACTTATCGATAATGCCACACTGACCCACTCTGAGCTGCTCATTTGGAATGGGTCATGTTATTTGCTTGGTAGCTTAACCTCCCAAGCTAGGTGATGTTGTATTTTATCATGGTATTTTATCCTGCCAAGGAGAAAGGTAAGTAAGGTTCACCATGTAACGAGCTCGAAAAATTGTGTGAAGAAGAGTACATGTGAGCAGCATATTGCAAGCTTGTGAACTAGGCGCAGCTGCCAAGCCGCGGGCCTCAAAGACAGGTTTCTGAAGCAGCTGCAGGTGCATGCGTGAACAATTGTAAGCTTAAGCCTTGCAAGCTTGCCTCGAAGACAGGTCTCTTAAGCAGCATGCTGGCAAACCTGTAGTCCCATAACTGGAAGTAGGGACATTCAGTCAGTTACAGGGGTTTGAGTGGTACACTGTCAGTGTCGCAGATCAAGCGCGGATGAAGTGCAAATTTGGGACAAAGGATCAATGTTACCTTGATGAAAATATCAAAAAATTTCGGTCATTGTTTTAAGTTCATATAACGTTAATTCAATCGTGGTCCTTCAACCGGCCAGAAGCTTTGCGATTGCACTTCAGCGTATCCCGTATTCCAATGATTCAAAACCATTTGAAAGGATCATATTGCATGCATTTCAAGCAACTTAGGCTCTGTGCAGGAACTTTGACCGGAACTTTGTATTGCGCTTCAGCGCATTCCGGAGTTCATGGATAATAAGAATTTGAAATATGGATTTCAGTTCATATAACATGCATTCCAAGCAGCGTTGGTTCCGTGCTGAAGCTTCGACCAGAAGCTTCGCGATTGTGTTCGCGTTCGTGGACATAATATACATTTGAATGCTGGACTTTAAATTGTTGTACTTGTGACACGGTTTTCAAACCGAGTCTCAGGGTGCCACTCCGTGCATTATCCGTGGAATATCCATCCTCCGTCCCGCGGAGCCCAGGTCCCGGACCTCTTCCGAGGGCGTCAAAAACTTAATCCTTCGTTTCCGAGGAATTCTCGCGGCGTCAGGGCGCTGGTCTCTCCGGAGTGTGAGAATCTGAGTGGTATACCGACGTATGCCTGGGGCCGCCGCGGTGCTTCGCCTGCGGCTTGGAATTAACTTGGTGCTTCCTGTAAGCGTCTGATTTAGGCTGTATCCTGGATGAATTAAGGGAGATTGATGCACATAGCAGCAGTAGCAGTTGCAGCTGTCCAGCACAAGCTCCAAAGAGGAACATAAATTGTCGCAAAGTGCCGTTCAGCACCTTCAGAGGAGTAGCTAACGCATTGAGCAAAACTGGATGCAGAGACCTTGCTCCAGCACATGTGGGACAAGGAAGGGGGAGAAAGGCACCCATGATGCATGAGGGTCTGTCGGTCTGCAAATCCGAGGCCTTAGTGCATCGAACATACGTATGTAGGATAACATATGTATGTAGGATTCGACCCTTCAGTTGACTACGCCGACCTGGGAGATTTCCAGAGAGGCAACTGGCCAAAAGTTATGACACGTACATTTCTTGTCGCAGAACCTAACATTTTCATACAACTAGGGGCTTGATGAAGTTTGGGGCCAGACGTATGACCCTGATGGCCAGAATGGGTGCGCTGCATCAGCACAAATGGCTTACGCAAGGCCAGAACAACCCAACCAAAGCAAATTGCACCTCCAAACCACCACCAATATACTTTGATACAAGATGAGCCTAAGATGCTGAAAATAAGATCTGAAGGGGTACAGTTCTAAACCCATTTGGTACCCACTTTGGATGATTTTATTAAAGTACGGCTCAAGATGCACATCTCAAAATTGCCACGCCTTTCCAATCCATCATTTTTGCAATGATGTTTGCTCACTGACAGAATTTCATTGCACTTAAAGCATGTGATTTGGTGCTGGCAGTGTTCTGTTGCATAGATTTGGGGATCAGAAGTAGGGTTTACGCAGCAGCTGATTTGGCACGAGCACCATGATTGGCATCTTTCAAGCTTGACTGCTATGTTTACCCAGTAAATGGGGCTACATAACATTGGTCAGCTTGGGAGGTGCAAATCTGGGGCTCAATTCTTGAGAAGCATACCCATTTTGGGCCTCAGTTGCCCCCCTTTGGGAGAACTCCTTTCTTAGTACAAGCATGGCTGCTGCAGGATATCTTGTGCGGTGCAATGCGCCTTCCTGATTCACATCACAGCTTAAGTCTAGAGAAGTTGCGCATGGCATGCCCTTTTCTTAGGTGCAGGAAAAAAAGTTGGAGCAGGCAGTATAACAGGCAGACAAGATCTGTTGGATTAGACAAATGATCAGGAGAAGGTTTGGGACTTGTGCTGCTACAGACACCAGATCATCGCACATACAGAGTGGCTGCAGTGCGTTTCAAGTACATGTTTTATCTTGAACAGGTTTTACTTCACTCTGGCCAGTGCATGTGGTGTAGTGACTGGTTGAGTCGCTGATACAGCTGCTCATCTTTGTGGAATTGTACCAGATGATTAACCACTAGATATTGGCATACGTGCTTTGCTCATGGAAATTTAACACCTCGTTAATTTCACCAGTACTGGACTGAAAGGAGTGTACTTAATGGATGTGCCCATGTTATGCCCTTACAGGTGCCGCAATATCTCTTGGAAGATGCCACACTCTCTGACCAAGGGGCGCGCTGCAATGTTGTCTGCACCCAGCCAAGGCGTATCGCCGCTATATCTGTGGCAGAGAGGTGAGCAACTGACTTCAATAACTTTTGCCCAGGTTCAGGAGAGCCCATAAACATTTTTTGCAGTCCAGGTTCCCCTCAGGTTTCTGCACGCCTGCCATCTATGGCCCCTACAACCTGCTCTATCTCTACTTATCATGTTCAGGGTCGCTGCGGAGCGTGGGGAGCCAGCCCCAGCCACAGGTTCCCCAGGTGCCTCCACTGTGGGCTACCATGTGCGCCTGGATGCTGCTGTCACCCGAGATACCCGCCTGACGTTCTGTACCACCGGAATCCTGCTGCGTCGCCTGGCATCAGACCCTTTACTTTCGGCAGTGTCCCATGTTGTGGTGGATGAGGTGAGAATTAGTGGCATTTGACCATCCGG
>LKMJ01001846.1_pt1 | contig 19028 bp, 31 predicted proteins | sample 643391 | NCBI WGS metagenome assembly LKMJ01 (sample SAMN04112250, study PRJNA286221) | soda lake metagenome | biome: soda lake; feature: Kulunda Steppe; material: water; isolation source: sample PL-Br10 brine of Picturesque Lake | place: Russia: Kulunda steppe | collected 2010-07 | reverse complement strand
TCCCATATGCACGCCGGTCCCATATGTCCCATATGCACGCCGGTCCCATATGCACGCTTGTCCCATATGCACGCCGGTCCCATATGCACGCCGGTCCCATACGTCCCATATGCACGCCAGTCCCATATGCACGCCGGTCCCATATGTCCCATATGCACGCCGGTCCCATATGCACGCCGGTCACAGGCGTGGCAGGGGCAAGGCTTGCATGAGCATGAAGAGCTTGCGTGCGCTCTGTGGCTCCTGAGCTACACGCCACAGCAGGCGCACATGCCTGTCGAGGGCGCAAGGCCCGCTCAGAGACACGACTACGGATTGCTCGCGTGGCCTGCGCAGCATGCAGCGCGCAGAGCGCGCAGAGCACGCGGCTCGTGCTGCAATACACATGCAGTGCAAAAGCGTGGCTCGAGCGGCAAGAAGCGCGCGGAGCACGTACGTGACCCGCGCAGTGTAGACCATACTGGCGCGTGCGCAGGTGCAGGCAACGCGTCAAGGTAGGGCCGTTGAAGATAACACTGCCAGGGCACACCGAGGCGTGGCTTTGGCCCCACCCTCTGGCAGCAGGGCACGCCGCAATGGTGGCACGGGTCCAACACCCCACCAACTGCTGAGGCTGTGAGGTGTGGCGGTTACCCCACCCTCCAGCAGCAGGGCACTCACAATCACCCTGCCAGGGCGCTTTGGATGCATGTGCATGCACTCACCCTTGGGCACTCACAATCACCCTGCCAGGGCGCTTTGGATGCATGTGCATGCACTTGCCCTTGGGCACTCACAATCACCCTGCCAGGGCGCTTTGGATGCATGTGCATGCACTCGCCCTTGGGCACTCACAATCACCCTGCCAGGGCGCTTTGGATGCATATGCATGCACTCTCACCCATTGGCTCCAAGGTATTTGAGTCGCGCGTGGGCGGCTGACTGACCATGTGCGTGCGGCTGCCACTGAGTGGCAACATCTCCCGGGTGGGCCTGAAGCCTGTCAAGCGGCAGAAGCGGCAGCCACAGGTGGATTGTGCACAAGTAAGGGTGGATTGTGCACAAGTAAGGGGATGCACAAGTAAGGGGGTGTGCGACAAAAGGGCAGGCTGCATACGTTCCTTGGGTGGGCCTGAAAACTGCTGAGCAGTTGAGGTGGCAGCTCGGGGTGTGTGTGCATAACAGCACCATCCCTTGTGCCAAGCAAGTGCGCATCATTGAGCACAGGCATCGTCCATGACATGTGCTCCGTAATGTGCAGGAAGGGTCCATCAGTCCATCAGGGGTGTCCATCAGTCCATCAGGGGTGCACTTTCGGGGGTGATTGATCAATCAGCTCTGTAAGTATGTCAATAGTGTTGCACTGCCATCTCCAGCAAAGCATACTCACAAGACTGTCTGTTTCTGTTTTTCCTTCGTGACAGGCTCCACCTTCATCTCAAACGTATATAGAAGCTCTTGGCTCAAGCTCCATGCAAGACCTTGGTTTGCACGGGCCTCCAGCCTCCCAAAAAAGCACAACCACAGACAACGAAACAAATGGCAGCAAACGCAAGCCATCCATCACTACCTCCTCCCCCCCCACCTCGACCAAGATGCCTGGCAATGTAACCCATATGTTCTGCTACAAGACACTGGAAGCAAGCCCGATGAGGTAGTGTCAATCCAAGCCCCAACAATGCCCTGCACTTACCAGCAGACCACCACTTACCAGCAGACCACTTACCAGCACTTACCGCCCTGCACTTACCAGCAGACCACCACTTACCAGCAGACCACTTACCAGCACTTACCGCCCTGCACTCACCAGCAGACCACCACTTACCAGCAGACCACCACTTACCAGCAGACCACCACTTACCAGCCCCGACAATGCCCTGCACTTACCAGCAGAGGCTGCCGCCAGGTCGCGGCTGGGCTCATTCCCGGCAAACCAATAGGTGCGTCCCTTGAAGGTGAAGTACCTGCTTGCGCGGCGCAGGGCAGGGGCTTTGCGTGCGCGCGTGGCGCAGGGCAGGCGCTTTGTGCGGGCGCGCGTGGCGCAGGGCAGGGGCTTTGTGCGTGCGCGCGTGGCGCAGGGCAGGGGCTGTGCGTGCATGTGCGGCAGTATGCAGGGGCTTCACTTGTGTGTGTGTGTGTGTGTGCGTGTGTGTGTGTGCGCGCGTGTGTGTGCGCGCGCTGCAGAGCAGGGCCACCCGTGGGGATATCGCACGCCGCACAGCACACCCTCTGCTACCTACATATGCCCCTGTTCACCTTCTCAACACTGATCCGTTCCCACAGCCATCGCACGCTTTGCAGCGCGCCCTCATGCCCGGGCTGACTGCCCCTGCCCACCCACTTGGCGCGGCTCTGCACCCACGGCTGTTGCTTCACAGTGCGCGCCCTGTTGCCAGCACCGCCTGCACCTAGAACACCCACTTGGCTCCGTCAGGGCCCATGACTTGCACGCCAGGCGGCACGATGCCTGCCTCCAGGGCTGCCTCAGCCTGGGCCGCCTCCATCGCCTCCTCCTCCTCCATGGTGCGCCGCCACGATGAGCCCTGGTGGCCTATGCTGGCGCGTGCGGACAAGGGCCGTGTGACCTGCGCACGTGCGCGTGCGTCCGTGAGCACCAGGCGTGGTGTTTCATTCAATGCTGTTGGCCGCTGCTGGGGTGTGCAGACCGGGGCTGGGCGACCTACATGAACGTACGCGTTTGCGCTTTGGATGCGGTGCACTGTTACGATTGCTGAACACAGCTCGCAAATGGAGTAGATTTTCCATTTTGTGCGTTGATCTGCCATAACATATGGGATGTCTGCAACGTTTTGTGCAGCGCTATTCATGGTGCTGGGAAGCAGGCCATGGGGAGTGTGCGCTGCGCGCTGTAGGCCTGCCAGCAGGGAGCTTGCTGTACGGCCTCTGTTGCTGACTTCAGCTCGACCACATGTGCTGCTGCTGACCATGGCCCAGTACACGTGCTGCTGCTGATCATGACCCTGCACACGTGCTGCTGATGACCATGGCCCAGCACACGTGCTGCTGCTGATCACAGCCTAGCACTCGTGCTGCTGCTGATCACGGCCCTGCACACGTGCTGCTGCTGACCACGGCCCTGCACACGTGCTGCTGCTGATCACGGCCCAGCACACGTGCTGCTGCTGACCACGGCCCAGCACACGTGCAAGGCCGCCCTGCACACGTGCTGCTGCTGACCACGGCCCAGCACACGTGCAAGGCCGCCCTGGGCCCCTGGCGCCCCAGGCTGGGTGCTTCTTGCACTTCATTTGCAGAGGGGGGCATGCGCCTATCTTTTGCAATCAACAACACGCCTAGTGCCTAAAAGGAACAGCGCGCACATCCCCATACCCGCCCCTTCCAATCTGCACGCTCCAATGTCTCATGGGCGCGCAGCAGTTTGCACCGTGTTACGCCCTGCACAATTGCTGGAGCGCCCCGCACCACTCCCAAAGTGCGCCAGGCACTGAGCGAGACGGCACTCACCCCGCTTGTCCATTTGATCATATACCCGCTGCCCCATTCCTGCCATTCCCAAAGTGCGCCCGGCACCAGGTGGGGTCGACACTCACCCCGCAGCTTGGACCAGAAGCCTCTCGGTACAGAGCGCCTCCAGGCCATTGATGCTCCTGCGACGGCCATTGTGGTGCATGCGTACATAGTGGTGCATGCTTACACATAGTGGTGCATGCTTACACACATTGGTGCATGCTTACACACAGTGGCACATATGCACGGCTTGCTGCGCTTGGACCCCAAATTATGTGCGCCCGAGTGTCAGGCAAATTGAAGGACCCCATGGCTGCCCGCGCCACACCTTCACTAGCCACAGCAGCGCTTGTGCTCAGCTTATGTGTGCTTGCTGCATGGCACAATGCTCATGCTATTTGTTGCGTGGCGTCAACTGTTTGCCTGACTGTGCATTCGTGCTTGTGCGCGCATGTGCGCATGTGTGCGCGCACGTATATGTGTCATGTGCGCCTGTACGCCTGCTGCACCACACCCATCTCTGTGTGTGTGCACGCGTGTGCTGTGTGCGCATGTGTGCCTGCTGCTTTGCACCCATCCCAGTGTGTGTGTATGTGTGTGTGTGTTGTATACGCATGTATGTCTGCCTGTTGCACTGCACCCACCTCATCCCGCCCTAGGCCCCTGCACCAGAACGAGTGACCACTCAGCCAGACCCCTGCACCAGCACGATAAAGTGCTCAGCCACGCCCCTCTGCACACCATGAGCTTCCACTCAGCCACGCCCCTCTGCACAGCATGAGCTTCCACTCAGCCACGCCCCTCTGCACAGCATGAGCTACCACTCAGCCAGGCATCCAGGCTGCAAGCTACCTGCTGACCCCGACCAGCAGCTCCCCCAACCCCCACGCCCCACCTGAAACCCGCTTGGCCGCAGCTGCGACGTCTGCAGGTCCGGCGACGACTTGCGGGACCAGGCGCTAGCCGCTGTGGGCGCGCTACCGCCGCCGCCACTGCCGCCGCTGCCGCCACCATCCCCGCTCCACCCCTTGGCTGGTGGCGCTGGTGGCGGCGCATCACTGTGGGCTGGGCCGGCCGCCATGCCCTGCGGGCTGCTGCCATAACAGTTATGGGCCGCCGCGGCAGGCACAGGGCCTGCTGCAGCCCCCCCGGAAGCAGCCCTGGGGCTCCTCTGATGGTCTCCTGCACCCTTCATGGGCACACCCCCTTCCTCTGATGCGCCCACAGGTGCACTATGCGCTAGCGCCGGGTGCGCCCCGTTCGCGCTCCCCTGGTCCCCCGCCAGCGGAGGCGGCGGCTGCGCGCCTGCCTGCCCCCCCGCTGCACCTGCCGTCCATTGGCTTCCATCACCCACTACCACTGCGGGCAGGGCTGCAGGCAGCCAAGCCTGCGGTATGGCTGTATCCTGGCAGGCGCCCGTGTCGGGGGCTGCCCCGGCGCCCGCAAGCCGCGTGGGGAGGCCAGGCGGCGCAGGAAGGGCGGGGTTTGGGATGGCGGTGACGGCGGGGTTATGTGGGGGGGCAGCTTGGCCTGCAGAGGACAATACATGGGGGCTGAGTTGTCTGGCTGAGCCGCCACTTGTTGGGTGCTGAATGGCTGCGGCTGGCTGGCTGGCGGCTGAGGGGGGGCGCAAAGTCAGGGAGGCTGGAGGGGATGGTGCGGGGTAGGCAGTGCTGGCCTGCGGGGAGCGCGCCACAGGCAGGCGCTCTGGTGCACTCACAGGCGCCCCTGCGTTGGGAGGCAAGCTCCCTGAGGACTCCTGCTGCAGCGGCAGTGGCTGTGGCAGTGGTGGTGCTGGTGGGTGGGGCTTAGAGGCGCTTGCGCGCCTTGCAGAGGCCGCGCGCCGCTGCTCTTGGGCCTGCACAGCGCGCGTGACATGCATGATGAGGTGCCGGATCAGCACGCAGCGCCTTGTGGGGGCCGCGCGCCGCTGCTCTCGGGTCTGCGTGGTTTGCACGACGGCTTGTGATTTATTCGACACATTGTTTTGGCGTCATTATTGTTTTGGCGTCATTTCTCATTCCTTGCGGAAGACGCAGCGTGCGCTGGCTGGCGTGTACTGAGAAGCACGCACACAGGCGCACAGGGGTGCGGGGCTGAAAGGTTGGAATAGGCATGATCCTGGGCCCGGCACACCCTGAAAAGGGTAGCACACGCAAGCCTTAGAGAGCTCACCCTGCGGAGGGAGCGCATGTACACAAAGCGGTGGGCATGCCTGCTCGCTTTCTAAGGCACCACATGTTTGGCTATAGCTCTTGATGAGGCAATGCAGCTGCCTCTCTCCAACCCTCCCAAGCTGAATAAAACCGGACCCCACCACCACCCTCAGCACCACACGTTTGGCTATAGCTCTTGATGAGGCAATGCAGCGGCCTCTCTCCAACCCTCCCAAGTTGAATAAAACCGGACCCCACCACCACCCTCAGCACCACCCACGTCCTGTCTCCAGACATGCTCACATCCTGAGATGCATCCGCACCCACGCACCTGGTGCATGATGGACTTGGTCAGCTCCCGATACGGCACAAGCCCCGCCGAATCAGCTGAGCCTTGCACCAAGTCTGACAGCACTTCATGCGGCACCTGCAGCACACACGCGTGCATCGCCTTTTTTCAGCCGCCAACGCAGGGTCAAGACCAACCCATCACGTTCTCCATCTCACAGCGCCTCGCATGCTAGCAGCTGCACACACATCGGCCCCTCACTGCCTGACATGGATGGATTACAGGGCATGCGCGCAGTGCCTATTCTGTTTCCCTCAGATGCCCGGGCCCAGGGCACCTGCACTGTGTACAAGTTGCTGTTTTCCTGAGGCAAAGGCCCAACCTACAAGGAAACGCACCCGCCCACATTGGCAGGCACAGGCACTTGGCCACCTGGCCATGGAGGCCAGGCCTGCCGAATGCTGTACCCGCCCACATTGGCATGCACAGGCATCTGGCCACCAAACCATCCATGGAGGCCAGGCCTGCCGAATGCTGTACCCGCCCACATTGGCATGCACAGGCACTTGGCCACCAACCCATTCATGGAGGCAGGGCCTGCCGAATGCCTCACCCACACACTTGCACACTCGGCGCGTGCATGGCCTGTTGCATGCAATGCTGCGTGTGCGTATGCGCAATCCAATCCGCATGCAGCCACACCCACCCACTTGTACGCTGAGCGCGTGCATGGCCTGTTAAATACCCCGCGCCGCATTTTGCACACAGCGCATGCATTGCCTGTTTGACACTATGTTACACACTGCGCATGCACGGCCTGTTCGACACCCCGTGCTACACACTGCGCATGCACGGCCTGTTCGACACCCCGTGCTGCATGAAATTCTGTATATGCACGTGCACAACCTGAGCCATCCGCTGTCATACCTACCTTAACCTTCAGGGCATTCATTGCCTGCCCAAACTCCGCACTGGTGAGCTTCCCAGACGCCTCCCTGTCCCTCGCCTGCAGGTTGCATGTCGAGGGATGCACAGGGGCGCAGGCGCGGCTGAGGATGAGTGCAATGGGGGTGAACCCACAGGGCTCGAGCACAGGGGCCGTGGGTGCACAGGTGGCGGTGAGCGCGCAGGGGTCGTGAGGGTACGGGGGTTGCAAGTGCACAGGGGGGTTGTTAGCGCACAGGGGTTGTGAGCGCACAGGGGTTTGTGAGTATAGAGAGTCGTGAGTGCACAGGGGTTGTGGGTGCACAAGGGGTCATGAGGGCTCAGGGGTGGAGTGCAGAGGCAGGCATGCACAGCACAGCCACCTGCCACCAGCTCTGCCACTGAAGCCCAACTTTTGGGTAAGAACGCACTGGGCTTCATTGCCGCAGTTGAGGACGGGGATGGAGCGGGGGCAGCTTTAGCAAGTGCACCTTGCCTCTCCCTCATGAGGAGGCATCACGCACTGCGACATCGTGCACCATGCACCGCAACATCATGCATCACCTGGCGGCACAATGCATGCTACCAAAGTGCATGCAGGAATGGGCAGTACTCCACACTCCTCAGCACTTTTGCAAGAACCCCCGAGGCCGTGTCAGTGCCAGCCAGGCGCACCACCACACTGCATGCGTCCCCACCACCACGATACTGCATGCGTCCCCACCACCACCACACTGCGGTGGTGGTCCCCACCACCACACTGCATGCATCCCCACCACCACCACACTGCATGCGTCCCCACCACCACCACACTGCATGCGTCCCCGGAGTGCGCCCTGCATCGGTCCAACCATGAGCTGCCAGAAGCGTGCACACATAATGCATGCACCAGAAGCAATGCAACACAGCCCCCTAAGGAATGCAACCCAGCAATTGCACAGCCCAGCAACCTGGCCCTTTCTCTGGAACACGTTCCAGGCCAGCGGCTGCTTGCTCGCACATGCGCGCGCACACCCACATGCACACACACAAGCACGCGCGCACCCACCTGCCAAGCATGGTACAGGGCCCCCACACTCTTCTGTGCATCCACGATGCACTTGCCCAGCGCTGCGGCTGCTTCCTCGGCCGCCTTGCGTGCGGCGCGCTGCTCGTCGGCGACTCCCACGCGCAGCTGGTGGGCCTGCATGTTGTTGAGCCGCCGCCGCTCGGCCTGTGCATGACGCACCAGCGGCAGGGCGGGCGCAGGGGATGCAGCCCGCTTGAGAGCTGGCGGGGGATGCATGTGAACTGCAATGCAAGCCTGCCGCTGAGGCAAGCGACGTGAGTGGTTGGAGCCTATGCTGCTGCCCCTAGGTGCTACCTGGGCCCAGGGCTTGCTTTATCGGCAGTTGGAAGGGTTTGGTAAGCGCATGGCAAGGAGGGTGCAGCGGGTCCTTGTTGCTGCAGCGCAGGTCGCGCGCAGAGTGTGCACTAGCATCTCATCGAGGAAGGCGACTGTCAGAAACGCCTGCAGCCAGATGATGCGGTCCCTTACATCACTCACGTAGCTGCATCGAGTGCACCAGGCCCTCCGCAGGCTACGACGAGCACCACTCCAAAGCCTTTGCCTCAGAGGCGCAACTGAGTCAGCTGTCAGTGCCAAGTTGCCCCCTCAGTGCCTCCTTGTTGGTATTTCGAACAAACAGAGCCCTGCCTACACTTCATTTTGTCCCCACATCAGCCCTTTGAAGAGGGATTGCCCTGTTTGCCCCCTCGTTGCGTGCATGGTGCCACTTTGAAATGTGTAGCGCAACTTTCCACATACGTACTGGACGGATTTTTGTACCCTGCCGCCTCCTGGTTTGGTGCAGCTTGCATTCATATGCGCATGCATAGCCGCTGGCGCCCATGCACATGCATGCACGACCCGCACCTGGGCCCATGCACATGCTCGCACGACCCGCCCATGCACATGCACATGCACATGCCCATGCACGCACGACCCGCACCTGGGCCAAATGCAGCTTTGCATCTATGCGCGCTGCATTCTTCTGCTGCATGGCAGCCAGCGCAGAGGCCACGCGCTGCTGGTCCCGCACATCCCTGCATTAAAAATCCATCAACCAGCGCATTGGACAGCTCGTGACAGCTCGTGACAGCGCATGACGGGTTGAGGCAGCTGGTGTTGTCGAAGGCGCAGTCTTTGCGAGGGCGCGCACCCGAGTTACGGCCTGCTTGTGCATAAGTTGAGGACCTACCAGAGGTGTGCAGCAGAGGTGTGCACAAGTCTGTGTATTGGCTTGTGGTCTTAAGCCAGAGACGCGCACGGAAGGTGTGCTCAGATTAATCACCCAAGGTAAGTCCAGGCATGCAAGCAGCATCCCCAAACGACCCAAGCCATCCTGGGCTGAATGAAGCCTGTTTTGCTTTCTGAATTTGACGTGTTGCCTCCTCAAATCTTGTCCCCAGGCAAACCAACACATGACCTTGGTGTGCCTGAAGCGCACCCATTTGCCTGGGGCAAGGGACAAAACGTGTGCCTGAGAGCGCACCTGCCCAAGCGCATACCTGCCAGGGCGTGTTCTCGCAGCAAACTTGCTGCGCAATCTGCGTACACATTCATCCACACCATCGCAGGCATTCCCAAAGTCCGCCAACCACAGCCCACAGGGTCCAGAGTAGGCGCTCGGAGCGACTTTGACCCCAACCCCCTGAATCGGCTACTGCTCAGGCAAGCTGTGGTGTAAGCAGGGGCGCCTTTACCCACCATCTCCACCTCCGTCCATCAGGCCACCCTTACCCACCACCTCTGCCTCCATCTATTGTGCCAACCTTACCCACCGTCTCCACTTCCATCCATCGGGCCACCCTTACCCGTCGTTTTCACCTCCGTCCATCAGGCCACCCTTACCCACTACCTCTGCCTCCATCTATTGTGCCACCCTTACCCGCCATCTCCACCTCCGTCCATCGGGCCACCCTTACCAATTGTTTTCACCTCTGTCCATCAGGCCACCCTTACCCGTCGTTTTCACCTCTGTCCTTACCACATGATTTGAACAGGCCCATGCCAGGCTTTGCGTGGCGCTTTGTGGCATGCCGCTTGCCAGGCACTTGCCTCACCTGGCATGCAGGTCCCCAGAGGTGGGCGCGGATGTGACGCCGTCCTGCGGGCGCGCCTGCTGGAACACCGGGAGGCCTGTGAACTCTGCGCCCAGGGGCTCCTGGCCCTGCGACCCTGCGGGCGCGTGCCAGCAGCGGTGCGCTTCATCTGCCTCTGATGCGAACATGCGGGGACACGCCCAGCCTCGCTCACCCCACAGCGGTATCCCCGCTCAGGGGCTCTCCCGCGCCTTGCCTGCACGCCTCAGCCCTCTGCCCAAGCTCGCACTTCACGACCATTTAGACACCCCCCGAAACCCAGCCACCATCTGGCGCCTCACCGCAAGTGGGACCTTGACTTGCGACAACTTGGCAAACCCACTCAGCAAACCCGCTTACCAAGTAAATTTCCTACTCGACAAACCTAAGGCCTGGCCTTGCAATTACGCGGCAAGACTCTTGAGGCCTGAGCTCGTAACAGCTTGGTGAGCCCAGCCGCCATCCGGTGTCTCAACAGTGGCGCCAGAATAATGAGACTTTGGCCAGCACTTAATTGGATTTGACCCTACATCCTCCCCACCCAATGCTGCCCCTCTTTGCGACCCCCAACCAGCGTTTTCTTGGCTGTGACTCCCAACCTCCCCACCCAACACTGCCCCCCTCGGCGTTCTCCTGCCAGCGCTTTCTTGGCTGTGACTCTACACCCTCCCCACCCAACGCTGCCCCCCTCTGCATCACCCTGCCAGCGGATTCCTGGACTATGACTCTACATCTTCCCCACCCAACGCCGCCCCTCTTTGCACCGCCCTGCCAGCGCTTTCTTGGCTGACTCCCCACCCTCCCCGCCCTACGCCGCCCTCCTCTGCACCCCCCCACCAGCACTCACCAGATAGCCGTGCAGCTGCGCTTGCAGGCCTTGGTTTGGCTGCCTGGGCGCCCCTGCAGCCAGCGCCAGGTGCGGCAGCGGCGGTGGGGTGGTTCAGGGTCCTGGTGGCCCACACAAGGGGGTCGTCAGGCCTGCGCGAGGTGTCAGCGCCATGCACATGCCGCGGTGACGCCATGTGTGTCTGTACGTGTGTATGTGCATGTGCGTGTGTGTATGTGTGTGTGTGCGCGTGTGTAAGGCTTACCTACGCACCTGCCACCACTGCTGTGGGCTTACCACGCACCTGCTGCCCCTGTCAGGCCAATCATGTACCTGCCGCCCCCGTTGGGCCCACCCACCTGTGCACCTGCCGCCCCTGTTGAGCCCACACACCCGTGCGTGCACCTGCCGCCCCTGTCAGGCCCAAACCCCCGCGTACCTGCGCGGCGCAGCGCCGCCCCTCTTGGGCCCACCACTGATGTCCGAGACGTCCAAGCCTGTGTCCCGCAGCCGCACCCCCACATGAGCCCTGTGCATAAACGGGCATGGGTGGGCAACCTGGAACAACACACTTGAGAGGCCTGTGCATGCAAGGCGCAGGCAAGCAACCAGGAATGACACGCGCACACACGCACACACGCACACACACGTACAAACACACACACACACACAGAGCCACAGGTAGCCCATAGACCACCCTGTGAATCCTCTCCCCTCTTTGGCTTGCGCACTGATGATGCTGATAGTGGATTTGTGTGGCCATTATTGCACAATGCCCTAGCGTGCTTGAATTGCTCAAGGTGTTCTTGAGACAGAAGACTTTGTTCAGAGAGCCGAGTCCGCAGGCATGTCTCAGAGGGATGGCTGGACTTTGTCACGCTCACAAACACATATGCACATCCGGAGAGTCTGCCGAAGATTAAAGCCAGGCCTGGGCCAAGTCTGAGTTCCCCTGGTTACACAGGAAAAAATCAATCCTCTTTGGCTGGCGCTGGTTGATTGCAAATGTACGAGTCTCAACACCAGGCACTGGAAAGCCTCTCCCTGCAAGCTTGCAACATGCACTGCTATGTCCACATGTAATCATCCCTCCACCAAATAATTAGGAGCAGCACCTGGGGCACGCCTCTCACTGCCTCTCACTCCCCCATCCATTCATTTCACCACAGCATTGTATGGGCAAGCTGGTGTGCGCTAGCAGGAGCACACATGTGCCTGAAGCCTGGCTTGTGTGTGTGTGTGTGTGTGTGCCACAGCCGAGCACACCTGAGCCTGAGGCCTGGCTTGTGTGTGTGCCACGGCCGAGCACACCTGAGCCTGAGGCCTGGCTTGTGCCATGGCGGAGTATCACTGGAAATAATCTCAAGTAAATGTGCTTTGGCAAGGTTCAGGCTGGCACCACTGTAGGTGCTCTCGACTGTTGTCTCGTGCTAAATTTGATCAGGCACACAAAGCGGTCCCTCAGCAATAAATGCCAACCAAGCTGCAGTAGGTGCACCTCTTGCACAGAAGACAAAAATGAGGGTCTGACGCACTCAGCTCTACATGAGGGTCAAGCGTCTGCTGTAGCGCCAGCAAACTGATTTTACCTGAACCCTGCCCCCCCCCCTTGCAAACACTAGGGCATGCCTGGACATTTCACAAACATACACAAGCACAGTCTTGCAACATGCAGTTTTGAAACACACACATGGTGCCGCACATTCCCCTCGCGCTCACCTTAAGTGCGGCTTCCACCCAACTGCAGCCCCCTCAATGTCTGTCACATCCAAGCTGTTGCTCAGAGGTGGCCGGAACTGCTTCATCATTGCTGGGGAGGATCCCTCAATGTCGTCAATCTGGCACATATGCACGGCATGAGAATCATCGACATGGCACGTTGGCAGCAATTCCTTAGGTGGGGGCACAACACCACCCCTCCACTGTCAACACCCCCATTACACATGAGACGAGGGGCGTGTCCCGTAAATGTACACAAACAGGTCTTTAGGCGAGGATCCAAAACCTGAGGGCACATTTCCTGCAGCTCAAGGCAAAGTTGAGCGGAACGTCAGGCACGACCATGCGCACACTCTCAAGACATCTTGGACAGATCTACCCAAACAATGAGATACCAGCGACGCTGGCCGTCTGCATGGTGCGAGGGGGGGGGCACCACCCTCGCCACGCTGTTGTGCGATGCAGCTGTCTCACAGCATGCCTGGACACGCAGGCGTTGCAGGCGTTTACTGAGCATGCCAGTCTCACAGCATGCCTGGACACGCAGGCGTTGCAGGCGTTTACTGAGCATGCCAGTCTCACAGCATGCCTGGACACACAGGCGTTGCAGCTTTCCATTTGTCTGAGGCACCCGCGTTGGTGGAAGCGGCTGTGCATGACTCCTTTGCTTTGAAGCGGCTGAGCAAGTCAGCTGGCTCTAAATTTGGGAGCTGTCACGTACATCCTCATTTTTTTTAAACCGGCTGCTGCCCGGGCTGTCGCAGCACCCACCTGAATGGAGTCTCGCGGCGCGCAACCTCGGCTGCTGCTGGGGTCGGGCACGTGCATCTGCAAGATGGGGTCTGTGCTGAGCGATGACGCCTTACTAGGCAGCGCGTAGCGCGGGTCCACGGGATTGGTGTTGCGGGGTCGCGTGACAAACATTGCCTTGGGTTTGAACTGCAGGCGTGGTTTGAGCGGTTTGAATGGTGAGAACTGCGTCCGCTGTTTGAGCTGGGGGGGCACATGACAGACATTGCCTTGGGTTTGAACTGCGAGCGGGAGGACAGCGGAGTAGCTTGAGCGCGTGCCGAAGCTGTGCGTGCATGCGCGCACGCCTCGCTCGCGCGCGGCACCGTAGCCGCCACCTTCCAAGAGCACCGCGCGCATGCAGCGTGTTCATGCACTGCTGCCTCCGTCCTCGGCTCGCAGTCTGCGACACAACTTTCACAGGCAGCCTGTGAATGGCAGGTGGAGGAGGTTGCCATATTTGGGAGCGTAAGGTTGGGCCGTCATTCGGGCAACAGCCTTTTCAGCACTCAAGGGCATACAGACAGTTCAGGCTCTCACATGTAAGTGGCATTGCCTGCACCTCATCAGCGCATGGATTCCAGGCATCATCAGCGGGATCTGCTGGCCCTTGCTTGTAGACATACTGAGTGCACATATGCACACCCGCACCCACAAACCTACACATGTACTCACAAACCTGCGCCCCATCAATGTCCTCGGTGCAGAGGGTGCTGGAGCACTGCTTGTGCACTTCCGCCGGCGCCCACACCCGAGGTCTCTGCCCATGCTCCGTGTCGGCAAAGGACTTGGCCAGGCCGGCTTGCGCATAGGGACCCTTGTTCAGGGGCTTGTGCTGGGTCACAGATCGTCCGAGGTCGTCTCCTGTGGGCATGCCCAGTGCTCTTTCCATACTTCACCCACAAGAGCTAGTAAGCTACCGAGAGACCTCTGTCTGCCATGTGTTTGGCTTTGCACTCGCGGGATCAACTTGGCTTTTGGCACTCGTTTGAAAGGCCTTGTAAATTGGAACAGAACCTTATGGCTGTACTTCAAAACACATGGGTCTAGCTGTACTTAGCGTAAAACACGCAGGTCCTGTGCTCTTCCCTTTTCTTGAGGCATGTATCCTAATCAGCATGTGGCTGGAGGCCTTGTGGTGACTGGAACACTACAACTCACAGCACTCACCCCTTGTCTGATAGTAGCTTACAATCTCCGGTCTGCAAGGCAACAGGGTGAAAGTGCATCTAAGCTGATAAAATGAGTTTCTTCCAAGGGGCTTAGAGCTGTCATCCCAATCTGTATCAAAAAGAAACTTGAACATCAACGCACCCATCATCTGGTCCTGGAATTGGGGCCCCGGGGTAGGCTCCCAGCCGCGAGTGACGCGCTCGTGGGGGTAGGGTAGGGGCGTCATTCGCCGACCAGGACCTGAAGATTTCATCCATGAGAAAGTTCCAAAAATCAAAGCTACTCACAGGAACGATCCAGCAGTGCCAAATAGGTAGTTGACTTAGGCAGTTGCAGACGCCAACAAATTTAAACAAGATCCAGGCAGCTTATGGTTCATGACTCATGATATGGATGGAGTGAGTTCAGATGCAGTGAGTTCGGATGCCGAGGACAAAGCAGGCCATACCAAAGAGAGCCATCCATGGGGATGTTTCCCAGATAGAAGAAGTTGAAGAGATTGGTACCAAGAAGAGGAAACTCAGGCAAGTGAGCCCCCTGTGGGACATGTCTGCTCCAACTGTTCTTTTACTGATCCTGCGTCCTCACCCAACTGTTCTTTCCTTGATGATTCCATACACCAACCGAAGGCAAAATAATCAGGTGAGCTTTACCAAAAAATGCTGTGCATCATCCACCTGCCGGAGCAGGCGCTCGTTCCTCCGCAATCTCTGTTGCTCACATGCCTTTGCCTGCTGCCAGTTTGGGATACAAGGAATGAGCTGTGCATTCATTGTAACAGTGATTTGGTGATGAATGCTTGGATCAATGCATGTTGTGCATTCCTAACTGGCACAAACTTGCACTGGCATGCACTTTCACACCGGCACTACCTCGCACTAGGAATGTTACATCATACATTTTGTTGCAAATGCAGGCTGGCAGTGTTATAGACGATGGGGACAAAAGCAACAAGTTGCATAAGAAACCCAGAAATGAGAGGAGTACAGGTGCGCAATGCAGCAGGATCATTTGCATGGCTTGACATCCTTTTCAAGACCCCCACAAAGAGGTGGACAAGCCTGCCTACCTGTCTATGTGCCAATATTTTTTGCATCTCCCATCCTACCTTGCCACTCCCACACGCACTCTTCTCGATGTGTGTGTGTGTGTGTGTGTGTGTGTGTGTGTGTGCGCGCATGTGTGTGTATACACGCACGCGCGCGGTTGTGCGTGTCTGTACATGTGACAATGTGATATGAGCATGTCATAAGCATGTGAGGCGACATCGTGTGATACGATCATAACACTGTTTGTTCATGTGACAATGTGGTATGCGCATGTGAAGCGACATCGTGTGATACAATCTAGACACGTTCACATGTCTATCAAGTCCAGTGACAAAGCACTTAGCCTTGCCAGCCGTCTTGAAACAGGTCCTGTGGCAATGCGAGAGCATGACTTGAGCGGCAGCAATAGCCATGGCAGCAGCAGCAGTAGCGGCGGCAGCAGCAGCAGCAGCCCTGCTAGTGGTGATGGCGGTAGTGAGGATGATGACGATGAGGATTTTCAGGGGGGAGATGGGGCTGAGGTTGAGAGCTCGGACAACGATGATGATGACCTTGGCCTAGAAGATGAGAACAATGGCCAAGAGGAGAGCAGTGGCCATGATGAGTGAGTGAAAGGCTGATTGCATTAAACACTCCTAGGCGAATAATCTTGCAAGTCAAGCTGGTGTGCTCGCTGCGGTGTGGGACCGCTTTTCTTGGGGCCTCTTGCTTGGCAACTTCCCTGCTTTGGAGGGAAGGAGTAATTATGTCTGGCCAGAGGTCTGCCATCAGTTGATGGCTCGGGTTCGGGGTTCGTCTAGGTGCCAAGAGCTGCTCCACTGCCCTGACCCTCCTTCCGCTGCTTGCTTCGCGAAGAGACCTGCAGGCGGGCAGCACGCCCCAAGCACAGCTGTTCCTCAGCGCTTCTGGGTCAACCTGTGACTCCTGCCTCCCCGTGCACTGCTTCCCAGAAGCGCATCTTCATCGTGCGTGTGCGCCTCCGCGGCATGCAGGGTTGGCCAGCAAGGGGGTGCTGGCATGCAAGCCCGTGAGCGTGTGCGCGCATCGTGCCTTGCTCATCTTCATGACATACCAGGTCATGGCAAGCTGGCCAGCAAGGGTGGTGCAGCCAGGGCCAGATTTGCAGAGAACGGGGTGCGCACCCTATTCCCCATGACGCTACCCTTGGCTCTATCACCCTCGCTGGCCAGCTCGCTGTGGCTCGGGATGCCAAGGGGGCGAGCGAGGCACAGGGCGAGGGTTGCTCTGACCAATGCCTCCAAAGCAGCTCGCCTCCCTTCTGCCTTGGAACGCCTACTGATTAAGGGGTCCGGCAATGAAGTGGACAAAGTGTGCAACCTTGCGAGCAGCTGAAGTCAGTGGGAAGCTCAGTCTAAGGGGAAGGAAGGGTTGCAGCCAATGCCAGGAAGGCTCGCACATGTCATCATTTGCACACGCATACAAGCATGCGCACGCGTGCGTGCAGGAGCTCGTCCGCATCCGAGGCCGCTCAGGAGAGCAGCCGGGTGAAGAGGGGCCGGGGCGGCCGAGGGCGGCAGCCCAGGGGGAGAGGCGGAGGCAGGGCCCGTGCACGTGGGAATGACTCTCCTGCACGGACTCCCGCCCAGGGAGGCCGCCGAGGGACCCGGGGCCGGGGCCAAGGGCGCTTGAGAAGCCTTGGCAGCCTGGCGGGAAGTCAGGGCGGGGGAGGGCTTCAGAGGCGGCTGCAGCAAGACATGGAGCGGTTCCTGGACGTCCGCAAGGTGCGGCCAGCTACTCTGTGGGTGTTTGGCCTGTAGGTGCGTGCGCGCTGCCCACCCATGCGCGCAAGCCAGCCTGGGTGCTGCCATTTTTGTACGTGTGTGCGTCGTGCGCTTTTTTGTGCGTGTGTGCATCGTGCGCTTTTTTGTGTGTGCATTGTGCGCTTTTTCTGTGCGTGTGTGCATTGTGCGCTTTTTCTTGTGTGCATTGTGCGTTTTTTTGTGTGTGTGTGTGCATCATGCGCTTTTTTGTGCGTGAGCACATCGTGCGCTTGTCTGCTCCTTCGTCTGAAGGGCAGGGGTGGTCCTTAAAACTCAAAGGGTGCACTCGCATTGCCTGCTCCTGTGTGCCATGTTTGTGCTGTGCATGCATGTACGCACGCGCACGCATTCACATGCACGCCTGCTCCTGTGCTAATAGGTTCCATGATTGTGCGTGCCCCGGGCTTAAAAGCCAGTCCCAATGCTTCTACCGATCAGTACTTGCACCTATGTTGCATCGCCTGCCTGTACCTGTGCTTTGACACGCCCTGGTCTGCCTGATGCTCAGTCGCGCCGCTCTTGGTGAACCTGTGCGTGCGTGTGTGTATGTGTATGTGTATGTGTGTGTTGAATGTGTTCATAACCGTGGTCTGTCCATGTCTTTCCTTCCACCCAACCTCATGGGCCAAACCCGCCCCATCATGGCATGCACGCCATCTGAGCGCAATCCATATCTCCCCGCGGCGCTGTCGGTCCCTGTCCCCACGGTGCTGCCAGCCCTTGTCCCCATGTTCCTCGGTGCTGCTCACATGCCGCTCGCGCACACCTCATGCTGCTCAGTTCCCTTGCGCGCACCATGTGCTGATAGGACGTGTGCGCCCAGTGGTGCGCAGGCGCCCCTCCCGCACCCAGCGCTGCTCGCGTCTCGCAGCACTGTGCAGGCACCTCTTCCTCACCCAGGGCCACTCACGTGCCGCACATGTGCGGGCGGCGCTGCGCAGGCGCCCCTTGCGCATCTGGCGCTGCTCATGTGCCGCACATGTGCGCGCGGAACTGCGCAGGTGCCTGTTCTGCACCCGATGCACGAATCTTTGGTGGACACAATGAGGAGGAAGCAGGAGCAAGCGCACGCCCGCACGCAGAGCCTGCTGCAGCAGACCGGCAAGGTGACAGGGGCAGGCAGTTCTGGGAGGCAGCCCCCTGCCCCTGCCCCTGCCCTCGCTCCTGCCCCACCCCCTGCTCCTGCCCAGGCTGCTCCCTCAAGGCTGCCTCAGGGCCCACCCCCACCCGAGCAGCCTAGCGGGCCTGAGGAGATGCGGCAGGAGCTGCTTGTGAAGTGGCGCAGCCTGAGCTACAGGCATGCGCAGTGGGTGCCTGTGGCCGATGTGCAGGTGGGTCAAGGCTTCTGCCGAAGGGGTGTGCGCGCTTCTTGTGAAGGGGCGCAGCCTGAGCTACAGGGCGTGCGCAGTGGGTAACTAAGGGCCGTGGTGCGGGTGGGTCGGGCGTCTGCCCCAGGGGTGTGTGCTCCTCGTGATTGACGCTGCCACGGGCGGGCAAATCGGTGTCCAAGTTGCACCAGGCTGGTCTCACCGGAGATGGGCATGGAGCAGGGCCCTACTGCGGCCGCTCTGCTCACTTTGTGAGCATTCGCCTGCCATATGGCTGTTCTGGCACGGTGTGTGCCCTCTTGCCATCTGGCACGGTGTGTGCCCTCTTGCCATCTGGCACGGTGTGTGCCCTCTTGCCATCTGGCACGGTGTGTGCCCTCATGCCATCTGGCACGGTGTGTGC
>LKMJ01001844.1_pt1 | contig 19030 bp, 15 predicted proteins | sample 643391 | NCBI WGS metagenome assembly LKMJ01 (sample SAMN04112250, study PRJNA286221) | soda lake metagenome | biome: soda lake; feature: Kulunda Steppe; material: water; isolation source: sample PL-Br10 brine of Picturesque Lake | place: Russia: Kulunda steppe | collected 2010-07 | reverse complement strand
CGTTCGCGTTGCATCGCCGATATTCACGCAGATGAACCCACCGTCTTTGACAGCATTTCCTACTGTTTCCCAAACCCTGTCGAGTTGGGTGTGCATCCGCTCGAATGCAGTTAACGCGTCGCCGTTGGCGAGCGCTGTTTCGATACTGGGGTCCATCTCACTGAACACGTCATCCCAGATTTCGATCATCGGGTACGGCGGTGACGTGACGATGAGGTCAACACTCCCTTCTGGCAACGCTGCCGTTCGAGCGTCTTCGACAACAATTGCGTGTTCAGTCTGGTTCACCATTTGTTCTAATCAGCACCCCGATTAGTGCAGCCACGCAGCTGCGTAACTGTCGAGGTCAATCCCAATTTCAGTGAACCCGAAGCCCAGCGCAGCCAGCAAGGCCGTTCCGCCTATGAACAGGAATCCCCAGTTAGCGATCCGGTTCTTCGCTGTAAACCACGCCAGGCTGTACTTTGTAGATTTGATGGGTTTGAATGGCCGGACGCCCATCGGTGTCATAGCGTCACCGAGGATATGCCCGATTATCCCGAGGAACCCGGTAGCGAATCCGAAGGCTGCAATGAGTTCAGGAGCGTGTTGTGGCGGGGCCATGATTAATGCTAACCCGGAAGTGAACACCCCTATGATGAGTGCAAACCAAACCGTGTGTGTGAATCCCCGGTGCCTAATTGGGACGAGAGTCCATAGATCCGACCGGTTGGAGTTCATATTGTTGTCGAAATGTCGGTCGAAGTCGGGGATGCTTGAGAGCCCGACCATGATCACTGCACCGATCACAGCAAGCTCGACGGAACCAACGTATGCAGTTACGACTGCAATTGGTGCATAGAGTAACGCGTTCAATCCATGATGTCCTTCTCGATGCATAGACTCAGCTACTATCTATCGCCCATTATTTCACGATTGAAGATAAACACTTGCAAACTCACGTTGCCCCAGTCTACCCTGTGTGGTGTGTTCACATCGTGTGAAAACGTTTATACTGTTCGCCCGAGTACGAGTATCTAATGCGACGCAGCCTCCGTGCCACGCGGTTCCGGACAATTCGTACCGGGAGCGGTGCGGCTGCGTCTGCCGGTAAGAACGGCAAAAATCGCTATTACTGATCCGGCGAGCGCGAGGAGTGGCGTCCAAGCGTTCGCGTGTTGAATTCGCCCTTTCAGACCTTCGCCTCTCCATGGTCTAATGGTAAGACGCTGAGCTGTAGACTCGGAGATCCCCGTTCGATTCGGGGTGGGGAGACTGTGGGCCGCAGGCAAACCAAGGTGGTGCAGCGGGCTTTTAACCCGCCTTCGCCGGGTTCGATTCCCGGGCGGCCCTCTCCGTGTCGGGGTAGCTCAATTGGTAGAGCGCGCCGCTGTTAACGGCGAGGCTTGGCGGTTCGAGTCCGTCCCCCGACGCTCCGCCCGGACCGAGGCGGGAACGAAGTACTCGGCACAGCGCCAACAACCTCTCACTGGGGTACAGCGCTCAACAAAACGGTCAGGGCCGCAAGCAAGCCTTGGCGGCGCGGCGGGCTCTTAACCCGTGTCTGTGCAGGGTTCGAAACCCTGGTGGCCCTTTTGGTTTAGCGGAAATCGCGGAGAAAGCCCACAACTTCAGCCGTGGGTGGATGTCAAGGCCCGCGGCAGAACTCATCCGGTTCGAAACTCTCACCGTCAGGTTCTTCCATATCACTCGGCGGGTCGGGATGACTACCGAGACCAATATACTGCGTTTCGCTCATCGGGACGAACAACGCGACCGTCCGGAGACGTTTGACCGCACGTTCGAGATCGGCGACAGGCTTCTGCTGGAGTCCCCACATGTCCTTCTCATCATCTCGGTATGAGACGCGATTCCGAGCGGAATCAATAAGGATTTCTCGACTTCTCTCTGGGTGTGTGATCGAAATATCGTGAAGTGGGTCATCATCTATCCGTTCGGCTTCCCACGGGTCCTCGACCGCAGTTGAAACGAACTCTTCAAATTCATCATCATCATCATCCAACGGTGTTGGCGGGTTATCCGGTGTCATCTGTTTATCAGGCCTGACGGGAAGTAGTTCTAAAAACCCTCGGAAATCCACGAGAACTCGAACTGTACCGGTGGAACCCGAACCCTGTTACCACCCCGGCTCGAAATGTGTGGTAATGAGCGACTTGGAAGAGGATATCGTGGCGTTCATGGCTGACGCCGCGCCGGAAACAACCCCAGGAGAGATTGACTGGTTAGACAACACCACCCTAGCAATCGAAGATCCGCACTCAGTTCTCGTGAAGCTGGACCCAGTCGTTGCTGGTATGTCGTACGATGAATTCTGCAAAGCCATCAACCAGTCCGGCGAGACATCAATGTTCTCTGTTCTCATCGAAGTGTACGAGCCTCCAGAAGAGGCTACTGGGAATCGGAACGCGGTGTTCAGAGTCACCGGCCAACGTGTCGACAACGCACCACGGTACTTTTTGGACGCTCCAACTGCTTTACTCGTGCTCCACGGTGCGTACGCCCGAGACAACTTCGCAGTTGCACTCTACGACGAGGATGCCTTTGAGAAGAGTGCTCACCAATACATCGACCCATATCGTCTATTTGACCCAGACACGCGAGAGAACCGCGCAGAAGACATCCGGTACGCCAACGCAGTAATGGATGAACTCCGCGCTACGAACCTCGAAGAAGACGTTGAGGAATTACGGGAAGAGACAAGCGGTGGGATCGATGATTACTTCGAAGAATACCACTCCGACTCTTCCAGGACCGATGACGGTCGTTGAGATACGACTCATAGAAATCGGGGTGTGACCACATTCACCCTGACCTTTCGCATGTGCCACGTGCCTCGTTTTGACAGGGTTTATTGGAATCATCACTAAAGAACTGGTATGCAAAAGCCTGAGCCGGAAGGTGTCTCTATCGAGGAGATCAATCCGTTATCGTTCGACGAGGCGGCTGAGACTGCAGAGGCAGTCATGGAGCAAGTTGGGACTGCCGTCGTGGCTAACGAGGATTTCTTAGAATTACTCCTGACTAGCGTAATCGCCCGTGGCCACGTTCACTTGGAAGACGTCCCCGGAACCGGGAAAACGGTCACTGCACAAATCCTCGCCCAAGCACTTGGTGTCTCCTTTAACCGAGTCCAGTTCACCCCTGACCTTCTCCCCGCAGATATTACTGGATCACACGTCTACAACGAAGTTGAGAAAACGTTCGAGTTCCAGGAAGGACCTGTCTTCGCTAACATCGTGTTAGCAGATGAGATCAACCGTGCTCCACCGAAGACGCAAGCTGCGTTACTGGAGGCGATGGGTGAAGGTCAAGTGAGCGTTGATGGGACGTCATACGAACTTCCGAAACCGTTCTTCGTGATTGCTACCCAGAACCCGATTGAACAACAAGGCACGTTCGAGCTCCCGGAAGCTCAGCGTGATCGTTTCGTCATGAAAAGTGAAATGGGATACCCAGACCATTCCGGTGAGCGAGAACTACTCAACCGACGTGAAAATCGACGAACGCAAATTCCAACCGTCGAGCCTGTCAGTGACGCTACGGCCCTCCGTCGTCTCCAAGTCACTGCTGAACAGGTAGGTGTGAAAGAGCCGGTGAAAGACTACATCATTGAAATCGCTCGGGCAACTCGAAACGACGATCGTGTTGAGATTGGTGTCTCACCTCGCGGTGTGCAGAAAATGTTCGAAACCGCTCGTGCCCTGGCAGTGGTTCGAGGACGTGATTACGTCACGCCACACGACATCAAGTACCTCGCCGCGCCGGTGTTCGCCCACCGGCTTGTTCTGACAACGGACGCTGCAATCCGAGAAATCGACCCGGAACTGATCATCACGGAGACCTTGGACGCGATTAAGGTTCCCGGAGCTGACGGTGACTGAAACTACCATGCCCACGCCCGACGATTCACCAGACCCAAACACAGACCCGGTCCGATTGAACGATTCGAACGCGACGTACCGTGGTTTTGACATCCTCCCCGCGCTGAAGCGCGAGGATTCCTCTCGTGGGAGTCTCAGTCGTCTGAGTCCCCGAGAGCGATATTCCCACTCGACGTGGTACTCCGGTTTGTGTACGCCTCGTTGGCCGTTGTCTCCGTGATGGAGGGCGGGTTGTGGTGTTCCCGCCAGTCGTGATTGTTCCACTTGAGGTACACGGGCCGTGCCATCGGCCCGACTTCTGTCTGCCGTCTCAGGAACGATTCCGACGCGACGAGGTCGGCGTGTCCTTCGAACCCGCACGGACACGCCAGCGAATCCTCATAGCGAATCGTCTCTTCGCGCTCGCCGCATTCCGGGCACTCCTGACTCGTCCACGTTTCGGACTCCTCCTCGACCGCGATGCCGTGCTCTTCGCAGACGCTTTCGAGACGGGTGATGAACCTCCGATACGCCCAGAAGTTGTGCGTCTTCTCGTTCACACACGCCGACCAGTGCGTCGACAACACGCCCCTGATATCGCCCACGTACAGCGTGGAGACGCCCTCTTCGTATAGCCGTTCCACGAGCTCACGGACGAGTGCGTCTTGGGCGTGGTTGCGGCGATTCGTGCGTTTTCGATACAAGCAGTCGATTCGCTTACTGGATTTGTGCTGGTCTTCGAGGAGCGACTGATAGTACGCGATTTGCTCGGTGGTTTCGCGGAACCGCTCGAACAATTCGCGTCCATCGTACAGGAATTGTGAGCCGGTTGTCGTCGTGCAGGCGACGAGGTTGTTCGCGCCAACGTCCAGAGCGGCTTCGTGGGAAGCCAGTGGTGAGTCCAGTCGAGAATCGTCGATGGTGACTGGTTGGAAAGCCCTGAACGTGTCTGCGAGTTCGTCGTACACGAGTTCGAGTCGGCCCTGATCGCCGCTCCACTTCGGGTCGCCCGCGACTTCAACGCGAAGGCGTTGGTTCCGATTCAACCCAAGCTCCTCTTTGAGTTCAGAACCAATCGGGAGTTCGAGTCGGGAACGCTCCCCGAACTCGATGGTGTATTGATCGTTGCGGACGTAGGTTCGGAGGGCTCGCCCGTCCTCCTCATTTCCCCAGTACCCCGGTAGAGACGGTTTCTCATCGAGTTCCCCGGCGTGGTACTTCTCGTTGCTGGAGAAGAACGACCGCCACGCTTCGGAGTTCTTGCGGATGATTTGCTGGGCGACACTACTGCTGAGGACGCCTTTGTATTTGCCTTCGAGACTGCCCGTGTCGGCGTCCCAGACGCTTTCATCGTCGTCTGAGAGGAAGGCTTGGCGGCGAGCGTAGTTCGTCTCGTTCCAGAGACTCGCAGAAGCGTCCAACCAGCGGACGAACACCTCACGCTCTTTCTCAGAGCGCGGGCGAACGTCGAACTGGTTGGCTCGCTTCATCACTCCACCCTACGAAATATTCATTGGTAAAGGTATGGATTAGCGTGGGAGACTCGGCCTTGCTATCGAATATGGATTGTTCCAGAGGTGCCGGATTCATCCCCGCCGTGAACGACGGGGCTTTCTCCTTGCTTCTCCGTAAGTTGGGCACGATATCCACCAGCGTCTGGATTTACAACGAGGACCTCCCGGTCAAGAAAGGTGACGTGATTCGGTACACGGAACGAGAAAACGGGCAGACGAAACGCGGCCGGGTTATCGCTGATCCAGAGCGTCGGTACTTGTTTATCGCTGTGGACGAACACGCCCCTCTTCTCGACGAGTGATCCGCAACACACCCCCATCAGTGTGGTGTGCTGTTAGCTGAAAGAGAGGGTGCTAAGCCCTCCTTCCTCAAGGAGCGAACGGAACGAAGTGGAGTGCGCGAGTAGGGCGGGGTAGTTCACTCTGGATCTTCGGCTTCCACCGGTGACTCTGGAGGCGGTGTTTTCTTGGCTTCGTTGTCTGTACTACCGTCACTGGTGTTGGTACTGCGAACGCGCTGGAGTTTTGCCCACACCCCGAGGGTCAGAATCCCCTTCCCGAGATAATTCCCCTTGAGTTTGTACTTGACGATCTTCGGGATGTCCAAGACAGCATGCATCGCTTTCTGTATGTATGGTATATACCGGGAATACCTGGATGTGGAGACAGCCTGTGCAGTGTGCTGTGCTCCACGAGCTTCTGGAAGTGAAAAGACTGCCAAACTCTCGACTGCTACGACCCCACGCGCGGCGTATCCAAGTCGCGCCGCAGCTCGGAACGTAGCAAATACCGGCAGGATAAGCAATATGTAGAGCCATTTGTCTTTGAAGAACCCGCGTTTACTGTCGTACAGGAGGAACATGACCAGTAACTCAACGGCGAAATATGAGATGATACCAATCTCAACGTAGTCGAGTACCGGGTGAGAGTACGATGTGAAGAAGTTAACCGCGAGGTAGGCGAGCAAGACACCGAGCACACCAGGCAGAATTTTGTGGAGAGTGTGATCTATGCGGAGTAGCCACGGATGCGCGTTCTCTCGGTACTTGTCGCTCTTCTCGCCCATCTGACCCACGACCTCTACTCAAGAGTTGCAGCCCCACACTCAAAGCCGTACGCTTCACACCCTCGCCACCCACTTCAGGAGCAGTACGAGAGAACCGTTGTTATCCGGAGAGGAGGATCAGAAGAACTGCCAGCGCTAGTGTGCAAAAGATGAGGCTGACACCGGCGGTCGTCACGGTGATGGTTGCTGTCGTGACCACCAACACTAGGATCGTTGCTGCGACGGCAGCAACGATAGCGACGAACACGGTCGTAACAGCGTGAACAGCTGCTAACGACGTGAATCCGGTAGGGAGTTCCCCCGTGACAGGGGACTGGACTTCTCCTGCGGCGACGATGCTGTACTCGCCAAGTTCCCAAATGACTGCGGCGACAATGACCCCACCCAGGATGATACCGTAGTTCGCTCGTGCGAACACAGCAAGGAAGACGAGTACTGTGAGAGCGGTGACGGCCGCGGCGATCCCGATAAGTGATTGATCGGCTTTCCCTGTTCGGGCGAGGAGTGATGGGGTAGCGAATACGATTGCGCTGCTGACCAGCGCAGCAACTGTGATGAGAAGGAGGGCTGCTGACGGGTCGCCAGTGAGGAACTGGTATGCGATTCCACCAGGTTCAACAACACTACCACCAATCCCTGAATTGGTCGTTGTTTCGGTGATGAAGTCACCGAATAGTGCTGCGAACGCTGCCACGATCGTGATGAGGGCGATCGGCGGGGCGAATGTTTCGAGGACATCTACCCCGGAAATCGTGGTGAGTTTCCGCGTTGCGGCGACGAACGCTAGTGCAAGCGTTGGGATGACGATTCCGAGTGTCGCCAACACGAAGACGGGACGAGAAGCTCCGAGGCTGGTTACGGTAACGGTAATGGTTCCTGCAGGGTGCCCGTCACCACGGGTTAACGCGAATGCGGTGACGACAACACAGAGGTACAGGCCAACGATAATGAGGCCGTAGTGATGAACACGGTCGAGGTGTTGGCGGGCGGTATCAAGTCGGTCAAAGTCGCTTGGTGCGACGAAGACGTCGAACGGGAGATCACACCCGGCTTTCCGAACGAGGTACAGGGCAATTGCAACGAGAAAACTGGCGGCGATTGCACGCACGTATACTCCGACATTAGTCACGGTGTCGTTCACTGCCGTGGAAACGAGGGCATACCCGATACTGGTAACAGCAGCGTGGAAAACTCCACTGATCAGGAAGAGGAATGCAGCAACAGCGACTACGAGTGTCCCTGTTAGGTACCGGCGGAGGACGCGCTGTCCTGCTCCGTGACCGAACGATTTGAGGGTACTGTTGATGAGGCCGAACGGGACGAGCAGGGTTGCTGCGGCGACTATGAGCGTTGTACCCATCCCGAATCCCGGAGGGGCGACTATCAGGAGGCGTGCGGTTGTTCCAGCGAAAACGACGGCAGCGACCCAGAGAAGTGAGACGCCGGCGGTAACACGTGCTGTTGTTCCGGCGGCGGCAGCCCGAACTCCAAGTGCGGCGAGGATTCCGGCGAGGAACACAACGAGGATTTCACCGACCGGGTACCCCAGCGCGTTCGTGATACCGACTACCCCAAGCAATGCAATAACCAGCAGAACCATACTGAGTCGATCGGGGAGTGATCCGACTGTGGTCGCCTCTGTTTGACTGGTATCCTGTCCACCGTCTATGGTTTCTTGGAAGGGAGCCGGCATCGTTATCGCCTCCCTGGGAGTGTTTGCCGGTCACAGCAGACTGACAGTGGTTCTTGTGGGTCCCAGTCGATTACTGTGAAGTCGTTGTGTCGGAGTGATTCGATTCGCGTGGCTCGTTGGATGCGTAGGATTCGGTTCGGAAGTTGTGCTTCCCGTCCTATGCCGTGTGTTTCGGTTTCGTTCCCATCGTCGGTATCCATGCTGGGAGTCGTTGAGTGTGACGTAACACTGGTGAGTTTCGTCACGTCAGGGCTGATTACGACGACCGGGTACCCCATGCTGTGTAACTGTTCACACAATCCGTGTGCACCGTCGTCGAGGAGTGGTGTGATGAAGATGAACTGGGTTGTTGGACTGGCCCATTTCGTTAAGTCGGTGGCGAACTCTCCGATACGGATTTGATACGGGTCAAGGTCGAAAATCCCGTTACTATCTCCCCCCTGGCAGAAACTCCCGGTGCCGAAATCTCTGAGCGGGACCGTCTCTCCCGGTGCGTATGCCCGGTCAGTGATGGTGGATTCGACCTCAGTGAGCAGATTGAAGACGCGTTGTTTGAGATCGCTACCCCGGTCGTGGTCGAACCGACGGTAGGGGAAGTGACTGTTTTGACGTTCGATGTTACTCGGCTGGATACCGGGTATCGTGAGGCCGACGTAGTGACCGTGTGTGGTGAGAGTGGTCGTGATTTGGTACGCGGCGTACATCCCGAGGATCGCTGCTGATGGTGTTCCAGGACCGCCTGTGACCCGTGACCAGAGGCGTGCATCGCAGATCAGCGTGACTTCTGCGGCTTGCTGTTCCCGGTAGGTGATGCTGGAGAGTTCCCCACGTTTGGCGTACTCACGCCAGTTGATTTTCCGTGGCGAGTCACCACGGTGGTATTCACGAGTTGCGTAGAATTCAACCCCGTCACCCCCACTATCACCGAGTAACCCTCCGATGTAGTGCGTTGCGCGTTCTTCTAGGGGGATGTCGTCGGCTCGGACTGCACAACGAATCCTTCCTTCGGTTTCGATTGGGAGTTGTTCTTGTGTCCACATCGACCCCATGAGTGTCCGAGTGCGGGCGGTGACTGGTCCGAAGGTGAACGAGCCGCGTCGAGCTGCGACAGTATAATTGAGAGTCACCTCTTCACCGGGGCGGAGTGCTTGTGCTTCTCGCGGTGATCCGTCGGTGACACGGAGTGCTTCCGGGACTGCGTCAATGAGCCGAATATCAGTGAATGTACGGTCGCTTGGGTTCGAAACCGTGACTTCGACGGTGACCGATTCAGCTGGTCGCGGGTGTTCTGGTGTGACCGAGTATGACGTCGTGAGGTGCTGGCGAGGGGATGGGGGCGTTTGCATGATCCCGGCGATGAGGAAGGCTAGCAGAACACCACCAGCGGCGATGGCAGCGGGGTGGAACGTGAGGATACCGATGGCTGTGAGTGCAGCGAATAAGAGAATGAACCCGGTGAATCGTGGGGTATACGTCGTCTCTGACGGTGAAACGGTCGTGCTGTCAGTCTCCAAGTCCGGTTCAGAGGATGGTATGTTCGGCCCTTCTTCACCGCGTTCTCCATCCACGTCAGGAGACACTCTCCCTTGCTCACCTACAACAGTCCCTGTTCCTGGGCTGTCTTCTCTTGGCGCATCCACGCTTACTTCACCGTAGCGTGGGTTCCCTGTACCCTCCTTACCATCACTTCCAACTTCTACTCGCTCAGTCATGCGTTACTCTCCCCTCCATCAGACAGGATTGTATCTCCGCTAGCCACAGTCTCTGAATCCCTCGACGAATCGTACGTGACGTAGGCGTTCCCAAGGGTTTCAATCGCCGCTACGGCTCGCTCTAGCCGCGATTCGAAGGTTCGACGAGGTGCAAGCCATCCAATCGCTCGCTCAGTCGTTGTGAACGTCACATCAGCATCGATCTCTGAGGCCAGGAACGCTGCTGCAACGCGATCATCAGTCCAGGTACCAGTCGCAACTGCGGTTTCAGCTTCATCAGTTGATACCCTGGCCGATGTCGCATACGTATCCCTTGCTGTCACGGCTAATTCGTCAAGAAGGTGTTCTAATGAGTCCGGGATATCCTCTAACTCGGTTGCACGACGACCATACATGGCAATTCGTCGTTCTGCAGCCCCCGGAGTATCGAACCACTCGTCGGTCACCCTCCATATGGTTTCCAAGGCGATCGTTGCCTCCGGGACGGGTGTTTCAGACGGGTTCTCTGGCGGGGTCTCCATAATCGCCGTTCGGTCAAGTTCCCCGTTGTTCCCGCGGAGTAACCGGATGATAGCCACTAATAGGAGAATTCCAGCGAGGAATCCAGCAACAGTCGTTGGTGAGAGGTCCTCGACGATAACGTTGAGTGCATCTAACGAGACTGGAATCGTATCCGGTGCGATGAACAGCCAGAAACTCAGTACACCAAGTCCCGTGGCGAACACCAACAGGATGTGATCACGTGATGGTCGTGGAATCATGCGTTATGCAGTATCCTCTTTCGATTCAGACGCCGTCCGGAGCTCCTCAACGGTTTCCTCTGCATCGTCAATCCGGTCAGTTGGATCGATGAAGCCGTACTCGATGTCTTGATAGGCGCGCCGAAGTCGCGTTACCGGGCCAGCGGGTAATCCTTTCTCGATAGCTGCATCCGCTATCTCGACGGTCGTTTTGGTTGTCTGGCTGGTTCGCCCAATGACGAATCGGACGAGCCATCGCCAGCAACTCTGGACACGTTCGTACGCCGAGGGGGTCCCCTTACTCACGTTCCCACCCACCCCCGGTGTGATTTCAGGCGGGTTGTTGCTGAGGCTCCCCCTGTTGACCACATCACTGAATAATGCTCGAACGCGGTCAGGGAGCCCGCGAAGGAATTCTAAGAAACGGGGAGGGATTGACCGAATATTGATTTTCAATGTCGAGTCTAACCGACCACGCCCCCAGCGAGTGAAACGCGCCCCGTATCGGTGGATCGTTATGTATACCCGGGTGCCTGCGCGGACGATTTTCTCACCGGCATGTTGCACGATATCGGCTGCGGCGAAAAGGCCTGCGTAGAATTTCTCTCTCACGACTCCTACCGTGATACCTCGACGGTAGGCGGCTGCCACCCCACCAAACAAGAATAGCAATAATCCAACGGCGACCGCTCCGACACGGTAGTACAACCCGGTTACGGTTGCTTCTGCGCTAGCGCCGTATAACTCAGTTTCAACAGTGAGGCTATTCTCCCACGGCAATGAGATGGTAGTTTCACCATGTTCATCGACGGTGATTTCCTGCATTTCCCCTCCGGCTTCGACAGTGATCGTCTGATTTTCTACCGGTTCCCGCGTATCACCGTCTGTAGCGACAACCGTCACGTCTGCGGTTGTCCCGGGGAGCGCAATGATCCCTGTGTCCATTTCAATCTGGGGTTCTGCTGCTGTAACGGTTGTTTCACTGGACAACTCGTCGCGCTCAACATGAATCGTTACGGATTCTCCTGGCGTGACCCCACTGGGAATCTCGACTGTGATGCGACCGTCGTTATCCGTTGTGCCGACGTGGTCGCCGTTCACGTACACATCGACTCCCGGGACTGGGTTCCCAGCGATCGTGAACTGCGTCTCTACCGGTTCTCCAGCGACCACTAACTCAGAAGCATCTACTGTTACGTTCGTCGGGAGGTCGTACGTCTCACCATCCCCGGAGTATCCGTTCTCGCCATCGTCACCATCGTCATCAGTAGCAGTGGAACTGGTTGAAGCGAATGCTCCGCCACCCCCACTGAAGAATACGTTGTTCTGTGACGTGCTGGTTTCCTCACCTGGTTCCGATGCGTCTACTGTTAATTCGTCAGTGTAGGGGACTTGGGCGGTTAGAGTCCCATCTGGGCCGGTTGTGCCGACGGAGTCACCGTTGAATGTGACTTCTGCCCCATGAATCGGTGTTCCGTCGCTGGTCACGGTCACAGTGACTTCTGCGCCCGGTGTCGGATCTGGATGAATGTCTATATCGTACGGCGGTCCGGGTGCGTCACTGTCTTCTTCAAGGTCAACTACGTCTTCATCATCTTCCTCGTCTGCCCCATCAGTAACTACCGGGTCATCCTGTTGCCATGCGTCAATCACGTCTTCTTCAACGCCGTACTCGATTGCTGTTTCATCTCCGGCTTGCGTGTCTTCATACGCTTGCTCACGGTCGCTGGGTGTCGGGTCTATTGCGACCCACTCATCATCTTCTTCATCGTACACCTCAACCCAACTGTGCTTATCCATCGATCCAACGTTCCCATCGTCGCCGGTGGGTGAGTACCCAGTAACAGTTCGTGCTGGCACGCCTTCCTCACGCAACATAACTGTCGTTGTCGTAGCGAAGTGTTCAGAGTGACCCCCGTCACTTTCGAACAGGAATTCGTCAGCCGCGTCACCTGAACCATCGTGATCAGCGTCCGCTCGGTACTCTTTTTCTTCTCCAAGCCAGTCGCTAATCGCGTGGGCTGCTTCTTCGTTTGAATCGGCCCCTTCACTACTGATGATGTCGTTAGCTTTCTCACCAACACGGTCTGGTACATCATCTGTAGTGTCGGTGTACGCTCCCGGGTCGTCGCCCTCTCCGGATTGGATTGTCTGTTGGGTGTGAGTGATGTGGAGTTCTGTTCCTTCCGGGAGAGACTCAATCTCCCCATCACCATCTGTCACGACGACCGATCCGTCAGGCGTGCGTTTGAATTCGTATTCATCAGGATTCGCTCCAGAGGCAATCTCAACATCAGTCACGTCTCCGGGCGCGGGGATTTGCGATGCGTTGTCTCGAAGAGTAATGGTGTCTGTTTCTGTTGAATCGCCTGACTCTGCGCTGTACTCGTCGAGTGTGACTGAATCTTCTGGGAGTGGTGGTGTGCTGTCGGTGAACCCATCACCGGTGTACGAGTCGTACGATGTTCCACGCCAGAGTTTCGGTATCTCTCGATCTGTTGTTGGTGACCCGGTCGAGTCGGTAGTGAAATGCGTGTTGCTGACAAATGATCGGAAGGAGTCCGATGAGAATTGATCCGTCAACGGGTCCCGGTCATCGGAAGTCGGAAGCAGCCACTCATCCTCAGTAGCATCTAACATACCGGGCATGTCGGTTGACCGGTCCATGTCATCATTCCCATCCGGGTCACTGTCTTCCTCGGAATCGGAGTCGTCCTCTTGTTCGCTTTCAGTGCCACTGGATTCGTTGCCGTTGTCAGAACTCCCACCAGGGAGCCAAGAGAAGATATCCCTCTCATCATCTTCGTCGCTGTCGCTGTCACTGAGACCGACTCCGAAGTCTCCAGGAGCTGTGGCGACTGCTCCAACGGCGATGAGTGCTGTAATGACGACACCAACTGCTGCGAGTAGCACTACAAGTTGGAACCGTCGGGAGTGCCCGTTGATGTCGATTTTATCTGGCATGCGTGGTCTGGGCGGTGTGACGGCACTATCCACTCGGATACCAACAGGAGCGTGTTCACACTACTCTGTCAACGATCGGGGTCGTCTATTGGCATCCTACAGTTCGTGGTTGTGTGCTGTGCTGTGCTGTGGTGGAATCCACGGCCCTATCTACCTAAGGCGTACATGCGCGAGTCTCTTAACTCGTTGGATTATCGTGTTGAAATCCAAGATTCCGGGTGTACAAGTAATTCGACCGTGAAAGGGGTGTAAGAGTGGTGCCTTGATGAACTCGTCCGTGGAACCAACTGAAGAGACGCTGGAGGCTCTGTATAATCTGAATAAGCACGCGAAAAAGTACGCCGAGCTGGGGACGGAGAACTACCGAAAAGGGAAGAAAACGACTGCGAAGGCGAATTCGAATAAGAAGAAAGCACTGTACGCGGTGAAAGAGCGCGTATTAGGCGTGTTACTGGATGATGCCGATCGGATCGAAGAACACGAGATCAACGGGTCGCTGTTCTACTGCGTGTATTTCGATGACTGGTCGTTTCACACGCCAGTTGAAAACCTTGCAGTGCCCGCTGACCAAATTGAGGAGACGAGATCGTTAGATGATTTCCAGAAGGATAGCGAGAAGGAGCGGAGTGAGAAATCGTTGAAATCGTGCCTTCTCCACATCGAAGAAACGTTTGAGGTTAACGCAAACGACCACCTTCCGGAGAAGTACCTCTGGTACGGAAGTAGCCGACATTTCATCGGATGGCCATACCTCGGAGATGACTAAGCCACACCATATGAGAAACACACAGGGCCCCTTTGAGCCTCCATTCCGGTGAGAGTAGAGAGGTTGTGCGGCAAACCTTCTTAGCAGACTGGCTGAAAATACTGGATAATGGTTAACCAGAGACGCCGAAAAATCCTCGGGGCGAGCGCCGTCTTTCTGGGTGCGGTTACCGCAGGGTGCTTTGGAAACGGTGACGATGATGACGACTCACCTGGAAACGAGACGGATGATCAGTCGGACACGACACCGTCTGATGACGACTCAGTATTCGACGATGAGGATCAGGATGATGAGTGGAGTACTGTTACCCCAGACGTTTCGGGTGCAACGCAACAACCGGGTGTCGACGCGAAGAACACTGGGTGGTTGTTAGGTACTGAACTCACCTCAGAGCCGAGTGAGTCCTGGTCGAATGATCTTAACGACTTGGGCGTTCTGAGTAACGGCGTTGTTTACAACGACACAGCCTACTACGTCAATACGGAGGGAGAGTTGTGGGGCTTAGACGTGTCTGATGGGGATGAGACGGTCGCTGAGCCGTTAGGATTGTTTAACGATCCGACGGTTGTTGTAGCGAACGGGCATGTGTTTGTTAGTGACGAAATCGACACTGAGGACTTCTTGACGTACATATCGATGAGAGAGGCCGATGGGGAGATTCGGTGGGATCAACATCTCGAAGAACTCCCTGGCGGTGGTGTTACTGCGGATGCAGATGCAGCGTTCTTAGGGAGTGAAGCAGGTGAGCTGTACAAGTATGAAACCGAAGTTGGCGAGGAGGTCTGGGAGTCACCAGCAACGGGTGATGGAGCAGTTGTTGGGCATCCAGCGATCACTGACGATTTCGTAGTGTTTACCACTGAGAACGCCGCCCAGTGTTACAATCGGGCTGATGGGAGTGAATCCTGGAGTCTTGAGGTTTCGTCAACGGTTGATAGCAGTCCAGTGATTTACGGGGACGTTGTCCTGATCCGGTCGTCAGCTACAATTGGCGTGTTCGAGTTAGAGTCGGGCGACGAAGTGTGGGGTGAGACGATCGGTGACTCGCACGCTGGAGTGGCTGTAGCAGACCAGCACCTCCTCATTGCTGAGGACACGAGTGAGGGACCGCTGCATGCAGTGAATGTGTACACTGGCGATGAAGAGTGGGAGATTAGCCTTGGAGCTCCGGCAGTCGGGCACCCAACGGTCGTTGATGGCACCGCGTATGTGGCGACTCAAAACGGAGTGGTTGCGATTGAGGTTTCAACCGGGTCGCAACTGTGGTCGTACAGTACCGACGCTCCGGCAACTGCCCCTGTTGTTGTTGCTGACGATCGGCTGCTCGTCGAAACGGAAGAGACACTCCTCGCGCTGTCTTAACTCTCAGGAGAAGCAGATTCGTTTCTACTCGGTTCGACGTAGATCGTGTTACTCGTCGTCGGTGAGATTAGCACCGGAGATCAACTTGTGCTCTTCACGCGTCATCTCAAGTGCGTTCGAGGTGTACTCTGATTCGTTATCGTTGTTCACTTCGACACCTGCGAATAACATCCGTTCTTCGGGTGTCAGGTCAGTTATCGTCTGTGCTTCCGTCTCATCATCAACGCCAACGCCAGCGAGTAACTGTCGTTGTTCGCTGCGTTCTTCGATGGTGTCACCGGGCATAGCTCCAGTGCTGATTGAGGTTGCGGAAGAGCGCTCTTCATCAACACTGTCGTTTCCAGCGTCAGTCGCTCCAGCGAGTAACTGTCGTTGTTCGCTGCGTTCTTCGATGGTGTCACCGGGCATAGCTCCGGTGCTGATGCTGGTAGTGTTCTCTTCGGTATCGTTGGTAGGGTCGTCTGCCGTCGCGGTTGCGGCTGCAATCCCACCACCAGCAATCATCAATCCAAGGACAACGAAAGCAGCGAGAGCTGTGAGGCTAACTGTCCGTATCGATCTTGACTGCCCATCTCTGGACAGTATGGATGCAGTGTCTTGACTCATCTTCACCGTGAGTTACTGAGCGTAGTGATATAAACACTTGCAAAACTTGGAAATATTGATACGATTTTTCTATAATCGTCACACTCCACACTTATCACCTCCGAGCGACTGAGAATCGCACCTATCTCTTCCGATACGGATTTTCGATAATCGGTTGATTCCACCGGTTAAACAACTAACTTTCCAACTGCTTATCATGGTCTAGACAGAAGTATACGGCGATAACTGATGCCTGCGAACACTCACACTAACGCGGACGAACGTAGTCTCACACGCACTCTCGAACTCCCGACGATGCATGCAGTGATCAGTAACGCACCGAGTCCAGAGAAGGGAGTCATCCGAGAAGACATCCTCAACAATCTTGGAGAAGGGACCCACCACACCACACCAGACCTTCCAACAGAAGGAACTTCACTCCCTCCAGTCAAGAGACTCCAGGAAGCGGTAACCGCGGTTAACGAGTACCTCTACAACGCCGGCGCTGCAGTCGTTGCGAGCGCTCACCTCCAAGGCCTCGCAGCCATCGCCCACACGACACCTGAGCCGGACAGCACGGTATACGCGTACCTCGACAACACTATCTTCACTGACCTTGTCAAGAGCGTGCTCAGTGACATGGACACTGAGCCAAGTCCTGGTGAAAGCGCGTTCAACGAGCTCACGGATGCGGTTGTGTGCGCATACGCGTTCGAATTCGCGGCGGTAACCCAGGATCACGACTCCGGTATAGACTCTCCCGCCGAGGCAGACTGGCCGACCGTCCGCGGACAACAAACTGAAGATCTGATTGGGATTGTCTTCCCAACGCCGCACCCCCTCCCAGAGCTAGATGAATACCCAACGCTTCCGGAACGAGGGATCGCTTTGGCGGCAGGGATGCAACGTCTGGCTGCCGATCTCGACGACGTCTACAGTCAGCGTGATATCGCGTATCTTTACCTCCCAGCGTATCTACGGGCCCATGGACTCACGGCTCAGCAGGCAAATGCTCTCGTTGCAAACTGGTACGACGTTCCTGGAGAGTGTGTTACGAGTGTTTCAGAGGACCTTGCAAAAGAGATTCAGTCTCGTGGCTTCCCAGTTTCTGACCCGGAGTTCGCGTACTATCTGACTGAACCAGCATTCGAGGAACTTGCTGAAGTAACCGGTCTCAACACCTGAAACGGCTCTTCAAGGCAGTAACAACCTGCGGAAACACTCCTTTTGGAAACCGCACAGCCCTCCTCTCTTACCCACGGTGTGGGATAATCCCAGACGGTTGAGTAATACCCCTTCCCCCATAAGGAAAGTATGTCGAATCATGACCTACAACGTCTACTGCCAATGTGGCGCAAGTAATCAGTTCGAGAATAAGCATAAGGCCCGCGATGCCGGTTGGAAGAACACGAAATCGGTGAGCTCTTCAAATGGAGCAGCAGACACGCAGTGTACAGGGATTTGTCCCGGGTGCGCAAGTCGTGTCTCCGTGGCACGAATTAAACAAGCCGCAGGGACGGACAATCACCAACCTGGCGCTCGGGCATCGATGCCCGCCATGTACGAGTAGACGTTTTTCACTTTGTGCACTCTACGCGATCGGTGCTGTGAGTGCGTCGTACGATTGCTCGATGAGTTCTACCGGGTCACCAGTTGCAACTAGGTAGGCTGGCTCCGTTACTTCAGCACCACTTTTTTCAATCGCATCTCGCCAGTCTCTGTACTCAGCGGCAAAATGATATCGGCGCTCATCGACGACTGTCTCCTGCTCGCTACTGACGATGTTCCACTCTTCAAGGAGTTTCGTGATGAGTCGTGCTTCGGGTACTGGAACGTTGGCAGCTGCTGCGATGTTTTCTAGGGGTTTCGGGTCGTCATTAACGACTTCAAGAATCCAACGGAGTCTCCATCCCGGTGCAGTCTCAACCAGGAAGTCGTTACAGTAGCTTTTGAACTGTTCTGCTGCCTTTGACGGGGACTGCGTCGTGCTATCGATTCTTTCTGGGTAGTGATCGATACTCCCACTTGGAATCGCAGGGTGTGTTCTGACGTATGCAATGACGTCTAAAACACCAATAAGTTTGGCCAGCGTTGCATCGAGAGAACGTTGCGCGAGTGTGACCCCTACCGCTTTGACTGGCTTCCCTTTTGGATCTTGAGTAGTCGGTCGGGTGGTGTGCTGTTTCGTTGCCGGGACGGGCGTGTCCGTGAGAGCTGCGATGCGGTCGTCGCACTCGTCAGTGACCGTGTCTCCCGTGGACCAGTGAATCACACCCGATTCAGTGTCAAGGGCGTCCGGACACGTGTATGAACTGTCCTTGAATGGGCACTGGGTGATCTTCGTGATGACTTCATCCGGGTAGTACACTTCAACTCCAGCATCATTTGTGGTTGTGGTGTCGCCTTCGCAGTCACTGCAGTGGTCGGTGACCGTGATGATGTAGGCGTCTGTCGGTTCTGTTCTGGTGAGATCGACGCTGTACTCGTCAGCGATGTGGTCAAGAACCGCATCGAATGCGCCGGTGACTGCTGGGTGTTCTTTCGGATTGAGTTGGTAGACTCGTTTCCCTTGATCTCTGTAGAAGACTGACCGTTCGATGTGGGTTGCGTCTGCGGTTCCGATGTCCAAGACGACTGGGTGGGTTTGGAGTTCGGTTACAGACTTTTCAAGGTGTGTGGCGATGTCCTTCCCGTTTACTGGCTGCACGTGGTGGTGAGCGGTGTAGGCTTGCGACATGTGTGGTGGTTTCCGCTGGGACCGTCCCCTT
>LKMJ01001843.1_pt1 | contig 19032 bp, 20 predicted proteins | sample 643391 | NCBI WGS metagenome assembly LKMJ01 (sample SAMN04112250, study PRJNA286221) | soda lake metagenome | biome: soda lake; feature: Kulunda Steppe; material: water; isolation source: sample PL-Br10 brine of Picturesque Lake | place: Russia: Kulunda steppe | collected 2010-07 | reverse complement strand
GTCGGACTGCGTGAGGCAGTCGACCCCGCCTACCTCGACGCACGAATCGGTCAGGTTCAGGAACTGGCTGCGTTGCTCGACGAACGTGGCGTGCCGGTTTACCAGCCCACTGGCGGGCACGCAGTGTACGTCGATGCCGGGGAAGCCCTCCCCCATATTCCGAAAGAACAGTTCCCCGGCCAGGCGTTCGTCTGCGAAGCCTACCGCGAGGGTGGAGTTCGGGCCGTCGAACTCGGGAGTTTCGCGTTCCCGGGCAAAGAGAGGCCGGAACTGGTCAGACTCGCAGTACCGCGTCGACGGTATCACCGTGAACATCTCGAACATATCGCAGAAACGCTGGGAACGGTCGTCGACAACGCCGGGCAGTTGTCAGGGTTCGAGATAGAGAGCCAGCCCAAGCGACCGGCGCTTCGTCACTTCACCGCGACACTCACTCCACTCGAAGAAACGTAATCACCCAATTTACTCCGAAATACCTGCTCCGACGAGCGACTCACTCCGGAATATCAGCACTGACCGGTCGCGCACGAGTTGTCTCTGCAACGAAACAAAGCAGATCGAACGCCTCGCCGTACACGTACTCGGTGAGATAGTCCTCGAGTTTTCCTGGTGCGTACGTCGCGCCTACCGAGAAGTGAGACTGTGGTTCGTTCAGTAACTCCTGGAGGGTCCCATCTTCACGCGCATCACGGATATTTACCAGTCCAACGTCGATATCGAGCAAGTCGAGAGTGGCGTCGAGTGTCCCGGAAACTGGCGACTGGAGCGTCTGTCCCTGCAGTTCGTGTGTTGGCTCGCCGTCGACTTCGTCCACCTGGCTGATTGCCTGGAACGAGCCTCGGCCAAACGAAAAACCAACCGGGACGTACGCCTCACCGTGTCGGTCAGCGAGAAATCCGCCCATCGGTTTCGCAACTGCACCGGCACCCCTGACGAGATGTTTTTCTCGGTTGATGTGCGCATCGTGCGCCCAGATGACGATCTGCTCTCTCTCCTCGAAGTCAAGCAACCAGTCGACGTTGTCGGCCATGGCCCGGTCTCTGATGGTCAGCAACTGTTCCAGCGCCTCGACCTCCGGCTCTGTTACGTTCTCGCCGAATCCACCGTCGTACTCGCTGCGCGCTCGTCGGTACTCGGTTGCTTGCTCGATGAGCGCCACGTGTTGTTTTGCAAGCTCCCACGACCGCTCGTCACGGTGAGAAATGTACTCTTCTCGGTGTGAGTCGAGGTGCCCACGGAGTCTGGGAACGACGCGTTCTCCGGCTTCGAGTCGTCTCTCTGTCTCCTCGTCCTGGTCGGGGTTTGTGCCGCCGTCGTCGACGAGTGAGAGATCGTCTCTGATACCGTCTGGAAGCGTCGCGTCGACTGATTCGAGATACGATTCGAGTCGCGAGACGGCACCAGTCGTGTACTGGGCGTCGAACCCGTAGAACCTGACGCGATCCCCGAGTGGTCGGTCTTCGTTGAACTCTCGCATCCACTCGACCATCGTCAGCACTGATTCGACGTTCCAGGTCCAGAAGTAGATACTCTCCAGAGCTTCCTTTGGGTCGCCCGTCCCGTGAAGAACGTACTCGTTGATGGCGAGCGTCTCGGGAAAATTCGCCTCCATAGCAAATACACGAACACCCTGTTCAACGACGAGAAAACGCAGGAGTTTGTGTTTGAACTGAAAGAACTCGCGAGTTCCGTGGGTCGCCTCTCCGAGCGCGATGATCTGCCCGTCCGCGAATTGGTGGGAGATGGTATCGCTCGGGGAAACGGGATCTAGCGGGTCGATGCTGTTTAAACTGGTCGTGTACTGTTCCAAAGCAGCGAGTTCAGTGGTTGAAACTGGCTCGTCTCCGTGTGTTCGTTCCTGTGTGTCCATTTTTTCGCCTCCGTCCGTTGCTTTCCGTTCGCTCGATTCGTCGTGTCCGGCTGTTTCCGTCTGGATGTTGTTCGCGGTTGAATTGTCCGTCATTGCTGGTGGTGCTGATTATCAACTGCTAGTGACTGCAGGGCGTTACAAGCGGCGAGATGAGACAATATTCGTCCAAATACTGTACAGTTCAACACCAGATTTCGTTCATTGTAACACGAATAGATAACAATCCACATAATACTGTTGGCATATCGATGATTACCTGGTCAAGCGAAACGGTTAAGTTTGTTAATCGTTAACATACTTCTGAGGTCCCGGTACGCGGGGCTTCCGGCGGGAACCACCGCTGCAAGGCACTGGGAATTGGCACCGCAGTACAGTCAACGCGCCACAGACTGCTGGCCAGCACTCTCGTGGCAACTTTTTGGGCGGGATGAGAGTCATTTTGGGGAGGGAAAGAGGCATTTATCTCCGAGAAAAATACTCACTGCATATGGGCCGCCCCTCACGGCTTCCGGGTACCGACGTGGTGGACCAGATAGTCTGTCACGTCGATATCGACTGTTTCTATGCGGCCTGTGAGCGATTACGCGAACCCGCACTCCGTGACCAGCCACTCGTCATCGGGATGGGATACGAACCGGGAGAAGAGACCGGTGCTGTGGCGACTGCCAGTTACGAGGCACGCGAGTACGGCGTCGAAAGCGCCCAGGCCATTTCCGAGGCGCTGGAACGGCTCCCACGAAAACGAGAGGCGGCAAGACGAGACGATCTGGCTGTCGCCGACGCAGCCTTCTATCGCCCCGTCGATATGGAGTACTACGAGTCAGTTGGTGCAGCAGTCAAGGAAATTCTCCAGGAGTCAGCAACTGTCGTCCGGGAGGTGAGTATCGACGAGGCGTATCTCGATGTGACAGAGCGAGCGAGTTGGAGCGATATCGAATCGTACGCTCGCAAACTCAAACAAGAGATTGCTGAGACCGTCGGTGTCACTGCCAGCATCGGCGTCGCTCCGACGATGAGCGCTGCCAAAGTGGCGAGTGACCACGACAAACCGGACGGACTCGTTGTCGTTCAACCCGACGAAGTTGCCGATTTTTTCGCACCGCTTGACGTCGAAGCAGTCCACGGTATCGGCCCTGTCACAGCCCAGCAGCTACGCGAAGAGGGTATCCAAACAGCTGGTGACCTGGCCGAGACCGATCCGACTCGGCTGGAGGAGTGGTTCGGCGAGCGGGGGCGGCAAATCTATCGCTTCGCTCGCGGGGAAGACGAACGAACAGTCGAGCCACGCGGGAAACCCAAAAGTTTCTCCCGGGAGTCTGCGTTTGCTGAGGCAACCGACGACCCCAGTCGCCAGCACGACCGGTTACAGACGCTGGCGACAGCCGTTGCACAGCGAGCAGATCGGCGCGACGTTCTCTACCAGACGATCAGTATCAAGGTCGTCACCCCACCCTTCGATATTCAGACACGGGCACGAAGTCTCCCGGGACCGGTAGCGGACGAAGATCTCGTCCAGAGTATCGTCGCGGATCTGTTTGAGGAGTTTGCAGGTGAGTCGATCCGAAAGCTCGGCGTCAGAGTTGCAAACCTCTCGTTTACCGGGGAGACACAGTCACAGCTTGGAGAGTGGGCCTCCGAGAGCGAGACTGGGAGTACGAGAGAACACAGTTCGTCCCGCGAGAACAGCCCAGATGGGTCAAATCGACAGGGACAGCGCTCGCTTACAGAGTTCGAATGAGAAAAAGAGCCAAGGGTTTAAATCGACCAGTCGCTTTCGTCCTTCTAGAAGCAACGTATGTCTGCTGATGATACACCAGAAGGAGAGCGAGGCGAGCAGTCTGTGGATACAGACGACACAGTTGGAGAAGGCGAAGAACGCATCGATTCGGGAGAGAGCGAAGAGCTCGTGGGGTCGGACGTGCGAGAGCGCCTGGGTGAGGGTGCTGGAAAGGCTGTCGATCAGTTCGACGAGGGACTCATCGACTTGCTCGCGTGGATGTTGGAAACGGAAACGCGCGCTCGTATCTACATCAATCTCCGGAAAGAGCCAAACCAGACGAGTGACGAGATTGCAGAGGGGACCGGACTGTACCCGAGTACGGTCAGAGAAGCCCTCGCATCACTCCACGACGATACCATCGTTATCCGGGATAAGCGACAGAACGCGGGCGCTGGAAACAACCCATACGAGTACAGCGCTATCCCCCCCAGTGACCTGGTTAGTGAGGTCGTCGACGACATTCAGGAACACCTGAATGCAGTGTTCAACCTCGACAACTACATGGACCGGGATGAGTTAGAAGATGTCTCGAGCGAGGACACGGAACCGGTGACGATTACAGTCACCGAGCAGACTGATACGGAATCTCCCGAGGAGAGCGCGACTGAAGACGGGAAAGAGCCAGCAGACAGAGACAACGAGATTAGCGACGAACCCGAGGACAGCGACCAATTCGATCGACTCGATAGCGGTGACGACGAGGAGACAGACAGCTAGGTAAGATGAGTTCTCCAGCACTCCTTCGTAGAAGCTAAGAGTGCTGGACATCTCCACAGTGGTATGAAGGTCGCGCTGGGCGGGACGTTCGACCCGGTTCACGACGGGCACCGAGCACTTTTCGAGCGTGCATTCGAACGCGGCTCCGTCACTATTGGACTGACAAGCGACGAGTTAGCTCCGAAGACACGGAGTGAGCAGCGCCCGATTCGTCCGTACGATAAACGATACGACGCTCTCGCTACCGAGCTCGAAAGCTACGCAGCGGAGAACGACCGGGAGTACACCATTCAGGAACTCGACGAGCCAACCGGGATTGCGACGGAAGCGGAGTTCGAGGTACTCGTCGTCTCGCCGGAAACCAAAACTGGGGGCAAGCGAATCAACGAAATCCGTCGACAGCGCGGCCTCGAACAGCTCGAACTGGACGTCGTCGACTTCGTCTACGCTGAGGACGACGAAATTATCACTTCGACTCGAATTCTTCGTGGAGAGATAGACGAGCACGGAAACGTGACTCCCGAGCGCGAAAGTCAGATGAAAACTGGGACGGAGTGATATTTCCGGACACCGTTACGGCAGGAAGTTTTGAAGGGAATCACCAGTCAGGGGGGTCAAGCCCCGCCGCTTCGAGTTGGTCTTTCCAGCGCTGTTGGACCGAGAGTCGCGAGACGCCGACTGCATCTGCAACTGCCTGTTGTGATTTCGCTTCGCCAGCGACGAGCGCACCGACGTAGATCGACGCCGCGAGATTCGTCGGTTTGCTCCGTTCGGCTTCAGGAACAGTCGAGAGAAAGACGTCGCGGGCGCGGGACCGGGCAACTGTATCGAGTTCGAGACGGTCAGCTGCGAGTTCGAGCTGTGCGAGCCAGTCAGCGTTGTCGCGTTCGTCGCTGGCGCGATACACGAGACAGTGTACGGATTCGGGAATAATAAACACTGGTCCAGAACGAAGCGTTCTTGGTGGTGCTGGCAGAACCACGAAGTGAGCGCGGGTAACCGAGCATGGCCAAAGGTGCAGCGCTTAGGACGCTGTCCCGTAGGGGTCCGCCGGTTCAAATCCGGTCCCGCGCACTGAACAAAAACTGCGAGCGTAGCGAGCAGTTTGCAGTGAAGGAGCAGGACCGATTTGAACTACGCGAGACGAACGCAGTGAGTCTCGCACCGAGTTCAAATCCGGTCCCGCGCATATTCTGTCCGAACGACAGTGAGAACGAATAGCAAAAGGACCTGAGTTGTGGTCGATTCCACGAATTCTCCTGTCCCAACAATCCAGAACGTAGAATAGCCCAATACGCATCAGAGGCGGATGTTCTCAGTGTCGTCCTCTATCATCTCTTCAGTAACCGACTCGAAGGTGACCCGAAGAACATTGAACGGGTTGCCAACGGGTTGACCATCGAAATCTACTGGTTGAGCGTCGAAATGACAGGGTTCCAGCGGTTCCGGCCCGTGAACTTCAGTGACAGTGTGTGGACCCTCGAAGAGTCCGGATACAGTTTCAGCCTTCACGGGATCAGTTCGATCATCCGTTTCAGAGATCTCCTCAAGTTTCTCCTCAATATCCTCGACATCGACGAATAATCAGCTACAACAGTCTTCTCTGAAGGGTCCAACATCACTTGGTCCCCCCTGACAGGTAGTCTCTTCCTCGGCAGTGATGAGATACCCAAGACACAGGTGTTCATCGGCTTGCTCCTCACACGTCCGCGGAAGCTCCATGAAGACCCCCTCTTCTCCCGGTGAGTGTTTGGCAAATCTCTGGACGTAGAACGTCCGTCCCCACCCGTCCCTGTTTTCGACACAATCGTACTCAACATACTCGGGAAGCTCGTCAAAGAGCGTCAGAAACGTCTGGACTGCCAAATATGCCTCAAAACCGTCATTTTCTTCCTGTTCAGTTGTTTCCTGAACATCCGAGAGTGCTACTGTGGCCACAGTGAGTGATCCACCGGCTAGCAATCCACTCCCGACAATTGCACTATTTCGGAGAAACGGTCGCCGACGAACAGAGCGGCGTTCTTGTTTGTCAGACATTGCGTGCTCTGGATTCCCTACTCACAACCCGACAGATTCGTAATAAAAAGTATATTTTGATTAAGTTATAATTTTTTAACCAACAGGGAGTAAACACATTCGAGATTGCAGCTTTCGAAAGAGACTGGATTCAGTAATAATTGAAGTCGATAGTGTTTCCAGAGTTAACTTAACGATTCACGGAAGGAACGGTCCAACGTACAGTTTAATTAATCTGTATTCGAGGTATGATACACTTCCTTAATGAGGGTCTCTGAATTAGTGTAGTGAACGAAAGGCCAGTGACGACACGCCGTTACTCGCGACGGAGCGCGTCAATTGGGTCCACTTTCGCAGCACGCCACGCCGGATAGAGACCGGAGAGGATACCCACAGCACAGCCAACGACCACCGCGATGATAATCCAATTGACGGGATAGGCCATCGGCCACCCTGCAAGTGTTACGCCAAGATAGCCGATTCCCAGACCGACCAGGACTCCGAGTAACGCACCTACTGCACCCAGGACACTGGATTCGATGATGAACAGCTGGACGATATCACGTTTGCGCGCACCGACCGCCTTCATGATCCCGATCTCGCGGGTTCGTTCTGTGACGCTGACGATCATGATGTTCGCAATCCCTATCGAGCCAACGACCAGCGAGATTCCTGCGATGCCACCGATGAAGATGGTAAGCTGGTCGACGAAGTCCGTAATCTGGTCGACGGCGTCATCGATTGTCTGCACTGCTATCTCGTGATCCTCCTGTTTCAGCTCTTTGGCGTCTGAGTCGGTCTCGAAGTATTCGATAGCCTGTTCCTGGACCTCGTCGACGACAGACGTATCTTCCGCAGCGATTATCAGCGAGCTGTATGCCCGTTCTTCGTCACCGCGGGGAGTCTCGATTGTCGTATCGTAGTGATGCTCCAGCGAGAGGAACACCGTTGCATCCGGCCCAGAACCGAACGCGCCGTCGACGATCCCACTCACGGCGAACTCCTCAGTGCTTCCGTCGTCGAAGCTTATCGTGATTTCGTCACCGACACCGGCGTTCCCCTCGACAAGGTCGACTAGCTGTTCGGTCAGAACGACCTCGTCAGCATCGGCATATAGCTCTCCCGCGACGATGTCATCCTCGGAGAACGAATTCGCATCCGCAGCCTGGACACCAAAGCCACCAGTCTGACGGTAATCGTTTATCGAGAGTTGGCTTGCCGGGAGATTGGCTTCCGGTCCGACGAAGTCTACGCCGTCGATCGATTCCAGGTAGTCAACGTCTGTTTCGGTGTAGATCGGCGCTGTGATGAACTGAAAGCCGGTATTCCCAGTGTGTTGGGTATTGACCCACATGCCGGGCTCACCCTCGTCCTCCTCGAAATCCTGAATGATATTCTGTTCGAATCCACCGCCGAGCACCATGAACACGATGACGGCGGCGATACCAATTACGACGCCAATCGTGGTCAATGACGACCGGAGTTTGTGGCCGGTGATGGCTCGCCAGCTGATACGGAGACTCTCGGTGAGTTTCATGCCGTCTCACCTCCGCCGGTAGCTGCAGTCTCTGGATTATCGACCATCTCGATCTCTTCGATCTGTCCGTCGACGAGGTGAACGATGCGCTCGGCGTGTTCGGCGATGTGGCGCTCGTGAGTGACCATTAGAATGGTGCGCCCCTCTTCGTGTAACTCCCCGAAGATGTCCATGATCTGTGCGCCCGTCTCCGTGTCGAGGTTCCCCGTGGGTTCGTCAGCCAGCAAGAGTGAGGGTTCGTTTACCAGTGCACGTGCAATCGCGACACGCTGGCGTTGTCCGCCCGACAGTTCCGGTGGCGTGTGGTCGAGGCGGTCGCCCAACCCAACGCGATCGAGTAGATACTCTGCTCGTTCGCGGCGGTCATCCTCGACGGCGTTGTTGAACACCATCGGCAGCGTCACGTTCTCCGCCGCCGTCAGCCGCGGTAGCAGGTTGAACTGCTGGAAGATAAAACCCAGTTTGCTCCCGCGCAACTGTGCACGTTTGCTCCCAGACAACTCGCCCACAACCTGACGATCAATCTCGACGGTTCCCTCGTCGGGCGTGTCCAGGCAACCGATCATGTTCATCAGCGTGCTCTTGCCCGACCCGCTGGGACCCATCACTGCCGTGAACGAGCCTTCCGGCAGCGACAGCGACACGCCATCCAGCGCATCCACTGGCTCCCCCAGAAAGTACGTCCGTCGTACATCGGACAACTCGACCGTGTCCGCCTCGCCGTCCGCGGTAGATTCAAATTCCCGTGGCTGTGCTCTGGTCATTGGTACGTGTTCGTTGCTGGTGATGACGATATGTGATTGACGATACTTCGACAGCCGTGTTTTTCCTGTTTCCTGTCGGCTCTTACTAACCGATGCTCGTAACGATTACTGCTTATACAGTGTCTCAAATACCGGTGATGCGGTGTTGACATGGGTTGTTTGAAACACAGGTCATCTGTTCCCCTGTCAGTAGGTGCTAACAATAAAGATGTCTGGCCTACATCGACACTAGCTATAAAGACTACTGGGCGTGGTGGCTAGTTAAGTGCTGAAGAAAGGCGAAATCGTCAGTGGCTTATTCACGGTTGTGCTACAGTGCAACAGTGACACCGGAGGTACGTCGAACTGATCCCGACGGCATCGACTACGGGTGGGTGATGCAGGTGACATTCGTCACGAGCATCATCGTCGGTGCCCCGATCGTCGCCATTCTCTCGATTCCAGCGACACTGCCGACCTGGACCGACAGGGCACAGTTTGCGATCGGTATCGGTTCGATGGTCTGGTTCGTCGTCGGAATCGTTGTCTTCCTGTATGCACGACAGAAGCAAGCATAGCAGACGCGCTACTGAGACATCGAATCGAGATGTTCTTCGACGTATCTGAAATCTGTGCCGGCCCGTTCAGCCGTGAGAGCGTCACGCTCAGTATCCCCAATAAACACCGTCTGTTCGGGCGAAACACCGAGCTTTTCGATCGTTTCGAGCAGGGGTCCAGGGTCCGGTTTCCTCCCTCCAACGGTGTCGCGACCCACAGTTACGTCGATGTATCCATCGAGTCCGTGCGTCTCGAGTGCAATCCGGCAGGCACTCTCGCAGTTCAACGAACAGACGCCTGTCGGGACGTCGTGGGGGAGTAACTCTGCTGCAGGGAGAGCAGTAGCAGTCCTGGCACCATCCTGCTCGTGGGAGGCAAGCTCGCGCTCGACGAGGGATTCGAATCCCTCGGTCTGTCCACGTTCGAGGAGTTCCCAGAGGTTCTGGTCCAGGTCTGGAATGCCCTGCTCCCGAAGAGCCATGACAGTGTCAGCTCTCGCCTCCCCCCAGTCCACGTCGAGGCTGACCAGTGTCCCATCGAGGTCGTAGACAATCCCGGTGTACCCATCCATTGAGTACCCGTAGGAGTGACAGAACAAAGATGCTTCGGAGGTGACTCGATACTGCAAACAGAGCTCAGGAGATTCGTTCGGCACCGACGATCGTCGAGACTCGCGCGTTCTCTTTGATTCGAATCCCCGATCCACCGACGGTGAGAGGAAGTTTCGGAAGATCAGAGATGTGGTGCGTCGGATGGGACGCGCCACGTTCCAGAAGTTCCGCTCGCGTCTGGACAGTGAACAACAGATCCGTCGAGGAGATCGACTCGTTGTACTCGAGGAGGTAGGTCCCGGGCGTGAGATGCCACCACTCGTACTCGTCGTCCGGGTTCCGTTTCTCCCTGTCGTGTGGTTCCATCTCGGCTTCTTCGAGCTCGCCGCCGCCAAAATCAACTCGTCCCGGTTCTGTGGGTTCGAAAATCTCGGCAACTGTCAGGTCGATACCTCGGCCCTCAGTTTGGGTTGGCTCGTGGACGATGCCGTCGACGAACTTCGAATACTGCATCATCTGTCGACAGTTCGCCGTGACCGATGTTAAAATTCGGGACAGATTAGGAGTCATTAGACACTTACGGAACCGCTTCTCATAGTGGTTGTTGTGATTATTTTCAGCCATCTCCCCACATCCCTGGTGTGTTACGGGTTGACGCCGCTGGATTACGAAGCCCGGCGGTAAAGCGTCACAACAACCACTATCAGTGCGCAGGGCTGAAGCAGGTCATCTACGAGAGATACTACTATAGTAGTAGCCTTTGAGAAGACAGTATGATCGGGAGCCTTACAGGTTTGGCGGACGTGATTCTGCAGACGGCGGCCAATATCGACATCAATATCGAGGGGCCATCTGGGTTAGCTGGTGGTGCAGTCACCACGTTCGCAACGACACTGATTCTCGGTGCGATTCTAGTCACAGTGGCTCCGCGGTACACCGAGCGAAAGATGGCAGCCGTGTTCGAGGACCCTGTTCAGGCCTTTATTTACGGATTCATTGGTCTGATTTTGTTGGCCCTTCTGGTGTTCCTGCTCGTTATCACGCTCATTGGGATTTTAGTTGCGATCCCCCTCATCCTGTTGGCCTATCTGGTCTGGGCAGTCGGCGCGACAATAGCGTTCCTCGCTATCGGTGATCGATTGGTGGGCCGAGATGATGGCTGGGGGAAACCACTCCTGGTCGCTGCCGCGATCAACGGGGGACTTGCGCTCACCGGAGTCGGTGGAATACTCTCGTTTATTATCGGTGCGATCGGTTTCGGGACGATTCTCGGGGATTATTTCTAGAGGTTCGCTGTTTGAAGACGTCTATCTCCAGCAGGGCCGGGAGGAAAGAAACCACCGCGAAGAAGTGACGAGGAAGAATCGATTACGTGTTACTCCTCGACGAGGTCCAGATCGAGGAACTCCTCGAGAACAGCGACAACACTGCCACCGACGCCTGCCTGTGTGGCTCGTCCCTGTTCGAGTGCGAGCAAGTCGCTATCGTCGATACCGAGTTCCGTGGCGAGTTCCTCGAGTTGATATCCTGCATCCTGCCGAGCGGACGTGATTTTATCGTCGTAGCCGGAGACGAGATACGGGAGCTGGTCGTCGTCGTAATCGGCACCACTCTCCCAGTGAGACGAATCCTGTTTGGCCGCATCGTGCATTTTGGCGACGTTCTGGGCGGCCCGTTTCTTCCGGTTCTCGCGACCGTGATCGTCGTCGCTCTGAGAACTCTTGTCGTCGTGTTGAACACAGTTCCCACAGACTTCGAGTTTCGCACCGGCGACGTTAGCTGTCCGTAATTCAACGTCTGCTGCTCCACAGAGTTCACAGCTCCCGCCGGAGCTGCCCCCACTGCTACCAGTCGAATATTTGGCCATGCTGGGGCTAGATGATTGCGCCTATTTAAATCTTCTATGCCGAGACAGGCCTGAAGAGAACATATCAGTTGCTAACGTGTTAAGTGATCTTATCGACCCCGCGACAGTAACAGCGGAGTCAGTTGGCTGTACGGCGACGAGTACCCCGAGTCGGACCACGAGTTAATGGAGATTATGTCCGAAAGCCGAGAGCTGGGGGCGACAGTAACGGTCCGGCTGGTGGTTCCTGGGGAGGAAACCCCCTTGAATCGGGCCGAGACTCCGCATAACAGCAGTTAGTACCAGAATCGTGCAAGGGAGTACCAACTCGGACTACAAACGAAAGTGCTTTTATTCACCCACTGGGAAGATGTGATGCAGAGCGTGGGTAGCCAAGCCAGGCCAACGGCGCAGCGTTGAGGGCGCTGTCCCGTAGGGGTCCGCCGGTTCGAATCCGGTCCCACGCATTTCCTGTTGCGAGCAATACCGCGAGCAACAGAAATCGAACGGGCCGGTTCGAACCCGGGGAGTCGCAGTGCGCGCAGCGACTGCCGGGAGCGAGCACAACCGTCTCCATTCGGTTCGAATCCGGTCCCTCGCATATTTTGTCCGAAGAGCGGCCCGAGCGTAGGGATATTCGACGATACACCCCACCTGTTATCAATATCAATATTTGGACGGAAGTTTTATATACCCTCGGATATTGGATTCAACCACGGCACCATTCCGGTGCCATACCCCCTACCACCCCACCCCTACCACCCAATCTTTTTGGGTTTTCAACAGTCCAGTAGCGTTGAGTCCGGTAATATTTGATGGGGAACCACAGTACGTCTACAGACAGCTCAGTACTGCTCGGCAAGCGACTGTGCACGCTCACGGACAGCCTCAGCATCGACCATTGTGTGTCCGTCATCGTAGACGACGCGCCCATCGACCATCGTGAACTCGACGTCGTCGCCGTGAGCAGCGAAAACCAGGTGTGAAAGCGGGTCGTGGATCGGTGTCGCACGGGAAGAATCCGTCGAGAGACCGATTACGTCCGCCTTCCAGCCAGCGGCGAGTTTCCCGACGTTGTCGAATCCCGCTGCTCGGGCCCCGTTTATCGTGGCCATTTCGAAGACACTGCTGGCGGGCAGCGCAGTCGGGTCGAGGCTATCGACCTTGCCGAGGAGACTGGCCTGTCGCATCTCGGTGAACGCGTCGAGTGTGTTGTTACATGGCGGCCCATCGTTGCCGAGAGCGACGGTGATTCCGCGGTCACGATACTCCGCTACTGGCGCGACTCCGCTCGCCAGTTTCATGTTCGCCGAGGGGCAGTGAACGACCTTCGTCCCGGTCTCTGCGAGGAGCTCGCGCTCGGATTCGTTCGTCCAGACACAGTGGGCCAGAACGACGTCCGGACCGGTGAGGCCGACTTCGTCGAGCCACTCGATGTTCGACATACCAGTCTCCGCTCGAATCGTTTCACACTCTCGCTGGTTTTCACTCGCATGCGTGTGCAACCGGACGTCGTCGTATTCGTCTGCCAGGTCGCGCGCGCCACGGAGACACTCCTCCGTGCAGGTGATTGCGAACCTGGGCGTGACAGCATACCGGATTCTACCCTCATGTGATCCATGATATCGCTGGATTAGCTGTTCTGACTCTCGGAGTCCTTCAGCCGTATCCTCGAGGAGAGAATCAGGCGACTCTTTATCCATCAGTACCTTTCCGAGGACACCACGAATCCCGACCGAACCCGCCGCTTCGAAGGCCTGCTCAGCGTGGGTTACCGAGAGGTGGTCGATAACCGTGGTCGTCCCGCTCTCGATACATTCGAGATATCCGAGCAGTGCCGCGGTTTCCATCGCCTCTGGACCCATGCTACCTTCCATAGGGAGGACGTGATCGAAAAGCCAGTCGAGCAACTCCGCGTCGTCTGCGATGCCGCGCCCGAGACTCTGGACGCTGTGGATGTGAGCGCCGACCAATCCTGGAGCGACAATATCGAATCTCCGGTGTTCGTGGTCCGGGAACTGTTCGACCGCCTCGGTCCGGGCGCCAACGAACAGAATTTCGTCATCCGACGTGACGACTGCACCATCAGAGAGAACTGTCTCGGGATCTGCGACGAGAGTACCGGAAAGTAACATCACTGGTTCTACGCAGGCCAGAACGTAGTAGTTGGGGGCAGTTCAGTCGGGTTTCTCCTCTTTGATCTCACCACGGACTGGAAGCCAGGACCCGTGTTTGGCAGCGATGTTCTGGATGGCATCACCGTCGAGAACTCCTCGCTCGGTCACGACTGCATCGATACAGGAGTGTGGTGTCGATTCGAATGTCGGGTTCGCTATCTCGAGAGCTTCGGAGTCCGTATCTATCCCGGAGTCGGCAACTATCTCGAATCCGTCCCTGTGCTCGGGGTCGAACGTCGTATCCGGGCTAATTTTGTCAGTTGCAGCCACAACTGTAACCGCAATGTCCTGCCGGTTTGCCGCCATTGTTGCGCCGTAGGTTCCTACCTTGTTGACGACATGGCCGTCTGCGAGTATGGAATCAGCACCCACCAGGAGAACGTCAGCGTTCCAGTCTCCGAGCTGTGAGGGGAAGGCCGCGTCACTCGTAACCGTTGTCTCTGCCAGTTCACTCACTTCCTTGGCGACCCCAACTCCTTCGCCACCCGGCCGAGACTCGGCGACGAGTACTGCGGCCGGTTTCGCCCTATCAAGTGTTTGCAGGACAGTTCCCGACCGTGAGAGAGTTGCCACCCGCATTCCCTCGATACGGTCGGCAGCGATAGCTGCAGCCTCCGTATCTGTTCTCAGTGCTCGCTCGATACCGTCGTGGGCACTCTCTGTGATCTGTGCTGGTGGCCGCGGTGATTCGACAGTCGCGATTGCCCGACGTACCCGATTCGTTACTGCGGTCATCGAGGGTCGTGCGGAAACGAGCGCCAGTGCGACAGCGTCGATGCTGGAAAACTCACTCTCATTCCTGGCAAGGAGCGCGGCCTCATCGCGGAGGACCTCGAGGGAGTGTATCGAAAGTGCTGTCGACCCGTGCAAATCGTCCGATTCGATTGTCTCGACGGCCGGTCTGACACGATCATACGCCTGCCACAGTGGCCACTGACTCTCTCGGTCGAACAGGACAGTCGGTGGAATCCACTCGAATGCTCTCTTCGTTGTTGCAAACAACTCACGACTCTCACACTCGAACAGGAACGGATGAATTCGGACCGGGTAGTCGAGCGAGCCGCCCTCGTCCGGATGCTGTTCAGCGCTGTTAGTCAGAGTTCCGTCTGTAATTCCTTCATATTCGAATTGGGTGCCTTCTCGTTGCAGGGCAACCTGGTCCGTCTCGACTGGCGTTTCAGTCTCGATAGCACTGTGGGCCATCTGGCGAGGTGTTTCACCTGTGTGCCCGGTTGGAACGCACCAGTTGCCCCTCTCCTCCGTCTGATCCTGCGCCCGGTCGAAAACAAGAACCTCACCCCGGTGGCGGAGAAACACCAGTGCAACAGGTCTCGGTTCCATAGCTACGCTACGCCCGGGAGGACAAAGAAGGCATCTCACAGTCTTTCGAGGTGGTGCTAATATATCGAGAAAACAGGCTACCGCTGGCGTTCGACGACGAAGTACGCAAGATTTTGGAGGTACTCCACAGTCTCCTGGTCGTCGACTTCGGCAGATTCGAGTGCTTCGAGCGCTCGCTCCGCCTCTGTCAGCGCCCGCTCGTTGGCTTCCGCAGGTGAAAGCTCCGTCACTTCGACTATCGACGGGCGGTCTTTGACGGCATCATGCTGTGTCGGTTTTCCGAGCGTCTCCGAATCAGCCGTCGCATCGAGAACGTCGTCCCGTATCTGGAAGGCAACACCGACACGTTCTGCGTACTTGCCGAACGCTTCGACGGTGTACGGGTCCGCGTCTGCTGCGATTGCGCCGAGCTCAGCTGACGCACGGAAGAGTGCACCTGTCTTGCGCCGGGCGAGTTGCATATACGCGGCTTCGGTGTCCGGTTTGTCCGCGAGTTCAGTCGCCTCGCCTTCCCCTAGTTCGGCCATCGCCTCGGTCACTGCCTGCATCGCTTCGGGCTCCTGTGTGAACAGTGCAAGCGCCTCGCCAATCAACCCATTCGACGCGATGATGGCGCCGGCATGACCGAAGGCAGCCCACGCTGATTCGGTTCCGCGCCTGATATCTGATTCGTCGATGATGTCGTCGATAACCAGTGACGCGCTGTGGACGAGTTCGATTCCCACGGCAAAATCCATCGCCATCTCGCTGTCGCCGTCGAGGACTTCACAGATGAGCAGTGTGACGTTCGGTCGCACCCGCTTTCCCCCGGAGAAAACGACGTGTTCGACCTGCGCGCGGAGTTCAGGGGGCTCGACCGCCGCAACGACCGCTTCGAGTCGGGCCTCGATACGGTCCTGGTGGCGGTTCAGGTTCTCCATTGGTTCCAGGTTAGGAGTAGGGCCCCAAGTACGTGACGAACCTGCTCGAATGGGTAGACCTCAACATGGATGAGCTATTTCGATGAGTGCAACAGGGGACGAACAGTCGGCGGATTTTTAACCCCGTAGCAAGTATATAAATTGGAAACTGTATGTATGGAAACTCCCCTATTGGAGACGAGTCGGTGACGGGTGAACTAACTCCCGAGGAGCGTGAAAACCTTCGTGATGGGCTCTCGAACGTCGCATCGAGAACCCGTGAACTCCTCCCCGGAGAGTTCATTGTCGGCTCTGAAATCAGCCAGAGCTCTAACGGCCCCCGGGCCACGATTGCTGTACAACCTCCCGTTGGCCACGTCGTGAGCGCAGACTACTCACCGGACGGCGAAGTCGACATCTCACCGGACGAGCGCGAGGATATTGCCACTGGACTCGCAGCGAGTGCCGCACTCCAGGTAAAAGACGCGATGAGTGATAACGACTCACCAACTGCTAAATAATCTGTTCGAAACGGCTGCCCCTGGTTTGTTTTCGTATCCGCACGGAGGGGTGACTGTATTCAAAGATATCTCGAAAAGGGCGAACCTATACAGTACTCCGCAAACAACTGTGGAGCAATGCTAGAGGCGCGCGACCTGCGCAAGGAGTACGGCGATTTTGTTGCTGTCGAAGGAAGTTCGTTCACAGTCGAAGAGGGCGAAGTATTCGGGATCATCGGCCCAAACGGTGCGGGGAAAACGACTACCCTGAAGATGCTCGCCGGACTGCTCGAACCGACCAGTGGAGAAGGAGCGGTAGCAGGCTACGATATCGGCGAAACAGCGATGCGTTCGAGACTGGGCTTTCTTCCCGAAGAGTCACCGCTTTACGAGGAGATGACTCCGGTTTCGTATCTCACCTTCTTTGCGGATCTCTACGACGTGCCAAAAAAGGTTGGAGAGCGCCGAATTCACGAGACACTCGACCAGCTCTATCTCGATCACCGAGAGAGACAGCTGGGTGATATGTCCAAAGGGATGAAACGCAAGGTGGCAATTGCTCGGTCGCTCATCAACGACCCCGACGTTCTTATTTACGACGAGCCGGCAAGCGGACTCGACCCGCTGACGACGAACTACATCATCGAGTTCACCGAAGAGCTCGCAAACGAGGGGAAAACAATCGTCTTCAGCGCCCACAACCTCTTTCACGTCGAATCTATCTGCGACCGGGTCGTCATCATGTCCGACGGTGAAATCGTCGCTCGCGGCGACCTCGACGAACTGCAGGAGACACACGGAGAGACCACGTATCACGTCTACACGACTGTCGAGGTGCCAGAGAGCACCAGAGGGAACGGAAGATACCACCGGGCCGTCGAGACGATGGACGCTGTCGAGCAGACGCGAACGCACGCACAGGAGGCAGGCGGGCAGATTATCGACATCCGGACAGAGGAGTCGAGTCTCGAAGAGGTGTTCCTGAACGTCGCCGACGGGCAGCGCTCACGGTCGGAGGGCTGACTGTGCGGTTACGGAAACTCCTCCGAATCGCACGCTGGGAAGTGACGAAAAACGCCGGCGGTATCGACAGGCGAACAGTCGCAATCGCACTCGTTGCACTCGCGCTGTTGGGACTTGTGGTTCCGCTCGTCATGGACGGCGAGACTGGACTGGACGACGGACTCTACCGCGTCTCTGTCGATGCCGATAGCCAGTACCACGACGTTATCGAATCTGAGGGCGCATTCGTCGTCCGCGAGGGAGACGAGCACGCTGTCGCAGGAGGCGACATCGAACTGCAGATCCAGGAAGACGAGATCGTGTACGCGGAGACTCGGAAGGGAATCGCCGCGTACGAACATCTCCAGGGTGCAGTCGACCGCTTCAACAATCGGCAGCTACAGCAGGAACTGAACCAGACCGCTGCGTTCCCGGTTTCCGTGGTACTCGAATACCGCCAACAGGGAGGGCTGGGGGAATCGTTGCGTATCGACGATACCGAGGGGACTGGTGATGAGGAACCAGTCGATGATAATGGCGAACCAGGTGATGGTGACGACGAACCAGCCGATTCTGAACAGCCAGGTGATGGTGACGGAGTCGAGTCACCAGACAGTGACTCCCCGCAGGAGTCGCCCGGCACAGGTGAGGAAACCACAGTCGACACCGAGGGAACGGGAGGGTTGGGCGGCTTTGGAGCGTCGTTTACTGACGAATCTGTCTCCGGATCACCAGGCGACATCGATCCGCCGTTTCCCTTCCAGTCGCTCGTCCTCGCCTTTCTGGTCGTCATCCCGCTCAACTTCCTCATCCAGACCTACGGAAGCACAATACTCTCCGAGCGGACGAACCGCCGGGGCGAGTTACTGCTGGTGTCGCCTGTCAGTCGGTTCGAGATAATCGGTGGCAAAACCCTCCCGTATTTTGCAGGTGGGATGGCACTCGAAGCGATCATCGTCGTCGGGTTGTTCCTGCTCGTTCACGGTGAAGTCGGGGGCCTCGTCTCCGTTCTCGCCGTGACACCGCTCGTGTTGCTCTTTCTCAGTGCAACCTTCCTCGGGGCGATGTTCGCGCGGTCGTTCAAGGAACTGACGTTCGTGACCGTCACGATCACCGTCACGTTGACCAGTTACGCGTTCGTCCCGGCAATATTCACAGACGTGGGAGCGATCGCGCTCATTTCTCCGCTCACGCTGGTCGTCCGGGATTTGCAGACTGAAGCGGTGACAATGGCGGAGTTCGCGTTTTCGACAGCACCGCCGCTGCTCTGTGCGGGCGTGTTCTTCGGTCTGGGGGCTGGACTGTACCGTGAGGAGGACATGTTCGACCAGCGTTCGTTGCGAGGGCGTGTGCTCGATGCGCTCGTCGGACCGATTCCGACTGCGGGCGGACTCGGTCGAATTTCTGGCCGCCTCGATTCGGTCATCCCAGTCAGTATCGCGCCACTCCGTCAGTACCTCGCTGTCGGTGGGTTGACGGCAGCACTCATCCCGTT
>LKMJ01001842.1_pt1 | contig 19034 bp, 26 predicted proteins | sample 643391 | NCBI WGS metagenome assembly LKMJ01 (sample SAMN04112250, study PRJNA286221) | soda lake metagenome | biome: soda lake; feature: Kulunda Steppe; material: water; isolation source: sample PL-Br10 brine of Picturesque Lake | place: Russia: Kulunda steppe | collected 2010-07 | reverse complement strand
GAGAGAGAGAGAGAGAGAGAGAGAGAGAGAGAGAGAGAGAGAGAGAGAGAGAGAAAGAGAGTGTGTGTGTGAGAGAGAGATTGTGAGAGACAGGAATGATCCACAGCGGCGGAACAGCGCCCAGAGCAGGACACAGAGGGAAGGTGAGAGTGCTTTGCCAGCACTGCCTGCAGGCGCAGAGAGTGGCTTCCACACTCTACTCATCAAGAATGCTTTACATGGCACCTGGCATAGAAAGAAGTATCGGTAGGGGTGGGTAAAGAGGCTTCCGCATGCCATCTTAGAGGCTCTAAATAGCCTATTTAGGGCCTATTTGGGCCCCTACAGAGCCTCTAAGCCATTTTGATAGGCACTCTTTACCCAACCCTATGTACTGGTGGTGACAATGGCTTGGAAAGTTGCTACTCTTTAGGAAACAGGTATAGGCTGCTTGGTTGGTGCCAAACAAGCTTCTTAGTTGGTGCCCCATAGCTGCAGGCTACTCAGTTGGCGCCTGCTGCGGGCTAGTCAGTCGCAGGCTAGTCAGTTGGTGCCTGACAGCCATTGGTACATCTAGACAGTGTTTATTATCTCTTACCTTCCCTATTGCAAGGCCACCTGCAAAGCAGCTAGCTAGTCACTCATGGCAGCATTGCAGGTTCTGTAACAGAGGTTTTGAGCGTGATGCCAGGATGGGGATGCTTAGTGCCCTCAGGCATGATGGCTGTGCCTTTGGTCACAGCAGCTAGAAGCCTTTGGTGGCTGTGCCTTTGGTCACAGCAGCTAGAAGCCTTTGGTGGCTGTGCCTTTGGTCACAGCCTTTGGTGCCTTTGGTCACAGCCTTTGGTGCCTTTGGTCACAGCCTTTGGTGCCTTTGGTCACAGCCTTTGGTGGCTGTGCCTTTGGTCACAGCCTTTGGTGGCTGCGCCTTTGGTCACAGCAGCTAGATGATGGCCATTAGAGCGTCGCATGATGAACTTCAGAGCTCCACCAGTCTTGTCACATTAACAACAGCCTTGCTACACAGTGTTTGTGCAAGTCAACAGCGTCCGTGCATTGATACGGTGTTCAAAACACTCGCAGTATTGAGCAGCGCATAGGACGTGCACCTTGAACCAATGATCTGCAGATTACTACAAATCTTGATCAACTCTTCAATGAGTGAATGAAGGCAGCACTCCTCCTCATGGGTCCTGGTAATGCAAGCCTGACAGTTGTGCATGGAAAGGCATTCACCATGGGCCCTGCAGGTCTCTTCATGGCATGCATAGCCAGCATGGGCCCTGCAGGTCTCTTCATGGCATGCATAGCCAGCATGGGCCCTGCAGGTCTCTTCATGGCATTCACCATGGGCCCTGCAGGTCTCTTCATGGCATGCATAGCCAGCATGGGCCCTGCAGGTCTCTTCATGGCATTCAGCATGGGCCCTGCAGGTCTCTTCATGGCATGCATAGCCAGCATGGGCCCTGCAGGTCTCTTCATGGCATTCAGCATGGGCCCTGCAGGTCTCTTCATAGCATGCATAGCCAGCATGGGCCCTGCAGGTCTCTTCATAGCATGCATAGCCACCATGGGCCCTGCAGGTCTCTTCATGGCATGCATAGCCGGCAGCAATGCTTACAAAGGAGCACATGAGCCGCATGAGGGCCCACGGCCACCTGCCCACCCCTGGGGGCCAGCAGCCGAGTTTGCCTGCTTGTTGCACCCTCACGTGTACTGTGGTGTGCAAAGAACAGCGCCAGATTCACCCACAGAGGCACTGAGTGCATCATCTCACCTCGTCAGTGGTGGCATGCAAGGAGAGTGCCAGCTGCGCACGTGACTGAGGTACAAAGCGCTTCATCTCCTCCACTAAGCCCACGGTGGACACAGTGATCTGCGCAGCAGAGTGTGATTGCAAGTGACGGCAATGGCGTGACGGTGGCGGCGGTGGATGGTGACGACGACGACGATGATGATGATGATGATGTTGCAGCGGTGGTTGTGGCAGTGGCGGTGACAATGATGACTTGTTGCATGATGAGTTGTTGTTTATGCCAGTGAAGGTAAAATGGTGCGTGCACGCAAATGTGTGCCTGTGCATAAGAAAGAAGAGTGTGCATTATTATGCCCCTGCCAAAGACACCAAGCCCATTCTTTTGCTTCGCACTCATGAATGATCAAGGCGCCATCTTTGCCAACTCAGAGGGGAGCAAGTGACCTTTTTAGCAATGTACTGGCAGGATAGAGGGGAAGCAGGAGATCATCCTGTGAGAACAACAACAGCAACGACTACGACAGCAGCAGCAGCAGCAGCAACATACCCTTCAGCTTCTTCAAAACTTTGGCCACAGACCCCGGTAGAGCACCAGCAACACACCTTGTTGAGCAATACAGCCTAACAGATGGCCCTTTGTGTTGTGCGCCCCTGGTCACGTGGCACACCCTGCTGTGCGACTCACCTTGTTGTGCGACACATGCAAGCCCAAGGGACAGCACACAATGTTGATCGAGTCCATGACCGCCTGCAGGTTGTGCAGGGGCTCCCCCTGCAGCAGCAAGGAAACATGGCAGGACCTTGCGTACGGCTCTCCTGATGAGGCAAATGGCCGGGGGCATACACAAATAGCAAAGGATCTCCCGGACTGTTGGGAGGAGCGCACGCAGAGCAACGCAATAAAGAACCCCTGCAGGCAAGCACTCCGCAGCACCCCTGAAGGTAAAGCCCTGGATGCGCTGACAGCACAAATCAGGCGCACATCATAATCTGCAAGAGCAAACAGCGCAGACAGCACAAATCAGGCACACATCATAATCTGCGCGAGCAAACAACACATCACAAAGTGTGAGAGCAAGTAGCACACCACAATCTGCAAGAGCAAACAGCCAGGGAATCCTTCCAATCCTCTGTCTGAGCTGAACCCGAGCTGTACATTTCAGGGGTGCACCAGACACATGTTGCCCTTGATGCATCAATCTGTGGCAGTCTACTCTGCACTTGTCTGTTCCTGTCAGCCCCCAGTATCTCATGGTTGTTGCAGGGCTCCTAACCAGCTGCTGATTTAGGAGGGTCCAGTGGGGTTTGAAGTGAGCCCAAGAAGGGAGGAGCGACAAAGGCACCAGGCTGCAAGCATGCCAAGCCTTTGGGGCTGGGCGCCTTAATCATGATGCACGCACATACCATGCCCATGTACACTAGGTTAGTCAGGGGGGTCGCATCACCCTCTGCAGCCAGAAACCGCCGGGCCTCCACCACCTGCATAAGCGCAAATGTCGCAGGTGCGCATGAAAGCCTAGTTTGCCAGCTGTGTGTCCTGGGCACGCTAAAATGAAGAACCTTGGGATCTGATCAAACTTTGATACCCACAGTCTCATGTTGTGCTAACACAAAAGCAAGGGCGGCAGGCAAACAGGGCAGTCAGACGTTTGTGCAAATGCAGGACGCGTGATACCTTCATGGGCCAACGAAGGTCGCGTGAACTTGGGCCAACGTAGGTTGCGTTTGTGCCAACGCAGGTCGCATGAATTCATGGGCCAGCACACAATCAAGGTCGGCAGGCAAACAGGGCTGTCAGACGTTTGTGCCAATGAAGGTTGCGTGAATTTATAGGCCAGCATACTCCGGCTCTCATACAATCCGCATTGCACATCACTAGGATGATTTGCTTTGCGCGCAACTTAGAGCACCCCAAAGCTTGGTATCGTGATAAATGGGCGGCAAGTGCTGCGTGTGACGGCTGCGTGGTGCTACAGAGCTTGGGCAGCCTTGGCGCTGATGGCAAACACGTCAGATGATCTAGCAACCGCACTCATGCGCAAGTCCACTCTTGTCCTAGAACCTCCGTACCAGCCATATGTCCATCTCACCCCACGATTAGCATGGTTGTGATAAATATTCTCATGGGTACCCCTTTGATCCTCTGAGCCTTGCCCCTCCCTTGCTCCATATTTGCGTCTTACCTGCTCCACTATCTGTGCAGTCGTCAAGTTGCCCAGCAGGCCCATACGACCTGAAAGTGCACAAACAAAAAAACACAACCACTAAGACGCTCGTACTGCACAATTTACTATCCTTTGACATCACACGAGTCCAAACATCACGGGCCACAATTTCAGTGTTCAAGGCAGACTATAAACAAAATGTTCAGTCGGGACGGAAAAGGAGCACAACACAGACTGTGCTTGCTATGTGTGTGGCCTTACTGGTATGAATGTGCTCGTGTTGTAACAAGGGCTTGCCTGGTAGGGCAAATGCTCATTTTTCCAGACCGACCGACAAGCAGAAGCATGCGCACACACGCTGTGCACGAATGATGCAACATGTACTGTGACCTCGATAAGATTGAAGGTTGCCTTATTATAGGCAAAAGTTGGACAGGAAGGACTCGCAGCATGTCCATGCAAGCTATCCAAACTAGGCTTGTAATGCGTCTCTGCAAGCCTTTTTTTAGTTTGCGTGAGGAACTGTCAGATGATACGCCCGGAGCATGTGCTGATGTATGTTTCTGCTTGTGCTGCAGAGGGATGTCGGAGAGGTACCTTGGTACACCAAAAAAACGGTGTTAGAACAGACAACTACTTTTATGTTTATTCCACGTGCAGCCTTGGCTGATAGCTTATCCTTTAAAGCCTGCAAAAGCCTGAAGAGAATACACAACACGATGCAGTGGGGTGGTGGAGTGTGTCTGCGTTACGATACCTCACCTGTGTAGCAGAACTGGCAGTTCATGGCGCAGCCAACCTACAGAGCAACATGGAGGCATGTCCAGTCCATAGGTCGTCGCCCGCCCAAGTGCCAGCAAGAGCTTTGACAAAAAGGTGGGTACATTCATTCCATAGGATTCTGTGCTCAGATGAGGAAGAAAAAGAGGGTGACGGGGAGGGCGTGGCAGCTGTGCTAGGTAATAAACAAAGGGCATGCTGTGGCAGCATGAGCGCGAGATTTGTTTTCAAAACGCCCGCCTAAGCCAATGCACCGGACCTGCCCTCCGACCTGCATGTGCCCGGCCAGTGACAACCCCCTGGTTTTGCAAGCAAAGATCAGGGAGCGCGCAAGGCCCAAAGGGCACGCAGGGCCCAAGAGGGCACGCAGGGAAAAAGAGGGCACGGCCCAAGAGGGCACGCAGGGCCCAAGAGGGCACGCAGGGCCCAAGAGGGCACGCAGGGAAAAAGAGGGCACGGCCCAAGAGGGCACGCAGGGAAAAAGAGGGCACGCAGGGAAAAAGAGGGCATGGCCCAAGAGGGCACGCAGGGCCCAAGAGGGCACGAAGGGCGCTGCACCTCGCACGCGTGTGCCTTTCCTGAGTGCGCACAGGGGCGTGCGCGCATGCATAGGGTTAGGGGATGGTGACGGCGGCTGCCAGCACCCGGGTCTGAACAAGGGGTGGTGTGCACATGCCACACACCTGGGTCGAAACACAGAGCGTGAGCCTGCTCTTCTGGCCAACTTCCCGAACCACGGGGATGATCACGGTCTCAATGGTGCTGCCTGCATTGCACGGATGTGTGTCCAATACTTGGGGCACTAATCTGTTAGGAACACAGAGCGCGAGCCTGCTCTTCTGGTCTACTTCCCAAACCAAGGGGATGATCACAGTCTCAATGGTGCTGCCTGCATTGCATGCATGAGTGTCCAACGCTTCGGGGATTGGTCTGATAAATCTGATAAGCACACTTGGGGCGTTGCACTTGGTGCATGACCGCTGTGTCCGAAGCCCGCGGCACAGTTCAATAGAGGCAAGCAAGCATTCTAAGTGTGTGTTCTGCATGGCCCACCCCCCGTGTGCACTGGTGTAATGCAGCGTGCTGTTTTCCCTTGGCAGCTGTGGGGTGTGAGCACACGCGCATGCGTACTGGTGTGCCTAGGCAGCTGTGGGGTGTGCTCCCATGACTGATGCGCCTGGAGTGCGTACATGCACACAACAGTGTACCTCAAGCCACAATGCGATGCGCTCACATGGTCCAGCATTCAAAGTGTGCTTGCACTGCCAGCCCCGCTGCTGGGCATCAAACGGGGCGAGCTGCCCCTCGTGGCAATTGACCACCCTCTCGAGAACCCTTTTCGCGGCGTTTGGCCATGGGCGCTGCCAACCTTGCTGCCACTCCAATCGCACCACAGCTTGCGCACGGCCAGGCCCTCCCACCGAACAGCCCTCAGTTGATAGCTTGGCACACGCCTCTGGCGTTGCCACAGGTGAGCTCGAACAACAGTTAGTGCTTGGCCACCCTTGGATTCGGCACACCCCTTTCGCCTCGCTGCCGGTGAGCTTGAACAACAGCTTGTGCTCTGCCACCCTTGGATTGGGCACACACCTTTGGCCTCGCCGCCGGTGAGCTTGAACAACAGCTTGCGAGTGCCATCCCTGGACCTGGCCACGGCTTGCAGCTGCAGCCCGCCATCTGTGCTGATGACATGCCTGCGCGTCGCCACAGTGCATGCCCAAGTGTGCGGCAGTGCGTGCAAACGTGGGGCAGTGTGCGCTCAAGTGTGCAGCAGAGTGCGCGCAAATGTGGGGCAGAGTGTGCAACAGAGTGCGCGCAAATGTGGGGCAGAGTGTGCTCAAGTGCGCAACAGAGTGCGCGCACATGTGCGCCCTAGTGTGCGGCAGGGTGCGTCAAAGGGTGCACGTGAGTGTGACTGCGGAAGCACATGCTTGAAGTCTGGCATGCCCAAGTGCGGCAAGTAAGGTGCATGACTGGGTGCAGAAGGTGCTTCAAGGTGGCCAGTTGCCCATGAGCAGGGCAGCCAACAACGGTGCAACAAGCCAGCTTTGGAAGAGCATTGCATGCGCAGCTTTTGGTTGTAATCGTACGCTTTCATGTTGTGTCACAAGCAGCATCAAAACATACATTCCCACAAAGCACGGAACCTACTGCTTCATTGTTCCAGAGCATCTACGCCTACGCGAACGACAACCATGCAACTAATGGGCCAGCATTTGCAGCTTCAGCCTGCATCAAGGCCTCAGTCTGCATCAAGGCCTCAGTCTGCAAGGCCTCAGTCTGCAATTGCATGACATTAGCTCTTCCCAGCGTCTTCCCAGCAGCTTCGTCAGATTTAATGTCTAAGGATCGCGTCAACGGTCTTGGCTTCAATGTCCTGACATTGGCTTTCCCTGACCCCTTTGTCAGATCTGTGGTGAAAGGCTTGCGTCACTGATCTTGGCCTGCCCTGGCCTCATTCAGATTGAGGCAAACCTGACTTATTTATAACAAGTTTTTTATTATTAGTTATCAAGTTATTATACCTCAACCTGCAGCTGGACTCCAGTGCCTCACACTGTCCAGAAAGTCTGCCCTGTCCCCACCTCCTTCCCTTTTTCACTCAGGCCAGCAGCAGAACTCCCATGCTTCACGTTTCTCAGAAAGCCTCTGCCCTGTCTTTATCTCAAAGCCTGCCCTGTCCCCACCTGAAAGCCACCCAAAACAGTAACTAGCTGCTGTGCGCTTGCTGCACCCCCTCGCCGCACACTCATGACCCCTCAACACATGACTGCTGCAGTAGGTGTGATAAATGTTGGGATGAGGTGAGTGTGCAACTGATGCGGTGCACTGAATGTCGGGATGAGGTGAGTGTGCAACTGATGCGGTGCAATGCTGAACACTAGCCTCACCCCAACGTTTCACACCTACTGCAGCGCAGCGCTGCATGTACCCACCCCCCCCCCCTGCTACGCACTCACTGGGTGGCATCCACAAAACGTGGGTTGACGCTGTTCTGCAGGCCGTACGTGTCGCTCAGGCTGCGCACCCAGTTACCGTCCGCGTACATCCAACGCCACAAGTGCACCGCTCGCTTGGGCGGCTCGCCTGGGGTTATGCACAAAGACACACGTACCAGCTTCCATGTGCGATTGCACCATGGTCATGCATGCATGCGCACAAGCGTGCACGTGCATGTGTGTGTGTGCGTTTGCGGGGGAGTTAATTCATGTGTGGGCATGGGTGTGCGCATGCTGTGTTTTTGGTTTAGGTTACGTGTGCACCTGCGCTCGGGCATGTGTTGGTGCATGGTTTTTGCAGCAAGTTTGTGCGCACACATTGGCCCATCTCCATGCTCACAGCGGGGCAGCTACACTCATGCATTACCAGTCACCCACACAGTGCCCAACTGAAGCAAAGTGCGCACTAGCGCTACAGCAGCTAATACGCATTGAGCGCCTCAACGGTTTAAACAAGTGCTCATGAGTGACCTTGTTTCAAGCAGGTTGTGCTCGAACGGTACAGTCTCAACCCAGTGCGTTCCATATGTCCAGATAGTTTGTGTGCCAGCTTTGGGTAGCATGGGTCCTCCCACACGGCATTAGTACAAATCAAGGCATTTGTACAAAACAATTTCCTGCCTCACGATCTCCCTGATACACGGTCAGGCAGTCCAGGCAAAAAGCACATCCCCATGCTGCAAGCCAATTCCAACTGCGCAGCACATTCTTGTGCACATGGGCTCGCACCTATGGAAGTGCACCACTCCTCCAATTGGGGCAGTGTAAAGTTCTTGAGTGACACGCGCCCAGAGTCATCCTGCAGGACGTGCCTGTGTTCCGTGGGAGCGCATGATGCCATGTTTGGTACAAGCAGCCGCTAAATTTCTTGCCGTTGTGCTAGTATGCAAGCTATCGTGCATGTGCAGGGCACTCAAAAGCAGAGCAATTCCAGCCTGCTCAGTAAGCTTTGTATACAAACACGCATATCCTCCCATTATAGGAAGCGCCAAGCCATTGATTGAGAAGAAAGTCACTCACTTAGCATGGCCGGTCTGAGGGCTGAAGTAAGCAGCAGGACTCCCTGAAATCTGAGGTTGGGTTTGTGGTGACAACAAGGCAGCTTCAACTTCTGGGTGGGCAATGGCATGGGGACTGAAGTGCTGTCTTGGATAGGCACGCTTGAGAAATGGCCTAGGTGCAGTTGAGGGTTCCCTCAAGTGCACCTGCTTGGCAATCGGAAGAGGGGGGACGGCTTGTCTACTACTTGCTGCTGGGACCACTACATTGCAGACAGTATTAAGTATTTGCATGGTACCTGTCACACAATTGTAATAGAGACACAATTCTAATGCACACACACTCTCACCAAGAAACTAACCACTTCTCAACCACCTCATCCTCAGGTTCGTTCATGTCAATCATGATTTCGCCAAGAAACCTTATCACATTTCAGTAGTGTGGAGAGTTCACAAGGTGCTTCCCCGCGCTTTCGAATCCACCAACGCCGGGATTCTCCCGGCCTGGATCATCGCGGGAACACCATGAACCTGATGCACCGTGCAGCTTCGGGTGCATTAGCCACATGCTCGTCATCAATTTCAGCAAGGGAGACCCCAGTCGTGTGCCAGCAACAGCTCTCTCATGACAGATGCCATGCCCGTAGGAGGGCTTGCTTAAGCCTCCTCGCCAAGTCTGCCCCAGTGGAGAGGGTGAGCCCTGTGGAGCCCTTAGCAGCCACACCCTGGCACAAGCTGGACATGAAGCACGTCCTGCACGCCAACCAGTTTGACAAGGCATCCCTGGACCTTATGTTCGAGGAGGCCATCAAGATGGAGCAGGTGTGGGTGGCTGCTATGTGGGTGGCGGCTTATGCCTGCGCAGGCTTGCTATGCTCATTGCAGGTGTCAGAGCGCGCGGGCGCCTAGTCCGCTCAGCAGCAGCCCTTGCAGCTGCTTGATGCCTAGTTATGCTGCATGAGCCTGCTCCTACAAGTGTGGCAGGCGCTGCGTGCACAAGCTGGGTCATACCTATCGCATAACATGAGAAAACGATGCAAGCCGCAAGAGGGGCTGCTGTCATGCCGCCCCTGTGTGTGCTGCCCATGCGCGCGCTCATCACGAGCATGACGGCTAGATGACCGATCCACACTGCTTTGAGCTTCCTCGGCTCCCCCACAAGCCAGGGCCTGCTTTCTGCACATCCTTCCAGCAACCGATTTCTGGGCACGTCAGCCTCTGTCCTCCAGTCCACCCCGCCCCATCCCACACAACAAACCCCAGATCTGTAGCGCAGCTTGCCACCCCCCGGATGTACAGTCTGCCGCTCCTCTTTTACCCGCCCCTCCCACTCTCCGCCTCTCCGCCTTCATCCAGGTCAAGCCCCGCAGCCCCGAGTCCAAAATGTTTGAGGGCTACATCATGTCCACCCTGTTCTATGAGCCCTCCACGCGCACTCGACTATCCTTTGAGTCGGCCATGGCCAGGCTGGGCGGAACCGTGATCTCAACAGAGTCAGCGGGCGAGTACTCGTCCGCAGCCAAGGGCGAGACGCTGGAGGGTAGGTGGCCAGGCGGCCGCGTTGTTGCCGGGAGCAGAGTGGTGATGGCGCGCATGTCGATGGGTTAGGCTCTGGTAAGCCGCCGAGGGCGAGATGCTGGAGGCTGGGTGCGTGGACAGTTTGTTGACGGCATGGCTGCTGCGAGGGTCTTAAATGTCCAACTACGCACACTGTGCCAAGGGCCGGCGCAACACATGATGCCCACCCGCTGTATGAATGACATCTGCATAGGGATCCACGCCGTTTCTCATTTGCATCTGTTCTCAGAACTGCCGAGTGCTACAGCCCCGACCACCCCCACCTGCTGTATGAGTGACCTCTGCATGGGAACCCCCATGCCGCTCCCATTTTATAATTGTGTGTTCTCGGCGCTGCCCAGTGCTGCAACCCTGACCGCCCTGGCTCACTCGCTGCCCCCCCACCCCTGCGCGCCATGCTGCAGACACAATAAGGACTGTGGAGGGCTACGCCGACTGCATCGTGCTGCGCCATTTCCAGGTGAGCTATCGCGCTGGCTGCTGCGCCGCAGGTGCGCCTGTTGTCCAGGAGTGCCTGCCCTGCTGCAGCGATGAGCACAGATACCCCCTGCTGTGCATGCGCCTGCCGGTCTGGTACCGCTTGCCCTGAGCTGCCACCTGGGCCCTGCTTGGGGCGGCATGCTGGGCATTGCTGCCTCTCTCCTGAAACTGGCTCCAAACTCTGCCCGGCCCTGCCCGGCTCCAAACTCTGCCCGGCTCCAATCTGTACCAGAAGCTGCCTGTATGGGTGTTTCTTCCCAGCAAGACCTGCATGGACCAGCTCTGATCTGGCCTGATTGAAGTAAAACGCTTTGGTGTTATACTTCAGATTTTTTTCTTGGAGGCTGGAATCTGTGGCTCCAGTCCTGCCCCAGTCTGGCTATACATTTTGCAAAAAGGGGTTCCAAAAAAGTGCCCCATCATGCTCTTTGCCACTAATGCCCAATGATGGCAAGGCCCTAGCCCTTGCTGAGGCTGGTTGTTGCCCTGAGTTGGCCAAAGGCTGCCACTCAACTTAACATGGTTGATGATGCATAGGCGCAACTTTCAGACACAGCAGCATTAGGGGACTGTCAATAGGCCATATTCAAGGGGTTTTTCTCCCAACCTTCGCTGGGGCCCAACAACAGCGCTTTTTTTGGTGTTTCAAGCCAGCTTTTGTTCTCTGTTACTCAAGTGCAACTTGTATAGAAGGTCTGGCACAAAGCAACTTTATAGGTCTGGTACAAGGGGCCCCAGATCAGAGGCAGGAAAGCTGGGAGCTGGCGGCAGCTGAATTAATTGCACGCAAGTGAAGCGCGTGGAGCCCCCCAAAATGGCCCATCTGCACCGAAATTGCATGCCTGTGGACCGCTATGCCGCTCTTATTGGATTTAGGAGCAAACAACCTGGGTCTGGGGGAATCCACTTTTCACCCCCTCGGGCTGGTTTTGCCTCTGGTAAACGACCAAAGCGCACAACTCCCCAACCAATGCACCTTTTTGTTTCCTTTTTCCTCATGTAAAGAGGTTTCGCCCTGCGTGGTCAACAATGTTGATCTTCGTAAGATTTTGCTGATCTCGTTAGGTTTTGCCCTCACATAAGGCGGCTCTTGGTGGCGTCTCCCGTGACATGCGAAGCATTAAGATTCAAAATACTAGGATCTACACTGTTCTAGGATCTACAGCAATATACCCAGCATTCTTTATGAGACATGTCACCAAAGCTGTCCCGAAAGTGCATGGAAAAGTTCCAGACACTAGTGCCTTCCGTTGGTGAGTACTTCCCTGTTCCAATGCGCACACACTCACGGCATGCGCCCGCTCCGTGTCATGAGCCCTTCCCTTTGTGTCTGATCCAGTGTCGAGGGAACAACAAGCCGGGCCATTGGAACTTGAATATAGAAGTTGCAGGGAAAGAAGGGAAAGGAGAGGAATTAAGCAAAGAGGAAAGAGCAAGGAAAACAAGAGTTTGTATGCTTTACCGATAACATGCTTTTTACCCTCAACGAAGGCGGCCCTTACGCGCCCACAACAGCTCGTGCTGCTCATTGGTCCAACCACATGCAGGATGGTTGTATGTGATGAGGCCATGTGCTGCCCAGCACACCAGCAAGCGCTCATGAGAGGTCCCGCATGCCTGTGGTCAACCATCTGCCCACTTGCAGGAGGGATTTGCCAAGCGGGCCGCCAATGTGGCCCAGATCCCCATCATCAACGCAGGCGACGGACCAGGCCAGCATCCCACGCAGGTGCGGCTTTTGCAGACCGAATACTTGCGTGTGTGTGCTTGCAGGAATGGGAAGGCACGCCCTCTGACCGCACAATGATCTGTGAAGGGAAAGGCATGTCCTTCACTGCATTCCCTCCTTCCTCTGTCCCAGGCACGTCCTTCACTTCTTGTGCAAACAGACAGGCACGTCCTCCGTGTCCTTCATTCCTTGTGCAAACAGACAGGCGTGTCCTTCACTCATTGTTCGATTAGAAAGGCATGTCCTTCATTTCTTGTGGGAATGGGGAGGCACTTCCCGACTGCACGCAGTCATGGCAGACAGGGGTGCACAAGCGCGCCCGCACTGGCTGCACACAGTCATGGCAGAAGGGGGTGCACAAGCGCACCCGCACTGACTGCACATCAACCAAGCGCACGCGTTGAGGAGCGTACCTCCTGGCGGATGCGCGCGCGGCTGGGTCGGTGTATACAAATGTCCATGCATGTGGGGTGCGCTGGGCTGGTGGGCATTGCTGCATCATATGGCGTTCAAGCATGTGCGTGTGCCTGCGCGTGCAGGCATTGCTGCACCATATGGCGTTTACGCGTGTGCGTGTGCCTGCGCGTGCAGGCATTGCTGCATCATATGGCGTTCACACGTGTGCGTGTGCCTGCGCGTGCAGGCATTGCTGCATCATGGCGTTCACGCGTGTGCGTGTGCGTGCGCGTGCAGGCGTTGTTGGATGTGTACACGATCAAGCGCGAGGTCGGCCGGCTGGAGAACATCAAGATTGGCATGGTTGGTGACCTGCTGAACGGCCGTACCGTGCGCTCTCTGGCGTATGTGCTGTCCCTGTACCCCGGTCTCCAGGTGGGTACATGCTCCCGTGCGTGCGTGCGTGCATGCGTGCGCGTGTGCGTGTGCGCGAAAGTGTGTGTGTTTGTGTGTGTGCAAACCTCTCGCCTCCATCAGAAATCAGAAGTGTGAGGCGTGTGTGTGTGTGTGTGCGTGAAAGTGTGTAAATATGTGCGTGCGTGCAAGTGGGCACGTGTGTGTGCAAACCTCTCGCCTCCATCAGAAATCAAAAGTGCGTGGCGTGTGTGTGTACAATGCTTGCGTGGAGCAGCTTCAAAAGCATTGGGGAAGACAGGTCCACAGTTTGCTTGTATATATTGCATACCAAGCAAGAGGATGTCCATTGTGTTGGGCGTGTTTGAGTGGCGTCTCCAAAGAGGTCAGGCGCCACGTCAGCTTGCACGTGCATGCGCTTAGGTCTTTGACTCAAGGCGTTAGCTGGTCATGACCATCTTGTTTTCATAGGTCGGCTCCGCTTAGATGCCCTGCCCCAACCCGCAGCTCCTGCTAGTCATTGCAGGAGCTGGCAGCAAACGCCATGCGGTTTGAGGGTTCAGGCATCTGGTGCTTCTGGTGCTTGTGGGAAGTGTGCGTGGAGGATGGCATGGTTTGAGGGCAGGGCAGGCATGGCGTCTTCTGATTTGTGTGATTGCGTTCGCGTATATGCTCACTGATGTGTGTGATTGCATTCACGTATGTGCTCACTGATTTGTGTGATTGGGTTCACGTACGTGCGCTCACTGATTTGTGTGACTGCGTTCACGTATATGTGCTCACTGGCGCGTGCCATAAGTTGCGGCATTGAACCACGACGCTGTGCAGGTGTACTTTGTGGCGCCCCCTGTCGTGCGCATGCGCGATGACATCAAGGTGAGGGAGCGGTGGGGGGTGCGTTGCGTGCCTGCGGAGAGTGTGTGGCTGCAGAGAGTGTGTGCCTGCAGGGGGAGTGAGGCTTGGCAGCGGAGAGTGTGTGGCCTATGGGAGTCAGGAGTGGCTGCAGAGAGTGTGCGGCCTGTGGGAGTGAGGCTTGGCAGCGGGCGCAGGTCAAGGTGGGATGGGGTGTGTGCACCTCCAGTCTCCCTGCCTGGTTCCTCCAGGAAAGGCGATCCTGATTTTTCCGGATTTTGGGGGCTCGTCCGTATGGCGGGCTCTGTGCGCATCAGCTGCTGATGGAGCGGAGAGGAAAGACGATCCTGATTTCTCTGGAGTTCCTGGGGTTGGCTCATCCGCTTGACACTCATTTCTGACGCGTTTCTGGGGTTGGCTCATCCGCTTGACGCTCATTTCTGACGCGTTTCTGGGGTTGGCTCATCCGCTTGACGCGTGGCGGGCTCTGTGCGCAGGAGCTGCTGACAGAGCGGGGCGTGCCATGGCAGGAGGTGGACGACTTACGGGAGGTCGCCTCTGACGTGGATGTACTGTACATGACGCGCATCCAAAAGGAGCGCTTCAAGGACATGCAGGTATGGGCAGCAAAGGGGGGAGGGGGGGGAAGGAGCCTGTGTCAATTTAGTTCAGCATATACTTGCAAAAGGGAAGGAAATACTGCATTAGTGCACCCTACCCAAGAGCATACCTACTCTTGGCTGACGTCGCAACGTGCTTTTGCCCATGGGGCGAGCAGTGGCTGCCTATGTGGCATGTGAGCGCTTGCTTGCATGATGGTGCATAGCTCGCCTGTGCAGCAGCGCCTGTGGGTGAACCAGCTGATGCTTCCTTTGCGGTAACCAGCTGGTTGCCTCCTTGTGAGAACAGTTGGTTGCCTCTCTTGTGAGAACAGCTGGTTGCCTCCTCTGTGAGAACAGCTGGTTGCCTCCTTTGTGAGAACAGCTGGTTGCCTCCTCTGTGAGAACAGCCGGTTGCCTCCTCTGTGAGAACAGCTGGTTGCCTCCTTTGTGAGAATAGCTGGTTGCCTCCCCTGTGAGAACAGCTGGTTGCCTCCTCTATGAGAACAGCTGCTTGCCTCTCCTGTTGAGAAAATAGCTGGTTGCCTCCCCTGTGAGAACAGCTGGTTGCCTCCTCTGTGAGAACAGCTGCTTGCCTCTCCTGTGAGAACAGCTGCTTGCCTCCTTGAGAGAACAGCTGGTTGCCTCCCCTGTGAGGACAGCTGGTTGCCTCCTTGTGAGAACAGCTGGTTGCCACCATGTGAAATCAGCTGGTTGCCTACTTTGAGAGAATTGCTGGTTGCCTCCTTGTGAGAACAGCCGGCTACCTCAGAATGAGAGCCTGCTTGCGAATATGCGCTGCACCTTACAAAGTGAGGATGCGACAGAGCGGATGGGTTGTTGCTCGCTCATAAGAAGAGGGTGCAGTGCTTTCCTGTGAGACTGGCGCGGTGCTCACTCGTAAGAGAAAGGCACTGTGTTCCTGTGAGACTGGCACGGTAGCTGTGCATGCAAAGGGGCCATTGCTCACTTGCGAGATGCAAAGAGTGGCAACAGAAGTCTGCATGCATGCGTGTTTCTTTTGGCAGGAGTATGAGCAAGCGCGTGGGAAGTACATCATCGACAAGGAGCTGATGAAGAGCATGCAGGAGCACGCGGTGGTGCTGCATCCGCTGCCGCGTGTGGACGAGGTGTGCGTGTGTGCGTGTGGCAAGTATGACAAGAGCGCATGTGTGCGCTTATGTCAAAGCATGCGTGCAGTGCCCTTTTGGATGTCTGAGTCTTCTCACTTGCTTTCGTGCTCGCTGCTGCATGCATAATGCTACACAACGCTTCGTAGCCTTAAGCCTTGTCTTGGATATAGCATGTGCTATAATGAGATCCTGCTGATTCAGTCTTTTGGGCTCCCCTTAAGAGATGAGTTGGCCTGAATCGGTATTCATGCATGAATCATATAATTACGTGTATGGGGACTAAATCCTGTGTCTGGCCTGGGCAAGAGAGCCCTTGTCCTCTATTTTGTGTAACGAGTGCCTGCAGCTGTGGTTAACAGGCTAGGCAAGCAGCGCACAACACATTTGCTTAGCTGCAGCTGCTGGAGCTCGAGGCCAAGGACTGGGTGCAAGCAGCTGCAAGCGCAGCAAAGTGCAGCTAAGGCACACAAGTAGCTTTGCCAGCACCGCACTCCCCTCCTCTCTCCCCACCCTTTGCCTCAGACATTGTTACTGTACACACACTTTGCCTCACACATTGTCACAATACACACCCAAAAGCAACACAAACACACAAACTACACTGGCATGCCTGCACATGAGCACACATGCACGCGCATGGGCGGCTGTGCTATGGGTGCAAACACTTGCCCAAACAAGCTGTAACACATAATGCGACCCAGTAGCAAGTGTGGGCGACTTAACCCAGTAAATAGCAGCGAAAATGGAGGTGCATGGGTGCTGAGGGTAAGGTGTGTATGGTGCAACTGGCCCCTACCAGTAGCACAGATGCGCCAAATACAGCGTCGCGTTAAACCTCATAATGCCACAAAGCGCGACCTGATAAAGCTGCAGTGTCATTCTTTGCGAGGGGGTGTGTTCACCGTTCCCCACTCAATATTCCAATTTTTATGGACTTCGGGTCACCAGGGGTGGAATCCAGCATAAATAAACCGCCTGGAAGACAGCGCAACATATCGCTATGTAGCGCTTTAAATTTGTGCATGTAGTGTTGTGTGTTGACCCCTACAGACGCACGCATGTGCGCCCATACAAGAGTTACAAGAGTTACAAGCATGCATGTGCGCCCATACAAACGCGCACATGTGCATGTGCACAGACACCCGCATGCGCACACACACAAACACACACACACAGCGCGTGCACATACGCACGCAGATAGCGGAAGAGGTGGACAGCGACCCCCGGTCAGCTTACTTCAGGCAGGCAAGGAACGGCTTGTACATCCGGATGGCCATTTTGAAGCTCGCCATCTTGGGCGCATGAGAGGGTGGCCATGGCTCAATCTTCCTTGGGTGCCAACTGTCTGTTGCCGAGCCTGCTGAATCATTGTTGGAAGTCCAGTCTAGGGTTCCATGGTTAGAGGCTGAAGGCAAGCTACAGATTTGAGGCACACTTGGGCAGCCAGCTTCTTGATGACATTGTACTTCATGGAACTTCAGCTAGCTGGCAGGCAACAATTATGTCTGGAAGCCACCGAGAAGCTGTCCCAATTTTCAGTAGATGTCAGTTGTTCTTAGATCATTTTTACAAACAGAACTGTCTCAGCCGGCATTGTCTTTTTTTTCTGTTTTTAAGGCTCATAGTCCAGCCCCTCCCGCTGTGCAAACCCCTTCGCCACAAGCCTTGCTTTGTGGCGCACAGCTCCCCCTGGACTTACTTTCTTCTTGTAGACCCACTTGGTAGGCAGCACCTTGGCCCCGGGCGGTGCCTGCCCCAGGGTGAAGGTGCTGCCTACCAAGTGGGTCTACAAGAAGAAAGTTAGTCCAGGGGGAGTGCTTCATCTTATTTTCTCACAACTGTGCCTACATCATGACTTGCTGTTTGTGTGTCTTTTGCCAAAGATTCATTTACTTTGCCATGTGCCTCAGTATGTAACATATGATGTATCTGATGAGGATCTGCATTGTATGGGGCTGCTCGTTGTTTTTAGGAGCTTTGAGCTCACAGGGCACCACTATTTGCATGGCTTCTGCATCCTTATCATTCAACTCAATCAACACACAAGGACCTGCAGGATTACTTTATAACAGAATGCTCAAGCAAATGCAATGCTGGGAATGTGCGAACCAGGTGGCGGAGGGCTGCATGTTTGCAACCATTATTTGATTGGTGCTCAAAGTATGAGTGGTGGCTGAGTCTTGTGTAAGCGCTGGAATTGCTGCAGGGCTGGAATTTCTTCTAAATCAACATGCAAGGGAAGCAGTTGATGGCATGCATGATCTTGTCGCGCCAAATCACAGTCATTGGTGAATTATTATCTCAGATACACGGGCCACATTCCCTCAGCGCGCTAGAGATGCAGACTGGAATTAGGAAGCTCTTGTACTAAGTCATCACTGGCTACAAGGTTTTAGGATTTACAACTCAACATTTCAGCGCAATCCTTGTCGTTATGCAAATTGATTTGTGGCTGGTCATCTTATACATGATGCCTGGATTGATATCGTTAAGCAAAACAAACATTTCAGAAGGCACGGCATATTTTGTTTTGCCATTCGATTCTGTTGAGAAAGCTCAAGGTGGTCTGGTAAGGTACAAACAAGGATGTGACATTACTAATGCCTTCTGTAGAGTCCTGTCGGGGTCACGACCTTTCATACTGCCAGTTGGAACGAAAAATGACCATCAAAGAGACGTACAAGTTTACAAAGAGACAAACAGGATGTACACCCTTCGCGCTAGGATGTACACCTCATTGAAGTAAAATACTGTGATGATACACGACCAGAGCAAGAACTAGCAAGAGCAACTGAACAGCATAATGGATTAAAACACGCCCTTGCACAGCAATGCCTTCAAAGTAAGCCTACATACCATCCTGCTTGGAGTGATGGGAACCATTTATAAATGTCATACTGATCTACCCCTCAGAAAGCTTGGCCTGGACCGGTGTAGAGTAAGAAAACTTACTCTTGATCTGAACACTCATTTTATTCGATACGCAACAAAGATCATAAATACAAGTAGGAGGTTGAAAAACATAAAGGAAAGATCATATGGCTCTTTTCAGAACCCTCCCGACCCCCACTAATGACCTTCTTCCTCATTTGATGGTGGAGGTTTGCCTGGTGCTTGCACCAGATGTAAACTTCTTCCTTAATTCACGCAAACAGGGGTTACCTTGTTAGCGTAGT
>LKMJ01001841.1_pt1 | contig 19036 bp, 25 predicted proteins | sample 643391 | NCBI WGS metagenome assembly LKMJ01 (sample SAMN04112250, study PRJNA286221) | soda lake metagenome | biome: soda lake; feature: Kulunda Steppe; material: water; isolation source: sample PL-Br10 brine of Picturesque Lake | place: Russia: Kulunda steppe | collected 2010-07 | reverse complement strand
TGACGTCCCACCAGATCGGGACGATCGGAGCGTTCCTGCTCGGCTTTTCGTTCTTCATCATGTTCTACAACTTCGCGAAGAGCTACGTTTCGGGGCCGATCGCGCCGGAGAACCCCTGGGAGTTCTCACGGACGGCCGAGTGGGCGCTGTCCTCACCGCCGCCCCTGGAGAACTGGGAGGGACGCCCCTCGTACGCGAGCGGGCAGCTGGAGTTCGTCGAGCGGGCTCCTGAGAGCCAGGCGGCCACCGACGGCGGCCACGCCAGCGGCAACGAGGCGAGCGATTACGTCCTAGGCGACAAACACGCCTCGCACGCGAGCATCTGGCCGTTCGCGGCGAGTCTGTCGACGCTCGTGTTGTTCCTCGGTCTGTCGGGGGTTTCGGAGTCGCTGTCGATCGATGCCGGTTCGTCGATCGCGGGCATCAGCGTTGCGCTCGAGGGAACGGTCATGTACCCGCTGTTGACGGCGATCGGCGTCGTGGCGCTGTTGTACTCGGGTGTGAAGTGGGGACTCGAGGACTTCTACGCGCCGCCGGCGGCCATTGCGAACCGGTGGCCGTTCGACCACATCGAGAAGAACAAGCTGGGGATGTGGTTCTTCCTGGCGTCCGACGTTGTGGTCTTTGGGGCGTTCATCTCCGCGGCGATCTTCATCCGGATCCACGCCGGGTGGCATTCCTGGACGCCGATCCCGGATTCGATCTTCGGGTTGGTCAACACGTTCGTACTGTTGACGTCCTCGTTCACGGTGATCCTCGCGTTGGTGTTCTCCAGACGGGGTAACCGGAAGGGGCTCGTCGCGAGTATCGGTGCGACGATGCTTCTGGCGTTGACGTTCATGGGCGTGAAGGCCTTCGAGTGGTGGGAGAAGATCTACGTCGATGGGGTTTATATCGGCGCGGTCGATCCGAGCCAGCCCTACAGCGCGGTGCAGGCGTCGGTGTATTTCGTGACGACCGGTCTGCACGCGGTGCACGTTCTGATCGGACTCGTCGTCGCGGCGTTCCTCATCGTGCGCGCCTATCAGGGGTACTATCTGGACGATCACCGCCCCGTGGAGTACTTCGGGCTCTACTGGCACTTCGTCGACATCGTCTGGGTGTTCCTGTTCCCGCTGTTCTATCTCTTCTAACCGTTCCGCCCGATCTCTTTCGCTTTTCGCTTTTCGCGTTCCGCTTTCACAGCGATCCGTATGGACAGCAGTTATATCCGCTCGCGGTAAACGTCGGGTATGGTTTTCGACCTGCTTGCGGAGTATGCGGTTCTCCGGGGGCTGCTCTGGGCGACGGCTGGCGTGCTCTTTTGGGTCGCCGGCTTCCCCATCGCCTACTACGTCTGGAAACGGTATCGGGACGAAGAATGACGGTGCGTCCCCTCGCCCGCGAAATCTATCGATTCTCTTTCGAGAGGACCGGGGATTCGCCGCCTACCGGGCTCTGCCCGCTATGAGGCTACACAGGAACCTGCTCTCGCGAACACCAAACAGCGAGGTTTTGCGCCCGTTCCCAACATAATTATATGCCTGTACATCGTTCGGTGCAGTAAGGGATGGCAACCGACTCTCTCAAACTGTACACCGGGATCTACGTAGCGTTGCTCGCGCTTGCGGCTTCCAAGTGGCTGTTCTTCAACATCCCCTTCTTCGGGTACTGGGAAGCCTTCGCGGGAACGATGCTGTCGGCGATCCTGAAAACCGGCCTGATCGTCGGCTACTACCAGCATCTCCGCTCGGAGAACCGCTCGCTGACGTGGTTGATGTTGCTGAGCCTCGCCCTCGTCATGTTGCTCATGGCCGCGGCGAGCTTCTCGATCACGTAGTCGATGTCGACCGCCCTCCTCGGCCGTCGCCCGCCCGTCTCGCTTCGACAGTTCGGGTGGATCGCCCTGTTTTTGAACGTCCAGCTCGTCGTCGTGATCGCGTACTACAGTTTCACGGGTGCGACACTGACCGAGCCGCGGTACACGTTCTACGGTCTGCTGTGGGTGAACCTCGGGGCGCTGGCGATATATAAAACGAAACTACCGTCGGGAATCGGGTTCGCGGTCCGCCGACGATCGCTGGCGATCGCGGCGGGGTATTTCGGTCTGCTCGCCGGATTCGGCGGGCTCATCGGCACTGGAATGCCCGAACACGCCGCCGGCTTCCGGATCGCGTGGCTGCCGCCCGGTTGGGGGCCGGCACTCGTCTACGCCGGTCCCACGATCGTCGTCGCGTTGACGCCGGCGTTTCTGGTCGGCTACGTCGCGTTAGCGTATCTCGTCTACGTGACGCTTCTGGACACCGCGGGATCGGCCGTCGCCGGGCTCGTCGGACTCTTCTCGTGTGTCTCGTGTACGTGGCCGATCCTCGCCGCGATCGGTTCCTCCGTTCTCGGCGGAACGGGGATCGTCGGTGCGACCGCGCTCAACATGTCGTATGACCTCTCGACGGCCGTCTTCGTTCTCACCGTCGGTTTGCTGTACTGGCGCCCCGGGATCCGGTAGGGTGGGTACTCCTCAGGTGTTTTCCGGCACTGCGTCATCGTCGCCGCGCCAGTCGCTGAGCACGACAAGCAGCAAGGCCGCGACGAAGATCCCCGCGATGACGGCGGTTCCGATCGTCCCGCCCCCTTCGAGCAGCGCAACCGTCACGTACGGGAGTACGATCGCCAGCCCGAGGGCGATAAGTAGCATCCGCTTCGCGTTCATACTGTTCGATTCGTCTCCAGCGATATACGTCTTTTTGGTCCCCGACTTCTCACCGAGAACAGCAGCCTTTAGGCGTTCCCCTGCCCCGTTTCGGTATGGTCGTCCACGCCGAGAACGTTCGCCGGCAGTACGGGGAGACGGTCGCGCTCGCGGGAGTCTCCTTTTCGATCTCGGCGGGTGAAGTGTTCGCGATCATCGGCCCGAACGGCGCCGGCAAGACGACGTTGATCCGTGCGCTGACCGGAACGACGGACGCCGACGGCGACGTCTCGGTCTTCGGTGCCCCACCGACCGACGTCGCTCGCCACCGGATCGGGCTGCTCCCACAGGAGTTCACCCCCGCCGATCGGCTCACGGCACGCGAACTCATCGCGTATTACGCCGGTCTCTACGACGACGCCCGAGACCCCGACGCAGTCCTCGAGGACGTCGGGCTGACCGACAGTTCGGGGACGTTCTATGAGGATCTCTCCGGCGGACAGAAACGGCGGGCCTGCGTCGGAACGACGCTCGTCAACGACCCCGAACTGCTGATCCTCGACGAACCGACGACCGGGATCGACCCCTCCGGTCGACGGGATCTGTGGGGGCTCATTGAGGGGCTTGCCGACGATGGCACGACGGTCCTTTTGACGACACATTACATGGCCGAAGCCGAAGCCCTCGCCGACCGGGTCGGACTGCTCTCGGCCGGCGAACTCGTCGCGCTCGATTCGCCCTCGGAGTTGATCGCCCGCTACGGCGGCGAGAGCCGCCTCGTCATCGAAGCCGCCGACGAACCTCGGGCGAGAGAGACGCTCGCCTCCGCCGGCTACGAACCGCTCTCCGGGGAGCGACACGTCGCCGTCTCGGCCGGGCCCAAGGAGATCCAGGCGATCGTCGAGACGCTCGAGGACGCCGACGTCGAATACGAGGGGCTCGTCTGGCGACAGCCCTCTCTGGAGGACGTTTACGTCGAACTGACAGGGACTGACGTCTCGACGGGGGGTGTCCCGTGAGCCGACGCCACCGAATCGCCGCCGAGGCGACGGCCGCCTGGCACGCCTTCACCCGCCGACGGACGGCGGTGTTTTTCACGTTCTTTTTCCCCGTGATCATCGTCCTCATCTTCGGCGTGTTGGTCCGGACCGACCCGACCGGCGGCGGGCTGTTCGCCGAACCGCCCGGCTACTACGTGGCCGGCTACATCGCGGTCGTCGTCCTCTTTACCCCGCTGTCCCGCGTCGGGAGCGAGGTCGCCCGACACCGCGAGGGGAACCGCTTCGAGAAACTCGCCACGACGCCGCTGTCGCGGGCCGAGTGGCTCTTCGCGCAGACGCTCGTCAACGTCGTCGTCATCGGTCTCGCCTCGCTTTTGATCCTCGTGATGGTCGTTCTCGCGACGGACGCGGCCTTCGTCGTCTCGCCGCTCATCGTTCCCTACGTCGTTCTCGGTGTCGCGCTGTTCTGTGGGTTCGGCGCCCTGCTGGGTCGGCTCGCGGACTCACAGGACGGGGTCATCGCCGCCTCCAACGGCGTTGCGCTCCCACTTTTGTTCCTCTCGGAGACGTTCGTCCCGCCGGATCTGTTGCCGCCGTGGTTCGTCCCCCTCATGGAGCTGTCGCCGCTGACCTACTTCGCTCGCGGACTTCGAGCCGCGACCTACCGACCGTCGGCGGCCGCAACGGCCAACACCGGGGAAGCCGGGTTCGTCGGTGCCGACCCGCTTTTGAACCTCGCCGTGCTCGCCGTTCTCGCTGGCGCGTTCTTCGTCGCCGGCGCGTACGCGTTACCCCGAACCGACTGAACGGGGTTCGATCCCCCGAACCGACTGAACAGGTTCGGTCTGACTGAACCGTTCTCACTCGACCCGATCTTCCCGACCCTCCGTCTCCTCCCGTGCACGCTGAATCGCCGCGACGCGTCTGTCCCGCCGTTCGATCGCGTCCGCGAGCGACTCGTCGTACTCGTGGAAGCCGGCACCGGCGGCGACACCCGTCTCCCCTCGCTCGATCCGCTCGTCGAACACCGGCCCGAACTCCGTCGCGGTCGAGAGATCCGGCAGGATGTTCCCGCTGATGTCCCGGAACAGGTCCAGTCCGGAGAGGTCGGCCGTCTCGAAGGGGCCGACGGCAGCCGTCCGGAGCGCATAGCCGTCCCGGACGGCGCGATCGACGTCCTCGATCGAGGCGATCCCCTCCTCGACGATGTGGGCACACTCCCGCATGACGGCGAACTGGATCCGGTTCCACACGAAGCCGGGGACGTCCCGGTCGACGACGATCGGCTCTCGGTCGACGCTCTCGACGTATTCGACCGTCCGATCGACGACTTCGTCGGAGGTCCGCTCGCCGCGAACGACCTCGACGAGCGGCAGCAGATACGGCGGGTTCCACCAGTGACAGCCGACGACCCGCTCGGGTTCGGGGACGAACTCGCCCAGCTCCGTGATCGGGATCCCCGAGGTGTTCGAGGAGAGTATCGCGTCCTCGGGCGCGGCCGCGAAGACGTTCTCGAACACCTCCCGTTTGATCTCGCGGCTCTCGGAGACCGTCTCGATCACGAGCTCCGCCTCGGAGACCCCCGAGGCGGTATCGAGCGTGTAATCGATCCGGTCGCGGACGGCCTCGGGATCGCCGGAAACCATCCCCTCCGTCTCCAGAAACGAGAGCGCCTCCGAGACCGTTCCCCTGGCGTCCTCGAGGTTCGACTCCCGGTGATCGATCACCGTCGCGTCGGTGCCGTACCGCGCGAACTGGACCGCGAGCCCGGGCCCCATCGTTCCCGCCCCGATAATCGCCACGTGCGTCGGTGGGTGTGCCATGTCAGCGACTGTGCGAGACGAGGAAATAAAGGTGTGGCTGCCCGGCGTTTCGGTCTCGATCCGTGTATGGACCGACTGGTTGCTACCGGTCGAGTCTTTTAAGAACGGTCCTCGACCAGTTCGACGACGTAGCCGTCCGGGCCTTCGAGGAACGAGACCCGGGCGTCGGCCACGTCCATCGTCACCGGGCCGTCGAGAACGTCACAGCCGGTTTCCTCGACCATGCGCGTCGTCTCGGCGTCCACGTCGTCGACCGACACCGCAACGTGGTCCAGACGGGCCCGGTCGCCGTCCGGAACCTCGTGGTCGGGATCGTATCTGAGCTGAATCTCGCCGTGTTCGCCCCCGACGTAGACGTTCTCGATGCCGTCGTGCGTGAACGACCAGTTCTCCTCGAGTCCGAGCGCGTCGACGAAAAACGCTCTCGCTTCCTCTAGGTCCGATACCCACATCGCGGTGTGTATGACGTCCATACTGCATCCATCGGCGCTGACCCTTTTAAACTCTCGTACGTCGGGATCACTCGTCCGTTTTACGCAGCCGCGAGAGGATCGGGATCTCCTCGATCCGGTCCGAACCGATCGCGTCCCACTCGATCCGCCGCGGTTTCCGCTCCGCTCCGGTGGTTTCGATCGCCCGCTCCGGCGTGACGATCCGGTCGATCGGGACGTCGTGTGAGCCCGTCGGGATCCCGTCGTCGACGAGCTGGATCGGATGAACGGTCGTCACGGTCGTCGTGTCGTCGTCGACGAGATCGAACGCCCGGAGGATCGCGAACTCCAGGTCGCTGTACCCCTCGCCCTTCCCGACCCGTTCGCCCCGGTCGTTCACCGCGACGCTTCCCGAGACGATCAGATCGACCGACTCCATCGCTTCGGGGCCGACCTGCGTTCCGAAGCGCGAACAGCCGCTGACGGTCGTCGCGCTGTCGATGTCGTCGATGTCGTCGGGATCGAGCCGGAGGAAACAGTCCCCTTCGGCCAGCCGCGGGATCGCCATGTAGAGGGTCTTTCCGTCCCGCAGCGCAGCCCGACGGACCGGCAGTTGTGGCGCGTCGGGGTTCGATTTGATCACGTCGGCGTCCTTCCAGGCGTCCAGTCCAGCGAGTCGATCCGCCGCCTCGTTCGCGCCCGCGAAGTTCGAGATCCGGCCGTGTGGCGGGAAGGGGAACCTCGCTTCGCCGCGTTCCTCCAGGGCGTTCCAGACCCGATCGCGCAGCTCCGCTTTCTCGGTCATCGTGATTACGCCATTCCCCGGACAAACTCGACCTGTTCGGGACCGTAATAGAAGGTGAGCATAAGGTAGGCGACGAGCCCCAAAACGAGGCTGACGAGCCACGTTGTCACCGCGATCCGGCCGACCCGGGCGTGGGCGGTCTCTTTCAGCTCCGCCGGCGTCCGGGTCAACCCCAGCGTGATCGCATAGAGGACGAACGGCACCGCGACGACCGAAAGGAAGATGTGAATCCCGAGCATGCCGAGATAGAGCCCTCGAAGCGGCGCACCGGCGAGTATCTCCTTTCGGCCCCCGCCGCCCGTCTTGAGCAGGTACAGGACGAGAAAGACGAGGATCAACACGAACGCCGCGATCATCGCCGCGCGGTGTTTCTCGACCTGATCCGTTCTGATCCAGTAAACTCCGGCGACGAGACAGCCGATCGTGGCGGCGTTGACGATGGCGATCGCGTGCGCCAACAGATCGACGGTCGCCTCGGAGATCTCCGGGTAGATCCCGGCGTCGCCGTATAGCGTGCCGATGACGACGACGTAGCCGACAACGGTGAGGACGGCCGCGAGCGCCCGTGGGTGGTCACGGGCGATCCCGCCGCGTACGGTGGACATACCCTCACTTCGGGGTCCCGGCCAAAGGTCGCTTCGCTTTCCGGCCCGGATTGTCGCTTTCCGGTCGTTCCTCGTCGACTTCCCGCCCGCCGCTTTCAGTCGTCTGACCCTGTCCGCTGCTTCCCGTGATCCGACCGTCAGCCACCGCTCGTGATCCGGTAGTTTGTCGGTGGGGCCGAACCAACTCCCGGTTCGCGTGCGCGTCCTCAACTACCTCGAGTTCGCTCCCCATCTCCAGCGGAGCGGGATCGGAACCGCCGTCGGCAACCAGCGGACGGCCATCGCGGACAGTCCCCACCAGCTCGTGACGTCGCCGTGGACGGGTGGGTCACTCCCGGCGGCGGCCCTGAAACGCTCGCTCGGCGATCCGATCTTCGAGCCCTACGATCTCGCCCACTGCAACCTCGTCGGCCCGGAGACGGTCGCGGTCGCCGAACACGCGAGACAGAACGCGATCCCGCTCGTCTTGCACGCCCACGTCACGCGGGAGGATTTCGCCGGCAGCTTTCGAGGATCGACGGCCGTCGGGCCGGCGCTCGAACGGTATCTCCGCTGGCTGTACTCGCGGGCCGATCTCGTTCTCTGCCCGAGCGCCTACACCGAATCCGTCCTCGCCGCCTATCCGATCGAGACCTCGATCCGCCCGATCACGAACGGCGTCGATACCGACGCCCTCGAGGGGCACGAAGCGCTACGGGATCAGTACCGCCGTCGGTTCGATCTCGATGGGACGGTGGTGTTCGCGGTCGGCAACGTCTTCGAACGCAAGGGCGTCTCGACGTTCTGTCGGCTCGCCGAGCGAACCGACCACGAGTTCGTCTGGTTCGGTCCCTACGACACCGGTCCACACGCCGATCCGACGGTTCGCCGGCTCGTTCGCTCCCCGCCGTCGAACGTCACCTTCACCGGGTGGATCGACGACATCCGCGGCGCCTACGGTGCGGGCGACATCTATCTCTTCCCGACACACGTCGAAAACCAGGGGATCGCGGTGCTGGAGGCGATGGCTTGCGGTGCGGCGGTCGTTCTCCGGGATATCCCCGTCTTCGAGGAGTTCTACACCGACGGCGAGGACTGCCTGAAGTGTGAGACGCTCCCGGAGTTCGAGGCGGCGCTGGAGCGACTCGCTGCCGATCCGGATCTCAGACGTCGTCTCGGTACGGCCGCCGAAGAAACCGCGCGTCGGCACGATCTCGATCGGGTCCGCGAGGGGCTGCTCGACGCCTACGACACCGCGGCCGAGCTGGTGGCCGACCGCGAAGTCACAACCGATTAATCCCTGCTCGGCGAAGCGATGGCCATGTCGACCGTCGCGGCGTTTACTGACACGTATCTCCCGACGGTCAACGGGGTGAGCTACACCGTCCGGACGTGGCGACGGCGTTTTCGGCGACGCGGCGGGCGGATGCTGCTCGTCTATCCCGGCGACGAGGGCTACCGTCCGACGACCGGCGAGCACCCCGTTTCGAGCGCCCCGTTCCCGTTCTATCCCGGGTTTCGGTTCGCACGGCCCGCCGTTCCCCGGGGCGTCCGCGAGACGTCCCCGGACATCGTCCACGCCCACACGCCGTTCACGCTCGGACTCGCCGGCAAACGCTTTGCCGCCTCGATAGACGCGCCCCTCGTGGTTTCATATCATACGCCGGCGAGCGAGTACGCCGACTACATCAGCGACGCGCTCGCGGGGATCATCGGACGGATGGCCGACAGGTACGAACGGTGGTATTTCGGAAGCGCCGACGCCGTCGTCGTCCCCTCCGAAACCGCGTCCGAGGCGATCGAAACCGGCGAAACGCCGGTACACGTCGTCTCGAACGGCGTTGACACCGACCGATTTCGTCCCGCCGACCCGGCGGCCGTCGACGCTTTCCGGCGCCGTTACGATCTCCCCGATGGCCCGCTCGTCGGCTACACCGGCCGTCACGGACACGAAAAGCGACTCGGCGATATCCTCGCCGCCACCGCGGATCTCGACGTCGGCGTCGTCATCGCCGGCGACGGGCCCGAACGTGCGGAGCTCGAGCGCCGTACCGCCGCACGCGGGGACGTTCGGTTTCTCGGCTTCCTCGAGCGTGCGGAACTGCCGACGTTTTACACCGCGCTCGATGCGTTCGTCTTCCCGAGCCCCGTCGAAACACAGGGGCTCGTCGCCCTAGAAGCGATCGCCTGCGGGACGCCCGTCGTCGCCGCCGACACCGGCGCACTCTCGGAAACCGTGATCGGGGGCGAGACGGGACGGCACTTCAGCTCCGGCGATATCGGGGCGTTCAGCGCCGCGATCGAACGGACGCTCGCCGAGGCTGATCGGCTTCCGACGGGACTTGCCGATCGCAGGCGGCGACTCGACGTCGATCGCTCGATCGACGCCCTCGAGTCGGTCTACGACGCGGTTCTGGAGTGAGCTTCGATCCGATCAACACCGCTTCTCGCAGATCCGATCGATGATCCGACCGGTCGAGAGGATCTCCTCGTCGTCTCTCGGCTTCCGGGCCGAGGCGCGGGCGACCTCGCAGTCGATGCCTTCCTCGGTCAACCGCCTCTCGAGCCACTCCTCGTCGTGGTGTTGGTCGTGGCCCAGAGCGATCACGTCGGGATCGATCTCCCGGATCGGGACGAAGAAATCCTCCGTGTGGCCGAGCAGCGCCTCGTCGACCGGATCGAGGGCGGCGATCATCTCCCGGCGCTGGCGGTCGGGGACGATCGGGTCCGCCTTGTGGGTGACGTTCTCCGAGCGAGCGACGATGACATGGAGGTGATCGCCCATCGACTTCGCGTCTGTCAGGTACTGGAGATGGCCGGGGTGGAGCAGATCGAAGGTGCCCTGTGCGACGACGCGTCTCATCGGAGCTCGCTGTCGATGTCCGCCTGTGTGAAATCGAAGAACTGCTCGTCGGGGACGTCGACGTTCAACACGTCGAGATCCCTCGGTTTCCCGTCGCGATCGAAGGCCCGCCAGTCGTTTCGACCGTAGGGCGCGCCGACGATGATGTGGACCGATCCCCGGGTGAACGTCGCGAGGTCGGCGTCGCTCGGGCGCAGGACGCCGTTCGGATGCGAGTGGACCGATCCGACGCTGTTGAGATCGTTCGGCATGTAGGTCGGTTTGAACTCCGCACTGGTCGGGTTCGTCCTCGTCCCCGGCGCGAGCAGTACGTCCGTGATGACGGTCCCCTCGCGATCGAGCCCGAGTTTGCGTGCGTCTTGGCCCCGGAGCTGTCCCATATACTCGTTGGGGTGGGAGTCCTCCGAGGCCTGTAGCGCGAACTGGAGAGCGTCGTCGGCGATCCCGATGACCGAACTCGAACGGAAGAGGTTTGGTTTCAGAAGCGACCCGAGCAGTCCCATACCACGGAGTCGGGTCGCCCGACAACTAAGCGTTCCGGGTCTTTCGCCGTTCGCCGTCTCAGGCGTCGCCGAACGTCGTCCGGAGCCGTGGGAGGACTTCCCCGGCACCGAGCGCGACGATCCCGGCGTACAGCGCGATCGCTCCCATGAGGCACAACCAGACGGCGAAGGGAACGTTTCCGGCGCTCAGATATTCGAAGCTCGTCACTTCGGCGAAGAGCCCGACGGCCGTGAACCCGACGGCGGCAACGGTGTACACGAAGAGCTCCGCCAGCGGTACCAGAAGTTCTCGCATATCTCCGGTACGTCGAGTACCGTATAAAAAGTCGTCGGCCGCTACGCGCCGAGTTCGACGACGACGTCCGACTGTACCCACATGTCGGGATCCTCCCGGTCGTAGATGACGACCTCTCCGTTATCGAGCGAGAGGTGGGCGTACCGCTCGGAATCGAGCGGTGTTTCCGGTGGTTCGATCGACGGTCCGGGCGATTCGTCCGTATCGGAGGGTACGCTACTCATTAGCATACGTCCAGATGCGCCGGTGGGTTATAAGGGTTCTGTCGAGCGAGGATTAAGAGTATATGTTGTATTATGACAATAATATATCCGCGATTCTCCCCACTGGCTGTCTCCCGGTCGTACTCGGAGTGGTCTAGCGTCTCAACGGGCCGGTTGCAGTCGTTTCTTCCGATCGTGCACTCATCGTATCGGAACCTGTGGGTATACTCCAGCCATACTCGAACCAGAGCGTGTAGTCCTTCCGTTGTTTGTGTTCAGAAAACCACCGGAAAGTTACAAATCCGGTGGTACTGGCTCCAGCTGGGGGGATTGGGGATGCCATGTCAATGACTCTGGAAGCCATATATTACAACAGAATATTAATCAAAAGTAGTTTGCCATGATACAGCATGCCGTTTATACAAAACAGGGTTTCGATCGAATCTGTGAGGATCTCTGGATCACGCCCAACTGCCGTCTCAGGATACCCGGGTGAGTCGGCTTGGGTACGGATCCTGACGCGTACCGGCGAGCCGTCGGGAGGCGCTCGTCGAACCCGGGGTCGTTCCGAGGGTCAACGTTGATAGGGCTGGCAGCCGATCAATCGCGTATGTCCGACCCCACGATCTTCGAGCGGATCATCGACGGCGAGATCCCCGCCGATGTCGTCCACGAAACCGACCGCGTGATCGCCTTTCTGGACGCGAACCCGCTGGCGCCGGGACACACGCTCGTCGTTCCGAAAGAGCCCTACGAACGGCTCCGGGACACCCCACCGGAGCTATCCGCCGAGGTTTTCGAGGCCGTCCGAACGCTGACGCCGGCGATCGAGGACGCGCTCGATGCCGACGCGACGACGGTCGGGATCAACGACGGCCCCGCCGCCGGACAGGAGGTGCCCCACCTGCACGTCCACATCATCCCCCGCTTCGAGGACGACGGCGGTAGTCCCATCCACGCGGTCATGGATGGGGCCACTGTCGGTAACGAGGCCGATTCGGAGGATATCGTGGCTACGATCGTCGACGAATTGGAGTAAGACGACGACCACAACCGGACTCGGCAGGACGACTGTCGGCCCGCAAGCAGCACGTTTTTATCGGAGTCCCGGCTGATCCATCCCAATGCCGGAGACTGTGGCGTTCGTCGGGGCGGCCGGCGGCGTCGGAACGACGCGAGTGACGCTCGGCTGTGCGGAGCTTCTGGCCCGCGACGGCCACGATACGGTCGTTCTCGATGCCGCCTACGGAACGCAGGGGCTCGCCGACCGGATCTCGGGACCGATCGATCCCGATATGACGCGGCTGTGTCTGGACGAGATGCCCCTCGAGAGCGGACTCATCGGCAGATCGATCGACGGCGCGGGCCGGCTGGCGGTCTGTCCCGCCCATGCGCCGTTCAGTCGGCTCGCCGAGGCGAAAACGACCGCGGCCGCCGAGCGCTTCGAATCACGGATCGCCGAAGCGGCGCGCGCGTTCGAGTACGTGCTCGTCGACACACCGCCGATCGCGGCGAACCAGGCCGTCGCGGCGGCGACGGCCGTGGATACGGTCGCCGTCGTCTGTGACGATGCCCGGGCCGAGTCCGCGATCCCTAGAACCGCCGATCGGCTGGCCGATATCGGTGTCGAGCGGGACACGACCGTCGTTACCCACACCTCGGAACATCCCGAGGCCGACGTGAACGTCCAATCGTTCGGTCCCGAACCGCCGGTGGTCGATGCGACAGCGACCGACGAACTCGCCGACGTGATCGAAGCCGTGCTCGGCGTAGAAACCGAACGGAAAACGACTGAGGGGCTCCTCTCGGATCTCCCCTTCAGATAAGATCGCCGAGATCGCTTCTCGCGTCCGAGAGCGGGTCGTCGTCGGTTTCGACCGACGCCGTCTCCGCGATCGCCGCTTCGGCGGCCTCGATCGGTTCGTGTGTCGCGACGTACGCCCCGAGGGCGAACTCGGATTCGGAGACCCCGGTGAGCGTCTCCGCCTCCGTCCTCGAGAGTTCGCCGGCGAGCCAGTCTTCGAGTATCCGGTCCGCGGTCGGCGTGAGTGGATCGATCGGCTCGCCGAGCAGATACAGCGTCTTCGCGGCCGTCGTCTCCGGGACTTCGCCGACTGCGGCGGCACGACCGATCGACGCGCCCTCGATGTACGCTTCGAGGAGCGCCGCCGCGGCGTCAGCCGAGCACGGGAGTCGATCGTCGAACTCCGCGAGCCGGTCCGAGAGCGGGGCCCCCGTTTCGTCCGTCGTGGCGACGCCGCGCTCGCGCTGTTCGGCCGTCACCTCGATACCCGATGCGATCTCCGAGAGACCCATACTCACCGTTGCATCGCCCTCCTTTGTAAAACCTTTCTTCGGGCGAAAAATACCGGACTGAAGCCTGACAGAGCGTACCGGTAACCGGTACGCTTCTCCCGGCGATCGCCGCCGATACCGACCGTTTTCGTTCCGCTTTCAAGTACCATCGCGACGAAATTTCACATGTGATGAGCACGACAACGCAACAGGCTTGCCCCGAATGTGATGGCCGTCTCCGGAGTAGTGGCGTCGAGACGATCTGTAACGACTGCGGTCTCGTGGTCGCGTCGGACGAACTGGACCGCGGCCCCGAGTGGCGTTCGTTCGCCGACGACGAGACGAACCCCGAACGTTGCGGCGCACCGCTGACTCGATCCAGACACGACCGCGGACTCTCGACGGAGATCGGTCGATCGACCCGGCTCAAAGGCCGAAAGCGCCGGCAGGTCGCCCGCATGCGGAGACAGCACAACCGGGCACAGATCGGCTCCAAGCGCGAACGCAATCTGGTGTACGGGTTCACCGAAATCCGGCGGCTGACCGGCCAACTCGAACTCCCCGACGATCTTCAGGAACAGGCCTGTGTCCTCTTCGAGTCCGCACAGAACACGGATCTCCTGCAGGGACGCTGTATCGAGGGTTTCGCCGCCGCCGCGGTGTATGCGACCTGCCGAACGATGTCCGTTTCGCGGACGATCGACGAGATCGTCGCCGTCGCAAGCGCGGACAAAGCCGAACTCAAGGTCGCCTACGGCGCGCTGAACAGAGAGCTCGATCTGTCGACCGGCCCGATCGCGCCGACCGAGTATCTCGCTCGCTTCGCGTCGGAGCTCGACGTTCCGAACGAACTCGAACGGCGCGCACGCGAACTCGCGACCGACGCCCACGACTCCGGGATCACCACGGGACGGAACCCGAGCGGTGTCGCCGCCGCGTGTCTGTACACGGTCGCCCGGAAGACCGGGCACGGACTGACACAGAAGGCGGCGGCCGACGTCGCCGGCGTCTCCGCGGTGACGGTTCGGAACACGTATCAGGACCTCCGTGACTGACCGAATCGGCTTCCAGAAGGTTCTCTTCGCCTGTCAGCGGAACGGCTTCTCCATTACTGTGGCTCGATATGCCGATTAGGTCTCCGCTTCGGCCAGCGCCGCGAACGAGTCAGTCGGGATTTCGACGGCCTCGAGTCGCTCACATAGCCTCGCCGGAACGACCGATAGCTCCGCCGCGATCCGCCGGTCCCGAGCGATCTCACCGGCGAGTCGCTCGACCTCCCCGAATCCCCCGACAGCGGCGACCGCGTCGGTCGCCGCCGGCACGTCCCCGGCTGCCGCGATCGATTCGGCCGTTTCGAGCCGCCGTTCGATCCGTTCGACCCATTCATCGGCTACAGTCCCGTCTCTCTCGAGCGGTTCGGTTCGAACGATCTCGATCGGTCGCTCCGCCGTGGCGACGGGGGTCGAAAACCCCACCGCCGTCTTCCCAATCTTTGCCTCGACTGTGACGCCGTCGACGTCCCAGCGGTCGACGACCGTCCCGTCCGTCCGCGGTGGCCAGACGGGGCCATCGATCCGTGTCTCGAGTCGGACGTTGCAGGGCCGTTCGGCTTCGATGACCGCCTCGACGAACGTCACCGAGTCGGTCCGGACCGTTTCGACGGTCAATGTCGGCATACGGTGGATACCCGCCCGATCGGTGATAAACCGACGGGCCGACGCGGGCCCTCCCCGTTAGATCCGATAGACGGGTGTTTCGAGCCACCGCTCGGCAGCGTCCCGTCCGGGGAACCGTCGACACGCCAACGTAACCGGTCTTTCGATCGCTCCAGTCCGGACGAGTGCCAGTGCCGTCGACACCGGATCGGCATCGCCGAGCGAACCGAACGTCCGGTTCGGGAGCTCCGAAAGCGCGGCTTCGACGGACGGTCGGATCGCCGCCACCAGCTCGGATCGTGCCGTCCGTTCGAGGTTTTCGAGGCGATCGGTCATCCGGAGCCGTCGTTCTCTCGCGTCTCGGGCCGTTCGTGCCCGGTTTCGAGCGTCGTCGAGTGCTTCGACCGCGGCGGTATGTCGAGTTTCGGCCTCCGAGAGCGATCGGATCGCCTCGCGGTACTCGTCCTCGATCGGCGCTTCGTTTGTCTCCCGGAGCCGCCCCCGAAGCATCGCGACCCGCTCCCGTTTCGCTTCGAGGTCGGCTTCGGCCTCCGACACCCGTCGCCGCAGCTCCGTCCGTGAGGGCACCGGCTCGGGAAGTGACTCCAGTTCGGCTTCGACTTCCCGGATCGCCCCGTCGACGCTCGTCGTCATTCCCCGCGAGCGTGCGGTCGCGACGAGCGCCTCGCACCGAGGGAACGACAGCCCCGGTGCGATGACACCCACGTACCGATACAGGCTCATAGCTCCCGCGATCGAAGCTCCTCCGGATCGGGGTGGGGTCGCCCGACGGCGAACTTCGCGTACGCAACGTTCGGGTTCTCCCTGCTCTCGTATTCTTCTACGGCCTGCCTGACCGGTTCCCGGACGTCCCGGAACTCGTTGAACGGCGCCGTTCGTTCGAGCTGTACGTCGTCCGGGTGTTTTTCACGGAGCCGCAGGGCGAGAAAGGCGCCGTGTTCGGTCGCCTCGAACAGCGCCGCCCGCCCGAACCGCCGAACGACGCTCCGTTCGTGAGTTCGACAGACGTTTCGAAGGGAGTTCCGTGCGGCCTGCGAGTACGTCACAACCAACAGCACGGCAGGCTTTTGAACCAACCGATATATTAAAATTAACCCTCATTCGACCGGTTCGACTACCGGCGCCGAGGCGTCAGTCAGCTCTCGGACCCGATCACGAGCCTCCCGTTCGGAACCGGCGAGCACCACTGTCCCGGTCTCGGAGCGGTAAGCCGACAGCTCGCCGTCGAACTCCGTCGCGAACGTCCGAACGGCCGCGCGAATCTGCCGCTCACAGCCCTCCAGATCCGTCTCCCCGGATTCGAGCTCCGTCAACGCTGACTCGATCTGCCTGAGTGTCGCGATCCGGTCCATTATACGGTTCGAAGGTGATCCGTCGTCGGTTCGTACACGTCGCCCTGACGCCGGAGTTTCTCGATCTCGTGTTCGGCCTGTGAACGTTCCATTCCCATCTCCTCGGCGCGATCCAACACCGTCTCGATCGGCGCCCCCTCGTCGTACTCCGCTTCGATCTCGCTTATGACCGCCTTGATGTTCTTGATGCGGTCACGCTGTGTCTTCGACGTCCCGGTTTCGACCACATCCGCATCGAACTCGCCGGTTTCGGGGTCGACGCCGATATCCTGTAGACAGGAGCGGACGATATCGATCACCCGTTCGGCGTCCTCACGGTCGACGGTGTCCGACAGCCGCATCCGCGCCGATGCCTCTGCCAGCCGCACGAGCGCCTCGAGCTTCCGGGCGGTTACCGGCACCGGCGCGTCCTGGTCTTGCCCCTTCGCGCGCAGGTCGACATAGAAATCCCTGATCTCGGCTTTCGCCTCCTCGGTCATCATCGGATAGCAGTTCCGCTTGGCGTAGGCGATGTACTTCCGCAACAGCTCGGCTTCGATCTCCGGCTCGACGTTTTCGGTGACGTTCTCGACCTCTTCCTCGGAGACGTTCGACGTCGTCGTGTTCTCCCGATGGGTGTGTAACTCGCCCGCGTAGTTCGTGTTGATGATATGCTCGGCGAGGTTCGCGTCCTCCTCGGCGTCGGGCTGGTCGGTGACCGTAAAGATCAGATCGAACCGCGAGATAAGCGCCGGCTCGAGGTCGATCTGCTCGCCCATCGGTTCGTACTGATCGAAGCGGCCGTACTTGGGGTTGGCTGCGCCCAGAAGCGAACACCGGGATTTGAGGGTGGCGTTGATTCCGGCCTTGGAAATCGAAATGGAGTTGTGGAGGACGACGCCCTGGCTGACGAACGTGTTCGTCGGCTCGACGGTCACGTCGTAGACCCACTTGCAGGCGTCTTCGCCCTCGTTCGGGACCGTCTCGACGTCAGTGACGCGGTAGTATCGGAGGTCACAATGGTCTTCGAGCATTTCGACTCTGTCGTCGAACTCGTCGAGAGCAGCATAGACTGCATTCCTCGCGCGCTCAGTCAGTTCTCGTCGGCGGGACGCATCGTATCCACCGCTCTCGGCGTAATGTATCGCGCTCGTCGTCTCCCCACCGATCCGATCCGCCAATTGGCGACCAGACCACCCAATTACGTCCCTAGTTTCGGCGAGCGTCTCGACTCGCTGTATCGCTTTCTCTACCTCATCGGCTCGATTCCGGAGTGTTTCGATCTCCTCACGTACGGTTTCGATCTGAACACCGTATCTCTCATCGATGTTTGTCCGAAATTTCCCAGTGAGTCCAACGCCGAGTAACTGCTTGAGATCCCGGATTTCGCGGGCAGCGCTCGTCGGAAGGACGTCGTGGTGGCGTCTCGTTTCGTTGCTCCGTTCGACGAACGCCATCGCGTCCTCGTGTCGTTCGTCTGCCGGATCGACGACTGCCTCGACGAACCGCTCGGTCGAATCGCCCATCACATACACCTTCCAGGAATCCTCAGCGATGTCGTGGTGGATTCGGGACGCAACGCCAATCTTCGACAGCGCGTCGGCGTAGTCTTGGGCGAGGCCTGTCGAGGCCGTCGAAAAGGCCATCGCCTCGCTCTCGACGCCGCCGTCGCCAGCGAACGCGCCGACGAGGAACCGCCGGATCGCCTCCTCGGAGGCACCGAGCACCCGATCCGGGATCCGTTTGTCCCGGGCCGTATGCATGACGCCGGGGAAATTGGTTTCGAACCACCGGTAGAGCTTCGTCGAGATCCACCGTTTCGTCACCGTTCCGACGTCGTTCGTCGTGTCGGTGCTCTCCATTCCGAACACCGACCGCACGAGGCGGTCCATCCGAGCCAGCAAGCGCTCCTCCTGATTCGAGAACCCGATCTCGTGGGCCGAGCCGGCGTAGGAGTGTCCCTCGGCGACGAGGAAGCCGAGGATCTCCGCGAGTTCCTTGGAGAGTTCCGTCGGCAGGCGTACGTCCTTCTCCTTACCGTGGTGGGGCTCACCGTCGAGTTTGACGGCCGCACTCGAGTTCGGAAGCTTTCTGGGAGCTGGGACGAACGCGCCCGCCTCGATCTCTCGGGCCTCGACGGTACCGATCTCGCCGTCCTGCTCCGTGAACATCGGGTGCTCCGGCGTGACCGTTATTTCGCGACCGTTCGAGAAGGACACCCTGACGAACTCCTCGGGGGCCTCGTGTCGACTCACGCGATCGACGGGGAGTTTCGTCGTTTCGTTGGTGTCGAAATCAGTCGAGTGGATCCGGATATCGTCGACCGGAAGGATCTCACAGTCAATGCCGTCGGTGACTCGATCGGGGTCGGCCGCCATCCGCCCGTCGACAAACTCGCCGATATCGACGCGGCGGCCGTCGGCAAGAAGGATCTCGGTCTCGGGGTGGTAGGACTGCTGCTCGAGCGCTTCGTGCATGGCCGAGCGGTCTTCCGAGTTGTGGACGACCATTCCGTTGGCGACGAAGTTGTGGGTCCCCTCGACGGTGAGATCGTAGAC
>LKMJ01001840.1_pt1 | contig 19039 bp, 31 predicted proteins | sample 643391 | NCBI WGS metagenome assembly LKMJ01 (sample SAMN04112250, study PRJNA286221) | soda lake metagenome | biome: soda lake; feature: Kulunda Steppe; material: water; isolation source: sample PL-Br10 brine of Picturesque Lake | place: Russia: Kulunda steppe | collected 2010-07 | reverse complement strand
TGTTCCCCCCTGCAGTCCCCTATGCCTGTCCATGTGTTCCCCCCTGCAGTCCCCTATACCTGTCCATGTGTTCCCCCCTGCAGTCCCCTATGCCTGTCCATGTGTTCCCCCCTGCAGTCCCCTATACCTGTCCACGTAGTCCCCCAGGAACAGGTAGTCAATGTAGGTGATGTCACCGGCGGTGGAGGGCGTGCCGTACTCCTCAAACAAGCGCATCAGGTCGTTGAACTGGCCGTGGAGGTCGCCAAAAATCTTGATGGGCGCTGCACATGCGCAGCGCGGGGCACGTGGGCCATGATGCAGGTGCACACACGCGGATGCACAGCCGCGCGCCACTGCCCGCTCCCGCCATAACCTCTTAGAGCACCACGCGTCTCGCACAGTCGAGCACTCCACACAAACTTCCCACCGCAGCTCCGCTCCCTGGGCCGCCAGGAACGGCTTTGCATGCTTCCTCTGACCCAAACCTGCACACGCCAGCACTCACCATGCAGCTGCAGCACTGTCGGCTCCTCCCGGAAAATGGCCTCACACGTCTCGCACAGCTCGTTGATCTCCTGCAGCCCATGTCCGCGCGCATGCAGCCGCAAACGCATGCATGTCAGGCACCCGCCTTGGCCTCTTTGCGACCAGGTGTACGTGAGCGCATAAAAGCAGGCGGGCACATTGCCGTGGCACCTGAGGCGCTCGTGCACCACTGGCTGGGAAGCTGAGGGCGCGCACGCAGCGCGCAGCAGCACATGCAGGACGCAGCAGCATATGCAGCACGCGCCACGGGCGCCAAGCAATGCATGGCAGGTGCTGCAACGCGGCACTGCCCACCACAAGCAAGCGCATGCACGAGGCAAGCAAGAGGGGCACTGATAAGGGGAACAAATTGTGCTTCCAGCAAGTTTGCTGGGAGCTTCACGCACTACCATGCTTTCAACGTGCCATACTTGCGTTGCACAGCGTGTGAGGCCGCCATGAGCCATGCACACGGAGCGCCCGACGACAAACACACACACGCACACACACACGCGTGCGCGCGCGCACACACACACACACACACACACACACACACACGAGTGGCCGCCACGCACCGCTGCCGACAAGAAGAAGCGGCGGTCGTCGGGCGCCTTCCACGTGCGCGGCCGCAGCAGCTCGTAGATGACCCTCTTGTGCACGCCATTGGGCTGCAGGGCGGACACACCCGCACAAGCACGCACATGACAGGGCGCACAAACACACAAGCACGCACATGACAGGGCACAAACACACAAGCACACACATAAAGACAAGGGGTTTCCATCATGATGTGCATAAGTCACATTTGCACGTGCATCCACGAAGGAGCACACACAAAGATGCGCGTGCTGCACACAATACACAAGCATGCATGTACACACAAACCAACGCACTCAAGCGCGTGCATTCTCAATGAAATCCTTATTAAAAACAAAGAATTCATTGAGAAATGCACTCAAGCACTCAAGCGCGTGCATGTGCACGCGCACAAACGTCTGCTCACGTGCAGCACATGTACATACACAGCATGCAAGTGCGCGCAATCATGAGCACGCACCCCCCTTCCACGCTCCCAATGCCCCCCCCCCTTACCCCCTGCCCCAGCATCCACAGGCTCTGCATGCCCCATGACAGCTGCACCCTCTCACCGTGAACACGGGGCTGGGGGAAGCCATGATGGAGGGGCGGTTCTCGCCGCCCTTCTCGTAGATGCTGACCCTGCGGCCCTCATTGTCCAGCTGGTCGATGCTCAGCTGCCGCACCATGCCCCGCAGGCTGTTCTCCTGTACCAGCGCCAGAGCCATCAAAGAGGCACACACACAAAAAACCCGTCGAGGCGTGCACCCAAACCATGTGCCACAGCCCTGAGCACAGGGTGAGTGAGCACGTGGGCGCGCGCACGCACATGCACAGAGTCCACCACGCAGGCTGAACTGCAAGGGCGCCTCTGCCGCCGCAGCAGCACCTGAGGGCTGGCGCGGCAGGACGAAGCACAGATGCACGAGACACATAACCACAACCACACAGACACACACAGGGGTGCACGAGGCGCTGGTGCGCACACAGCAGTCAGTGTGTGGGGAAGGTGGGGAGGCGAGGCTGAGCACCAGCACAACGCATGGCATGCGACAGCTGTCCTAGCTGCGGCGCGCACCTGCATGCATGCATGCAAGCGCATGTGCCGGCGCATGCGCATGTCCACGTGCACATGGGCGCGCACACCCACCTGATGCACCACCACAGCTCTGTGCCACAGCCGCACATCTGGAGTGACAGGGGTGCCCGGTGTGTGCGCTTTACTGAAGTTCACGTCAGGGCTCTCCGCGCGCAGCGTGGTTGCGGGGACGCCGATGTTGTTGGGGGTGCTGACCTGGGCGCACAAGCAGAGGCATGCTCTGCAGCTCATGATCAGGCAGGAGGTTTCAGACCACTTCGGGCAGCGGGGCCTGTGCGTGCGCGCAAACCTGCTCCAGCTGCACTACACTGCTCAGCAAATGCGCGGCGCATCACCTTGCGTGCCCTTGGTTTAGAAAAGGGGTGCCCACGCGCGCCTGCGCGCCGGTGCGCACGCATGCACACACACACACGCACCATGCGCGGGTCGAGCGTGTGGCCGTGCCCATCATCGGGCGTCGGCCGCAGGTCGTCCATTGTGCTGATGCGGCGCACGCTCAGCGCAGCCGCTGCCTCCTCCATTGCAGCCTTGGCCAGCATCTGGGCGGCAGCGGCGTTGCCATGCGTGGCGTCCATCCACTGCATGTGCATGCGTGCGTGCGTGTGTGTGTGCGCGCGAGTAATTGGAGCTGTACGGAGTGTGTTGTTGCGCGTGCTTGCATGCGCACGCAAATACACGCTCTATTGAAAGGTCGTCATCAACATTAACAAGAAAGTTTGTTCTTGTTGCCTCTTGTTCAGCCCATGTTTCCCTCCTCACATCAGGGCCACCGAAAAGAGCATCTTCAAGTGAAATGCATACAAGCTTTCCACCGCCCTCGAAACGTTGCAACTTGCTGAGCAGCTGGTCTCCGCCCCAACACTGATCATGTGTGAAGGAAGGCACCAGGCTGCTTGCTACATGTGCATTCCTGTGGTGTGTGTCGTGAGCCAGGAAGGAGAAGAGCAGAAGCCTGCTGCCATGCCATGTGCGTCGCGTGCCCACCTGGATCCATGGCTGCGCGCGGGGGTCAAATATCGATAGCTCCGCACCATTGGAGTCGTCAGCAACCTTCAAGAGGAGGGAGCACAAGGCATGTATGAGCAGGTGCCCAAGCAAATGGCCTGGCAAGCAGCACTTGCACATGCCCCTAACACAGCATGCTCAAGCTGCAGCCCCTGCAGTGCTCCTGGAGCGCTTTTCCTTGCACCCTCAGCACAGCCCAAGTGCGCGAGCAGAGGACCCAGCGACGCCTTCAGGGCATGATTGCTGAACACCCTAAGTACACTCCATGCACTTGTGCAAGTTAGCACACACATCGGCAAACATACTGCACACACGCACAATTTCCAGCAACCCCACTCATGCACGTGCTCCTCCCAAAATCTGCATGCACAGCACGGGCTTGTTGGCGCTGGCAAGGCCCTCGGGCACACACACCACCGGGTGCCGCGCTGCGCAGGGCCGTCTGCCGCCGCACAGCGCGGGGCTGTCCAGCACCGCTGTAGACCCCCCCCTGAGCACTGCCGCTGGCCCCCCCCCTCCCCGCCACCCCATGCCCCACACCCACCAGCAGGTCATCCAGCAACTGGCTTCCCTTGAGGCCGCCGTACACGAACACAAACGGCCCAACAGACGCCACTGCATGCCGGCAGCGCCGCGTGAAGTCCTCGCTGCTGCCCCCAGTGTTGGGTGTCGACTGCACCCACTGCCCGGCATTGGTGTCCAGCACCACAGTGGAAGTGGCCTCGTCCACCTGCAGGCGCACATGCAGCAGCCCTTGCAGTGTCCATGCATGCATGCATGCATGCAACGTGCGTGCGTGCGTGCGTGCGCGTGTGCGTGTGTATGTGTGTATGTGCATGCGTGTGCGTCCGTGCGCGCGCGCACTCGCGCATGCATTTGTCCATGTGTGCATGCATGAGTGTTTACTGTGTGTGCAAGCATACATGTGTGTGCGTATTTGCGCATGCATGCTGTATGTGCATGCTTTTGAATATGTGTTGTGTGGCGCTCCCATTTGCGCATGTGCTTCCTTGAACCAGGCCGAGTATAAGGGGGTGCATGCCGAATGAAACGAGCGTGTGACAGACAATGCATAATCCAACAAAGCAGAGTTCAATTTGGCTCTGGAGGTTAGCTGCGATCCTTTGTTGCCCCAGGATGCAGCCATGGCCGCTGCTAGACGAGGCTGTCCTGCCAGCTGCGGCTACCACCAGGCTGGTGGTTCATCCTGAACCTGTTAACTATCAGCTGAGGCTGCCCATAACATGGAACCTGCTTGCTGTGCACTGCACGTGTTTGCGCACCATGCGGCCCCCGCCCACAGCGCCGCCAGATATATGCAGCCTGTTGCCCACGAAGATGGCGCCGTGCTGGTAGCGCCCGGTAGGCATGGCGCCTGGTGCTGCATGCCATTCCCACCGCCCATCCCTATGCCGCGCAAATCCATACGCATCTCCCATGGGCGTGCCTGACGCGTCCCTGCCACCGCACAGCAGCAGCAGCCCATCCCCGCGAGCTGCAGCTGTGGCGTACATCCTGCACGTGCACGCATATCTTGTATCTTTGTCAATACACACATGCATGCCTGTGCGTGTATGAGTGAATGTTTGCTCTTGTGCATGCGCAGACATGCCCATGCTCCCCTGAACTCATATATCGGCCGTGACCTGCACGTGCGCACATGCGCACACATACATGGTTCCCTTCTGACACTCACAATATCCTCTAGTGTCCGTATGACAGTGAAGATGAGTTACAAGGTGTGCAACCAGTTGTCACACGATCGTCAAGGGACAGGAGTCTGAGCTGGGTGTTCGGCTGTCTTGTCCTTCATATCTTCCATCGACCATCTGTCACCCCCTCTCTACCCCATCCCTTGACCCCGCACCTCGGCGACGGCATATCGCCTGCATCCGTGATCTTTCGCCACTGGTACGGCTTCTCCGAGGTGTCCAGGGCCCAGGCGTCGCCCAAGGTTGACTTCCCATCGTTGCCCCCCATTGCAACGAGGAACCGGTTGGCTACCAGGCTCAACGTGTGGGCATACCTGGCGCTGGGACCTGCTCCTTGGACCAGCACCCTGTGTGTGAGAGGAGCGAGGAGAGGGGGGGGTCAGGGCCTGCAACAAGAGAGGGGAACAACAAGAGAGGGGAAAGAGCCGTGCCCACAAGGGTGCGCTGCTCCCGGGCAATCCATGCAGGGCAGTACTCACCTGTGCCATCTGGGCCGCTCAGGATCGGTGAAGTCAAGCACATGCAGGTCCTCAGTGGCCAGACCAGCCGGCCCTATGCCACCCTGTGAAAGGCAGGCGCCAGCAGGTGCGAGTTGAAACATCCTTCCTCAGAGGTGGCCAACAAGGGGCTATCAGCAGGCCAGACACCATGTCAAGCAAGGCATTGATGTATTCGAGTCAGGAAGGCCGAGGGAGATGGGCACCCAGCAGCTGGAGACGGACAGCTGGTTGAGTAGGGCACTTGTGTGCGCATGTACCTGAATCACCACCATGTTGCCCACAGCCGCTGCGGCGTGTGCTGCTCGAGGTGAAGGAGCTTCACCCTGGGGCACAATCTTCTCCCACCTCCCCACGCGTGCATCAAAGACATGCACGTCATTGGTGGCGCCAGCCAATCGAATTCCTGTGCGTGCACACATCAGATGGAGTGGGTGATACACCATGGGTTTAAGGCACCACACCAGCTGCAGCAGGACGTAATGAGGCATTGCACAAAAGTAGCACATCGCCTGCATCTGCCAAACTCAGAACGTGCGCACAGCCCTGACACTGCAACCAGCTGACCAGGTCTTCCATCATTCTCCCAGCTACTCTTCTGCCCCCAGCCATCAACATTTCCTTTGATATACTTTTTTCTTGTTTCACTCTGCTGTACATCTGCCACGTACCTGATGCTGCTGGGCCTGGAGAGGAGGGTGCACCCTCGCCACCTCCCTTGTTAGAACCCGAGCCCTCCAGCGCCGTGGCTCCCCCAAATAGCACCAGCCGCGCCTTTGAAAGATCTCCCTCGGGACCCGCTATGGCGGTGAGCGTGTGGCCACATCGCGGGCCGGGCGAGTCCCCAGCAATAGGGAAGCTCCGAGGCCGTGGAACCGGGAGAGGTCTCATGGAATCCTCCATCCGATCAACACGCACTGTTGCTTCCGGTTGCCGGGTTTAAGGCTGCAAAGACCCTGATTCAACACGTTCAGCCCATTTTTTTGGCCTGCATCAGGCACATACTCAACGATTGCATTTAGTTTCACTAAATGGTAAAAAATCATACGCCAAACGGTTTGACATCCAGCTGCATTTCCAGTCAACAGCTGCACTCAAAAGCATTCACTTAAAAAAATGTCAGTGCTACTCTTATTACTCATATCAGTCTCAGTGTCTTTGAAATCAGTCAGGTCAAACTCCTGCATCCATGGTCAAGGGGTAGTTGCGGGCTGCGTCTGCGGCTGTGGCACAGGACCTGGGCCATGTAACTTAACACCTGACCCCGCTGGTAGCTCCCCTGGACCATGAAGCTTAACACCAGTGGACACATCCCCGTCTTCATCATCCTCAAGGTCCTCATCGTCCACCTGCGGAGGACAGAGATACAACCAAGGAGTAGGAACTTCTAGGCACCAAACGGAACAAGCATGGTTGTGCCGCCAGGTGAGCTTATCCTGTCAGCTAGATTCAGGCCAGCACACCATCTGAAACCATTTCAACCTCTGTCCTAATGCACAAGCCTTACAAACCTTGTGGAGCAGGCAAGAGGGATGGACAATAGCAGCTCAATGGCATGTGGCAATGCATGTACAAGCTGGGGTACACCAGACAAGTGCCCTGCCATGTGCAAGACTGTAAACCCTCTTCCAGCTCCAAAATGCATGTACTTACCTTGTGAAATTTGTAAGATAGAGTGACATCCTGGATGTTGCGGCAGTTCCAATCTCCAGCCATCTCAGAGTCGATGTAAAAAAAAACAGGCATGTCGACAGTCTGTGATACGTACAGACAAGTGGAGGAAATGCACACCATTTACTGACAACAAAGGACCATAGAAGTTGTGAGGTGTACACGGGAGCGTGCATGTATACACTATGTGTGGACAGATCATTCTGTTCATATCATTTGCTCAGGTTGCAAAGTGCACATAAAAGGCATGAAAGTGCAAATTTACACAGACGGGGTGCCTATTATTCGGGTGTTCAACAAATCACGGATAAAAAATTGTAACAACAAACATGTGCATGCATGGCACTTGCCAAGGCTTAACAAGACCCCATTGTTCCCTGCCGATGCATACCTCATGAGGCTGCAACCGCTGCTCCTCAAAGCAGAAGCACTGTATCTTGTTGAAGTACTGGCCTAGCTTGTCTGGTGTGACATTATACACTGAGTACCCCGTCACAGGCTTGTCGCTACAGCCAGAAGGGAACAAGAAGAAAGAGTCAGGACAGGGGAAGGGACAGCTGAATTAGAAATACCTCCCTGCTAGGGCAGCAATGTGAGAGGAAACAAAGAAGCAATGCACAGGAAAGCCATACTGAATCGTGACAGTGGAAGCCTTACTGAGGGATGGTGTGCAAGGCTGTGTCCATTGTGCCGGGACCGCCCAGTTCCTAATCTGTACCCAGGGTGGGCCAATTAAAAGGCTAACCACCTTGTTGGCCTCAAACCTGGCTCGGCTGATAAATGTTTTTGGTGCCAGGCTGCACGGGTGACAAAACACTTGCCTCTTATTGTGTGCAGTAAAGAAAGCCAGGGTACTTTGCCCCGCCTTCACTCGAACATACTCTTGTGTAGGCTTGAAATCCCAAGGCATGTCGTCCGCCACATCTGAGTTGAACCATACCGTGATATCTCGGTTTGCAGCAGCCCTGCACGTAGCGATGCGCAACACATGTTCATTGATTGCACGTGCAGGCAGACTAGTAATACCATAGATTTCACCATAAAAGCAGGACACGGGATGATCCATTCCCTTTGCATTGTCTGAAGTGCCTCATGGGGCATGGAAGCACAGAAAGGTCAAAATATCCACCAATTGATGGTTTAAAAACTTATGCAGTATCATTTGAAGCCACGAATTGGATGTTTGAAGAAGGAAGCTTCTAAAAGCGGACATGGTCGTCCACACCCTTCCCTGCTCACTTTTCAAGCTCAGCATTTGGTTGCTCCAGCCTGCGCTTTAGCTTCTCCTCCACAGTGTCAGCCCCGGCTACAGTCCCTCCGTACCCAGTTGCCTATAACAGGTTTACAGCAGGGACCACAAGACATTTGAGATTACTTGCTTTGTGAAGAAAACCTGCACCAGGGAATCCTGCAGAATTACAAGCCTACTCCATTTGCAAATGCAGCATTTGACCATTCCAGATCACTGCCTGAATGGGGTCTTGTTTCGAGCCCGGAAGTGATTGGAGTTAATGAGCGTTATTAATACGCCCATGCAACGTGTACTGACCGCACAGAAGAGCTTGTAGAGAGGTACAGAGGCGTACGCAAATCCAACCATGGTCACTGCTGCTGCCGCCTGAGCACAGACACAGGTTGAGGTTTATCAGCATATGTTTTCCCAATTTTGTTTGCCCAAGAGCAAAATGTGTGTCAAAAACGATTGTTCTGCATGTCCTCCAGCAGACACACATAATGTAGTAAGATTGCTGTTCTTGCTCAGACGACAATGTCAACCGTGTGTGTGCACTCACTCCATACATCCCCAGTTCCGCAGGTGAGGAGGATCTGCTCCTTGGCCGCGCCTTGCCTGCAGCAGGTGCTGCAAACCCGCGAACGCTGCCCCAAAGGTAGCCAGGACTCACTGGACCACCCCCTCCTTGAATCCAGCGAGGTGAAGCATGGCCCTCCATCAAGCGCAAGCCAGCAGGGAGAGCGGTTGAGAGGTGGCCACTCATCTGCCTACCTGAGGTACTACATACCTCAGGTAGCAAAGACCTCTGCATGAGGCTCAGGCCTGAAGCTACAGCGGCCTTTGCCAGGCGCTGTGCGGAGGAGACCATCCTCGAGGGCAAGTGGTAAGCGATATTCCAACGGAATGATCACGCCAATGACGTTCGCAAACTCCGATGTAAATAAGGCAAAGCTGGACAGTATAATAATGCTTGGCGGGGACAAACTTGAGACTATCGGAGCAACCACCACGAAATCGCTCTGAACGGCCCCTAGTATCCCTTTCAGATTAATCACATTTCACTGGATTTTATAATCACCTCGACCTTTATGCTCACGTCTAAAGTCCAGGGCACCCGCTCTGCACAGCTGTTGAACGGCTCCTTGGGCGCGCGTGCATGCCGCCGGTCCATCCATCAGGTAATGTTTGGGTGGTCTTGGCTGTGACTGTACCCTGATGGGCTTTGAGTTGCAAATCCGGGGACCTAACATCATCACTTGCCATATTCTACACAAAAAGTGTTTGCTTGACGTGTTCAAGCACAGCAGTTTGAACCACACATGCCTGTCTACCTGCCTCTTAACTGCAGGTGGCTCACCGGCGAGCTGTGGCAGTGCAGGCCGCAGCGGCCACTGACCAGGCCCCCGCCCCTGCCTACCACCAGTGGTACCAGCCTGCTGGCAAGGGTGAGAGCTTCTACACAGGGGATGATGGCTTCCTGTACGTGGACAACATGCGCGTGGATGACGTGCGCCGCCAGGTGCAGGATTCCCCCTTCTACCTGTACTCCAAGCGTCGCATCACCTCCAATTACTTGGCCTACAAGAAGGCACTGGAGGGCATTGACTCTATCATTGGCTATGCTGTAAAGGCCAACAACAACCTGGTCATCATGAAGCACTTGCAGCAGCTGGGCAGCGGAGCAGTCCTAGTCTCAGGCAATGAGCTCAAGGCTGCGATGGCAGTTGGCTTCGATCCCACTAGGTGCGTTGCAAGCAGGGCATGGGAAGACAGCTGGCCACACCCTGCAGCAGCTTGCAGGTTCCATGCAGACCTGATAGACGAAGCATTGCGAGAAACAGGGAGCCATGCTCCTCCTGTTGCCACAGCATATGCTATGACAAAGATTGCCTGGGGGAAACACACGCATACAGGCTGCATGCGCTGATGGCACGCATGGCACAGTGCAAAGTAACTCGCGCAAGGGAAACCACGTACAGGATTGCCTTCTGATCAAGCGCCCGGGCGCCCTGTCCTACCTGCCTGCTTTCCCAGCCTGTCCTGGACAGCGCAAGCGTAGCCCAAGCGCCGCTGCACAGCAGGCCCACAGTTGTGCGTAGAGCTCATGGCCCCTCCAAAACCTTTGGATTGGGTGATCAGACTGCCCCTGTGCTCACCTGGCTGGGCCAAGCCTGGGTGCCCAAGCACCAGGCAGGGGTTGCAAGCACGCCGGCTCTTCGCACGCGCACATCTGCCGCCCGCGCCACTTTTGCGCGCATGTGTTTGTGTGTGTGTGTGTGTGCTGCTTGTCACGCACCGCTCCTGTGCGCGCTGCACGGCAGGACCATCTTCAACGGAAATGGCAAGCTGCCCTGGGAGCTGGAGCTGGCGGTGGAGCAGGGCGTGCTCATCAACATTGACTCAGAGTTCGACTTTGAGAACATCAAGGCCGCCGCCAAGAAGCTGAACAAGCCGGCTAAGACGCTGCTGCGCATCAACCCTGATGTGGACCCACAGGTGCATGCATACGCAGTCGTGGGGAGAAAGTGGGGGAGGGGGTGGCTTGACTGTTGCCTGGCCCCGCGGCACTGGAGCGCAGGGGGACAAAACCGCCGCGTCTCCACAACGATAGCTTGTTCTCGGAGGGGATTGCTGCTGTGGCACAGGAGCTGTGTCCCGGCAATTCACATACGTAAACGCGCACACACACACACATACACACACATGTGCATTCACCGCACACAGCACCCGCATGCGTACAATGAGCTGTGTCTCCTCCCTCGCGCGTGCCCCTGCCTGCAGGTGCACTCCTACGTGTCCACCGGCCTGGCCTCCTCCAAGTTCGGCATCCGCAACTCACACCTCCAGGTGAGCCCGGCATCTGCGGCTCACACCTCCACAGCTGCAGCCCCCGAATGCTCACCTGAGATGGCTTGCGCTGCGTGTGCCGCCCACGCGCACGGCGGGGTGCTGACGGTTGCATGAGTGATGATGCGCACCATGAAATGAGCGGGGGCGTGCCTGAATCCCCCATCATCAGGGTGACGGCAAGCGCATCAGGGACTGGTGGGGAGCTGGCTGCTGTGCTTGTGTGTGTGTGTGCCGTGCATTACGTGCCTGGTCTCAGCTTTGGCCACGCTCTCCATCGGGCGTGGGCTACCTGAAGGATAGGGGGTAGGGGTCTGCGTCCGCTTGCAGCAGGCAGCGCGCCCTAGTGCAGATGCGCACGGCGCGCCAGCCCATGCATGAAGCATGCGGGCGCTGTGGTGGCTCCAAAGACGTGGCGAGGAGACCCTCAGGCCCCAGGCTCCTGCTCCCCAACGTCTCTGGCTGTGCTCTGTGGACAGGGCAGGCTTGGGGCCCCGCACCCAGTGCTGTGTCGGCCAGGCCCAGCCAGGTTGAGGGGGGCCATGTGTGGCTGCAGGGTCTTCCACGTTGGCCGTCATGGCGCATGCCCTGCAAGAATGCAGGCCACGGGTGTGTACGTACGGGCTGGGGCATGCGGTGGAATGTGCCTGCTCCGCCTGATGGTGCCCAGCAAGGCCAAGGGTCAAGCAGGGCACATGTTTTGCAGCAGGGCTTGGGGAGGGGCAGGAGGGAGGGGGGGCTGCAGCGCCTGCACAGTGTCTAGACAAGTGGCAGGGAGGGCGCCCGAAGATGATGCGCCTGTGCTGGCCGCCCCTGGCTGTGCCGGCCGCGCGCGCTTCCGGGCATGCGCCTGTGTGCTCGCATGCTTGCGTGTGCGTGCCCCTGTGTGCTCACATGCTTGTGCGCGTGTGCGCATGAGCACTTGCACACTTGTGTGCGCATGCGCCTGTGTGCTCCTGCGCTTGTGTGCTCATGTGGCCATCCATGCGCGTGCTCCCCATGCGCAGTGGTTCCTGGACGAGATCAGGAAGGAGCCGCTGATGCAGCTGGTGGGCGTGCACTCCCACTTGGGCTCCACCATCAAGAAGGTCAACATCTTCAGGTGGGCGAACGGGGAGGCGCAGGCGGCCCCAGACCCGCGCAGAGGCACCGTGTGTGCCTGTGTGTTTGCGCGTGTTCAGTGCAGGTTATGCATACGTGACGCACCCGATATGGTCGACGGGCTGCTGCTGCTATTGCTGCTGCCTTCGTCACTGCCCACCACATGCTATGCGCATGCCTGCAGGGACGCTGCCATCATCATGTGCGATGTGCTGCAGCGCATCAACTCTGAGGGCTTCCAGCTGCAGTACCTGAACATCGGGGGCGGCCTGGGCATCGACTACGAGCACAAGTGAGTGCAGGGATCTGGCGGCGTGCCGCAGCAGCTGGGCACACGAGTGCGTGCTTTGCGGGCCTGGATTAAGTGCGGGCGCGCGGGGAGCATTGCTCGCGCTCTCAGTGCATGCGTGCGCGAGCATTGCTTGCGCTCTCAGTGCATGCACGCGGGGAGCATTGCTTGCGCTCTCAGTGCATGCGTGCGCGAGCATTGCTTGCGCTCTCAGTGCATGCATGCGCGAGCATTGCTTGCGCTCTCAGCGCGTGCATGCGCGAGCATTGCTTGCGCTCTCAGTGCATGCATGCGCGAGCATTGCTTGCGCTCTCAGTGCATGCATGCGCGAGCATTGCTTGCGCTCTCAGTGCATGCATGCGCGAGCATTGCTTGCGCTCTCAGTGCATGCGTGCGCGAGCATTGCTTGCGCTCTCAGTGCATGCATGCGCGAGCATTGCTTGTGCTCTCAGTGCATGCATGCGCGAGACTCCTCATGGAACGGGGCAGACACGCCACCCTGCCGCCGTGTGCTGCCCCCTGTGCTCGCGATCTCATGCGTGAGCAGCGAGCGCAAGGGTACTGCACCCCTGCAGCGCTGCAGCACCCCCTGCCACATGCTGGCGCGTGTGCGCATGCAAGCAGGGCGTGTGTGTGTGTGTGTGCATGCTGCAAGCTGTCCATGGCCCACAGCCCCACACCACAACCTCACTTGCGCACTCGCACGCGTACGCACGTGCACCCTCACCCCCACACGCCCGCCCGCCCGCGCACAAGCGCTGACATGCGCCTGTACGCCCCACCGGTGGGTGGTCATGTTCCTGCGCAGCCCCGAGAACAAGATCCCCTCGCCCACCGACCTCATTGATACCGTGCGCCCATACGTCAAGGACCTGGGCCTCACGCTGGTCATCGAGCCCGGCAGGTCCATGGTGGCATCCAGCAGCGCGCTCGTCAACACCGTCACTGGTGCGTGCGTGTGTGCGTTTGGGTGGGTGGTCATGTGGATGTGTGGGTGTGGGTGTGGGCGTGCAGGTGTGGGGATGTGGGTGTGAGTGCGTGGGCGCATGTGTGGCTGCAGGTGTGGGGATGTGGGTGTGAGCGCGTGAGCGCATGTGTGGCTGCAGGTGGGCGGGTGGGCAGGCGTGTACTCGCGCGCCTGCGTTGTGAGTGAGCTGGGGTGAGGGTTAGGGTGTGCAGGTGGGTGGCTGGTGTGTATTTGCGCTTGTGTGTTGGTGTCATGGGGCTCCAACAACACAGCGAGAGAAAAGGGAAGGGAGGGAGGGAGGGGGGGGGGACCCAGACCAGTGCTGCGATTACTGCCCCCACTGTCCACTGGGCCTTTGCCTGCGTGTATGTAGCGCGCTTTGGTAGCATATGCTTGCGAGAGAACACCCATCACTTGTGGGTGTTGTGCCAGACACCCTGGCCTATGAGGCATGCACCACAGCCCAGCAGCAGTGCTGCTGGTGGGTAGCGAGTGTGCTATGGGATAGGTGATACACAGGGGGCTGCAATTTTCTGTGCCCGGGGCAGAGTTGTGCCCAGGCTTGTGTGCAGAGGCTGCCCAGGGGCTCAGCGGAGGCAAGCCCTGCAAAGACGCACACTTTCTGGTAGGGTCTGCTACCGTGCCTGCCGGCGCATCCGTGCCCACAGCGCACAGCCCTGGGCTTGCACAACTGAGTCATGAAGTGGTAGTGCGGTGCCCGTAGCCGTGGAATTCGGCGTGCCTTTCTCCTCAAAGGCTACTGCCGCTGTGTGCGTACCACCGCGGCTGCTGGCGTACCACCGTGGCTGCTGGCGTGCCGCTGCGCCATACGTTAAGCAGCAGCGCATACAGGAGGTCGGAGTGCCGGAGTGCCATGCATGTGCGCACGCATGCCGTGCCGCTGCGACAGCGTGCAGCTCTGCCCCACTGCTTGCTTGTTTGCTTGCACACGCGCGGCCCAAAGGGCCCCCACTGCACAATGGCTGCATTGCCCTGCAGGTGTGAAGACGAACGGCACCAAGAACTTCATCGTGGTCGATGGCTCCATGTCTGCCCTGATCAGGTGCGTGCGTGTTGTTGCGCGTGTCGTGTGTGTGTGTTTCCTAGTCTGTGCACGTGTGTGTGAATGAGCGCACGTGTATGTGAGGACGCACCTGTGCGCACGTGCGTGCATGCCATGCAAAGCGCGGTTCCCCGCATGGATCTGGACGATCCATGGGAAGCGCGCGCAGTATGCCTGGCACGCCTGCCGCTGCCAATGCGATGCGCTGCACCTGCCGCACATGCGCGAGCGCATGCTGTGCCCCTGCACGACGCGTCGTGCATGCACCTGACCTGTGTCCCCTCGCGCCGCCAACTCCCGCATACGCGAGCATGTGCACCCTGGCCTGCCTCCCTAAACACAGCGTTCAGCAACACTCAAACCAGGATTGCCCGCCCCGCACCAGGCCTCATATGCAGGCATGTGCGCACCCTGCCCTCTTGCATACCCGCCCCCACCGCACATCATGCTAGTGAGCCAGCCTCCAGCTTTTCTGCAGTATTCAACAGAGGCCACATTCGCCTGCCTGCCCCTTCCTGCCCCCTCCTCCTGCATGGCACGCTCCTACCGCAACATGCATGCGTGGCATGGCCTCCCCCTGTCCTGCATGGCAGCGCATGCTGCGTCACCGTGCACAGGATACACGCTCAACCGCCTGCGCGCTTGCAACGCCACCTGCTGTCCACCCGCAGGCCCTCCCTGTACGATGCATACCAGCACATCGACCTCACTGCTCCCAACGCCAGCCCAAAGCAGGTGTTCGACATTGTGGGCCCGGTGTGCGAGAGCGCCGACTTTCTGGGCAAGGACCGCACCCTGCCCACGCCGAGTGAGTGCAGCGGGCGTGTGGTGCTGAGTGGGTGTCTGTATTTGTGTGTGTGGTACACGTGCGCGCATGTGCGTGCGCGCGCAAGTGCAAGAGCGGAGCGAGCATGCTGTGGGTATGTGCGCGCGCGCCAGCGCATGCACCTGCAATTGTCCAGAGATGCTTCGTTTGCTGTAATGGAGTAGACGCAGCTGCAGAGCCCTCCCTCTTTGTCTCATATCTGGGCTGCTCAGTTGCGATTAAGGGACAGAAGGGGCGTGCTTGTGTCGAGCAAGGGGACAACCTTCATGGAATTGTGCCAAGGGGCCCTGCTTTGCCGGTGTGAGGGAGGGAGGCGGTGCCTCCTGGCGTAGACAGTTTCCATGCGCAAGAGCGCGCATGATAAGGGTGCGTCATGCGCCGCCTAAACTCACACGCTCACGCGCTCGCACAGGCGCGGGCGACGGCCTGGTGGTGCACGATGCGGGCGCTTACTGCATGACCATGGCGTCCACGTACAACCTGAAGATGCGGCCCGCCGAGTACTGGGTGGACGAGCAGGGGCAGCTGAAGCAGATACGCAAGGGCGAGACTCTGGACGACCACATGCGCCTGTTTGAGGGGCTGCTGTGAGTGCGCCCATGAGGCGTCTCGTGGGCGTGCCCCTGACGCAAGCGGCGCACTCTGGACGGGAGAGCTGCCTGTCCAGCCCTCTAGTGGTAGGGCATGAATGAGGGTGCACTCACTGTTTGCATATGTTGTGCCAGTTGGGGGTGGGGGGGGGAAGACACAAGGGGGCGTGCGTGCTTGGACGCTGAAAGCAGCCACCATGCCGGCCACAGGTTAAAGGACCCATTGATCTGTTCTGCACACAGTGGTTGAGCCACCTCTGGTGGTAAGGAGCTGCGTGACACAGCCGATTCTTGATGTGCTGTGGTTGCCGATGCCCGCACCGCCAACATGTGCCTGCACCACCCATTTGGGGGTGTGCTAGGGTGTGTGTGGAGCGACCACAGCCCCACACTTGGGGCCACATCAGCTGATGTAGAGTGCTGAGTGGAGTGATGGCTTTACACGGGTGTGCTGTGGTGACCAAACATCTTTTGTAGCGTATGAGGTTCCTGCAAACCTGCGCCGTGCCTTAAGATATGCACCTGGGTACGCGTGTAAGCAGAAAGCGCAGCAGCACTGATGGACAGCCACGCACGCGCACACCAGGTGGTCCCAATGGCTCATTCGGAATGCTCCCATGCCTGAAATACGCATGCTGTCATCGATGGGATTAGATGGGATTGATAGCCCTGCACTCAGATGAACCAGATGATGCTGTGATTGCTGGGCACTAGCCTGATGGAAGGTTTGAAAAGACAGGTGTCCACCGCCACGAGGAGCACTTTAAACCAACAATGAGCAAGGCAAGCTACAAGTAGAGAGCCAATCAAGCAATTCAGATTGTCAGGCCATGCAGCAGAGCACTTAAAATGGGTAGCTTTACAGAGTGGGCCTGCAACCTTGGCTCCATCATGAAGTATATGATGATCAGCTGTCATATGGCTGTGTATCGTATTATAGATATTTACATGCTCTACTAGAGATAGCCCTAGTAGGGACAGCCTGGTGCTTTATGTCACGCCAGATTTATGCAGTGCCAGATTTATGCTGCACTGTGAGCCAGGTCGGTTGAGTCAGTTGGAGTATTTGATCCTATTGTCAGCTATAGCCGTATCTGAGCACGTCAAAGACGAACTCGCAGTAATACCTTGTTTGCTCCCAGCTGTTAGCTGAACAGAGAAAAAATTGTAGGGAAGAATCAGGATATCAGAGACTCTGCAAACTCACTGCGGGCAAGTTCGGGCTGTTGCCTGCTTTGTGTATACTGTCGTCGTCCGCAGCCAGTCCACACACCATCTTATGTTATGGCCATGCGGAGGTTGATTTGGATTCAGCGGCCTCTCAGCATGACAAGGCAAAGTGGAGTTGGCGGAACCAATTACAGCCCCGGTCCATAAAGTTTGGAGCCATCCTAGACTCTTAGGTCTCAATCCTCAATAAGCTCTGATGAGCACTGCCTGCGGAGTCTTTCATTTCATTGATTTCTCTCTCAGCTTTGAACAGACTTTTCATGCCTATTTATCTCAGACATCATGAGCTATGAGAGGAGGGCAGTACTAGTTAGTAAATCATGTACAAATTCCCACTGTTGCCACAATCAGCTTGAAGGCCGTGCCGACACTTCAAGTGGGAGCCATGCACACCATTTTACTGCAATACAAATTTGGCGCAGCTACCCTAGCACTGCCCAGACATAGCAATGCCGTACTTTGGAAGAACAACACATGCACCCAGCTGGAAGGCATAGGAAAAGTAAAACGTACACACATGCCAGTCCAGAAATCCAGCATATTCAGCACAGGCTGCATCAGATGCCCCTCTCTCACATGCAGGCAAGCACCCCTCTGATGTCATGCTTATCCCCCCCTCCCCCTCCCCCTTGCTGCTCCCCTACCCTCTCCTACTCCTCACCCTCCCCTTCCTCCCCCTCCTCTTTCTCTTCTGGCTCCGGCTCCGGCTTGGGCGGCAGCTCCAGGCTCTCAATGAGCGCCTGGTCAAACTCCTGTGCGATGTCGGGCGGCGGCAGCGGCACAAAGGGTGCGTTCTTGACGCCCCAGCCCACATACACGCACGCGCTCTGTTTGTCCTTGCCTGCCACATACGCGCCTGGCCACAGGTTGCTGCGCAGGCCTCCCACCTGCAGAGCAGCGGAAGACGTACATGTGAGTGCGAGAGCGTGTGCGCGCGCATGTGCATGTGTGTGTGTGTGCGTGCATGTTTGTGTGAGCGCGCCTGCATGTGTTTTGTGTCTGTATGTGTGCGTGCGTGCGTGCGTGTGAGCGTGTGCATAGGGAAGGGCATGTTTGGGGGGCGCACCTGGTATTTGACGTTTTCACTGCTGCTGCTGACCAGGGGCGTCCAGGCAGGCGAGCCGTCAGCGATGGGCGTATCGTCCTCCACGCTTGTCAGCGGCTCCGGCCCCTCCTCCTGCTCCTCCTACTCCCAACAAAGGAGGCAAGCAGCACACAGTGCCCACAGCTTGAGCTTTGGGAGTGCCCAGCTTGAGCTTTGGGTGTGAGCGCTTTGCGGGGACTGCAGCCGAAGCCCAACGCATGTTGTGCACACTTGCATGCATGTGCAAGCACACGTGCATACACATAGAAATATACACAAACACAGACAAGCAATTAAACATTAAATAAAGGTGTGTTTACTGAGGCACACAATGGGCGCAGCATGCGTGCGCAGATGTGCACACACACACACACACATACACACACACATACACACACGCGCGCGCGCTCTCGCAGTGCGCGCACGCACGGGATGTGAGCTGCCAACACGCCCTGCCACATACCACAAAGGCAACTCCGACCCCAACGCCTCTAAACGCACCTCGGTGTACTCAAACCCTTCATCATCCTCCGGCTCTTCACGCTTGAACAGCTCACACCGCCCCTGCTTCTTCAGGTGTGGCAGCCTGCACCAAAAGCGCGCACGTGCAGCATAAACACTCGCATCAGCTCGCGCGCCCAGGCTCGCTTGCCGGAGGTCCGAGGCAGGCACTGCTTGCACCCAGCCTTTGCATGTGTGTGTGTGTGTGTGTGTGTGTGTGTGTGTGTGTGTGTGTGTGTG
>LKMJ01001839.1_pt1 | contig 19058 bp, 15 predicted proteins | sample 643391 | NCBI WGS metagenome assembly LKMJ01 (sample SAMN04112250, study PRJNA286221) | soda lake metagenome | biome: soda lake; feature: Kulunda Steppe; material: water; isolation source: sample PL-Br10 brine of Picturesque Lake | place: Russia: Kulunda steppe | collected 2010-07 | reverse complement strand
CTGCGGGAACGGGAACCGCTGATCGAAAAGGTGTACATCGAACCCGAGATCGCCGACGAGTGAGCCCGTCACGAATCCGCGACGGACGTGCGGAGCGATCGCCGCTTACGGCGGCTCGTCCATCGCGTTCCCGGAGTCGGCAGGATCGTAGCCCGCCCGCTCACGGGCGTGGTCGATGTCGAACCACGAGTTCGGGTTGTCGCTGATCCCGTAGAAGATCTCAAAGGTGCCGCCTGCGACCGTTTCGGGATCGGGGGCCCCGTCGTTGTCGTCGTCGAGACAGGCATCGACGAGCGCGGCACAGTCCCGTCGTGAGTGCCAGGTACACCGCATCCGCGCCACGCGTTCCTCGTAGTCCGGATCGCCGCGCTCGCAGTCGCCGCGCGCCACCGCTCGCTCGGCGTCACCGAAGGGGTGATCGTGGGTCGGGTTCCGCACCGATCCGATCCGGAGCGCGTAGCAGTCGATCCCCTCCAACTCGGCGTAGCGTCGGCACCACGCCTCGCCGGCGACCTTCGAGGCGCCGTAATCCGAGTCGGGCCGGAGCGGGCTCTCGTGATCGACCGTGAGGTCGTAGTCGGGATCGTAGAGGGCGGGCGCGTGCTCCCGCTCGTACATGCCGACCGTATGGTTCGAGGAGGCGAAGACGACGGTCCCGATCTCCGCCCGCGCGGCGGCCTCCAGTACGTTTCGCGTCCCGCGGACGTTGTTCCGCTCGACCGACTCGTAGCTCGACGACACCGCCGGCGAGCCGGCGAGGTGGACGACCGCCTCGATCCCCTCGTCCTCCAGCACCGCCACGAGCTCCTCGGTGGCGTCCGGATCGCCGACGTCGAGGCGGATCGTCTCACGGTCGCGATGCGGGTGTGGCGTTCCGTCGCCGAGCGTCGCCGCCGGCTCCTCGCGGTCGAGAAGCGCGTAGTCGTACGCCGAACCGGCCGTCACCGCGGTGCCGACCGTGCCGTGTGCGCCGGTGAGCAGAACGGTCATGGGGTGGGATCCGGCGGGCGAGCACTTAAAGCGTCGCCGGAACGACTATTTCAATCCCTCACAACGGTACGCGAACGTCCGCACGAGACCGTCGTCGTCGCCGCACGATCGGGCGAGCGATACGGACGGCCCTCGGGATCGTCGTGACCTACCGTGCTCCTCGCTTTCGTCGTCCTCGCGAGCGACCCGGCGGTCGTTCGGATGCTGATCGACGGCGGCATCTCCGTCGGCGGAGCCCTTCGGCTACTTCCGCCTCCGCTCGTCCTCGAGGTGCTCGCGCTCGCGACGACCGTGGCCGTGCCGGTCTCGTCGGTCACACAAGGCGTGCGTCGTGACCTTCGATCGAACCGCAGTCGGCAGCATCGGCTGGAGAATCCGTGACCGAATCCCGCGAACCGTGGCCCCGTGAACCGTGTGCCTCGCCGACCACCGCCGATCCTGCATGGACGACGGGAAGAACCATCCATCCGTTCGACGGTGACGGGACCGGATCGCAACCTTCCCGTATATAGCACTGTCAATACTTACAGACTAAATTACAACATAGATAGAGCTATATTATACATCGCGGAGGAAACCACAGATGGACATCACACCGAACGACGAAGGCAAGCAGGTCGTTAATAAAGCGGGAGAGACGGTCGGAATGGTGACCGCAGTCGAGGGTCACAGCGTACACGTCAACCCGGATCCGGGACTCACGGACACGATCAAATCGAAACTCGGCTGGGGTGACGCCGACGAGGAGACGTATTCGATCGAACAGTCCGACATCGCGTCCGTCACCGACGACGAGGTTCAGCTCAAACGATAGCGTCCAACGCGAAGAAAGCGTCCGACGCGGTGAACGGGCCAAGCCGGCGGTCGCTTGGCCGCTGAACGCGGTTCATTTTTGACTCCGTCGTGGCTGACGGAACGCCCTTTTGTACACGTTCACGTGGGGACCCGTTTCGATCGGCACCCTCCATCGATCGGCACCCTCCATCGATCGGCACCCGACATCGGTCCGCCTCCAGCCGGCGCTGAATCCACCCTCGATCGGGATTTTCGCCGAGTAACGCGGGAGATACGACTCGTGGATGGCACTGAATATCTCCCTCCCCCACCGTTTCCGAGCCGGCTCATCGCTCGCAACGATACGGGTACCATCCGTCGCCTGACCCGATTATGGTCGTACTACCGCGACGCGTGATGGAAGTAATGCTTATCTTAACACGACGCTAAGGATGAATACTCTCCGGTACCGCTACTACCGGTGACATAGAGACGTGAACCACGATGACCCCCGGGTAACGGGTGAACACGTTCGCTCGATCGAAACCCCCACGAAACCGATCACCCTCGTCGGCGTCGTCCATGACCACCCCGCAAGCGTGTTTCGGGTTAAAACGGTGGTCACGGAGCGGGACCCCGACGTACTCGCGCTTGAGCTGCCGCCCCTTTCGCTCCCCCTCTTCGAGCGGTACGCCGAGGATACCCGAACGCCACCGGTGTTCGGCGGGGAGGCGAGCGCGGCGATCCAGGCCGCAACGACGGAGCACGTCGTGGGGATAGACGGTCCCACCCCGCGCTTTCTCCGCCGGCTCATCGTGACGTTGCATCGTGATGGCGGCTCGCTCCGGACGGCCTTGGGCGTCCTTGACGGGCTCGCATCGGTGACGAAAAACGCCGTCAAGTGCCGCCTTGCGGGCTCGCTTGCCCTGATGACGTCCATTCGCTTGGAGGTCGACTCGCCGGTCACCTACTCGATCGGTCGAACCGACGGCCCGGAACGGCAAGCGGAAAACGAGCGCCGCCAGATCGCTCGTGCACGCGCCGTGATGGACGCGTTCGAGCCCTCGCGGGCGGCGTGTTTCAGCGATGACGTCCGCGAGTCTCACATGGCCGACCGCCTCGACCGTCTCCGCCACGACGGCGACGTCGTCGCCGTGGTCGGTCGACATCACCTCGATCCCGTCGCGGACATGCTCGAGGAGCGGCTCCGGGGAACGGACTCCTCGTAGCTCGGACGCGTTCGTCGGCGAGCCACGTGGAGTGTGTCCCGCATGCTCCGGTACATGAAAAACTGTTTACGATGGTCCGCAAATCTTGCGCGCATGAAAGTCCACGTCGGCGCGGCGGCGACCACAGAGGAGGCCGAGGCGATCGCCCGGTCGCTCGCCGAGCACCTCGGAACCGCCGTCGACGTCCACGTCGGCGACGCTGACGAGCCGGCCGCGAGCGCGGAGCCTCCCGCGACCGGGTATCCTCTCGACGACGACCTCGAACCGACCGACCGCGAGCGTGACCTCCGCGCGGAGATCGAGGACGTCCTCCGAGGCGGTCCGGAGAAGTACCGCGAACGGCTCCCCGGGCAGGGGAAGCTGTTCGTCCGCGATCGGCTCGAACTCTGGTTCGGCGGCGAGGGCGGCACCCGCGGCGATCCGGAGTCGAGCGGTCCGTCGGACGAGGACGACCCCCGCGGGCTGCCCGCGGGCGTCCGCTTCGAGGACGGAAAGTTCGCCGCCTTCGACGACTGGCACCCCAACGCGCCCGACGGCGACGAGTACGACGAGGGCGATCGAGTCCCCGCCGACGGGCTGATCACGGGTGCCGCGACCTTCGAGGGTCGTGACGTCCACTTCATGGCCAACGACTTCACCGTGAAGGCGGGCTCGATGGCCGCCAAGGGCGTCGAGAAGTTCCTTCGGATGCAACAGCGCGCCCTGAAGACGGGGAATCCGGTGCTCTATCTGATGGACTCCTCCGGCGGCCGGATCGACCAACAGAGCGGATTCTTCGCCAACCGCGAGGGGATCGGGAAGTACTACTACAACCACTCGATGCTCTCCGGTGCGGTCCCGCAGATCTGCGTGCTCTACGGACCCTGCATCGCCGGCGCCGCCTACACGCCCGTCTTCGCGGATTTCACCGTCATGGTCGAGGGCGTCTCCGCGATGGCGATCGCCTCCCCCCGCATGGTGAAGATGGTCACGGGCGAGGAGATCGAAATGGAGGATCTCGGCGGACCGCGGATCCATGCCGAACACTCCGGCTCCGCGGACCTCGTTGCCCGCGACGAGGAGCACGCCCGCGAACTCGTCGCCACGCTGATCGGCTACCTTCCCGATCAGGCCGGCGAGAAGCCCCCACAGGCCGAAACGAGGCCACCGAAGTACTCGCCGGAGGGGATCGACGAGCTGATCCCCGCGTCGCCGAACCGTCCGTACGACGTGGGCGACCTGATCGACCGGATCGCGGACGCCGAGTCGGTCCTCGAACTCAAACCGGATTATGGCGCGGAGATCGTCACCGCCTTCTGTCGGATCGACGGTCGGCCCGTCGGGGTCGTTGCCAACCAACCCACGGAACGCTCCGGCGCCATCTTCCCGGACGCCGCCGAGAAGGCCGCGGAGTTCGTCTGGACCTGCGACGCCTACGAGATCCCCCTCCTGTACCTCTGTGACACGCCGGGATTCATGGCCGGGTCCGAGGTCGAGAAGGACGCCATCCTCGAGAAGGGAAAGAAGCTGATCTACGCCACCTCCTCGGCGACCGTCCCGAAACAGACCGTCGTCGTCCGCAAGGCGTACGGCGCCGGGATCTACGCGATGGGCGGGCCCGCCTACGACCCCGAGGGCACGATCGCGCTCCCCTCCGGTGAGATCGCGATCATGGGTCCGGAGGCCGCGATCAACGCGGTCTACGCCCGAAAACTGGCCGCGATCGACGATCCCGAGGAGCGTAGGGAGACCGAAAGGCGGCTCCGGGAGGAGTATCGCCGCGACATTGACGTCCATCGGATGGCGAGTGACGTCGTCATCGACGAGATCGTCCCGCCGTCGACGCTGCGCGCCGAGCTCGCGGCGCGATTCGCCTTCTACGCCGACGTCGAGAAGGACCTCCCCGAAAAGAAACACGGCACCGTGTTGTGAGGCGAGGTCGCGTTGCTCGCCTCGTCCTGATCGTCACTCCCGCGACCGTTAGACTCCCGCGACCGTTAGACTCCCGCGACCGTTAGACTCCCGCGATCGACCCGGCCGAGAATGCCGCGATCGCGCCGTCGAGCAGGATCGCGACCGCGACGAGCCCGCCGGCGTACGCCGCCGTCCCGGTGAGCGAGGCGAGGGCGAATCGCGGGGTCGACACCGACGACGTCGCCGTCGGCAGCGCGAGCCACCCTCGCGTTCCGGGAAGCGCGTTCGTCACCGCGACCGCGGGGAGCCCCCACCGATCGAACCAGCGGTCGGCGCCCTCCAGCCGGTCCTCGGTGACGGGAACGACCCTCGCCGCCGTCGGATCGAACCCGTATCGTCGAACGGAAACGAAGAGCAGACACTGGCCGATCGTCGCGCCGACGACGGCGACCGTGGCGACCGGAAGGAACGCGAACGCGTCCGATCCGGCGGCCAGAACGACCGCGACGAACAGCGTGCGCGTGGGGATCAGCTTGCCGACGAGCGCCCCCTCGAGGACGAACACGACGAGGAGCACTGCGAGCCCGTACGTGTCCACGAGCGAGAGGGCGGTGGCCGTAAGCGAGTCCATCACGCTCGAGTACGCCGTCATTACTTAAAGCTCTTGTAGGGCGAGCATGGTGATCGCGCACCACGATGACGACGTCACACCGGCGGATATCCCCATACGATGACCCATCGCCCGCAGGGGATTTAAGCCCCGTCGGGCGGTCGGTCCGGCCATGATCGACCGTGGCGTCAAGGCCCCGGATTTCATCGCTCCGGCCGTCTCCGAGGGAACGGGGGTGGAGCTGGAGCTCTATCGGCTCGTCGAGCACCACCGGGCGGTCGTCCTCTCGTTCGCGCCGGCGACGTTCGTCCCCGCGCCCACCGCCGAGTTCGTCGCGATCCGCGAGGCCGGCTGGGCCAGCCATCCGGACCTCGCGGTGGTCGGGCTCACGGGCGACTCGCTGTTTGCGGGGTTCGCGTACGCCGACCGCTACGACCTGCCGTTCCCGCTCGTCTCCGACTTCCACGGCGGGATCGCGGAGTCGTACGACCTGCTCGCGGACGACTGGGAGGGCCACTCGGAGATCCCCCGCCGGGCGACCGTCGTCCTCGACGACGAGTGGACCGTCCGGTTCGCGTCGGCGACCGCGGACCCCCTCGACCGCGTCTCACCCGTGCCCGCGGCGGAGGCGACGCCGACGCTACACGAGATCGGGATCGACGTCGACCGCCCCGTCGTCGACTACGACGCGGTGTGATCGGTCCGAATACGACCGACGGCTCGTCAGCCGAACCCGTTCGGCTCCCGCGTCGCTACCGGTAGATTCCGTACGGGCCTGCCGGCTTTATGCGCCCTGCGCGACGATGGACGCCCATGGGATCCGAAGACGACGACCCGCACCGGTTCCGCACGCGAAGCGTCCACGCCGGCTCCGAGCCCGACCCGACGACCGGCGCGCGCGCGACGCCCATCTACCAGACCACCTCCTACGAGTTCGACGACGCCGACCACGCCGCGCGGCTGTTCGCGCTGGAGGAGGCCGGCAACGTCTACTCGCGGATCATGAACCCGACGAACGCCGCCTTGGAGGAGCGGATCGCCTCGCTGGAGGGGGGGATCGCCGCCATCGCCACCTCCTCGGGCATGGCGTCGCTCGACCTGGCGACGTTCATGCTCGCGTCCGCCGGCGACAACGTCGTCTCCTCCTCGGCGCTGTACGGCGGCACCTACACCTACCTCACGCACTCCGTCGAGCGCCGCGGCGTCTCCACCCGCTTCGTCGATCCGCTCGATTACGAGGGCTACGCCGACGCCATCGACGAGGACACCGCCTACGTCCACCTCGAGACGATCGGCAATCCCGCGCTCGTCACGCCGGACATCGAGCGGATCGCGGACATCGCCCACGACCACGGCGTCCCGCTGTTCGTCGACAACACGTTCGCCACCCCCTATCTGTGCCGGCCGCTCGAACACGGCGCCGACCTCGTCTGGGAGTCGACGACCAAGTGGCTCACCGGCAACGGGACGACGATCGGCGGCGTCCTCGTCGACGGCGGCTCGTTCCCGTGGGGCGAGTACCCCGAGAAGTTCCCGGAGATCGCCCAGGATAACCCCGCATACCACGGGATCAACTACGTCGAGGCGTTCGGCGACGCCGCGTTCACCTTCGCGGCGGTCACCCGCGGGCTCCGCGATCTCGGCAACCAGCAGGCGCCCTTCGACGCGTGGAACACGCTCCAACAGACCGAGTCGCTCCCGCTACGGATGGATCGACACTGTGAGAACGCGATGATCGTCGCGGAGTACCTCGAGGAGCACGCGGACGTCGCGTGGGTGAACTATCCCGGCCTCGAGAGCCACGAGACCCACGAGGAGGCGAGCGAGTACCTCGAGGGCGGCTACGGCGGCATGATCACCTTCGGGCTGGAGGCCGGCTTCGAGGCGGCGAAGGCGACCGTCGAGAACACGGAGCTCGCCTCGCTGCTCGCGAACGTCGGCGACGCGAAGACGCTCGTCATCCACCCCGCCTCCACGACCCATCAGCAGCTCACCGAGGCGGAACAGGAGGCCGCGGGCGTCACGGGCGACATGATCCGGCTCTCCGTCGGGATCGAGGACCCCGCCGACATCGTCGCGGACCTCGAGGCGGCGATCGAGACGGCGACGGACGCGTAAGCCGGCTGGAACGGACGCTCCCGAACCGTCCGTCCGCTCTCCGACGACTGATTTATATACCACGTCGGCGCGCCCGCGAGCGACTGCCGAGGCGCTCGCGGAGCGCGAGGGAGGCGGCGGCCGCGCGCGGCTGCGGTGCGGCTGCGGTGCGGTCCCGCGAGCCGTGCGAGTGGGACCTCGGGAGTCGCAGCCCGGCAGCCCGCCACTGCAGGCAGCCCGGACCGTCTCCCGGCGGTCCCGCGCGCGGTCGTCCGCCGAGGCTGGGGAGGGACGAGGCGACGGATCCAGTCGATTCAGTGAATCTCTTTATAACTGACCGGTTGGCGATCCGTGGGTCGATCGCGACACGTGGCGCCGATCATCGCCGCTCCCCGACCGTCCTACACCGCAGCCTCACGCCTCCCTCCCTCGCGCGTGCGTCTCGCGCCCTTTTAAGGGCGCTCGACGGCGCGCGCCGACCGCAGCGAAGCCGCTCACGCCAAAGCCGCTCGAAAAACGATACCGGCGGACCGCCGCAGAGAGCGGGCCGCGGGTCGGGAACCTCCCCGCTCCGCCCCGTTTATAACCTGCCGCGGCCGATCACAGGTCGTCGCGGTCGAACTTCAACAGCCCGACGAGCGGCGGCGCGAGCGTCCAGAACACCAGCATCGCGACCGCGGAGATCTGTTGGTTTCGCGTCTCGCCCGCGAGCAGCTGCTCGGAGAGGAAGGCGTTCGCGAGCACCTGGATCCCGGTGTTCGGGTTGGCGACCTCGAGGAAGGTCTGGACCTGTATCATCGAGGCCGGAAGCGGGTCGATGACGGACTCGAACGCGCCGAGCAGCTGGCCCGTCAGCGTTCCCCACAGCAGCACGAACACGAAGTAGATCCCGATCCCGCCGATCAGCGCGCGGCGCTGGGTCGAGGCCGCCGCCGAGCAGCCGACCGCGATGGCGACGAAGACGCAGCCGAGGACCGCCGCGAAGACCGTGTAGCCGAGGAACGCCCCGACGTTGAACGAGACGGGGATGGCGACGAGCACGATGGCGGGAAAGAGGAAGCCGATGAAGACCGCGAGCGAGAGCGCGGTCGCCCGCCCCACGACCTTCCCGAAGACGACGTCGGCACGCGAGTGTGGCAGCGAGAGCAGCAGCTTCAGCGATCCCGACTCCCGCTCGCCGCTCACCGCGTTGTAGCCGATCACGACCCCGACGAGCGGGACCAGCGTCGTGACGAGGATCGGGCCGACGAAGACGCTCAACAGCAGCTCCGTCGCGAACGCATCGCCCTCGCCGGTCGGCCGCACCGCGTACGCCATCACCGAGACGAGCCCGGAAAAGAGCGCGACGAGCAGGAACATCGCCTTCGACCGAACCGTGTCCTGAAAGTCCTTCTTCGCGACCGCCTGGAGGCTCATCGCTCCACCTCCTCGGCCGCCACTTCGTCGTCGTCCGTCTCGTGGCCGTCAGCCGTGGTCTCCTCGTCGTCGTCCGTCTCGTGGCCGTCAGCCGTGGTCTCCTCGTCGTCGTCACTTGGGGAGTCGCCCTCGGTGTACGCCAAGAAGAGGTCCTCCAGCGACGCCTCCTTCGTGTGGAAGTCCTCGACGGTCACGCCGGCGTCCTCCAGCGCCGCGATGACCCGTGTCTTCGCGTCGCTCACGCAGTTCACGACGACGTGGTCGCCGTCGCGGTCGACCCGTGAGACGCCCGAGAGCGCCCGAACCGCCGCCAGCGCGTCGTCCTCGACGCCGGCCGTCTCGATCTCCAGCGTCTCCTCGCCGCCCACGGCGTCACGGAGCCCCTCGATGGAGTCCTCGGCGACCAGCTCGCCCTCGCGCATGATGCCGACCCGGTCACAGACGGCCTCGACCTGTCCGAGGACGTGCGAGGAGAAGAAGACGGTCGCGCCGCGGTCGGCCTCCGTGCGGACGATCTCACGCATCTCCTTCGCGCCCGCCGGGTCGAGCCCCGAGGAGGGCTCGTCGAGAATGAGCAGCTCCGGCTCGCCGACGAGCGCCATCGCCAGCGCGAGCCGCTGTTGCATCCCCTTCGAGTAGCCGCCGGCCTTCCGGTCGGCGTCCTCGGCGTCGAGCCCGACGCGGTCCAATAACGCGTCCGCGTCCGCGTCGACCTCCTTCGACTCGATGGCGAACTCGACGTGCTTCCGCCCGGTCAGCCGGTCGTAGACGGCGAACCCCTCGGGCAACACGCCCGTCCGGCGCCGGATCTCGACGCTGTCGGCGGTCGCGTCGCGGCCGAGCACCGTCACGGTCCCCGTCGTCGGTCGGACGAGGTCGAGCACCATGTTGATCGTCGTCGACTTCCCCGCGCCGTTTGGGCCGAGGAAGCCGTAGACCTCCCCCTCCTCGACGGTCAGATCGAGGTCGTCGACGGCGGTGACGTCGGCGAACTCCTTCGTCACGCCGCGCAGCTCGATGGCGGTCATGCCCGCCGGTTCTCGCGGCGGATCATAAAGGGTTACGTCTCGGCTATCACGGCTGATGGCACCGGCGGCGACCCGGCGTGAACCGCCTCGGGATCACGCCGCCGGCGGCCACTCGATCCCGTGCTCGGCGAGCAGGTCGGAGAACGCCGTCTCGTCGATCACGGGGACGTCGTTCGCCTCGGCGTCGTCGCGCTTCGATCGACCGGGATTCTCCCCGACGACGAGGTAGTCCGTGTTGCCGGAGACGCTCGACGTCGCGTTGGCGCCGTGTCGCTCGACGAGGTCCCGCGCCTCCCGTCGAGCCACCGACAGCGATCCGGTGAAGACGAACGTCTGCCCCGCAAGGGCGTCCGCATCGTCCCCCCGGTCGGCCCCGGCATCCCCCTCGGTCTCCATCGGACGCGGATCGACGCCACGTTCGCGCAGCTCCTCGATCGCCGCGCGGTTCTCCGGCGCGTCGAGGAACCCGCGGATCGAGGCCGCGACCTCCGGTCCGACGTCGTCGACCTCGCGGAGGGCCTCCTCGTCGGCGTCGAGCAGCGCGTCGAGATCGCCGAAGTGCCGCGCCAGCGTGCGGGCGGTCGTCGCGCCGACGTCCGGAATGCCGAGCCCGGCGAGGAAGTCGTCGAGTGCGGGTTCCTTCGTCGCCGCCAACTCGTCGATCAGGTTACGTGCGCTCGTCTCGCCCCACCCCTCCAGTTCGGCGAGATCCTCGATCGTCAGGTCGTACAGCGCGGGCAACGAGTCGAGTAGCCCGGCCTCCCGGAGCCCCTCCACGCGCTCGGGACCCAGCCCCTCGACGTCGAGTGCGTCCCGTCGCGCCCAGTGTTCCACCGCGCGTTCGAGCTGGGCGGGACAGCCGAGCCCGCCGGTACAGAACGCGAGCGGCCCCTCCCGCTCGACGGGGGCGTCACAGATCGGGCAGCTCTCGGGGAATACGTAGGTCCCCTCGGAGCGCTTCTCGACGACCTCCGGGACGTAGGGGATGACGTCGCCCGCGCGGTAGATCCGGACGCGGTCGCCGACGTTCACGCCGAGCGCCTCGATCTCCGCGGGATTGTGCAGCGTCGCCCGCGAGACGGTGACGCCGCCGACGTCGACGGGTTCCAGCTCCGCGACGGGCGTGAGCCGCCCCGTTCGGCCGACCTGCACCGTGACGTCCTCGACGGTGGTGACCGCGGTCCGCGGCGGGAATTTATACGCGAACGCCCACCGAGGCGCCCGCGACGTCGACCCGAGCGCCTCGCAGGCTGCCCGGTCGTTCACCTTGATCACGACGCCGTCGAGCTCGTAATTCAGCCCGTCACGTCGGTCGAGAACGTCGTTCCGGTACGCGATGGCGCCCTCGGCGTCGTCGACGATCTCGACCATGTCGGTCCGACGAAGCCCGAAGCGGTCGAACGCCTCCAGCTCCTCGTGATGGGCGTCGGGGCGAGCGTGGTCGTCGTCGGTCTCCCACGCGAGCACGTCGAAGAAGAAGACGTCGAGGGGTCGCTCGGCGACGACGGTCGGATCGAGCTGTCTGAGGGTGCCGGCGGCGGCGTTTCGGGGGTTCGCAAACGGTTCCTCGCCACGCTCGACGAGCGACTCGTTGTGCGCCTCGAACGCGTCGATCGGCATGAAGGCCTCGCCGCGGACCGCGAGTAGCTCCGGGGGATCCCCGCGGAGCGTGCTCGGCACGGACCGGATCGTTCGGACCTGCTCGGTCACGTCGTCACCCTCGTATCCGTCGCCGCGGGTGGCCGCCCGGACGTACTCGCCGTCCTCGTAGATCACCTCCACCGACAGGCCGTCGAACTTCGGCTCACAGACGTATTCGACCGCTTCAGGGTCGAACCCCGCGTCCGAAAGTCCCGAGCGGACCCGATCGTCGAACTCGTGGACCGCCTCCGGATCCGAGCCGTTGTCGATCGAGCGCATCGGCGCGACGTGTTCGACCGTCTCCAGCTCGTCGAGCGGCTCGCCGCCGACACGGCCGGTCGGGGAGTTCGACGCGTCGAGATCGAACGCCTCCTCCAGCGCCACGAGCCGCTCGAAGAGGCGATCGTAGGTCGCGTCCTCGATCAGCGGATCCGCCGCCACGTAGTAGCGATGGTCGTGTTCGCGGATCGCCGCTCGGAGCAGCGCGGCCTGCTCGGCCGCCGCCTCGGCCGACAGCGACGAAACCGGCTCAAAGTCGGTCGGCGGCGCCTCCACGTAGGGGTTCTCCTCCGGATCGGCGTGTCGCGGCGACGAGCGCGTCATGGCCGTGCGTTGGCCGCGTTCGATTAAAAGGGATCTCGAATCCCTCGTCGATCGGGCGACGTGAGTAGTGGACCACCCCGGGGCTCGACAGGGTCGCGGGTGGGTCCCACGTGCGTTCGAGGCGCAAGTCCACGGCTACAGTCGCGGATCGATGGCTACAGTCGCGGATCGATGGTTACAGTCGCGGATCGATGACGCGAGGCGTTCCCACAGAATTATGATCGTGGTCGGCGTAGCCGTCGATACTACCTCTTATGGACGCATCTCTCCCTTTGCTTCCGATCCGGGTGTCCCTGTTTGAGTTGTATCTACTCGTGTTTACGACGGCGGCGCTCGCTTGTTTCGTGAGCCTTCATCGCGCCCGCCGGATCACCGACCGTGATACCCGCCGCAGTCTGATCGCCCTGTTGGTGATGAGCGGGCTGTGGGCAGCGTTTCACGTCGGCTATCTCGTCGCCCCGACGGTCAACGGCCAGTATGGATTCTACATGCTGGGACTGATCGTCGGCCTCGCCACCGTCGGGCCGTGGCTCTACTTTTGTTCGGCCTACTCCGGGCGGTCACTCCATCACAACCGAACGTATCAGGGCGTCGCCGTCGCGATCTATCTCGCCATCGTCTCGGTGAAACTTACGAATCCGTTTCACGGGCTGTATTTCACCACGACTGAGGCGACCGTGCCGTTTTCACACCTGATGATCAGCCACGGCGTTCTCCACTGGTTGGCGATGGGGCTGGCCTACTCGCTTGCGGTCGTGGGAATATTCATGCTGTTTGAGCTGTTCTCGCAGGTCGATTACGACACCAAACCGCTCGTCGGCCTGGTCGGACTCACGCTGCTGCCGGTCATCTTCGACGTTGCTGGATACCTGTACCCACTGCTGTTGGATCTCACCTACTCGGCAGTCGGGGTCGCCATCTTTGCGGTCGGCGTCCTGTTCATCTACACCGACCGCTTCGAGGCGATCCAGCTGGCCGGACGATACAACGATCCGGTGATCGTGATCGGCGATGACCTCGAGATCCGTGACTTCAATTCGACCGCGGAGCTTCTGTTCCCCGAGTTAACGGCGGCGCTCGGTGAGAAACTGGACGAGGCGTTCCCCGAACTGGCGGCCAGCGTGACGGCCGAGGCGGTGATCGAACGGCAACGGGAGGGCGAAACCAGGTACTACCAGCCGAACACGAACCGCTTCAGCGTGAGTCATGCAAAACTCGGCCAACTGATCATCCTCAACGACATCACCGAACGGGAGAAATATCGCAGGCGGCTCGAAGCCAAAAACGAGCAGCTCGAAGCGTTCGCGAGCATGGTTTCACACGACCTTCGAAACCCGTTAAACGTCGCTCAGGGAAACGGCGAGATCATCCGTGAGACGCTTGACGCCGTCACGCGTGAGGATGGCAGCCATGAGCCGCTTGATTCCGACGCGTTGGAGACCGTCGACGTCGCCGCCGACACCGTCTCTCGATCGCTGACACGAATGGAGATGCTGATCGAGGACCTGCTCGTCTTGGCCCGCGAAGGCCGATCGATCGACGATCCCGAGTCGGTGTCGCTGACGGCCGTCGTCGAAACCTGCTGGGACATGGTCACACGGGGGAACGCCACCCTCGTTATCGGCGAGGAGATGCAGTTTTTCGCCGACCCGGACCGGCTCCAACAGCTCCTCGAGAACCTGTTTCGGAACGCCATCGAACACGGGCGCGAGGACGTCACGATCCGGGTCGGCGCGCTTGCCGATGGAACCGGCTTCTACGTTGCGGATGACGGCCCCGGAATCCCCGAGGACGAACGGAGCGCGGTCTTCGAGTCCGGGTTCACGACGAACCGTGCGGGAACGGGCTTGGGGCTCTCGATCGTGAGCGAGATCGTTGACGCCCACGGCTGGAGGATCGAACTCACCGCCAGCGAATCCGGGGGAGCACGGTTCGAGATCACCGGAATCAAATCCGTCTCGTGACGGACGTTTCCGTCACGCGGAGAGCGGTTCCGTCACGAGGAGAGCGGTTCCATCTCGTTGCGATCGCTCCGGCTTAGTTCGCGACGGCGGAGTACACCGCCCCGAGGACGGCGCCGTAGACGACGTGACCGACGAGGCTCATCGGGTTGACGTCGGGGACGGGCGGACTCATCGGCCCCATCGCGCCGACCCACGCCGGCATGACGAACGTGGCGAGGACGGCCCAGAGGACGATGCCGTAGGCGACGCCGAGCCCGACGGTTTTGCCCGTCGACGCGGCGAGTTCGGGTTTGGCCGCGAGGATCGCGGCGAAGCCGACCCCGAGCACCGCCGAGTGGGCCATGTGGATGGTCCAGCCGATCTCGCCGGCGGGCCCCTCGATGCCGTACATCACCGGAATGGCCATCTCCATGATGTTCGTCATCATCATCGTCATCATCGCCCCGAAGATGAGGCCGCCGGCCAATCCGCCGGCCACCCCCGCCTTCCAGCCGTCGGTTTCGGTCGATACGTCCGTCGCAGCCGCGGTCTCGGTTGCCATAGCATGCGCTTCGTCGCGAGGATACCGGTAATAAACGCCGGATGTGTGTGTTCGTCACGCCATGCTGCGAATGATTTATATATCATTGTTTCATCCGCGCGGAACGCGGGGTGAGCGCATCCACCGCTGCTTTTCACCCCCACTGCCACGTATCAGTCAAATGCTACGTGTCACCATCCCCGCCGATCGACGCATCCCTCCGGCGCCGTCGTCGTCGACGCTCACACCCGTTAAAACCACTTCCGTCGGGTTCACTTCCACCGAGGCACCCGACTCCTTTTAATCGATGGCGACGAACTCGAACCCGTGTCAGAGTCGCCGTCCCTTCGGTTCTTCCCGTACGAGGAGCCGTACCCGAACCAGCGCGAGGCGATCGACAGGATCGCCAACGCGCTGGCACGCGGCCAGGACGTGCTCTTCGAGGGCGCGCCCGGGACGGGCAAAACGCTCTCCGCGCTCGCCCCGGCGCTCGAACACGCCCGCGAGCACGATCGGACCGTCGTCATCACGACGAACGTCCACCAACAGATGCGGCAGTTCGTCGACGACGCCCGGGCCATCACCCGCACCGAGCCGATCCGGGCCGTCGTCTTCCGCGGGAAGTCGTCGATGTGTCACATCGACGTCGACTATCAGGAGTGTCAGACGCTTCGGGACACGACCCGCGAACTGGTCGAGACCGAAAGCGACGTCCTCGAACTGGAGGCGCGCCAGCGCGAGCTCCTCGCGGAGAGCCGTGAGGGCGACGCCGGCGCGGCGGAGGCCCGCGAGGCCGTCATGGACGAGCTGGACGAGTTGGAGTCCGACCTCGACGGCTACGAGGCGACGAACGTCTGTGACCACTACCGAAACAACCTGACGGACGATACCGACGAGTTCTTCGGGTGGCTCTTCGAGGACGTCCGAACCCCCGACGACGTCTACGCGTACGCCGACGAGCGTGAGCTCTGTGGCTACGAACTGTTAAAGGAGGGCATGGAGGGGGTCGACCTGGTCGTCTGTAACTACCACCACCTGCTCGACCCGAACATTCGCGAACAGTTCTTCCGGTGGATCGACCGGGACCCCTCCGAGATCATCACCGTCTTCGACGAGGCACACAACGTCGAGGACGCCGCCCGCGACCACGCGACTCGGACGCTCACGGAACGGACCCTCGATGCCGCCTTGGAGGAGCTCGACGGCAGCGACGACTCGCGAGCCGAGCCGGCCGAGAACGTCCTCCGTGCCTTCCGTGACGCGCTCGTCGATGCATACGACGAGGGGCTCGGCTTCGGCGCCCGAGAGGCCGTCGGCGAGAACTGGGAGGACGTCGCCATCGCCAACGACGACCGCCGTGACGATCTCACGCTGTCCTTTCTCCGTGGGTATGAGGGGACCGGAATCGACGTCGAGACGGAGCTCGCGATCCAGCTCGGCAAGGCGCTCGACGAGGAGTACGAGCGTCGCTACCGCGACGGCGAGACGACCACTCGAACGGAGTGCCGGACGCTTCAGGCCGCCCGATTCATCTCCACGTGGATGTCGGAGGGAACCGAGCTCGGCCAGTATCCCGTCGTCTCGGTCCGTCGTGATGGCGGCACCGACGAGGTGTACGGCCGCGCGGAGCTGTACACCTGCATCCCGCGGGCGGTGACGAGCGAGCTCTTCGACGAGGTCGCCGCCTCCGTGTTGATGAGCGCGACGCTGCGTCCCTTCGACGTCACCGCGGAGGTGCTCGGACTGGAGGACGTCGCGGCCCTCGCGTACGGGATGGCGTATCCCGAGGCGAATCGCCGGACGTTCGCGGTCGACACCCCGCCGCTTTTCGCATCCGAACGCAACGATCCCGACACGCAGGAGACCGTTGCGACCCTGCTCCGTGATGCGATCCGATTCACGCCCGGCAACACGCTCGCCTTCTTCCCGTCCTATGCGGAGGCCGAGCGCTATCACGAACGGCTCGGCGGCCTCGACGCTCCCGGCGGCTCCTCGACCGTCGCCGGCGGCGAGGCGTCCGGCGGCACGCTCGCGACGGCCGGGCTCGGCCGGCTCCTCCTCGACGGGCCGGGCGCGGACGAGGAGCGGCTCCGTCGTGAGTTCGTCGAGAGCGACGACGCGGCGCTTTTCACCTCGCTGTGGGGGACCCTCGCCGAGGGCGTGAGCTTCGACGGCGACGACGCACGCACGGTCGTCGTCGTCGGCGTTCCGTACCCCCATCTCTCCGACCGGATGGAGGCGGTTCAGGACGCCTACGACCGCGCCTTCTCCGATCGGGATCGCTCCCGTGACCCCGGTTGGTCGTACGCCGTCGAGATCCCGACGATCCGCAAGACTCGACAGGCGCTCGGTCGCGTGATCCGCGGTCCGGAGGACTTCGGCGTCCGGATCCTCGCGGACCGCCGGTACACGACCGCCGACATGGGCAAGTACTCGGTTCGCGGCGCCTTCCCGCCGGAGGAACGCGAGGAGCTGATCGACCTCGCCCCGGACAAGCTGAAGTTCGCGATGCTCAACTTCTACGGCGACCACGACGCGTACGACGGGTCGCCGCCGTCGCCCTGAGTCACGCCGCCCGTTTTTCGATCAGCGTTCCTTCCCGTCCGTCCCGCTCCGAAGCTCCGGCGTCGTGACGGCCGGATGGAGCGCGACGTCACCCGTCCGGAACCGGACCCATGCGACGACGGCGACGCAGCCGACGAACACCGCGAACAGGCCGAGGAGGCCGCCCTCGGGACCGAACGCGCCGCCGGTCCATCGAACCGGCCCGGTCGGTTCCGTCGCGATCACCGTCGCCACAGTGCCGAGACCGCTGACGCCGTGGCCGAACAGTCCGCCCTGTGCGAGGTTCCAGGTCACGTGGATCCCGATCGGGATGGCCAACTCGCCGGTGAGGAGGTACCCCGCCGCGAGCAACACGCCCGCCGCCGAGATGATCGTGACCGACGCGACGGTCGCCCCCGGGTTGCCCGCGTGGAGGAGCCCGAACAGTCCCGAGGAGACGATGAGGGCGACCGTGATCGCCCAACGCTCGCCGAGAAACCGACAGCCCTCGGCAACGTTCGTGAGCAGCCAGCCGCGGACGAGCGCCTCCTCGTAGATGCCGACGACGAGAAACAGTCCGACGAGGCCGACGAACGCGAGGAGAAACGACCCGTCGGCGACGAACGTGCCCGTCACCGCGAACCAGCCGGCGGCCCAGCCGACGAGGAAGACGGCGGCCTGCAGCGCGATCCCGAGCGCGAGCCCGAACGCGCAGTCGATCCACCAGTCGCGGTCGATCCGGAAGCCGTAGTCGACGAACCGTCGGCGGTCGAGATACCGGGCGATGGGGACGAGCGCGGCCATGGTCGCCATCCCGGCGGTAGCGACGGCGACGCCGAAGAGAACCGGGCTCTCGGCGCCGAACCGTGGCGCGAGCGTGGAGAGCACGAGGACCTGCACGGCGAGCACCACGAGCAGGACGACGATCCCGCCACCCACGAGCCGGACGGCGGCACGGGGCCGACGCTCCGTCGGATTGACGAGCGCGTCACGGACGACGGCGCGGACGCGGTCGAGGGTCGAAGGGTCGGTCATTATCGCCGATTTTCACGTGGGTCGGGTGCCGATGAGGAGCGCGATGCCTCCGAGAATCACGCCCAAAAGCACCGTGATCACGACGTGAATGACGGTCATCGTCGCGACCGCTCGATTCGATTCGTCGTAGCTCCAGCGGAACATCGCGGCGTCGAGCGCCAGCGCGACCGGAACGGTGAGAAACGCCGGGAGCGCGAACGCGCCGCCGACCACGCCGACGACCGCGGGGAGCGGGCCGACGTACAGCGCCCGGCGGGGGTCGACGTCGCCGAGCACGTTTCGCGCGGCCAGGTGGGCGGTAAACGAGAGGAAAAGCGCGAAGAGGACGACCGTCCCCAGCACCTCGATCGGCGAGACCGTCTGGAGGAGCATGACGGATATACGGGATCGCCGTTAAAAATCTCCCCGAAACCGAACCGATCGAGCCGACCGGTCGTTCGGATCGGTCGGCCGTCCGAATCTCCGCTCGGTCCGGGTCGGTCGTCCTCGTCACGCCTCGAATCGGGATCTCCTAGCCGAGCAGTCCGAGACTCTCCAACTCCTCGACGATGTGGTCGACGGCGGCGGCCGCGTCGGCGGGATCGGTACCCCCGGTGATGACGAGCTTTCCGCTGCCGAAAAGCAGCGCGACGACGTCCGGTTCGTCCAGCCGATAGACCAGACCGGGGAACTGCTCGGGTTCGTACTCGATGTGCTCGAGGCCGAGCCCGATGG
>LKMJ01001838.1_pt1 | contig 19058 bp, 22 predicted proteins | sample 643391 | NCBI WGS metagenome assembly LKMJ01 (sample SAMN04112250, study PRJNA286221) | soda lake metagenome | biome: soda lake; feature: Kulunda Steppe; material: water; isolation source: sample PL-Br10 brine of Picturesque Lake | place: Russia: Kulunda steppe | collected 2010-07 | reverse complement strand
GGGGCCAGGGGAGGTGGAGGGGATCAAATGCGCAGGCATGCATGGTGCTGGAGGTGATGCCTGAGCTCGCTTGGTGCATGGTCTGTGCATGCGTGAGCATGGTGGAGTCTTGCCTGGTGCATGGTGTGTGCATGCAGTGCGTAGCAAAGCTTGCTTTGCACATGGCTCCATCACGCCTGTGCAGGGTGGCCAGTGCTTACTTGGTTCATGGTTCCGGCCGGCGGACCCATGGCCAGAGCCGGAACCGTGGCCAGTGCTTAGCTTATGGTTCCGTTGCGCCTGTGCAGGGTGGCCAGTGACGCGCAGCCCTGTGTGTCTGGGCCTGTGCCCCTGAGCTACATCGAGGTGGAGACGGAGCCCGGCAAGGTCAGCCGCCTCTTGTCCACACAGGTGAGCGCAGCCAGCCGGCCAGAGGGTGTGCCGCAGGCCATATTGCGCTGCCTTGGCTGCTTCTTCCGGGAAACAAAAGTCGTGCTGCATCGTCCTCTGGCTGGTGTCTGGGGACAGTGTGGTGTCTGGGGGGGACAGTCTGGGGCTGGTGTCTGGGACAGTGTGGTGTCTGGGACAGTGTGGTGTCTGGGGACTGTGTGGTGTCTGGGACAGTGTGGTGTCTGGGACAGTGTGGTGTCTGGGACAGTGTGGTGTCTGGGGACTGTGGTGTCTGGGCCAGTGTGGTGTCTGGGGACAGTGTGGTGCAGAGTTTACCCTCTGGGGTCAAATCAGCCACAGGCCTGCGCGTATGGTCAAGGCCAACGAGTTGTGTGTGTGTGTGTGCGCTTCCACCCAAGGCGCTGGAACAGCTGCTCATGTTGCACAGCCAGTGCTTCAGGGCCGAAGCTGCCTGCAGCATGCGGCGCTCCACGCAGCACTCTGTTCATGCGCACACAATCACACACGCAGAATGACAAGTGAACACACACACATCAAAACACACATGCGCGCACACACATGTACACACGTGCATGCAGGTATACTGCTTCGCCAGCCCCCAGCTGTGCACGGATGCGGACAGGGTGCGGCTCACGCCCGGCGGGCAGCGGGCACCAGGCAGCAGGGACAGCGCGCACCTCTTGCCCCACAGCAGCGCAGCCCCGCCGATGCACCCCAGCCCCAGTGGTGCTGCAAGCGCTAGCCAGGTGGACGATAGCAGCCAGCAAGACAGGCCGATGCCTGCGCAGGCTGCAGGGGCTGCAGGTGCGCTGGATGCCTTCTTTTCTCCTCTTTGCAACTGCGGGCCACATGCGTGGAGGCAGAGGTGCCGTGTGTGTTTGCTTGTGTGTTTGTGTGTTACAAAGGTGCACGTGAGCCAGAGCGTGCTTGCAGGCCTGGCTTTCGGTGTGTGCATGTGCTGGGCTAGCTGGTGGTGCGTGTAGGGCAGGCTGTGGGTTCGTGTGTGTGCAGAGTGGGTTGCTGGTGCGTGTGAGCTGGCTTTATTTGGAAGTTCGACCGTCTGGCCTGGTCTGTGTGGTACCTCGACTCTGACTGCTTGTGGAATTAGGGCTCAGGCTCTCGCTAGTCTGGTCCAAGCAATTGCAGCAGTCAAGCCTCTGTAGTTGCACCGCACCCACACCCTGCTTCAACGCCCACTCCAGCATCCAATCACTGCCGCTGAACTGCACCAACACTTTGCTCCAGCATCAAGCCACTTCAGCTGGACAGCCTCTAGTCTGCCTTTGCCTGCATACATGATGTGTGAGCGCATGTGCGCTCCTGTCTGCACACTCACATATGATGAGAGCACCCATGCGCACTTCCGCGCCTGTACACCTGCATGTGCACACGCATGCCCATGCTCATGCACACATTGAACGTGCAGGCTTACAGACTTGCGCGCACATCAGAATGTGCCATGTTCCCCGGTGTGTGCGTTCGCCCATATGCACATGCACACACATGTTTTACGTGAACACCAGCAAATGGAAGGGCAAAGAGCTGAAGGGTGGCAGGAGTCGTGGCAGAGCTCCTGCGCACACACACGCACACACACACACACACACACACTTGCGTATGCGGCACACACACACAAACACACACACAAACACACACACACACACACACACTTGCGTATGCAGCATGCACACGTACACTTGCGTATGCGGCACGCACAAATGCACACACGCACACATGCACACATTTGCGTGTGCGGCACGCATGGGTGCAGGGGAGGGCGACGGCGTGGTGGGCTCGGCGCAGCTCATGGCAGCAGTGCGCGACCTCATGCAAGCCGCTGGACTTCCCCTGAACAGCGACAAGGAGGAGCTGCTGCGCACGGCCGCTAGCCTGCGGGAGCAGCTGCAAAGCCAGCAGCGCGCAGCGTCCGAGGTGCGTGCACACACACGAGTGTGTGTGTGTATGAGCACGGGCGCACTGCCCAAGCAGGCGCTGTGTTGTTCTGAGTTCCAGTGGGAAAAGAAATGGGCATGGGCACGGGTGAGCGTCCACATGCACACACACACACACACACTAACACACACACACACACAAGCTTGGACGCCCCTTAGAGCGGCGGCATTGGCCACGGGGACGGGCGGAGCCAAATGCGGTCCCGGCCCATGCATACAGAGGCATGTAGCACGCACGCACGCACGCGCACACGCACACGCCCATGCACACACACGAGGCCATGCCAACATGCACGTGCGTGCTAATCCAGTGCCCGTGCATGCATGTGTGCACAGGCGCGTGCCTCCCTGGCCACTCAGGAGGCTGAGCTGGAGTCTGTGAGGCAGTCCTGGCAGTGCAAGATATGTTTCGCAAACGACGTGGACAGCGCATACGTCAGCTGCGGGCACATGGTGGGTCGATGTGGGATGCGCTGTGGGCACATGGTAGGTCAGCTGCGGGCACATGGTAGGTCAGCTGCACATGGTGGGTCAGCTGCGGGCACATGGTGGGTCAGCTGCACATGGTGGGTCAGCTGCAGGCACATGGTGGGTCTGCTGCGGGCACATGGTGGGTCAGCTGCGGGCACATGGTGGGTCTACTGCGGGCACATGGTGGGTCAGCTGCACATGGTGGGTCAGCTGCGGGCACATGGTGGGTCGATGTGGGATGCGCTGCCTCCTGTGTGGACAACGCCGCTCGTGTCTTGCGCAGAAGGGTGTGAAAGGGAGGCAGTTAACCTGCGTGCGGCGTGAGCATGCATGCTCAGTGAATGCATCACTGGCAAATGCACCATTTCCACACCCATCTGCCCAGACATAAGCGCGCTGTCCGGCTGTGGCCTCTGCTGCAAGCATTGCAGGAAGCCCCTGTAGCTTCCCAAGCGCAAGTGAAGTGGCTGGATACTATGGCTGTGGGCATTCAGCACTGACACACCAATACCGTTGGGGGGTCTTGCGCACGTGTGCAACCACATATCTATCTGATCACACATTCAGCACCTCCAAGCCGCATCCACTCATATTGCATTGTGGTTATTTTTGCTGCACCACGTTTAACCAGTTGGCTTGTTGTCTAGGTACACAAGCTAGCACCTCCCTCCATGTCCAATGTTGTGAGGAGGTGCACATTCTGCTGCACCTGGCTTGCAGGTGTGCAGCTCCTGTGCTACCGGCATGCAGCGGTGCCCGGTGTGCAGGTCACGCAGCTCGCAGCTCATCCGCCTGTACAAATAGCCTCTTTTGGTCACTCCCATGGCTCACCCACTTTTTGGCGTGTGACTTCTTTCACGCCGAGTCTGCCAGATGTGCCAGGTTTGAGCATACCGCCTGCAATAATAATCTGTGCGCGTACTCTTGCACTTATCCATCTTGATCTGCCTGATCTGGGTGGAGTATATTTGTCCTGGGTTGAAAGTGTGCTCCAGAAGCGGCAGCCCGGATAGGGATTGTCTGTGATGCGCTGTGGAAGTGCAGCTGGTGATCCCTGCCCATGCATTGTCAGAGTGCATCCTGTGCTCTTCATGTACCATGTAGAGGCATCTGTTGTGCTGCTACGATAGAAGAGGCAAGATGTGTACATTGGATTTCATCATTGTTGTCATGCACTCTGCTGCATCACCCAATCGCTTCCTTGCCAGGTTGAAGCAGAGCTTCGCAGCAGCATCGTTCGTTTTTGCTTAATTACAATGCGCCTCACCTCCAGCTTCTTAGTATGTGCGTGCTCCATGTATTTCTTTTTGTCGGCTTAAAAGGTGTTCGCAAAAGCTAAGCTTAATTGTGCAGTATGCGCCCTGAAACATTCCTGGTACGGAATTGATTTTTACAATGGATATGTGAACTGGCTCGAGTGGCATGTCATGACCATGTAAGATCATTGTTTTGCAGATTACCTGTGACTTTGCAAGGCTGTGGAATGTTTTCCTCTCATGCCGCTGAGTGAACACCAGCAGGCATTTGGCTATGCAGAGCATGCTTGAGCTGTAAAAATCAGCAGCGATCAGCAGGGCACGGCAGGGCACGCTGTGCTGCATACGTACTACCACCAGCTGTACTGTATCTACCCTTGCAGCTGCTGCAGCAACACATGTTCAGAATCAATCACGGGCCATGAAGATTTACTTTTTTGATGAGTTAAGATCACCAAGACCACACCTGGGAAAAGATGTGCGGGCAGATAGACTACTACCCTAAAAGAGCGCGCGGCTTTGGAGCTTCTACTAGTTGCGAGTCTATCAAAAAGGGCTTCGTAGCTGTGGTTGCCGGACAAGAGTAGTTAGGCAGAAGCCTGGCAGGCCTGCGAATGGACCTGAAAGGTTACAAGATTACAAGGTGAATGAACCTGAAAGGGCAGCATTCTTCTAACTGTGCCTGTGTTAAGAGAATGATGCATCAAAAAAGCTCTAGGAACAAGAAGATATATGTACCTGTATTCATCTCTTGATCAATCAGAACCTCATCCAATGTGATAAGCGCTTAACATACATCCCATGGGCAATCAAGACCCAAGTATTACATGAAATGTACGGCAATGGTCAACAGCCAAGCTAGCAGAGCTTAGAAAGAATATGGCTGTACATATATGGCTACTTAGCTACACAGACGGCTAGATACTCAATGATTAGATATAGATTATATCTTATTACAGCAGATACGGCTTAAGATTGAAAAAGGGAATGAAAAATCGAGAGGTCTTTGAGTCTACGAGTCTACATTATTACGCCATTAATGCTTATTTGATTACACATATGAAATCGTGATCAGTAACACAATGCACGCTCATCCGTTAAGATCATGCGGCTCCATCATCCGCTTTCTACCAAACAGCCCCCCTGGCCCACCAGACATTGATGGAAGAGTGACAGAGCATAAGTGGGTATCCTGATTTTCCTGTTACCAGCAGTGCTGTCCCCTCTCCCCTTGCAGCTGTCTTGCAAGCACCATCATGACAGTGCCTTGAATACCATACCAATTTCAGGTGCTGTGCCCTAGGCCATTGGAATGAAGAAGTGCAGGTGTGTGTTGAACTTGAATTTGCTGATCTTGCTTGTGTATTAAGTTCTGCTATTCCTAGGTCCATGGGTTTGGCCGATTGATTTAGCTTGGCAGCTCTATTAGAACAGGACTGAAAGATGCTGTATTAACCACCTCTTGCAGGCCCACCTGTTCAGCTTTGCAGACATCCAAGTGACAAGCCGAGGCGCTCAGGTTGCATCAAACTTGAGCACCATCGGAAGCTGGGAGCATGATGGGGCCATAACTGACATGCAGGTCGTGCAAAAAGGTTTTTTGTATCAGAACTTATTGAGAGCCCTTCCTCTTTCTTTGGTCCAAGCCAAATTGCTGCATTGTTTTTTCTTATTGATCAAGTTCCATGCAAGCATGCACAGAGTAGGGCATCGGAGCCCGTACTGGCATACAAGAAACAACACGCGCACGTGCGCACACTCACAGGCATATGCAGGCATGATCGGGCACTTGTGCACATGTATGCATGCACAAATGCTACACTTCGACGGGCCCCTCATTGATGCCACAGCGTGCCAATTCAGGTTGCAGGTCTCACACATGCAACACTTTACATGCACTGTATGGAAAACCAGGTTGCAGACTTGGGGCACAACAATGAAGTGCTGGTGGCCATCGCCTCCAGCAAGGGCTCACTTGTGTTGGGCAGGCTGCTCCTCCCGCGCGCACCCGGCACAGAGCTGGATGAGGTTCAGGTGTGCTTGTTTGGCACCATTTTTGCAAATAAGTGTGAAATTGGTTGTGCCATAGTACAGGATGCCCTGCTTTTTACTAATTTAAATGTGAATGAATGTGCATCTATGCATCATGTACACCTCAGTATCGGATTGCTACTTTTCGTACGTAAATCAGAACTTGCCTGTGTTATGTAAGTGAGAGATGCACTACGCCCAGGAGCAGCGGCATGCTGCTCATCAGTCCCTACTGTACTCTCCTCATACGCTATCTCCGGGTCCCAATCTCGTAGTACTTACACTCTGCTTCACAGAGGTCCTTCATGCGACCTACAACAACCACGTAGAACTCGCACTCTGCTTCACAGAGGTCCTCCATGTGCCCAGTAACAACAATACACTAAGTGCATGCTCCATTCCTCATTCCAATTTCAGACTCCCGAGTGACTTGTATGTTGGCCGCGGCCTCCTGCACAGGCCGTGCTTATGCACCTGTGCGCAGCTCCCGGACTTTTACAAATGCACGGTGCATGGTTCCCAGACTTAAGATCAGATTACGGTGCGCTGTCATGTGCAATCCTTGGCTCTCGGCGTTGCTCCGCAGATCCTTGACCTTCCTACTGAAGAGGACAAGCCACAGTTGATACCGGCGATGCACCCACACAAGGCGTCAATAGCATCCGTGGATGTACAGGCAGAGAGCAAAGTGCGTTAGGGCCGGCATGATGGGGCTTAGGGGAAAAAGCCTGTCTAGTTTTGCATATAGTGTCTAGTGTTGCATATGGTGTTAGGGCCGGCATGATGGGGCTTAGGGAGTAAAGCCTGTCTAGTGTTGCATTTTCGCAAGCGACCTCAATTGTGCAGCATACCGTGCTCTTCTGCCGATAAGCAGGCACACTGGCAAGTACGTTGCGTACATGAAGCTGGTGTCAGCAACCCTACAAACAAGGTCTTGGCCCAGCGCATGCCGGACCTTCACCTTGCCACAAATAGGTCTCCATTCCTGAATGCATGCTACCAGGCATCTGGTTGGCGTGAAAGCTTAATTTTACACGCTGACGAGCGCCTGTGTGTGATGCCCCATTGCAGGCTGTACTTTTTTCTTTGACTTGGTGCTGGCACTTTACTACGGCCCATGCGCTTCAACAGCACGGCCTGATCCCTGTGCAATGTTGAGATGCCTCACTGTACAATCTCATAACATCGCTGCACACGACACTTGAGTGTTCCTTGCCCCTGCCCTAAACTCTTAACCTGGTGGCGCGTGCCTCTGCTCTGCAGGCGCTGTTGACAGTAGGGGCAGACGGCGCGATCTGCGTGAGCCACCCAGAGGCCCAGGCACACACAAGCAGCACCGGGCGCGGCAGCAGCCGCTTCAACCAGAGCACCTCCGGCTGCTTGTCTTACACATGCGGGCGGTGGGCAGACACCAACACCTTTGCAACGGTGCGTGCAAGGCGCTGCACGTGGCGTGCAGAGCAGGGTGTGTGCCTGCTGCTGCTGGTATGCTGCTGCTGGGGCAGCGTGTGGTGCAGGACCACTGCCATGCCACAAATCAGGCCCGGGCTTGGGTTGTGTTCGCATCTGCCTGTCCTGCCCTGCTTATTCAGCAACAACTGCCTGACCTGCTTCACTGCCTGAATTGCTTCACTCACACCCAAACTGCCAAACACACCCAAAGTGCCTGACCTACGTCACTGCCTGGCCTGCCCTGCTCACTCACACTGAAGCCCCTGCGCACGTGCAGGCTAGCACGCTGGGTGGGCTGCAGGTATGGGACTTGCGTGCGGGGCCCCGCCCCACGGCCAGCTCGCCCTCGCACTGGGGCCCTACGGGGGCACAGCCTACGCAGCCACGGCCAGCCTTCCTTGGCCCGGACCTCTTGCCTGAGGACCCCACCACCTCAAAGCTCAGGTGCACAGCATATGCAGGCTTGTGCGCACATGCACTAACACACGTGCACACACAAGCGCATGCACACACACGCACACACGTATGCATGCATGCACTGATTCTCACACACAATTATGCAGCCAGCCAGCGGGCCAGCCAACAAAGTCACATGAGCTGCACACGCGTGAGCCCTCCTTTTGCTCCCTGCCCCGAGTTTCAGGCCTGAGCTCCCCTTTCTCCTCCCGCATTCAAACGTGGGTGCGCAACCAGGCATGGGGAAGGCTTGCATAGCTGTGTCCGCCATCATGGGTAACTAATTCCTTTAGGGTCTTGGACGGCAGACTTGGACCAAATAGCAGGCGGGGGGAACAAAACTTTTGCCCATGGTTAGCTGAGAGAGTGCAGAAAAGCAAAAGGTACGCGCTACTACCCGAGCATGTGCAAGTGCAGGAAGGAGCTCGTGTGTATGTGAGCTTGTGTGCTTGTGTGCCACGTGTGTGCGCAGCTGCTGTGGGCCGCCCCAGTGCCATGCCATCGCCGTGCATCCTTCACGCCCCAACCTGTGTGCATCCGGAAGTACTGGCGGACACGTGGCGCTATGGGACTTGCGCTTTGCCGCCGCCCCCGTCGCAATGACAGTGTCGTGTTCGGGGGCGGATGTGTGGGAGGTGCGTGAGGCTGGCGGATTGGGGGAAGATGGGCTTGGGTGGTGGATTTGGGGAGGTGTACCAGGGGCAGGTGTGATGATTCACGTAAGGCAAACGCTTTGCCATGATATCTTGTGCGCTCCATCAAACAACAGCACTCCATATAGTGACAGAAATCACAGGAAAGGGGGGGGAGGCCTTAAAGGTGGGACGCAAGGTAGAGGGAAGAATGTGGGGCGAAGGGGGGTCATAGGTTAGTTTGTGGGCCTGCCTAAATGTTGCACGATGGCAACACATGCACGTTGCACGTTGCACGATGGCAACACATGCACGTTGCACGATGGCAACACATGCACGTTGCACGATGGCAACACATGCACGTTGCACGATGGCAACACATGCATATTGCACGATGGCAACACATGCACCTAAATGTTGCACGATGGCAACACATGCACTTGGCACACTGCCACGCCTGCCCTCTTGCTCTCGTAATGCCTCCCAGGTTCACTTTGACCCCGCCGCTAGCAGCACCGCAGCCTCCTGCGCGCCTGCCGTGCTGTGCTGCTCGGATGATGGTGCTGTGTATCACTGCACCTTTGCCAGCAGCAGCAGCAGTGCCCTCAACGACCCCGCGCGCGAACACGGAGGCGTCTCTTCTTCTTTTGCCGCACCTGGCAAACAAGGCACGCACAAGCCCCTGTTCTCGCGTCCATACAGTGTGAATTCAATGGATGTGGAGAGCAACCGCGGCATGGATGTGGTGGCAGTGACCGAGGGCCAAGAGGTAGTGTACTTCAGAAGATAGCACAGGGGAAGGTGGCAGCAGCTAGGAAAGGGGGGGGGAATGCTGTCTGGGGACGTGCTGTCTTGTCACCGGAGAACATGCAGAGGTGCACCTCGCTTTTTGCTCTGCCAGGAAGCTCAGGAGGTAGTGATGGGTGCTTGCCAAGGGGCGATCTTCCTTGAGTTGTTTGGGACCGCTTGAAATTAGGCCCTGGGGTTGCGGATAAAGGACTGGAGGGGAACACGCTAATGAAGCACCATCACAGAATGCCTTCGCATGCTGGCCAGCTGGGTCGTGCGTTCTTTCATGTGTTGACCATTGCTCCTCTGTTATTGACGATCTGCTTTTGTCAGTCTTAGCACTGCTGGCGGGCCGGGGTCCTGCTGTTGCGAGGTCATCATGCGTTCAGTGCAATCATAAGTCTCATCTGTGCTCATTGGAGGAGCTGCATTCTCCGCCACTGACACCTGGACGACTCTTGCGCAATCTCTTTAGTTACCTTGCCTCAAAACCACTCCAGCGGTTTGAGTGTGCAATCATCAACACAAGGTGTAAGCTGGTGTATCCTTCATGTCAGAGCGCATGGCAGGTTCTACGCAGGCAAGGTAAGGGTTATTAAGCTGCACCTGCCAAACAAGAGCAGCTGAGCTTCATCCTATCAGGCCTGCAACAAAGTTACACACAAAAAAATGTGCAAGGGCTGGAGAAGCTTGAGGTGTCCTGAGACCTGAGGCACAGCAAGCCAAGCACTCATGCACAAAATAGCTATGGGATTTACAAGATTTGGGTCAAAATCCTCAGGCTGGTGGTTTTGTGTCTGGTCATCGCCACCCAAACAAGTATCCCTCTCTTCTTCAGCAGAAGTTTGATCTCAGATAGTGTAAACATACCCCCTGTTCAATCTCTGCCCTGTCATGCTGATCACCGTCATGAACAATTCAGCAGTTCTGGAACATGATATGTACGTGTATTGGATAGTAACACTGATTCGGCAATGACACAAATCTGGCATGACAGCCCCCTTCTAATTTGGTTGTCCACCTGGTCGAATTCAAGTGCTGTACACCTTGTGAATGTGTTTTCCAAAGGGCACACAAGAGCAAAAAGCAACAGACCTAGCACCAGAGACTTGTGAGCATTCTGAAAGCTCAGGGTTGCACCATCTTAATGCCATTAAGCTCAATGAGCTCGGCCTTGATTCACAAAGGATCCACAAGACTGCCCTTAAAATGCATGCTCACTTGTTCATAAGGCTCACAAACCAACTACAACATGACTTTAAAAAAAGCTCTGAAGGCCTAGGTCTGGAGCAGGGGGCTGCAAGCCACCCTCCAGATCCCCACTAGTTATCTTTTCCATTGGTGAGAGAGACTCGCGGCACTTCGGGCCATTGTGTCTACTTTTTCTAAATTGATGCAGGGAGCATCTTGCCGCCTGCGCAATTTTTCTTATCATTCTTTTTTTCAGGGTTGCAAAGATGTCAGCCTTCATATCTTTGTTCTTGTCACAGTCTAATACTCCAATTGAGGGAGCCTGCATGTATCTGCGCAGATGTGGGGACGTGAGGCCGTTGCAACCATCCCCATTTTGCAATGGAATCGATAGACCTTATAAGATGAGGTAGAAGCAAAGGCACCTTCTCCAAAGGAACTAGACCTTGATCAATATCGCTCCCTTAGCTGCTACATCAGGTGCCTTGAAGAGCACTGCCGCATTGTAGTGCAGCTAATTGGCTTGCAAGCCCAGCCTGCGTGCACGCCACGTGGCGCATGATCAGGATCATCTAGATGTCAAGACGTGGCCTACATACAGGCCCTCCATGTATCAAAATAAACGAAAAATTTGCGTTAGGAAGCTTCTGTAATCCAATCTCTTATCCGTCCAAGACGAATTCGACACGGGCCAATCCCCCCCCCCGTTTGTGAGATTCTATCATCCGTAATCAAATCATTTTTTTGCGAATATCATTTTACTATAAGTCGTGCAAATGTCAGGAGACGATGGCAAGGCAGCACTGCGCAGCTTTCACGAACGCGCCGCGGCCCTGCTGGAATCCCACGGAACTTTAGATGATGTAAGTCGATTTGAGGCTCTTTACTGCTTGCATTCAAGGTTCAATCTACCCCCAGGTCTACGCAGCTGCAGGCTGATCTACAGATCTGGTATGAGATTTTCCATCCATTAACATACCCAAGTGCAGGAAGTGCTTGAGCTTCTTTTTTGTTTGGAACAAGCCACAAATAAAACACAAGGTGTGTATATGACTTGTTCGGTATTGTTGCAAAATTGCCCTTTGCGTAATAAGGTATACCGTCATGGTGCCATATCCAATGCATTGTGGTGAGCTGCACATGAGCTGGACAGCTCTTCATTATATCATGTAGTCTAATACTACAAGCCTCATCACAAACCCCAACTACACTCATTGGGCAAACTGCCATGTGGTACATGGTGAAAAAAAGCTGTTGTTGAACGCGAACATGTTCTCAGGGGTGATTATCAAACTCCATTGTATAACTGAGGAACGTATTTTAACATATCTTCTTTTATGGATATAAGATAAAATGATATTTTTATCTTGGGACATGCTTTTGGCATCCAAACGCCCTTGCCCTTTTGACCAACAGGCAAAGTGGAGAGCATCGTAATAGCAAGTACATTGCGATTACAGCTGTGCACCCGACATGCTAGCCAGGGGCTTTAGAAATAAAATCCTTTCATTAGCAATGGTGTTGCTAGAACAAAAATCCATGAATGAAGGTGCAACCACACATGTTTGGTGCAGTTCCTTCTTCACTTGGTCTTTGGATTTGGATTTGCAGATCTTGATCTGATGCAGAGCAATTGATCAGACCGTTCCTCCAAATCTTTAGCGCTTCTTAGGTGCTCTAAACTCTACATGTGGGTAGCTTGCTGATGGAAAGCAACTTGATGGGTAGCTCTTGAGCCATCAGCTGTACCACGAGTCAGAGGCAAATTTGCTGTATACTCCCATGGTATACTCCTACCGTGTTCCATCAATAGTCTACTGCCTTCTCATTAATGCTGCCCCAACTTGGGAATTGAAAATCCCAGATTGTCTGTTGTTAAATAAGCTCTGTAATCTTCTATACGAATTGATGACTGCAGGTGGACCTCAGGAACCTGCCACTGATGAGCTTGCAATAAAAAAAGCAGAAAGGTAGGGAGAGAGTGCTGTAAAATGAGTTGCCACGACATTAATGTGGAAGATATATTTGCATATATTTGCAAGCAGCCCTCCACCCATGGGTATGATCAGCTAGTCTGCTAGTCTTTTGCACCTTCACCTTCCATGTGTATCGCTAGGTCCATCATTTTTCCCGTTCCCCTGAGCTTCCTGCCTCTCCACTTGTGTCATCATTTCTGCGTAGGGCATCATTTCTGCCACAAGGACACGCACAAGCTGCATTATGCAACAGTCGTGAATGAGCACCATCCTGGCCACCGCCATGGTCCTGCGCACTTGTCCAATGCTGCCATGCGTCTTGACACGCATTCCTTTGTGGAAACTTAGGTGCAGCGCACAGGGTCACGCACACATTCCATTGTGGCAATGCGATGTGTCACACATTCCTCCATGGCAATGCAGGTACAATGCACAAGGTCAGCGGCACTTTGCCGCCCGCAATTGGCACCCTGCCCTCACGTGCTTCTGCAATGCGGCTGAGTTAGTGCCCCAAGATCACATTTACCATGGGAACATGGCTGCAGCCGCCCTGAAGCTGCAGGAATACCACACAGCGCTGCAGGTGAGATCTGGCTATCTGAGGTCTTGCAGGGGCCTTTTTCCCAAGGTATTACTGACCCTGATCTTTTCCAAGATGTGGTATATCATTTTTCCATTACATGCAACAATTAGTGGCAAAACGTGTTAGCATCCACTAGACAATAACATTTACCAGACAATGCAACACATGCACATCACCATGGAATTCAAATCCAAAGGGGCACACTTTGGCGCACATCCTATAGCATCAGCTTTCTAGCTGGCCCATAGGCACACACTCTGCAGGTGCCTATGAACGCGCGCAGGCTGCGCAGCGCGCATTGCGGTTGAACCCAGGCAGTGTCAAAGTGCGCGTCAGGGAGGCCAAGGCATTGGAAGGTCTGGCGCAATGGGCTGATGCAGAGCATGCGTGGCACAGGCTTGCCATGATAAGCCAATCTGAAGGCCAACAATCAGAATTCAGGGAACGCGAGCTGCGTTGTGCGTGGGCGGCCAAAGCAAGAGGGCATGATCAAGTGCAGCAAGTAAGAAAGGTTCAAACAGCCATCTGAATCAGGAGCTTGGGAGCATGCTTGTGGAAATATGCAAGCTGCAAAGCTCTGGCACATGCAATTCCAGCTGGGGAGCTTGCAGGTTTATCTGCTTAATAAGGGAGAAAGCTTGATTGCGTGTTTTGATACGTGCGTTTAAAAATGCAGCTCACAAGTGCCTTTGAGCTGATGGATGCACTTGGGAGTTCCAGCGCCAAGCAAGATTCAGTGCACCACTTAATTGGGCTCGCATGACTCATTCCTGCATGATTATGTGGGCAGGCAAACACGGCCCTAGGGATGCCCCATGGATTGGTGAACCACACCCACAAGCGTCCTCTGCATGATCCTGGAATCCCAAGCGTATCAGGATGCCCCGGTCCCACGGCTGTTAGACACACAAGCTGCTTCCAAAGCGTGGAAGTTAGTAAACCCTGAACAGTGTTCAAACCTGATCAACTAAGGTCCATGCACGCTAACGTCTTGCAGTTGAAAGGGCGCCCTGCACTCCCATAGAGTCCTAACCTGATCAATTAAGGTGCATGCACGCTCACGTCTTGCAGTTGAAAGGGCGCCCTGCACTCCCACAGAGTCCCCCAGACATGGATGCCGCACCAGCACAGTTGGAGGCTGCTCGGCTCGCTTTGCAGAACCAACCTCATTCACAGGTCACACACACTGTAGCAAACGTGATCATGGATGGCCTTATTAGCAACGTGATCATGAATGATTGTACTAGCAATAGTGATCATAGATGATCCTGTTCTGCACATGTAGTGTACTGACCAGCGCTTGAACTGCTATAGTTGTTTGCCATAAAAAAAGGGGGCTGCGGTGCAAAGTCTATCCTTAAGCTGCTTCAAGCTACAGTCCCGGTTTGATTGTTTGCTCAACTTGAAACAGCAGGGTCTTGCATACATCAATGCTCAGCAGGTTTCAATCATTTTACATGCAATTCTCACAAAACAGCCAGGCCACAATTCAATGTTCCTCGGATTGAAGCACATAGCTATTTTCTTCCCATGCACACATGCCCTGGCAGGTGGCGCGCGCAGCTCTGGTGGAGAGCTTGGTGCTGTGCGGCCGGCTGGAAGATGCTGGAGAGGCAGCGAATGGACTCGCTCTAAGCCTGCACCGCACCTACCTTGTGGCAGAGATTGCCCTAAGGAGCGGGGACGTGCATGGTGCGATCAGGTATGCTCGACCCACTAATCAACACAGCAGTTTGGCACACCTTACCCTGGGGCACATCTGCAATGGGGGCGCTTAAACAGAAGCTTGGGTTTGCCTTGTGCAGTGACGCAGCAGAGCCTTTTACAGTGACACAGAAGCCTTGCGCAGCGACATAGAAGCCTTGCGCAGTGGCACAGCAGCGCCTTGCGCAGTGACACAGCAGCGCCTTGCGCGTCCCCCTTGCTGATGCAGCCTCCTGGTGCGCCTCAGCAATCAGGTGTGCACCTTGCTTTATAATGCTGCAGCCTGTAGGAAGGCAAGACTTGAGGTGAGCCTGCGCGTTTCCGGCAGAAAGCTCGCAGCTGCCCGCCCCAGCCACCCCTTCCCGCAGCTGACCCTTACAACTTGCCTTTAATTTGATGGCAGTACCCATTTAATGTGCAGGGTGCTGGACCGCTGTGTTGTGCACCCTGATGGCACTTCCCCTGCGCTGTGTTGTGCTGTGCTGCGCAGGGTGCTGGACGGCTATGAGCAGGCAGCTCCAAAGCATGATGAGGACAACACTTTGTCCCCGCCTGCTGTCAGCTCCATTCTTGCCCCCCAAAGAGCACCAGCAGCACCAGCATGCGATGCATCCAAGCTGCAGGATCTCCAGAGGACCTGCCAGAAACTGGCCAAGCTGTGGGTTGAAGCCGACCCACACCAGGGTGACGCTAAAGCGGCTGCCTCCTTTGCTATTAAAGGCATCCCATGCACCCATCAGCAACACGCCAGGAATGACCCAGAGGGCACCACAGCTACCCAGGCTCAAAACGTGCATGCCTGCAGCGCTTTACTGGGAGCTGTGCAGCAGCTTGCGCCACATGCGGCCCTGTCAGCAAAGGCGCATTGTCTGCTGGCGGAGGCCTGGCTTGAAGGGCCTGAGGGAGGCGCCCCCTCAGCACTGCAGGTATGAAACACACCTAAACACTGCTGCACAGGCCACGGGAGCTGGCAGCTTGCTTCAATAAGGGTGTGGTTGCTGAGTGCGGGCATAAAGCGCAAATTGATGGCCTAGCCCCTTGGTCGTCGGAGCGTGGACATGCAAGCATGCTATGAAGATGTTATGGATATCCATTGAGGAACACCTCAACGGTGACCTTAATTGAGGTCCTCAATGAGGAGCACCCTGCTATCAAGTGTTCCTCGATGTGGATTGAGGAACATGTGATAGCAGGGAAGGTTGGTATGCAGGCTGGGAAAATGTAGCCAGAGGGGTTCGCAGCATATACCTTGCTTTCAGGCAGAAATCAAAGAACACATGCCTTCAGGATTGAGTTTGACTTGACTATCATAGTCATGTGTCAACATGAAACAGTCTGAATACTTGTGGAATCAGTAAACACCAGTCTGTTAGTTGAATGAACTTCCTTGAACGCTTAAGTCATGCATGACAAGGAGCACAAGGCTGCTCTTGTGTAGTCCGCGCAGATGGAATTTGCACACAGCGTGCGCACGCATGCAACAGACAAAAAAAGTGCATGATGGTGCAAGCTTGTGTCGATGTACAACAGGTCCTATCCAGAGCACCAAAAGACGAGCCGTGCGTGCTTTGGTGCACAGCTAAAGTGGAGAGGGCGCTGGGCCTAGCTGAAGCTGCCTTCTGCTCCCTCAGGTGGGACAGGCTGCGCAGCATATGCTGTTTAACCAGTCGCCAGTGTTGACAATTGGAAAAAAGTGGGGCAAATCAATGGCCTTTGTGCTTTGTAGCAGAGTTCTGCTACAAAGAGGATGCTGTTTTTGTTCCCTTAGAATTGAAATGTTGCAAACTAGAAACTGTAGGGCTGCAAACTGTATGGTGCTTGCACCCAGTGCAAACTTTTGTGAGCCCTCTAGCACCCATGCAAGCCCTCGACATAAATTGAAGACCATCCATTCAAATTCAAATACAGCCGTAAGATTCTCCTGAGACCAAGCAAAAAAGTGTGTGCAGACATGTGTGCATGTATTAACTTTGAGACATGTCTTCCCCAAAGCCAAAGAGTACCCATTTTCCTTGCAAATCTCCATGTTCGGCTATGACCATTTCAATGCAGCCTGAGGGTTCACAGCTACAATGTAGTCATCAATTCAAATTGTGCCGCCACCTGAGTGTCGTCTTTTATCTGGCTCATAAAGAGTGTCATACGTCAGTCCATGTACGCAGCAAGGGTCTGATACGATAGCCTGTTGCTGTCACTGCACTGTGCATGTGCTCTGGTGGTTGGTGGTAGCTTCTGGGCCCAGCATGTAACCCTTGGCCCAGCATGTAACCCTTTTGGTGCAACACTGACAGGATTCACAAGGACATGCCATCAGACAAGAAGTGCACCGCTTTTTTACAGGCGCCTGCAAAGCTTGAACCCAAAATGGCCTGGTCTGCTGCCCGCTCTGCAAAGCGTGGCCATGGCTGCAGCTGTTACGTCCCAGCAGCGCAGCCATGCTATGGGTGGAAGCAGCAGCAGTAGCAGTGGGGGTGGGGGTGGGAGTGGCAGGCAGCAGGGAGGCTACAACGTGCGCAACAGCAGCCAAGGTGGCAGCTGGTGGGGCGGACCCGCGGGTCTAGGCACCGACGGCAGCAGCGCCAGCAGCAGCAGTAGCAGCAGGGGCCGCATGAGTTTACTGGAGGCATGCAGCTTGCTTGGGCTGGATGCCTCAGGGCAAGGCCTGGGCGGGATGCAGCCCCGGCTTGGTGTAAGCAAAGCAGAGGTGGGGCGGGCCTTCCGGAGGCAGGCTGCCTTGTGTCACCCCGACAGTCTGAAGGCCAAGCTTGCACCCACCCAGGATGACAGGCAGCCAGCAGACAGAGGCAGTGCAGCCCCCCCGCCTTTGTTGTCGCATTCAGCAGCAGACCAAGCCGCACAGTTTGTGCGCCTGCAGCACGCTTACGAGCTAGTGCTGAGTGCTACCTCACATTGACCGCCACTAAAACTTAACTGCTAGGATGAACCTTACTTGAGATTCAAATTTACTCAAGCGCTGCCTTACATAGATGTTGCGCCTGAAAGCTGCCTGATTTGACTGGCCTCTGGCATAGGTTTAGCCTGCCTGATTTGACATGCCTTTGACAAGCCTCACCATACGCTTGAATGAATGGTGCTCATGCATCTGCTGCGTGCAGAAAAGTCTCAAACATGACCACAGCGTACTCCACTAGGCACAAGGAGGCAAATGCATGCAGACGACGCTATGGTTTAGGTTCTGTTAGGTACAAAACAACTGAAGGTAATTATGTTCAACCAAATGAAACAATTAAGTCAATCAATGCACATGCAATCAAGCAACCATGTCAATCCAGCAACCATAGCAGAGATGCAATTGATAAAGTTCATGCCCACCCTGAGTCAAAATCCAAACACCGCCGGCTCACCTGACAAGGGGTAGACAGAAAAGAAACAATACGCAGGCAGTGAAAACACTCCCTACATCAATTGAGGAAAAGGGATCACCTAGGGTCAAGAAACCATCTGAACCCTCCACCAAGGGGTGGCTTTGACCAGGAACGCCTCTGGCTCACTCATCATAGGATGGTATTTAGAGCATGATGGGTAGGTAGACTGGCTACAGACAGTGGACAGTGGGCAGAGCACAGCAGGCTCACAGACGGGGCAATCACAGAACCTGTGGCCCTGCTGGACTGTCTCTCTTTCTCTTTTTTCTCCCTTTGGCGGCTGAATTTCAGATACTCAAGAACATGTTCTACTCACACAGCAGTTGGACCACACACCTGAACTGTTGCACTGCCGTACCGTGTTCCCCTAAGCCATGGAGTGGGCTACTCCATGCAGGTCATCACAAGGTTGCTTCCAGATTCAACAAGGTAAAAATGCAAGTTTGTCTTTAAGCAAAGTATAATATGTGCTCTAAATACAGCATTAAGTGTATTGTCAATTGCTCAAGTAATCAGCCAACCAACTCAAACCGATTTGTCCTAATAATAATAATTATGGATCATGATTAATTATGGACAAACCTAATAGGGAAACAAAGGAGAACCTTGCTGAGCAAGACTCAGATACAAAGAAATGTAAGGCACTTCAAATCCACAAGAGAACATGCTTCGGCGAACCTCCTCATGTTGTTTTTGACTGCCTTCACAGGGACCCCCCTGTACATTTCAGACACAACCCAGCGCGCTTTGCGCTGCACGAAAAGATTGGAGCCAAACAACATATATATT
>LKMJ01001837.1_pt1 | contig 19062 bp, 22 predicted proteins | sample 643391 | NCBI WGS metagenome assembly LKMJ01 (sample SAMN04112250, study PRJNA286221) | soda lake metagenome | biome: soda lake; feature: Kulunda Steppe; material: water; isolation source: sample PL-Br10 brine of Picturesque Lake | place: Russia: Kulunda steppe | collected 2010-07 | reverse complement strand
CGACGACGGCACCGACGCGACAACCGTCCGAAACGAGGTCTTCAACGACGGCGGCGTGCTCGGCAACCCGATCGGCCCCCGGCTCGGGGACGAGCACGCTTCCGCCGATAGAGACGACTACTTTCATCTTACAGCGGTGTAGCCGCGAGGCAATCTTAAGGGTTGCCAACTCTGGAGGCCGAGAGCCGATCGCTCGATAGTGACTGACAGCCACGTCCCGCGAGGCCGAGACCTCACTTACCGAGATCCAACACGAGCTCGTCACCATCCCGCTCGAACGTCGTCCCGAACGCACTGGAGCGATCGCGCATCACTTCGCGTGACCATTCGGCTGCGTCGGGACTCGCCTCGGAGACCGCACAGTCGTCGATCTCGGTCGGCAGGAGCCGAAGTTCCGTCGGCGTCCCGTCGGTCGTCACTGACAGCTCGAACAGAAAGCCGCGATCGTTTCGCAACTCGTCGTCGACCGCATAGTCGTCGACGAAATCGCCCGCATCGTAGATGATCGCAACGCCATCGTGAACCTCGATCCCCTGGATGACGTGGGCACTGTGGCCGTGAATCAGGTCGACGCCCTCCTCGACCAGCCAGCGGCCAACCGCCTGGAACGACGCTGGCGGCTCCGTCACCATGTTCGGTCCCCAGTGTAGTGAGGCGACGAGCAGATCCGGGTCGTGCTCGCGAGCCCGCGAGAGTGATTCCCGGACTCGGTTGCGCGTCTGTTCGTTTTCGACGTCGATTTCGATCCACGCGGTTCCGGGTGACGCCTCGTCGGCCGCGTACTCCCGCGTATTGTCGGTGAAGGAAACGACCGCGACGTCGAGGTCGCCGATCGTCACGACCGCTGGTTCGAGCGCCTGGTCGATTGTCTCTCCCGCACCAGCGTGAGCGATACCCGCCTCGTCGAGGTGGTCGATCGTGTCTCGCAGCGCCACCGCCTCGTAGTCGAGGATGTGGTTGTTCGCCAGCGCACAGACGTCGACGCCGGCGCGTTCGAGTGCGGCCACTGCCCAGTCGGGGTCCGCACGGAAATGAAACGGCCGGTGGGTTCGTCGCCACTCGCTGCCGCGCGTCGAGAGCACGCATTCGAGGTTGATCACGAGGCCGTCGAGCGCGCGCAGCCGATCGAGAACGGTGCCCCAGACCGCATCTGTGGGGCGGCGTTGCTGGCGATCGTCGACGAGCCGGCCGAGCATCACATCGCCCGTAAATCCGAGCCGGTATGACATACACCAGCGTACGCGGCCCGTCCGGAAAGTACTGACAGGGGGCGGCGATCGGCCCTAAAACCACTGCCGTCGGGGCGGGCCGACACCGACTGCACGGCCGGCGACAGCTACAAAGTGTGAGGCCCCCATTTTCCGGTATGTACGTGCTCGGCTGTCTGAACGAGGGGGTCGATGACGAAACCTACGAACAGGTCGTCGATCGGATCGTCGACCGGCTCTCCCGGGATGGACGTGTCGGTGTGGTCCGATACGATGCAACGATCGCAGATGGGGCCCAGGCGTTAGCAACGATTGGTGGCGACGTCACCTACGGACTCGGTGCGGACGGCGACTGGACCGCGTCGGGAACCGGGATGACGGTTCGAGACGCACTCGACGCGCTGGCACCGGACTGTGAGTACGCCGTCGTTACCGGCGTCCCGGAGCTTCGGTTTCCGGTCGTCGCCGTGGGATCGACCCCCACCGACGACCGCGCCGACGTCCTCGCCACGGTCGATCGAGCGGGCGAACTCGACGAAGACGGCCTCGTCGCGGCGCTGACGGCGACGGAGTCCCACGAGACGCTCGACTCGCTCGTCGCACGGCTCAAACGCTCACCGGCGGCAGAACTGTCGGGTGCGATCGCGACGTTTACCGGCCGGGTGCGCGCGAAAGACGATCCGGACGATTCGCGCACGGAGTTTCTCGAATTCGAGAAGTACGAGGGCGTCGCCGACGAGCGACTGGAGACGATCGAGAGCGAACTGACGGCACGCGAGGGCGTCCTCGCAGTCGAACTCCACCACCGGACCGGTGTCGTCATGGATGGCGAAGACATCGTCTTCGTCGTCGTGCTCGCTGGCCACCGTGAGGAAGCGTTCCGGACGGTCGAAGACGGGATCAACCGGCTGAAAGACGAGGTGCCACTGTTCAAAAAAGAGGTGACGGTCGACGACGAATTCTGGGTTCACGAACAGTCCTGACTCGTTTTGGTTGTCGGCTGTGTGCAGAAATTATCGATTTCGCAGTTGCGAAAAATCACAGTCACAGGATGATGAACAGCGCAAAACAAACAGGTTAGAAGCGGTTTTAAAATATCTATGGCCTTCTAAGAGAGTTATAAAACGTCCTGCGAAGAGCGGTAAAACATCGATTACCTGCTGTATCGCTGAACACAAACGAAACGCCGCTAACCATCCCTCCTTTATAACACATCTCCCCCACAACGCAGTAATGTCGATGAGCACGACAGCCCAACCCTCCACGGAAAGTAAAGAACGCCGCCTGAAACGCTACCTACGCGAACGTGCAACAGACGGAGAGCTCTACTTCAAAGGAAAGTTCATCGCAGACGACGTCGGCATGTCCCCGAAAGAGATCGGCGCACTGATGGTCAAGCTCTCCGAGTCGGCAACCGAACTCGAGATCGAAAAGTGGTCGTACACGAGTGCGACCACGTGGCGCGTCGAACCAGTCTGACGCCCACCGACCCACAATCGGCCCCACTCCCACGCGAACAGTCACCCCACCCCTGTGTCGGTGCGCCCGTCACTGGCGCTATCCGACACCCCCTGTTCACCCCACGACACGGCCGGTCCCCGCCGACAATTTTTATCCGACACCGATCGAAGACGGGCACTCCTGCCGCCGACAGTCGATTTATACGAGGCGGTGAGTAACGTCGGGTGATGGAGGACGTCGATTCGTCCCGATTCGGTCCGTCGACGAGCGACGGCCCAGCGCTCGATGCCGGCCCGCCGATCGATCGCATCGAGTCCGCGTTTGCGATCTACGAGGCGCGAACCGAGGGCGATCAGCTGGTGTACTACGGAGACCTGCGTCGACAGCCAGAAGAGATCGTTCGGGAGCTGTGGCCGGTTTTCCGGGATGCCGGCTACGACATGGAGCTGACGATGCGACACGGCGAGTACGTTCTCGTCGCCGAGCCGACCGATATCGGCATCGACGGGATTCCGTGGACGAACCTGTTGCTCTTTGTCGCGACGATCGTCTCGACGCTGTTTGCCGGCGCCCAGTGGTACTATCTCGACCCGGTGTCGAACCCCTCGGAGCTGTGGCGGGCGTGGCCGTTTACCGCCGCCGTCCTCGGCGTCTGGAGCATCCACGAGATGGGCCACTACGTGATGAGCCGCTACCATCGGGTCGATGCCTCCCTGCCGTACTTCATCCCGGTTCCGTCGCTCATCGGGACGATGGGCGCAGTCATCAAAATGAACGGCCGGATGCCCGATCGGCGGGCACTGTTCGATATCGGTGTTGCCGGCCCACTGGCCGGCCTGGGTGCGACGATCGCGGTCACGATAATCGGCCTCCACCTCCCGCCAGTCACCCCGCCCCAGTCGCTCGTCGACAATCCGGATTCGATCCAGATCAGCCTCGGCTACCCGCTACTGCTCGAATGGCTTGCGATCCTCTTCGACCAGCCGCTGTACCGCGACGATCCGACGACGGCGATCAACCCGGTCGTCATCGGTGGCTGGGTCGGCATGTTCGTTACGTTCCTCAATCTGATCCCGGTCGGCCAGCTAGACGGCGGACACATCCTCCGGGCGATGGCCGGCGAGTTCCAGGAGACGATCGCCGCGCTCGTTCCGGGTGTCCTCTTTGCGCTTGCGGCTTACCTCTACTACATTGTCGGCTACGGTACCTACGCCGTGTTCATCTGGGTGTTCTGGGGGTTCCTGACGGCGGTCATCGCAGCGGTTGGTCCCGCTCGTCCGGTCGACGACGGCGGGCTGGGGGCCGGTCGCTTCCTGCTCGGCGTGCTCACGTTCGCCCTCGGCGCACTCTGTTTCATGCCGGTGCCCCTGGAACTGATCCAGTAGCTGTCGCCACCGAACGGGCAGAAAACGGGTATCCGCGGAACAGTCGGAAAACGGCAGATCCGCGGAACAGTCGGAAAACGGCGTACTCGTACACGCTACCCGTGTGTGTACCCCCGATCGGCCAGCGGCTCGTCGTCCAGCGTGATCCCCTCCGCGACGACCGAGCCGATCGGCGTCACGGGAACTGTCGAATCCTGGCGAACAGTGGCCACGTCGGCTTCGGGGATCGTACAGACGAGTTCGAAGTCTTCGCCGAACGTCGTCGCGCGATCGAGAGCCGCCGCCTCGTCGTCGGTCGTCTCGAAGACGGCATCGGCGATCGGCAGTCGCGCCGACTCGACGGCAAAGCCACAGTCGCTTGCGGCACCAAGCTGGTGGAGCGAGCGGGCGAGCCCGTCACTCGAGTCCATCAACGCCGTCGCGACCGAGGCGAGCGTCCGTCCCGTTTCGACGCGGGGCTCGAACCGGAACAGCCCGTTTGCACGCTCGTGGTCGCCGCGATCGAACAGCGAGAGCGCAGCGGCGCTTCGGCCCAGCGTCCCCGTCACGCAGACCACCTCACCGGGCCGGGCACCACTCCGGCGGACGGGGGCATCCGTGCGACCGATCGCGGTCGTCGAGACGGTAAACTCTTCGTGGCCGTCGAGATCGCCGCCGACGTAGTCGGCACCGACACGGTCACAGACGTCACTCGCTCCGCGAACGAACGCGAGCAGTTCGTCGCGATCGAAGGTGGGAGCGGCGTAGGCAGCCACGGCCGCGGTCGCCGTTGCCCCCATGGCCGCGACGTCGGATAGCGAGGCCCCGACGGCTCGCCAGCCGGCCGTGTACCGGGTCGTCCCCGGCGGAAAGTCCGTTCGTTCGTGGAGCATATCGGTCGTCACGACCAGCCCGTCGACGATCGCGGCGTCGTCGCCGGCGTACTCGAGTTCGTCCGCCAGGAGTGCCAGGGCGGCACGTTCGTCCATACCCGCCATTTTGCTCCCAGCGCGAAAAGCGACGCGGAACCGTCGATCGGACGGCACGTTGGGACACTGCTATCGAGTAGTTTAAATGCCACCGACGGGAACCACACGCCAATGGCTACGATGTACGACGTTCCGGCGGACGACCTCATCGAGGCGCTCGCCGAGGATCTGGAGGACCGACTCGAGGAACCCGACTGGGGCCAGTTCGTCAAGACTGGCGTCGATCGCGAACTTCCACCCGAACAGGAAGACTTCTGGGCGACTCGTGCTGCGAGTCTGCTTCGCAAGGTCGCCGATCGCGGCCCCGTCGGCGTCGAGCGGCTCTCGACGGAGTACGGCGGCTCGAAAGACGGCTCGACCCGGTACCGCGTCGCACCGGACAAACGCGCTGACGGCTCGAAGAACCTGATTCGGACCATCCTCCAGCAGCTCGAAGACGAGGAACTCCTCGAGGTCGCAGAGGGTGAGGGTCGCCGCATCACTGCCGATGGACAGAGTCTGCTCGACGACACTGCCGGTGAGGTCCTCGAAGAACTCGACCGCCCGGAACTCGAACGCTACGCGTAGACGACAGCTCGGACACCCCCCATTCGGGATCGATCGCGGTCCGTGGTCCGTAATCATTTTCCCACCTGCAGCCCAATACTGGAGTAGCTATGAGCGAACGTCCCGACGAAGAGAAACTCGAGGAGTTGCGACAGCAGAAACTGGAGCAACTACAGGACCAGGCCGGTGGCCAGCAGGGCGGCGACGCCCAGGAGGCTGCAAAACAGCAGGCCGAGGCCCAGAAGAAGGTAGTGTTGCGACAGCATCTCACCGACGACGCCCGCAAACGGCTCAACACGGTCAAGATGAGCAAACCCCAGTTCGGCGAGCAGGTCGAACGACAGGTCGTCAGCCTGGCCAAGTCCGGGCGCATTCAGGGGAAAATCGACGACCAGAAGATGAAACAGCTGCTCCAGGAACTCAAGCCGGACTCGAACAGCTTCGACATCAAACGCCGGTGATGGAGCTCGGATTGCTCTACAGCGGGGGTAAAGATTCGACGCTCGCGGCGCTTCTCCTCGACGAGTTCTACGACGTAACGCTCGTGACCGGTCACTTCGGGATCACCGAGGACTGGCACCACGCCCGGACCACGGCCGATCGCGTCGGCTTTCCCTTCCTGGGGCTCGAACTCGATCGGGCGGTCGCCGACGAGGCGGTCGCACGGATCCGCGAGGACGGGTTCCCCCGCAACGGGATCCAGCAGGTCCACCAGCACGCCCTCGAACGGCTGGCCCAACTGGAGTTCGACGCGATCGCCGACGGGACCCGACGCGACGACCGCGTGCCGACGGTCTCGCGGGCACAGGCCCAGAGTCTCGAGGATCGCCACGAGGTCGACTACATCGCTCCGCTATCCGGATTCGGCCGGGCGGCCGTCGATCGGCTCGTCGAGGACCGCCTGGAGGTGACAGTCGGCCCAAGCGAGGCGATCGATCGAGCCGACTACGAGGCCGAGTTGCGATCGATTATCGCCGCCGAGGACGGGGCGGCACAGGTCAGCGATCTCTTTCCGGAACACGACCAGACGTACGTGACGGACGTTCGCTGAGGTCCCCTCGCGGCCGCGTTCGTCATCCGGACGCGAAGAGTAACGGACTCATTACAGTCTTCTGCTCACGATAGTCTCGCCATAACAAAACCATCGGTCATGGGAGCGGTGGTGTATGACCGAGCCCACGCACGTCGAGGAGGTTTTCGCGGAGGTCGAACCCGATCCGGACGCGATTCTGGAAACAGCCGACGCCGAGTCGCCGGCGGAACTCGTCGCCGGCGGCGGAAGACACGATGCTGCCGAAAACAGCGCCGACGCCGAGGCGAGTCTCGCTGACCTGCTTGGAAATCTGAAAGACGCGGCCGAGGAGGCGACTGCGACGACGACGTCCGATCGAGAACCGACTGTAGACGCGATCACGTTCGGCGACCCCACCGTGGACGTCCGCCCGGGAGATGGTGCCGCGATCGACGCCCTCTGTGACAGCGAGTCGGTCGCGACCGACGGCGACCTGGTCGGCTCCGCGACGGTCACACGGGTCCCAACTGACGCGTTTGGCAGTTCCTGAGCGGCGATCGGGTCGGGATGAGGCCATTCGGGGCCAAAGGAAGGATAGAAGTTCGCCGTGGGCGAACGCCCAGTCATGTACGACCGAATCAAAGGATTTCGAGACTTCTACCCCGGCGAGATGGGCGCGCGACGGGAAACCATCGACATCCTGGAGGGAACCGCCCGCAGGTACGGCTTTCGCGAGATCGGAACGCCGGCGCTCGAACGCGCCGAACTCTGGACGGATAAGAGCGGCGACGACATCGTCGACGAGTTGTACGCCTTCGAAGATCAGGGTGGCCGCCACGTCACGCTGACGCCGGAGCTGACGCCGACCGTCGCGCGGATGGTCGTCGCCAAACAACAGGAGCTCTCGAAGCCGATCAAGTGGGTCTCGACGCGGCCGTTCTGGCGCTACGAACAGGTCCAGCAGGGCCGTCAGCGCGAGTTCTACCAGACGAACGTCGATATCTTCGGCTCGTCGGAGCCCGAAGCCGACGCCGAGATCCTCGCGTGGGCAGCCGACGCCCTGACCGAACTGGGGCTGACCCAGGAGCACTTCGAGTTTCGCATCTCCCACCGGGATATTCTGGGTGGCGTCCTCGAAACGTACGACGCCGACGTGAACATCGACGAGGCGATTCGAGCGGTTGATAAGTCCCAGAAGATCTCGCAAGCGGAGTACCACGACCTGCTCGTTGAGGCTGGCCTGAACGACGATCAGGCTGCCGAGTTCGACGACCTGATCGCAAGCGGCGACCTCGACGCCGTCGAGGCGTTCGCCGACACTGATCGCGTCACTGCGGCTGTCGAGAACCTCCAGAACGTCCTCGCGGCTGCCGAGGACTTCGGGGCACGCGACCACTGTACGATCTCGCTGGAGACCGCCCGCGGGCTGGACTACTACACCGGCGTCGTCTTCGAGTGCTTCGATTCGACGGGCGAGGTCTCCCGATCGATTTTCGGCGGCGGCCGCTACGACGACCTCATCGAGGGCGTTGGCGGCCAGCCGACGCCCGCAGTCGGCGTCGCACCGGGCCTTGCCACCCTCTCTTTGCTCCTCCAGCGCGCCGGCGTCTGGCCCGACGAGACGCTTCAGACCGACTACTACGTCCTCCAGGTCGGCGACACCCGATCGACGGCTGCCCGAATCACCCGGGAGCTGCGCCAGCAAGGCCATGTCGTCGAGACGGATGTCGCGGGTCGATCGTTCGGTGGACAACTCGATTACGCCGACTCGATCAACGCCGAGACGGTCGTCATCGTCGGCGAGCAGGACCTGGCAAACAATGAGGTGACGATCAAAGACATGGAGACGGGCGACCAGTTGCAAGTTCCCGTCGAGGCGTTCCCCGGCGATCGCGACCGGCCGACGATCGGCGATTTCGAATAACCGTTCGAGTCGGGGTCCGGTCAGGGGCGTTCAGCGGGTCGACTGGCGATGGCCGGCTCGATCGTCCTGGTCCCGATCCGAGTGATCGTCGTAGAGCACACGAGTGGTCGTCTCCGTCGCCGCCGGCTCCGAGCCCGTTGGACGCTGTTCGATCGGGCTGTGGCCGGTTTCGATGTGGTGGTCGATCATCGATCGGCCGAGGTCGGTAATTTCGTCGTCAGCAGCGTCTCGCTCCCAGTCACAGGCGAGACAGTACGCGGTTGGCATGGCCACCCGTTCGATCCCGATCGGGCTGAGCAGCGGGGTTCATATATCGACTGTATTTATCCGATCGCCCCCCGGCTGACCCCACCATTACGTACCCCGCCGATGTACGACGCTCGATGGTCGACACGCCGAACGTCCTGCTCGTGCTCACCGATCAGGAGCGCTACGACTGCAGTGCACCCGATGGACCGCCGGTCGAGACGGCATCGTTCGATCGGCTCGCAAGCGATGGGATGCGATTCGAGGAGGCGACCACGCCGATCAGTATCTGTACGAGCGCCCGTGCGTCGCTGTTGACCGGGCAGTTTCCCCACGGCCACGGGATGATAAACAACAGCCACGAGGCCGACGCGATCCGAGCGAACCTGCCCAACACGATCCCGACGTTTTCGGAGGCACTGGCAGCGAGCGAGGGCGGCTACGAGCTCACCTACACCGGGAAGTGGCACGTCGGCCGCGACCAGACGCCCGAGGAGTTCGGGTTCTCGTATCTCGGCGGGAGCGACGTCCACCACGACGATATCGACGACGCGTTCCGAGAGTACCGCGAGCGGCGTGGGACGCCGATCGACGAGACCGAGTTCGAGGAAGCGATCTACACCGGCGGCGGCGAGGGTACGTTCGTCGCCGCGAAGGCCCCGATCGACGTCGAGGATACTCGCGCGTACTTTCTCACGGAGCGGACGATCGACGCGATCGAGGCGCACGCGACCGGCGATCGGGACGGCCCGTTCTTCCACCGGACGGACTTCTATGGGCCACACCATCCTTACGTCGTGCCGGAGCCGTACGCCTCGATGTACGACCCCGCCGAGATCGAGCCGCCGGAGAGCTACACCGAGACGTTCGACGGGAAACCACAGGTCCAAGAGAACTTCGTCCGCTATCGCGGTGTCGAGGGGTTCGACTGGGACACCTGGGCTGCGGTGATCGCGAAGTACTGGGGGTTCGTGACGCTGATCGACGATCAGTTCGGGCGGATCCTCGATGCACTCGAGGAGTACGGGGTAGCCGAGGAGACGGCCGTGATTCATACGTCCGATCACGGCGACTTCGTCGGCGGCCATCGCCAGTTCAACAAGGGGCCACTGATGTACGACGACACCTACCGCATCCCCCTGCAGGTGCGCTGGCCGGGCGTCACCGAACCGGGATCGGTCTGCGAAGCCCCCGTCCACCTGCACGATCTGGCGCCCACGTTCCTGGAGATGGCCGATATCACGATTCCGGAGACGTTCCACAGCCAGAGTCTCGTCTCGCTACTCGAGGGCACCGACTCCGACGATCGGCCCGACTCGACGTTCGCCCAGTACCACGGCGAGGAGTTCGGGCTCTACACCCAGCGGATGGTGCGTACGAAGCGGTACAAGTACGTCTACAATGGTCCCGATATCGACGAACTGTACGATCTCGATCGCGATCCCCCAGCGCTCCAGAACCTGATCGACCACCCCGAGTACGGCGACGTGCGATCGGCGATGTGCAAGCGCCTCGTCGAGTGGATGCACCGGACCGACGACCCGCTTCGAGGGTGGGTGCCCGACGTAATCGGCGATCGATCGTAGCGGGAGTTCCCCGATCGACACACGACAGAGGACGCGCCCGAACCGCGGAAGCGTACATTTAGGATGTCGAAGCGGCTACGGTTTCGCATATGCTTGCCGAACCTGACTGGCTGGAGGTGGCCGATGACTGAGGACAGTTCGAGCGATCCAGCCGCCCTTCGCGAGGAGGCAGACCGGTACGAGGAGATCGCAGACGCACTCGAAGCACTGGTCATCGAACTTCGCGACGAACAGCTCCCAGAGTCACGACTCGAAGGACTGTTCGACGAAGTGAGTACGAGCAATCCGGACATCTGGAACACCGCAACGGCGTTTATCGACGTCGAAGACGGTGAGGCAATCGTCACCGAGGTGTCGAAGCTGGCACAGGGGAAGTGGGCCCCCGAGATCGTCGATGACTGTGACACGATGATCACACTCGATATCGAGTACGGGATGATGCCCGACGATTTCAAATACGCCGCTGGCAAGAAGCTGAGCGAACGGATCGAGACGTTCAGGGCGGACGCGGCAGACGCACGGCAGCGAGCCGACACAGACGGGGACGAGTAGCGTCGTCCGAGTTCGACGCCGACACAGACGGGGACGAGTGGTGTCGTCCGAGTTCGACGCCGACACGGCCGGGCGGTGGTCACGTGCGCCGTTCCAGCCGAGAATCACGTGGCGACACGCTCCGCCAGCGTTTCGCATCGGATCGATCTCAGGGGATATCCCTTCACGCTCTCGACACGGACTCATACGGATTAGTGTTATCAATTACCGCCGATCAGCGAACCCGTCCGGCCGATCAGCGGTAACGACGGACACTAATCCGTATCATTGGGTAGTGGTTTATCTCCAACATATTGGATTGAACTAATTCGTTGGGCGAAAGTAACACACATGAGACACTTGCGATATGTTTTTCACGTTTCAGAACTGTATTGGACTATGATTGACCAAACAATGAGTATCCTCTCGAATAAATATCGACGTCGCCTTCTGTTCTCTCTTTTAGACAATAGTTCGGAAGATGGTCTGCCCATTCCAGAAGCGGTTCATACGGGAGAACAGAGACTGGAGGTGTTACAGACGGAGCTCGTACATACACATCTTCCCAAAATGGGCTCCACAGACGTGATTCGCTGGGATCGTGAGACCAACACCGTCTCGAAAGGGCCGGCCTTCGAGGAGCTTCGGCCGCTGTTGGAACTGCTCGACGAGCACGCCGAGGAGCTCCCGGGAACGGTGAAGTGAGGACATTCGGCCACGGTCGTCGCTGGGACCACGCCGTCGCTCCAGAGCAAGCGACTACTCGACGTCGAGGCGCTCGCGATCGAACTGGCCGACAGGGGCCACAGTGTCGTCGCCGTCGGTGGCGTCCTGACGCCAGCGCCACGACCCGATCGCGAACGGAGCAAGCGAGAGGATGACGTACGATCGATCGGGCCAGGTCGCCAGTTCGGTGTCGGTTTTGCTCGGTCGCGGCGGGCCGTCCGGATGGGAGTGATAGAAGCCAACGATCTCCTCGCCCCGCGCGTCGAGGCGCTCGAAAATCGCGAACTGCTCCTCGGGGTCGATCCGGTACCGCGTCCGGGGTCGATCGGCGACGTTTTCGGCGGGATACTGCGATCGAACCTGGCTCGGGCCGTCGGCGTCGTACTCGCCGCCGAAAACGCCACAGATCTCTTCGGGACTCCCCTCGCGGGCCCGATCGACGATCGTATCGCGAACCGACGACGGCAGGACGATCACGGGTTCGAATCGACCGGGGTTCCTGACTCCGGCTCGGCCGACGGAGTCTCAAACGCGTCGAGTTCGGCAAACGGCACTGCGACGTCTCGCTCCGGCCGATCGAACCGATCAGGGTGGACGATCCCCGCGATCGCTTCGAGCGTGTCGACGAGACGGGGGCCGGGTCGGTTGAGGAAGTGATCGCCGTCGAGGGCCCAGACCCGATCGGTCTGGACGGCGGTGAGTGCTTCCCAGCCGCCTCGATCGGTGAGATCGCTGCGGTTGGCCGCGGTCTGGTCGAGACCAAACCCACAGGGAGCGACGATCACGATGTCGGGGTCGTAGTCGCGGATTTCGTCCCACTCTCGGGGACGCGATCGATCGCCGACGCCGGCCAGGCCGTACTCGCCGCCGGCCCAGTCGACCAGTTCGGCGGTCCAGTGGCCCGCGATCATGACGGGATCGGTCCAGTCGAAAATGGCGACCCGGGGGCGATCGCCGGCCTCGAGATCTGTTGTCTGCTCCTGTACTGCCTCGATCCGGGTTTCGAGCTCGTCACGGACCGCCCGTGCACGATCGTCTCTGCCGATCGTCCGGCCGAGTCGTTCGAGATCGGAGAGAACGTCGCCGACGGAGTGGGGATTCGTCGTGAGGATTTCGGGGTCGACCTCATCAGACTGCGTTCGGCCCCCCGCGGTATCTCTCGCCTCGTTAATCTCGGCGATCGCGTCTGCGACAACGACCTCGTCGACCGCACAGACGTCACACATCTCCTGTGTGACGATCAGCTCCGGATCGAGCTCCTCGAGCGTCTCGGTGTCGACCTCGTAGATGCCGCCCTCGGAAGCGGTGTCGAGTACCTGCTGGTCGATCTCACCGCTTGGGGCGGTCGTATCGATCCGCGATCGGGTGACCGAGGGAACCGACTCGACCCCGGGCGGGTAATCACACTCGTGAGAGACGCCGACGGGGTCGATGCCGAGCGCAGCGACGGTCTCGGTCGCAGCGGGAAGTGTCGTGACGATTCGCATACTAGCAGTACGGACGGGAGCGTCAAAAGGAGTGCCGTCGACGGTGCGGCGATCGGCTGGGCTGGTAGCGCTTGGCGATCGGATTCGGCTGGGCTGGTAGCGCTTGGCGATCGGATTCGGCTGGGCTGGTAGCGCTTGGCGATCGGCGTCTGCGTCGCTTGTCCGTCAGGCGTCGTCGCTGTTCGAATCTGTCTCCGTCGCCTGCTCGCCGGTGTCCTCGATATCGATCTCGGTCACGGAGCGGGACGCAGCATCCGCATCCGACTTGGCGCGATCGGCCCTGTCGATGTCGAACTCGTCGGTTGCGAGCGGCTCGCCGTCGACGCCGACCGTGCCCTCGGTGATCTCGATGACGACGCCGTCCTGGGTCGGGTCGCGGCCGACGAGCTGGTTCGTCGCCGACTCGACTTCCCGGTTGACTGCCCAGACGAACTGCAGGACGGACTCGAACTCGGAGCCGGCCTGGCGGACGGTCCGATCGCCGGCGCGTTCGCCGAGGCTCTGGGCACCTTCGGGATGGAGATACTGGATCGGGTGCTCGTTCGGGACCTCCCGCAGATCGACCTCGAACGACCAGAGGTAGGGCAGCAACTGGACTGCATACCCCTGCGGTTTTGGTGCCCGTCGCCCCGCTGCGGTCAGGGCAAGGCTGACGGCCGGCGATTCCGCGTTGGTGTCGAAGTAGAGGCCATCGAAGCCGGGGATCGAGAGTCGCATACGCAAACGGTGACACCCGCTGCGGGTGAGTCTACCGGCGGCAGTTTCAGCCCGCTTTTATACGAACCCAGGCACTCGCCCATCAACCGGTCGCCGATCGCTCTCGGCCGATCGAACCAGTCCATCGCTCTCAGAAGCTGTCGGCGAACTTGTCACGCCGGTTGACGTCGATCTCGCTCACGCTCGACCCCTCACGGGTGGCGGCGAAAACGATCGCCTCGGCGACTTCCTCGGGTTCGCTGGCCTCGCCAGGCTCGAACGCTTCGGCAAAGGTTCGGCCGTCGGTTGCCTCGAACTCCGATCGGACCTCCGCAGGGTTGATGACGGAGACCCCGACGCCGTCGTCACCGACCTGCGCGGCGACGCTTTTCGCAAAGCCACGGGTCCACCACTTCGAGGCGGCGTAGACGGGGTTGAACGATCGCGGGTACTGCCCGGCGAAGCTCCCGAGAAAGATCAGATGGCCGCCGCTCTCGCGGACGTGAGGGACAGCCGCCCGCGTCGCATAGAAGACGCCGTCGACGTTCGTCTCCTGTATCGTCTCGTACTCTTCGGTCGCCATCGTCTCGACGTCGCTGCCACGGGAGAGGCCGGCGTTGTTGACCAGCACGTCGATCCCGCCGAACGTCTCGACTGTCTCGTGGATTAACTCGTCGACGGCAGCCTCCTCGCGAACGTCTGTCGGGACGACCAGCGTTTCGGCATCGTGGGTCGTCTCCAGTTCGTCCGCGAGCGCTGCCAGTCGATCCTCGCTACGGGCTGCGAGAACGACGTTTGCACCTTCACCAGCGAGTTCGTGAGCCGTTGCCGCGCCGATCCCTGCGCTTGCCCCGGTGACGATCGCTGTCTGGCCCTCCAGTTGGGATGTCATCTCTATGCCGATCATACCACTCGACAGTGTTCGGTGTTTCCCTCTGGCTGTCGACAGTGTTCGGTGTTTCCCTCTGGCTGTCGACACTGCTTGCCGTGTTGGCGATCGCGGATAGCCGCCACTGCAAGCTACTGGGCACATCGTTGTTTCCCTGTGAGTGTCAATCAAAACTGTATTACTAACGCGTTCAGCCACGTTTAGCATGTACACATCGTGGAAACGATCACAGACGGCGTTTGTCGGGGTACTGTTGGCAAACGTCGCGTCGCTGCTCGTGATCTGGTGGTACGGCTGGCAGGCGCATGCACTCTTATTAGCCTATTGGCTCGAGGCTGGCGTCATTGGGACGATTTACTCCGCGAAGATCCGTCGAGCAGAAGGGACCGACGACCCCGAAAGGATTCGATCGTGGTCGGATATCAACGGCAAACGCCCTCGCTCGTACATCGGCAAGCCGAACGATGACATTGCAAACGCGCTCGTTCAGCAGTACTTCGGCATCTGGCTCTTTTTGGGGTTGGCCATCGGCATCATTCCGTTTATGGAGGAGAACATCGCGATCGAGCCCGCGAGTCCGTCCGTCGTCGCGCTCGTCGCTGCCAGCCTCGTCATCTCGCATCTCTTTTCGTACTGGTATGAGTATCTCGGCGACCGAGAGTACGAACGCCGTGGTCCCGTCTCGTTGCTGGTCGAACCAGGGCCGCGGTTCGTAGCGCTCTTTTGTGCGACCTTTCTCGGGATGGCCGCAGCCTCGCTCGTCGCGGACCCGTTCGGAGTGATCGCCGTGCTGGTCTTTTTCAAGACCTGTGCAGATCTGTTAGAGCACAGACGTGAGCGCAAACGGGCGCTACGGACCTCCGAACACTAGCTGTTCGTTCCTCACGAAACGGTGGCACGCGTCGACGCGGAGTACGACCCGACAGCCGATCACCGCTCCGGTCGATGGCTGCTGGCAGGTCGACACGGTCGCGGCAACCGATATCGCTCAGCCCGTGACACTCGACGCCTGCGAATCGATCGGAGAGAGACACAGTGTCTGCGGCCGGCGAAAACGACGATTGTCTGCCGGCCGGAATCGACGAGTTTTCGGCGGCGTGGGGGGTTACGCTCGTGGTCGATCGTTGACTGTTAGCAGTCGTTTGGCTCCGGTTCGGCCCGACTGTCGAGACGCAGTGACAGTCAGTAGCCGTCGAGATCGTACAACTCACCGTACTTTGACTCGACGTAGTCGACGAAGTAGTCCGCCGTAAACGCCTCGTCGGTCGCCTGTTCGATCAGCGCAGGCGTCGTGTACTGTTTGCCGTGTTGGTGGATGTTCTCGCGGAGCCAGCCGTTGAGATCGTCGAACTCGCCGGCTCGAATCCGATCGTCGAGCGAGCCGAGCTCATCTTCTGCAGCCGCATAGAGCTGAGCCGCGAGCACCGAGCCAAGCGAGTACGTCGAGAAGTAGCCAAAGGAGCCATGTGACCAGTGGATGTCCTGCAGGCACCCCTCCGCATCGGTTTCGGGACGGACACCGAGGTATTCTTCGTATTTGTCGTTCCAGACGTCTGGGACGTCCTCAACGTCGAGATCGCCCGAAATGAGGTCGCGTTCGATCTCGAACCGGATCACGATGTGGAGATGGTACGTGAGTTCGTCCGCTTCGACGCGGATGAGATTATCGTCGTAGACCTGGTTTGCGGCCTCGTAGGCCTCTTCGGGGGAGACGGCTTCGAGCGAGGGGAAACGCTCACGGGCGATCGGGAGGAACTGCTCCCAGAAGGGCCGCGAGCGGCCGACGTGGTTTTCCCAGAGGCGGGACTGGGATTCGTGAACCGAGAGGTCGCGGGCCTCGCCGAGTGGCGTTGCGTATCCCTCGTCGGGCAAGCCGAGGGTGTAGTTCGCGTGGCCGAATTCGTGGATCGTCGAGGTAATGGAGCCGAGCAGATCGTCTTCCTCGAACCGAGTCGTTACGCGGGCATCGAACTGCGTCCCCGAGGAGAACGGATGTGGTGCGGTGTCGAGGCGGCCACGAGACCAGTCGTAGCCCAGCGAGTCGAGAACGTCACGTGCCAGTGCCTCCTGATCGTCGTCGTCGAACGTCCCGGTAAAGGCGTCGGTCGTCACATCGGCGTCGGACTCTTCGATCGCGTCGATCAGTGGAACGAGTTCGTCACGAAGCCGTTCGAGCACCCGTTCGGCCGTCTCGAGGTCGAGATAGGGTTCGTAGTCCGCAAAGAGGACCGCGTAGGGATCCGCGTCGGGGTCGATGTGTTCGGCGTACTCGCGCTTGAGTTCGACCAGGTTCTCGAGTGTGGGTGCGAAGTGGTCGAAGTCGTCCTCCGCTTTGGCCTGTTTCCACGTCGGGTGGGCGGTTGCCGTCGCCTCGGAAATCTCCTCGACGAGCTCGCCGGGAACGCTCGTCTTCCGATCGTACGTCCGACGGACTTCCCGGACGACTGCGGCCTGGGCCTCGTCGAGTTCACTACTCGCGGTTTCACCGCTCGTGTTTCGAGACGATGCCGTCGTCCCCCCTCTCTCCAGTTCGTCGAGCAGCTCACCGGTCTCGTCGGCCGTCAGCAGGTCGTGACTGAGCGAGGAGAGCGTCGAGAGCTGCTGGGCGCGGGCAGGTGTCCCCTCGTCGGGCATCACGACCTCCTGGTCCCACTGGAGAATTCCCGCGGCGTTGCCGACGTTCGAGATGCGAGTGACGCGGTCTTCGAGCTCCTGGTACGTGTCGTCGATCGCCGCCTGAGACTGGTCCGTCGCCATTAGGGCGTTGTTATCGTGGAAGCGGTATCAACATCGTGGTCCCCCCCGTGTGCTGCCGTCTCAACGAGGCCAGGTGGCGCGTTTCAGATCGATCGACTGTCGGCTTCGCCGAGACAGATGTGGCGAGGACCAGCGATCGCAGCCACAGCAGATCTCCCTCCGGCCGACAGAGCCAGTCGTTCACGTTCAGGGAGAGCGACGGACATAGAACGTGCAAGCCGTAGACGGTTTACTCCCACGGGCGGGTATCCGCTATGGTACTTGCATCGGCAGTCGTGTTCCTCGTCAGCTTGCTTATCGGCGCGCTCGGCATCTACGTCGGCGCGCGAGCGATCGTCGGCGCTGGTGATTACGATCACGCAATCGTCACCGCGCTGATCGGGGCTGTCGTCTGGGCAGTCGTCGGCTTTTTCGTCGGCTGGATCCCGCTTTTGGGGCCGTTGCTGGCCCTGCTCGCGTACATCGCCGTCATCAACGTCCGCTACCCGGGTGACTGGACCGCCGCCGCGATGATCGGTCTCGTCGCGTGGGTTACGGTCCTGATCGCCCTCTACGTCCTCGCGGCGGTCGGGGTTACCGGCTTCGAGGCGGTGGGCGTGCCGGGCGTCTAGACCGATCGGTGGGCGTTCTGCCGGGCGTCCAGGCCGGTTTCCGTCACTCGATCGAGCAGTGAGATTTTATCACCGTTGAGAGCGTAGCCATCGCAATGGGATTTTTCGAGACCCTCGGGCGAAAAGTCGGCGAGGTCACACACGAAGCAAAACAGACAGCCGCCGAGCAGACGACTCACGTCTGTGCGGACTGCGGAGAACAGTTCTATACGCCACAGGAGACGTGTCCTAAGTGTGGCGCTGATGCGATCGTCGAACGCGAGGTGGCAGCCTCGAACCGCGACGAGAGCGAGGGAGAAGTGGCGGAGACGGACGAGCAACAGGTGTCGGAACCGAGCAACGGTGACAACGGTGATAGCGAGTCCGACAAGAACCCTGACGGGCCGGTTGATGCCGGCGAGCCAGCCGCGCTGATCGAGGACGCGGAGTCCGATCGCACCGACGACGCACAGCGTAACGGTTCGAACCAGTGACCGCGAATCGACCCAGACGGACCGGTCAGGACAGCCAGGCTGCCACAGCCTGCCGATAGATCGCCAGACATCGTTCGAGGACCGGGACCGAGACGCTTTCGTCGTCGGTGTGAGCCTCGCCGGGCTCTGCCGGCCCACAGACAACACAGTCGGTCCCGGCTGCGGCGAGCCAGCCCGCATCGGTCGCGTGTGGTTTCGTCACGAGTTCGGGCGTGCCAGGCTGGGCGGCGTCGGCCACACCGAGGACGGTCTCGGCGAACGCGTCGTCGTCACAGCGCATCGGCGGGAGGTCCTGATCGACCGTCCACTCGACGCCCGGGAGCTCCTCGACCCGTTCGATCGGGACGCGCTTTCCGGGCACCGTCCGCTCGTCGATCGTCAGTTCGCAGCGATCGGGGACGACGTTCCAGGCGGTCCCGCCGTCGATTTCCGTCACGACAAGGCTCCCAGAAACGGTCTCACCGGCGACCTCGATCGAGGGGACGTCGAGGTCCCGGAGCAGGTCGACGGCGTCGGTTGCACGGTAGATCGCGTTCGTGCCGGCTTCGTGTTCGCT
>LKMJ01001834.1_pt1 | contig 19096 bp, 30 predicted proteins | sample 643391 | NCBI WGS metagenome assembly LKMJ01 (sample SAMN04112250, study PRJNA286221) | soda lake metagenome | biome: soda lake; feature: Kulunda Steppe; material: water; isolation source: sample PL-Br10 brine of Picturesque Lake | place: Russia: Kulunda steppe | collected 2010-07 | reverse complement strand
TGCTTTGCAGTAATAGTAGCACTCTTGCCAAAGTCCTCAAGGCTGATATTGCGATGAGCACTATTAACAAGAAGTGCTGGAGTGCTGAGTTCTTGGATGCTTTTCATGGTTTGGAAAGGAGCGGTGATTTCCAGCATCGCGCGAGAACATTTCAAATGATTCCACAGTCTCAATTTGTTGTCGATGTGAGAAAGAGGTTGAGGAGTATCTGGTACCAGGTAAACCAGCTAGGCAATGAAGATCAGATGGACAAGGCTGCAATATATCATAATTGGGTTGCTTTGCCTCTTTGGTCGGTGACTGTTGGTGGACCGCCTTTTTCTGTACCCAGGTATCTGCATCTGGATTTAGGCAGGCAAACACAGCGCAACGTGGCACATTTCAGGTTACATTCCCTTGCGCTGCGAGTCGAGACAAGAAGCTGGGAACATCATGATGGTACCTATGATGAGTGTGGCTTGCAGGAAATTCAAGACGAAAAACACGCTCTTTTTCTGTGCACTTGCATGCAAATGTGTTCGTTGAGGCTTCAATTTGCAGACTTGTTTCACGATCTACCTATGGCACACAAAATTTCTGTCAATCAGACTGGAGCTTTTTATTTCTCCCAAGCTTGTTCTGAAGATGTCTTCAATTTTTCCAGAAACAGACTAATGATTCCTATCGTTTTATTTCAGAGCTTATGGATGTTTTTTTTTTTATGGCTGGTGTTCACCAGCAACCTGATCAGTCAAACTACCTGGCTGAAGGTCAAACTTAAACTTGTAACTTAGAAACAATATATAGAGTGTACATTGAATTTCGGCTGCTGCTTAACCTTGCATTTAGCAAAGGAAAGGAATGCAGTGCCAAGTATACACAGAGGACCGGGGAGGAAAGCATAAATTACACACTACCTGAGTCTTCTAGATAGCATGTACACCAGTCAACAGAAGGGTGCATTAAATTGATCCGCTTGCGCAACTACCAATCTACTCAAGTATACCTTCAGAGATTCCATAGGCTAGCCAGCTCTACCTTGGTGGCTAAAGCCAGGAGACATTCACAGATAAGGAACGTGTCTACCTAAAGGACATACCTTACAAGTTGGTTTGTTGTACCGGGAAGTCCCATGGAAGAAAGTGGCATTTTTCCTGGAAGAGGTCTATCCAGGGGCCTGCCTGACAACTGTCAGAGAATGTAAACCGATGCATGGACCAAAAATAAGATAAAATATGTCTGGCAAGTGCCATGGGCATAATGCCATTGGCATACAGAGGGCAAGCAGATCCTTGACAACTAGCTAACTTTTGATTTTGCTATTACTGCTTTGAATTAGCGAGGCACTTCATAGCAATTCAAGCTTCTTTGTCTATGCCACCAACCAGCAGCAAAGATCTAGGGAAAGGATCAGTACGTTCAGTTGATGGTAAGATCATTCCGCTTGGCAGCCTTTTGCAGAGCGCCGCGTAGAGCGCCCTCATCCATGCCGTTGTTGCTCGCAACACTGATGCGTCGCAGCGTAGAGTTGTAGGGGAGCATGGCAGCAAGCATGGCGGCACCTGAGTGCCAACAAAAAAAATGGACAATGTGCCTTTTGGGTAGTGCATGCAAAGTTTGCTATTTCATCTGACATTATTGACAAGTTTTAGGCTGGCGAATACCAGCCACAAATCAATCAGCCTAACGGCCAGGCTGGCGTTTAACCCTACCTTGTGACCTTGTAGTGCATGCAGGTTGCAATGCCATGATGCACTAGCACTGGCGTCACTTGCACATGGCATGCACCTAAGAGCACACAAATTGCAAGCACCTCACCTTGTGTGCCTAGCCCATTGCCAGAGATGCCCAGTTCCTGGAGTGTCTTGTTGTACCTCAGTCCAGTTGCCAGCGCTTCAGTGCCAGCAGCATCCAGGCCCTCAAAGCGCTGGCTGGATACATCTAGCCTGTTTAAAGGCATACGTGTGCAATTGAGACCGTTGGGCACAAAACCTATCTCTCTGTGCAAATCTACCTCATCTGTTCACCTATCCCTGTTAGCATTCGTGGTTTGTTGACCTAATCCTCAAACTTGCCATTCCCATTTTGCTTCCTCAAGCTTTTGTCCTGCTCACCAAGAATGTGGAAATGTCAGGAATTAAGATGCTCAAACACCTAAAAATGTCAGCAACATTGGGCATTGAGTCCCGATCACTCAACCAAACCTATCATGCACTCTAATTTGCTTGCTGCTTGTCACATGACGATTTGACCTTCGATGTTGTCAATCATGTGATTGATCCCATTCAAAGTTAATTCCACAGCTCTTGCACCACTTTGCTGCATAAAAATGAGCATCAGAAAAGGGAGGAAAGCTCCCGCAAAAAAGAATCTGCCTTTTTCTGCATAATGACTGGCATTATGATGCCCCCTACCAATGCAAACGCAACGTACCCTGCGGCAGGAGCTCAGATTCAGAACATGTGGTTACAAGCAAGTCCGCTTGCGCTCCCAGATACTGCAGATCTGTTGATTGGTAACTACTGCCTGTCTGAAATGGGTACAACCCAACCACCGAAGCATCTTGTTACATGAACGTCCCTAGCACAGACAGGTCAAAAGCCTTTTGGTCGTTTAGAGGCACAGGCTAGGGCGGTCTTGTGCATGAGCTTGTTTACGAGGTGCAATGAGCATTGCATTCACAGGGGCCCTAGTCATTTTTAACCAGCCCATCCTTGCCTGCTTGTGTCTCTTGTCTTTTGTGTGTCCTCATGCAGTCTGAGCTCAGCATTTGGCTGCCAGCATTATGACACCAACACAACCATGCATGTCCGGATTTGCTTAAGGGCGTATGCTGCATGTCCGGATTTTTTAAGTGGCAGATTTCTTCAATCTACACATGCAGCAATGTCCGATTTCTTAAGGGCGCAAATTCCATTGGATCTATGTACGCTGCCTGTCCAATTTTTTAAGATGCAGACTCCTGCAAAGAACCACATGAAGCATGCGCTTCTGATGACCTTGGTTTATCTGCAACCTGCATGGGAGCGCCCTGCAGCAAGACACAGTCAGCGCATCCCCATCTAGATAACCCAACAACGACCCCTAGCCCTTCCAATCGTTCAAGTGCCCACTCTGGCACGTCATTGCATGTTCTCACCACATGGCAGCTTGCAATTTAAACAGGGCCAGCCCCAATTAGCAACAAATCAACATCCCTCAACAAGCCTCCTCAGCCCAGTGCTTGCCCAAAGGTTACGCACCTCTTCAACCCGGTATTCACCCGCAGCGCCTGCCCCAGAGCGCGTGCCCCTGTAGACCTCATCATGTTGCGACAAGCGCTCAGATCTTGCAGGGTGCTGTTGTGCTGCAGGCCCACGCCCAAGATCTCAAATCCCACGTCCGCAACCTGCAGGACCACAAGTGTGCGATGATGAGATGGTGCCAAATGCACTGGTCTGTGCATGTTTAGGTGCAAATGCATGGGCATACAAAGGCCTGTGAGTCCATTTGCGTGTGCGCTTTGAGCTTGCTTGCGTGCACCTGTGGGTGCGTACGTGCATGCGTTTGCGTGCATGCGTGCTCCTGCTGGTGTACACTGCTGTGAGGCGAGTCAGCATGAGTTGCGCAGCAAGCTTGATGCCAAGAACGATGGGCAAACGCATGTGGTTTCCTTTGATTGATTTAGGGAGCGTTTTCATTGCCTACATAGTTTTATTTTCTTTTCTGTCGTAGAGAAAGGCGCATGTGAGCCCTTGTGTGTTGGTTGCTGCACGTTTTTCTGATTCCGAGACAAAGCGGCGTTCCGCTGTGACGCCCAACACGCCAGCCGCGTTTAAGGGTGTCAGCTCCAGGGACACAACGTACACACACAGTGCCTCATAGTGCATGCAGGTACAGGGCTGCAAGTGCGTGTGCAGGCAGTGCCATGAGCGCATGCACACACATGGGGACGAGTGCATGTGCTCGCGGTGCCACGAGTGCATGCACACAAAGGGCCACCCACACACGCATGCCCAAGCAGCGCCACAACTCCTCCTTGTGCTCATGCAGTGCCACAACTCCTCCTTGCGCTCATGCAGTGCCACAACTCCTCCTTGTGCTCATGCAGTGCCACAACTCCTCCTTGTGCTCATGCAGTGCCACAACTCCTCCTTGTGCCCATGCAGTGCCACAACTCCTCCTTGTGCTCAAGCAGTGCCGCAACTCCTTGTACGGGCATGGGTGAAGCTGCAGCTGCTGCTCACAGACCTTATTGCCATCAACGCGTAAGCTCTTCAGCTGGGGGCAGGTGATGAGCACCGCAAGGACCATCACCTGTGTGCACAAAGCGACCACCATGAGCATCAAAGATCACGCGGTGATGCTGACGGCCGCACAAGCGCCGCACCACTTGTGCACTCTGCAGCACAGAGGCCTGTGTGCAACAATCAGATGCGTGCACTGTGCCCACATTGCACCACGCAAATGTGTGCACTGTGCTCACCGTGCACTGTGCCCCCAAGCCTGGGCTAGTAGCAGGTGCGGCAGGCACATCCTCCAATGGCTGCCTGCCCAACATCTCATCCCGTTGCAGAATATGCTCAGCCTTCTATGGCAAGGGCCTTACCAGCATCCGCTGCCAGAGGTGCGCAGCCACTGCCTATGCTGTGCTGGACACGGACGTCGAAGCCTCTGATTCATGCTGAGGCACGGGGCACCCCAGCCATGCTCCCTCCTGCTCTGAGAAGTCACAGGCTCACAGAGGCGCGTCTCTTGACCAAGCATGTGTGCCCGCACCACTGACTGCTGACCCAGCATGCCTCCCTGCTTGTTCCCGCCTCAGGACCATTACTCCCCTCTGACGCGCACAGCACTCTGACTCTCACCATGTGGTGCGACTCCAGCCCCTCTTGCGTCAGGTCCGCCTGCATGGGGGCTTGCTCAGGCCCTTGCGTGGGCGTCACAGGAGGCGGGGGCAGGTGCACTGCAGGCGGTGGGGGGTCAGCAAGCGCGGCACAGCAGCGTGCATGGGGGAGTGGCGCGCACAGTCAGAGCGAGCTACTGAGGCAGTGTGTGGAGGAGGAAGACCACATGAAAATATTGGTACTATTGGTCATGTAGACCATGATAAAACTACATTAACAGCTGCTGCTATTGCAATGACATTAGCAGGGCTTGTTGCAGGTAGGAGGAGCCCTCGCTCAGCAAGGGCATGAGCCTCCTTCAGGGGGGCTGCAGGGGTGGTTTGGAGGCATACAAACAGGGCAGCAAGCTTTAGTGGGGTCTTGTTGATCAGGGCCAAGGGAGGCGTGCGGCCGGATGCAGGGGCCTTGAGGAGGCAAAAGAGGAGGCCGAGGAGCCCCTAAGACATTTCTGTGATTTTAAGGAAGTTCACGCCTTGCAGGGTTGTTTTTACCAGTTTTGCCGCCACAAGCTCCACCATAGAGCAATGTCAGAAGGGGCAAAAATAAGGGATGCATGATCATGATCCATGAGCCCTGGCCGCACATGCGCATGCCCGCAAATAACAACCACGCACACACACACGCACACACACACCGCCGCGTGCAGAAGCCACTGCTACCCGCACCAGTAATGTCTGACGCATGCACCGAGCCGTTTGCAGCGGCCCTGCCGGCGGAGCCGCAGCCGCCGCCACCGCCATGACTGCAGCCGCCGTTGCTGCTGGCGAGCGTGTGCTGCTGCAAGGCTGCTTGAGTGAGCTGGTGCCCCTGCTGGGCCTTGGAAGGGGCAGGGGGTGCGTGCTGGATACAGCATCCATACCATTCATCCAGGTTGCAGTGGTCTGCACAGGGGCGAGGTGCAGGCAGGCACGCGCAGGCATGCAGGCAGCTTTACTGGTGCGTCTGTGCCGTTCTGTGCTCTCCTGTGCAACCCAGCACGCACAGCCCTGCAGCTGGGAGCAACCCTTTTGTCCAGAAAGCAGGGACACAAAAGTCATATACATGCGCAAGGGTTTGTGTACAAGCGCAAACACATGCACCTGTACTCATGTGCAAGCGCGTGCACCCACCCACAGAAGCATGCACACATGCACATACCTACCTGTGTACAAGCGCAGCACGCCTGCTCCATTGGGGCGCTTCAGCTGGATGGTCCCTTGGAGGAGCAGATCCGCCAACGCACGTGCGCAGGTCACCCCAAACAGGCGCGTGTCAACCTGTGCAGCAGCCGCATGTGGTCAAAGGGCACTCAGTGAGGAGTTGCGCGATCCTGCAGGCTGCTCCGCCTGGGAGCACGCAGTTTTCACAGGGCAGTCCGCGCACGCATAGGACGCTGCACAGGCAGGCAGCCCAGTCAACAGGTGTGCGGTCCAGAAGAGGGCGCGGGCTTGCCAGCGATGGATGCCCAAGTCCTTGAGGTGGCGCAAGCCTCCCAGCAAATCAAGATGCAGCAGTGGCTGCCGTGCCCTGGCCTTGGCTGTCATGTGGGCGCACACGGGACACATGGTACACAGGGCAAGCGCACATGAGGCATAGCAGGGGGCGTGCGCAGAAGGCAGGCGCCGTGCCAGGTGGCTGCAGGCGGGCGCGGACCCTCTCGTGCTCCAGCAGCATTGAAGTTACCCATTTGCACCGTGCAAGCACCTCGCACCCACCGTGCAAGCGTTGCACATGCTTTTGGCAAACACCTTGCATGCACTGTACAAGCACAGGCAAACACCTCGCACGCACCCAGCGTGCACCTTGCACACCCCAGGCAAGCACCGAGCACATGCTTGCACTTGACAAAAGCCCTATCCTGCCCCAACCTAGCCGTTCACTTTCCCTGGCCGCCCCAGTGCAATCTTGCCTCACCCCTCATGCTCCTCAGTGCCCCAACCCTGAATCCCCCTTGTCTGACCCCTTATCTGCCTCCTCTCTCTCATTGTCCCCCTCATTGGTCGTACCCCCTCCCTCCCCTTCCCCCTCTTTTTCCCTCTCTCACTGCACCTGCACGCAGGCCAGGTTGGAGGTGGGCACGTCCAGCGTGGCGGCAGGAGAGGGTGCACCCAACGCTAGGAAGGGCGCTGCCAGGCCCAGGCCCTGCTCCTCCCAGCTGCTGGCTAGCAGCTCAATGCCCTGCAGGCTGCGGTTCAGGTCCAAGGCCGCTGACAGTGCGGCAACGCGCAGGCCTGCCTGCGGGAGCGCACAGGGGGCAGCGGTAGCAGTGCGCTCAGAGTGCGTGGTGGGCAGGGGGCTTGGTCGTGGGCAAAGGTCCGTGTGTGCATCAGGAGGGTACGTGCATGCGTACGTGCACGTACATCTGCAAGTGCGTGCGTGTGTGTGTGTAAACAGATGTGTGAGCGTCCGTGTGTTTGTGTGCGCGTGTGTTTGTGTGTGCACGTGTCACCTCCATGAGCATGTGCTTGTTTGTGGGTGTTTGCCTGGAGCGGGTTGCTGTTCATTCACGCTCGCAGAGACTGCAGGCAGGCAGAGGGCCAGCATGCTGTGTGGCTCATGCTTGGTGCTGATTACTGAAGGCACGGGAGCCCTTAGGGGGCGTGGCTTGGAAAATGGGCAGGCATGAAGCAGGGCCTGTGCACACAAGGATTTGAGTCGGGAGAGGGGGTGGCACACAACATCAGTCATTAGCCAGCCAAGACGAGTTCAGGCATGGTACAAGGTCTGAGCATATGGCAATTTGACAAAGAGAAAGAGCGGCACAGCAAATGGGCAAGCAGGATGCAAAGCCTGAGCATGTAAGCTCCGCAAGGAAGGGGTGACAGGCATCCACCAAGAGGGCACAGGCATCCACCCTCTGAGGACTCAGCACTTGTGGCAGTGCAAGAGCGTGTGCAAGGTGAGGACGGCCACGCCCTTCACAAGCACAGCAGTCCTTTCGTGCAAAACAGCTCGCCACACACGCTACAGCCAGATCCCCCGACTAATTGCTGGTCAGGGGTGACTCCGCAGACCCTGAGCTGGCCTCCCACCTGCGGTGGGCCTCCCACCAGCAGCAAACCCTGAACTATACCCCACTCAGTGTGCACGCATGCACATGTTTTGGACTAGGCACCAAAACACACTTGCGGGGCGCGGGAAGGGGCGCAGCGCGGCTCCTGGGGTCCGGGGACACTGTGCCTGAGTGCACTGTACAGTTCCCCAAGCCGCAACCAGCGGCGGAGTCCCTGCAAAATACTCTCTCCAGCCAACAATGCCTTATGCCCCAACGCCACACTTTCACATTAATCTGACCGTCCCAGAAACGGCCAAATTACCGGCACAATTTGGACATCTCTTCCCTGCAGTTTTGTGAAATACGATCTCTGCATTGAAGATGATCTTCAGAGTAAGGAGATCAATCTCCACCCTTCCAACTCAAGCCGAAGTCTGGGGAGATTATATTTACACTTTAAAAAGGATCGTACTCATTTAGATAGATAATCTTTGCCTATCTGTTTGCCATCTGTTTTTCATCTGTTCTCTATCTATTTGCCAACTGTTTGCTATCTGTATGCTTTTGTTTACTATCTGTTTGCCATCTGTTTACTATCTGTATACTATCTGTTTGCTATCTGTATGCCATCCGTATACTCTCTGAATGCCATCTGTTTACTATCTGTTTGCCATCTGTCTCCCATCTGTCTACTATCTGTTTTGCTATAAGAAACTTAATTTTAGAATTTATAATACATAATCTGCATTGCCGACCATAAACATTGAGGGCCTGTATACAGAAATCGAGTATTAATTGGGGTAAATCCATCTGGTTGTTCTTGACAAGCTCTTCATCATATTTTAAGAAGAAAACTTTCTTCACAAAACGTGAAGGAGAGCTTGCCAAGGAGACCATCGTAAAGCAGCTTGTCTGAAGGCATTGCACCATACACATGTTATTCTTCTATCTCTTTGGGGCTTTTCTATAAGAAAATGCACATGCTATAAGGAAATGCATAGATGGCTTTGTTCACCTCTGCCCCAGCCGCCAACAGCTCCTTCACCATAGCCGCTTTGGTCACACGGCCGTGGTGAAGGAGCTGGTGACGGCCAGTGCAGACGTGAACAAAGCCAGCAGGGTGAGTGCGCCGCCCTGCTTACTGCTGCTGTAAGTATACACATGACTCATGTGACATGAGTTAATACAATTTGGTCCTGGCACATGGCCGAACAGGCCACAGTACAAAACACATGCTGCTGGCAAAATGTGCAGCAGTCCCCGTGGCACACCTTCTCTGGCACAGCCTCTCGGGATGTGTCCATGTCCACAACCAGCTGTTCAAGCGACAGCGTGTCCCTCAGGCCTGCGGCATGCAACACAACGCGTGAGACGCTGCCGTGCTGCAAGTTGGCGGCTGCTATAGTGCAAGCGGGTCGTCCAGCATGCAAGATAAGGGAGCTGTAGCTCTGATACGAATGGACATCGCGCATTGGAGTGGGGTCAAAGGGGGAACACCTCTCAGTACTCTCCAGCACCTGAGAGTAGTAACTCTTTGACCCAATGTGGATGTACATGTGTATATACTTGTATATAACACTAGTGCACACATGTGTGCACTGTATGGTCAAGTGGGTAGGCACAATAAGCGGTACCACTGGGGCACAGCAAATCATTTGAAGATTGAGTCTGGCTTCCAGCGAACACCAACCCGCCCCAGCATCTATCATCCATATTCAGCCTTACTGTCTGTGTCAGACACAGGTGCACTGTGTGCACAACTGCTCTGTTTTGTGTGCACGGGTGTGTGCAGCGGGCTTAAACCCACCCAAATTGTAGAAGATGGTGCCCCGTGAGCGATGCCCACAATGTGCTCATTCACACACCCAAGCATACACACACGCAAGTGCGTGCGAAAAAAACACGAACATGTGCACACACACGCACGCACACAACACACGCAAAAGCACTCACGCACATGCAGACACACCAGGGCATGGCGCAATGGGGGCCACCTACCAGCTGTGAGGGGCCCCACGACACTGGGGCTGAGGTCGCACAGCTTAACGCGCATGTGGGTCTCCGCAGTAGCGGCCTGGTAGTAAGGATCCAGGCTGCCCTTCGCATCCTGAAGCAGCAAAGCATGCGCTCTTGCATCTCAGTGTGTGCCTCTCTTATCATGAGGCAGCCAAGCCCACACATGCGCGTGCAGCCTGCAGAGGGGAAGCAGCTTTTGTTTGCGCGAGGTGCCTGCAGCCTGGAGGAGCTGGCAATGTGAGCGTGGAGGAGGGTGTATTAGATGCAGGCGTTGAACTGGCATAAGCAGGAGAGCGCAGATGCAAGTGTGGCAATGCAGGCCTGTAATACATGGGCACGGCAGTGGCGGCTCTCCGGAAAACGCAGATGCACGTGTAGCAATGCTGGCGTATGTTGCACGGGCAGGAGCATCAGCAGCCGTACAAGCAGGTTTGGCAGGGGCGTGTGCAGAAGGAGCCCTTTGGGGGACTTCAGTTCTTGGAGGTGCAGGCTCTGCAAGCATAAGGTAGAGATCTGACAGCATTGGCGGTTCAGGGCCACCTCCCACCTTGCCTTGCCATGGCCTCTGCAAAGAGGGCTTCTGTTGCAGCGAGTCCCCAACTCCGTGTGTGTGTGTGTGTGTTTGTGTGTGTGTGTTTGTGTGTGTGTGTGTGTGCATCCCCTGCGCGGTTTGCCTGCCCCTGGCAGAGCACACCTTGCTCTCCTTGCTGCGGCCTGCAAAGAGGCCGGCCAGGCGCACGATGGACTCCAGCAGGGAACGCTTGCATGCGTTGTCCAGGATGGCGCTGGAGCAGTGGGTGGTCAAGACCTGCATGCACACAGCCAGTGCATGCGTGGTGCCTCACGCATACTTGCACAGAGCACATGCTTCAGGGTCCATGTGCCAGTGTGGGTCGGTGTGCATGCATGCGTTGCACTTGGATTCCGCTTAGTACGTATGCACACAAACATAAGACATGCAGGCAGGCACGCTCTGTGTGGAAGGCGGCTTGAGCATGCTGCCAGCACGCTTCTTGACGCGCATACCCCATGTGCGCTGAAATCACGAGCGAGGCGCGCATGCAAGGATGTACACCAGATCCTCCGGGTCCCACACTTAAAAGCACACACGCAGCACCCCATCCCAGTGCACAGGAGCCAGCACCTCTGCATACTGTTGATGGCCACACACGCCGCAGGCTCACATTCACACAGCATGAACACGAAAAATGGCCCGCCCATGCGGCCCACCCCTTGCACAGCTCCCGGTCGTGAAGCGCCCTGCAGCAGTGCTTGCAAGGATGAAACCACATGCGCCATCACGCACAGCCACGCACACGCGCACTCCACTTGATGCGCAAGGTTTTACATGTGCGGCCAGTCAGCTTTGTGTCCACCATCACGCACCCACACATGCGCAAGAGCCTGCTCGCATTCTCATGAGCACCGCTGTTGGCGAAAGCTTCTGCTGCGCCTTCTGTCGCTTGTCGCGCAGACTGTCTATGCCCTGTTGCGCCTCCTCCGAGCAAGGCAGGCCAACACCCACGCCCCACACCTGCAGCTCCATGTTGGCTTGCGCGAGCTTTTGCTGCGCCTCCCGCCGCTTGGCACGCAGGCTGTCTATGCCCTGTTGCGCCTCCTCCAAGTGTTTCTTGCACTCCTGCGTGCATTTTCCACCACAGGTGCGCTTGTGGATGCCACCCACGCCATTGCGTGTGCTGCCAGGTGTGTGCGCGCGTAGAGACAAAGAGCTCCAATAATTATGTTGGAGCTTAATGGAAGGGGGAGGCTTGGGGTGTGCGCAGAGGAAGGGTGGCCCAACGTCTCAGCACCATGGATTTTTACTGGAAGCTATGCCTTTCGAAAGCAGCATCTTTTACAGGCAGGCCATCTGTCTCTCCCTTCAGTTTGTGCGTGGGGCTGGGCAAAGAGAAAGCCCGTCCGTGCCTTACAGAGCTATAACGCCACAGTCTGCTGCCGCGCCCCTTGATTGATCCAAGTGTGTCACAGATGCTGTCTGTCTAAAACATTGGCAGTGGCCACATCAACGCCAGGCACCATCCATGTTGGCCAAAGATGGGGGTGGTGAGGATTGTGTGAGAGGCCATTTCAGGCATCCACCCATTTGTTTCCTGGTTGCCTGGCACCGAGCGCAGTCCTGCACGCGACATGCATCCTTCCTAATGTGCATGTGCTCCGCCACACTGCCCTGACCAACACCGTCCGCATGACCCCTCTGCCAATGCTGAGCTGCCAGTACAGATCATACAATCCCAGTGTGCACACACAAAGGGCAGTGTTATACCTCTGCTGTGACCATTTCACACTGTGCATACCGTGGCACTGGCAGGGGCATGCTTGGTACAGCATGGCATAGGTAGGAGCTGTGTGACGGCATCAATCGCATGCATAAACGACTCAACAAGTGCACGTCTTGCACACCCACCGCCAGCTCTCGTTTTGTGATCAGCAGCGTGTTGCCAGAGCCGTTCATCTCCTGCACGCCCAAGCATGTGCACTCACCCATTTGCGCAGGCATGGGTGCGGGTATGCACATTTATGCTCTTGCGTACGCATGCACACGTACTGGTGTGTGTGCAATTGCAGCTCCACATGGACTCCACTGGCTAGGAACCCCCCTTCAATGACTGACAGCAATTTTGCTGCTAGGCTGAGCAATACTAGCAGAAACCTGGGCAAGACCTAGATCCCCTGACACTGCCATGCAGCACATTACAGGACTGACTGACCGCCAGCGGTCCTCACCTCAAGGGTTGAGTGGTGCTCTTGGAGCATGGTCGCCAGCTGCGTGCGCATGTGCGTGCAGGTAAATTGAAGCGTGCTGCCCTGTGTGATGCATGCATGTTTGCATTTGCATGAGTGCCAGCCTCTGCACACGGCACGCGAAGGGGAGTCTAGGCCTGTACAGTGCTGGTAGAAAAAATCCACCTGCACCTCTATCTCTTGCTGTTGAATCTTGGAACCCTTGCAAATGAATCCCGTTCCCTTTCCGTGTGAGCAAGCTTGCCAACACAAAAAGGAGCTTTGGTATCAAGGTAGCTCAACGAGTAGGTCAGCAACATGGCCGGCTGCTTCTCCTCACCCTTGCCCGTGCATCCGCACCACCCTTTGCTATCATGGCCCTTAAACATGCAGACACACAGGCACACACACATGGAGCTACCTCAACCTCTGGAATCTGACCCTGCCCGTCAGAGCAGAGCAGCTAATACTTTAAAATGCAGCAGAGCAGGAAGTGCCACATGCGCATGCGCCATGCAGCATGCCCACACCTTCTCATTCCCAGCCAGCAGCTCCTGCTTTGCTGCCACATACTTCTCATTCATGTCGTGCAGCTGTGCCTCTGCGCTGGTCAGCTCGGCTTTGGCCTGCAGCGCATGACATGCGCGCGGCAGCAGCCACCGTTCCGCCTCAAAAAACGCGCGCAGGGCATGCTTTTGTCATCATCCTGTGCTTGCTCCTTTTGGTGCCACTGCTAACGCTGGCACCAGCGCGCAGCCTGTTGCAATCCTTTGAGAAAAAAGTTGGGGAACACTTCCTCTCTTCGTAAAGCCTCAAGCACACCAATTGTTCTGTGGTGCTGCACCCCCACTGGCACGGGCGCTCCCTCCACTGAAACAGAGGGCAGTCACTTGCGCAGGACTCTGGCCTATGCACAGCTTGCGCATCACTGAGATTGTTAAAGGCTCCCAAAGAACAGTCATGGCTCTGCCTCCCTGACTCAGGAGGCTTGCCTGCGTTCCCTCCAGTTGGTGCTAGCCAGAGTGACCTGGGCACGCTGTGCTTTGACATTGCGCGCTCAACCCAGTCCTCGCTCACAGAGCAATGGAGCACCACTGCTGAGGTAGTGGGTCCCAGTCAAAATATGAGCGGGGCATGCAGTGAGGAGGCTTCCGGCAGCCTGGCGTGCCACAGCCATATGCACGCGGTGTCCAAGCAGACAGACAAAAGCTACAGAGGCAAGTGCGAGCTGTTTCCAGGGCACACTGCAGGCGAGCAGTGAGATGGCCTGCTTTGAACAGGCAAGCAGGAAACAAACAGGGAGCATGTCCCCATCTTTTTACGGGCCCCCCACCCTGTGCACCCTGTCCACCCTGTGCACCCTGTGCACCAGGGGGGGAGCGGGGGTAAGAGGCCCATGCGTGCACCCTTGCACTTTGCACCTGGGTAGACTGCGCGTGCAGCTGCTCGTTGCGCTCCTTATAGTCTGTCAAACGCTTGGTGAGGGTGCTGATCTCAGCCCCCTGGGCACACGACTTTGTGGACAGCGCCTCCAGCCTCTCCTGCAAAGAGGGACAAGGGGGGAGCGGGCTGTTGGGTGCGCGGGAGCACGTACATAGCTTTACACTGGTGTGGCCAACGCGCTCTGAAGAAGGCATAACAATCAGAGAGCACCTATGGATCACTGCTGGCGTGGCCTACGCCCTCTGAGGAAAGCAAACAAATCAAATAGCATCTACAGATAAGCGCTGGTGTGGCCAACGGACTCCAAGGAAAGAAAGGCAAAGAGCAAACAAGTTAGCAAAGGCAGGCACCCTGCCCAGGCCTGGCCTGGGGTCTGGGAACAGCACGCAAGCACCCCCGTTTCCAGCAGGCTGGGCGCTGTGCTCTGGCCAGGCAGGCAGTGTGCTGGGCATGCACAGCAGAGGCCACATGCTGAGTGGGCGCTGGGCGCTGCCCTCGCAGCCTTGGTGGGTGGGCTCAGGGGCCATGGCCCGTGCTGCGGGAGGGCAAGCGGCTCAACAGGGTTGCCATGCAGGGTCCACACACTCGCTGCACGTGCGCGGCATGTGGGCGCCTGGTCTTTGGGCGAGCGGCTCACCTTGGTGTCGTGCAGCTCTGCAGAGGTTGCCGCCAGCTGTGTCTCGATGTGCTGCGTGCGCGCCTTGAGTGATGCGCTGCGGGCACACCGCAGGGCCACGCAAGCAGAGGCTGCTTGCAGAGGCTGACACACAATGGGGCAGCCTTTGCGATGGGGTAGGCTGAGGGCTTGCAGCAAAGGCCACAAATGACAGACAGTTTGTGAGGGGCAAGCACGCAAGTTAAGACGTGCGTGACATGGGCGCCATCAGCAGGCCGCCCTGTGTTGCAACATGTACGGGTGCGCAGCTGGCGCTGCAGGACCAGGTGCCTTGAGAAGAGGGCTGGGCACACATGGGTGAGCAGCAGGGGGCTTGTGCAGCACACGGGCATGCTGCAGGGGAGTGTGCTCATCCTGATGAGGGCTGTGTGTTTGCTGGGCTCTAGGTGGGAAGCAGCAGGCAAAGCATGCCCAGCCGCTTGAGCATAAGCTCAGGAAGCCAATTCCTTGCACTAAAGTGGGTAAGCCATGCTTACTTTCTTGGGCTGGGTTGGGATGCAGCAGGCAAAGCATGCGCACTCGCGCTTAAGTTGGGAAGCCACGCCCTCTTACTTGGCCTCAAGTTTAAGACACCATGCGCACTTGCTTGGACTCCAGCACATGCGCAAGCCCAGCCCTGGGTCCGACAGCACAGGCCACGCCCCTCCCCCCGCGACAACAGGGCTGCCATACCACACGCCACTCACAACTCCTCCTGCATGCTCTCGGCCCTCTCAAGCTTCTGCTCCAGGACGGCCTGGGCACGCCTATGCTGCTCCAAGCTCTGCACGCTCATGCACCACGCGCGTGGCAGTGTGTGTGTTGTGCATGCGTGTGTCAAGCAAGTCATGCACAGTCTGAGCAGGGCCGCTCACCCAAGACCCCTCTGCAAATCCAGCCCGGGTCAGGCAGATCCTGCATGCACAGCCCTGACCGCACGCTCCCCAACGCATCACTTGGCGCTTGGAATGCGGCGCCCCCCAGCCTCTGCGCTGCTCTAGCCAGTGAGGCATAGCCGCTCCCGCAGAGGCGCCCGAGTCTGCTGGGGGCACCCACGCGATCTTCACTAGGGGCACCTGCGTACCCTCTGCTAAGGGCATACAGGTGACTCCTGCTGGGGTCTACCTGGCGACTGTGCGGTGGGCATGCTCACAGTGGCCATGGACCCTCTCTGTTCTCCCTCCCAGCTGCACACGAGCAAGAGACAGATGGCAGGCAGGCGTGTGTGGTGGTGTGTGGACCGGCAATGCGCTCACATGGGTGGCCTCCGCCAACTCCTCACGCAGCTGCTGCTGCTCTCTCATGGCCACGCCTGCCTGCTCGTGCGCTCTATCCAGCTCCAGCTGCATTTGCTGCACCTACACGCAGCAATTCAGAGGCGCACGCGTACATGGTATGGCAGGGTATGCTGGGCATGGGCTCTTGACACAATGCACAAAAGTTACAGGGGACTGAGCAGGCAAAAGGATGTGCAGCGTGGCGAGGCGCAGCAGGCACAATGAGCGGTAGCAGGCATTGTGGAGGGCACACGGCGTGTTGCATGCACCTGGCATGCATGCAGTCTGTTTACGCATGATCACACGTGTACGACATGCGTGTACACACACATGCACACGTACATACACACAGCTCAAACACACGCACGCACAAGCACACACCTGCTGGTTGAGCTCAAGGTGCATCCCTGGCAGCGGCACTTTGACAGTAAGGCGCTGCCAGCGCGGCGCAATCACAAGCCAGGCAGCATGGGTGCAAGCACATGCCAGGCGGCGCAAGTGCAAGCCAGGTGGCGTGGGTGCACCCACCTTGCCTTCCCCAGCCATGCCAAGCTCCCTTGCTGCCCGCCTTTCTTTGTCGACCTGGTCCAGTCGCCCCTGCAGCCCCCTGACCAGATCTGGTGAGCAGGGCAAGGCAAGGGTTGGGGTGAGAGGCACGGTAGGGAGGGTGTGACAACGATTGAGGCAAGGCAAGGTGAGCAGTGAGGCAGGTAGGATAAGGGCTATAGGGGAGGTGGAGGGTTGAGGCAGGGAGGGTCAAGAGGTCCAGAGGCCAAGGAAGGGTAAAGGCGGAGGCGAGCATTGAAGGCAGAGACCTGGAGGCTTTGCTGTCGTTCTCGTGTTTGTGTGTAATCTTTCTACAACAGAGAGCCAACTGGCTGCACATTGGCCAGCAGCAACTAAGCCCAGCTCAGATACCATGGTAGAGTGCAGCTGTAAGATTGACAAGGTGCAGTGTGCAGAATGTGGCTGCCACAACCCATGTTGATGTGCTTGATCACACAGCAGCACATGCCTGACGTTTTGAGGCAGCATACTTGGGCAGTCTGCCTTGCACTACCACACGATCAGCACAGGACGGGGAGTTAGGCCCGCAACCAAGCTTTAAAAAAACTTATAGAAACACAGATAGCAGATTGTCAAAGCTGATGCTCAACTCCTATGTAGGACTGCTGTCATCTTTGCGTATCATAGCCCTGTGCATGTGCGCCAATAAGCATTCATTCAACTTAGGCTTATTCAAGTGTTTGCACCTGCATGCCTACTTGGGTGCACGATGGTATGCACTCACACACGCACGCACGCGCGCGCGCGCGCACACACACACACACACACACGCACACACACACACACACACTGACGTACACAGCGCGCATGCATGTACACACGTAAGCACACACACGACCGCAACTGAAGTACCTTGCAAGCTTTGGTTATTTTCTTCAAGGGCCCTAGAACGCATCTCTGCGGCTTCCACCTGCCAAGGAAGCATGCAAGTGCCACAGTTTGCAAGCAGCAGCCGCAACCGCCGCGACTGAAGCAGCATGCGCAGGCGCTTGTACAGTAGTAGCAGCGGCACGGGACATAAGCACAGGACCTTTCGTCAAGCCACAGTCCAACAGCCTGGTGGTGGCTCACTAGTGTTTACCACACAGCGTGCAGTTCCAAGTCATAACAGCTGGACGTTTTTTGTGCGTGTGAGAATAAAGGAGTAAGGTTGGGCGCCAATACAGGTACTTCCGATGATACTAGGGACACCCTACTCACCGCGTATGAGATACTGGACTTTCATACTCCACCACAAATGTGCACAAAAATGCAAAAATGCCTGTGCGCACTGCTCCCGACTGACCTGACGCTTTGCTTTGGATTCCGCTTTCCTCCTCTGATCCTGAGTGTCCGCCTCTTCTTGAAGGAGCCTTAGATTGCTGTCCTTCGTCACTTCCAGCTCCCGCTTGGCTTCCCTGGTTGTGCATCAACACATAGATGGTCAAGACCATGACCATGACCATGATCATGAATGCATAGTGCAAGTTGCATGAATTCATGCATACGACCCAAAGGTCTGAAACATTTGAAGGAGACTCTCTGACTTTGACCAGCCCTGTTGAGGCCTAGCTAGCAGCATGCCAAGAAGGGTGTAAACAGTAAGCCAGCCTTACCTGTAGCTTGTACATAATTCACTGTGTCTGGCTTCAAATTCACGGCAAGCTGCAGGTACAGACTTCTCAGGAGCCTCATCACACACGCCTTGAAGTGTGCCTGCAGGTCAATAGCCGCAAAGCGTTAAGCCATACACACGTTACTGTTCTTCTTTAGCTTAAAAATATCCCTTACCATACCCACACACAATCACACGCCACACACCTCATACAAAATCTGTAGCCCTCATTGGGCCCCAACCTGGACGCCAGTGACTCGCCTTTGTCTCCCTGCTCTGAGGTGCCCAATGCCTTGAGGCAATCCAGCAATGCTTGGTTTTTGCGGCTTATTTCATTTTCCAGGTAGTGCCGCAGCTGCGGAAGTAGAAAGCGGAGCAGGGAATGGGAGCTTAGGATCAATGTGCCGCATGCCATCAGGCGTATAAGGATGCAAGCAGGAGCATTTGGTGAGGCAATTACAGAATTTTGAGATCACCTTGCCAATAGCTTGACAAGGTGAAGAGACCTGCATTGTGTACTCAAGGCAGCTTGCCAGTACTTACAGGTTGACCGGCAGCTTCCTGATAGCTTGATTTCTTGCTAAACATGCGCCCGCACCTTGGCTTGCTGCTCTTGTATGCTACCAGCTTCCTCACGCTGGGAAAAAACTGTATCCTGGAGCTTTTGAAGCTTCTTTTGCAGCTGCTGGTTCTGGGCCTGCAGGTCTTTTCGCTCTGCATTAGCTGCATGCAAGAGATCCCTTGAGCGCGGGTGACCTCCACCAAAGCATCCAGGCATACAGTTCCTGTTCTATCTGAATCCTCACAAAGCCCCCTGTTCTTCAGCCAACAAACGACGCTGGTACAAGCAATGCTGCTTACCAGGGTAACTGATATTTCCTCATAAAACTTTTAATTTAATAGTTAAAACCCGAAGCCATCCAGTGACCGTTGCCCAAGCCGTCAATTTCAAAGCCTTCCTCC
>LKMJ01001833.1_pt1 | contig 19098 bp, 18 predicted proteins | sample 643391 | NCBI WGS metagenome assembly LKMJ01 (sample SAMN04112250, study PRJNA286221) | soda lake metagenome | biome: soda lake; feature: Kulunda Steppe; material: water; isolation source: sample PL-Br10 brine of Picturesque Lake | place: Russia: Kulunda steppe | collected 2010-07 | reverse complement strand
GCCGCGACACAGCAGCGCCAGCGCGAACGAGTCAGCGGCGGGGAGTCTGCACCAAAACCGACCCCGTTTGCACCATGCCGGTGCCAGACCGGACGGTCCTGCCTCCTTTCCCCGGCGCGCGTGGGTGCGTCAAACGCCGCGGATCGCGCCCGCCATCCGCTCGATACCGGCGAGGGTGAACACCAGGATGATCAGGATGATCAACAGCGCAACCGACCAGGTCAGCACACGCCCCCAGAAGGTGCCCTCGAGGATCTCTCGTAAGCGGCCCATACCCGTAACCCCGATCTGGTTTGAGAAGGGTCTGCGTCTTCGCGAGAGTTTGATTCAGTGCGCGTCCAGGCGTTCCGGGCTGCGACATCGGGCCGTGGGCCGCGTTGCCGCGGCCGCGTCACCTGCCCTCGTCCGGCGCCTCGCCGGCGCAGGCACGGGACAGGGCACACGCGGCACAGCCGCCGCTCCCGCAGCCACCGCCCTCCTCCTTCAGGGGGCCGAGTTCCGGATAACGGCGGGCAAACCGGCGCGCCGCATGCTGCACCCCGACCCAGCCCAGCACCAGGGCGAAGATCACCACGGATGCGACCACGTAGGTGCCCATCGGCTACCCCCCCAGGCCTGCGAAGCCCATGAACGCCAGCGACAGCACACCGGCCAGCATCAGGCTCATCGCCGCCCCGCGCGCCACCGACGGGACATCGGCCAGATCGACCTGCTCACGCAGCCCGGCCATCAGCACGATGGCCAGGATGAACCCGGCGCCGGCGCCCAGGCTGTAGGTCAGCGACTGCAGGAAGTCGTACTCATAGCTGGTCTGGAACAGCGCCACGCCCAGGATCGCGCAGTTCGTCGTGATCAGGGGCAGGAAGATGCCCAGGGCCCGGTAGAGCGGCGGGCTGAACTTCTTGACGACCATCTCGACCAGCTGCACCGCCGAGGCGATGACCGCGATGTAGGCGATCAGACTGAGGAACTCGAGCTCGAAGTAGCCCAGCACGATGTTGATGCCATAAGCGGCCAGCGAGGCGATCAACATGACAAAGGCGCTGGCCACACCCATCGGGAAGGCCGTGCCGAGCTTGCCCGACACCCCGAGGATCGGACAGATGCCGAGGAACAGGGCCAGCACGAAGTTGTTGATGATCGCCGCGTTGAGAAAGATGTAACTCAGGGAATCAGCGTCCATCGGCGGTCGCCTCCTTAGCGGCAGCGGCGCGCTGGTTCTGGCGCTCCTTGATCCAGGCGAAGAGCAGCAGCCAGCCGGCAAGCACGAAGAATCCGCCCGGCGGCAGCAGCATGATCACCCAGGGTTCAAAGCCGTCGGCGAAGACCTGGATACCCAGGATCTCCCCGGCCCCGAGCAGCTCCCGCACGGTCCCGAGGCAGAGCAGCGCCAGCGTGAAGCCAGCGCCGACCCCCAGCGCATCGACCAGCGTCTTGCCCAGCGGCTGGCGCGACGCAAACGCCTCGGCCCGGCCGAGGATCATGCAGTTGGCCACGATCAGCTGGATGAACGCGCCCAAGGCGTTGTAGATCTCCAGACTGATCGCCTGAATGGCGTAATCGACCACCGTCACGAAGGTGGCGATGATCACGATGTAGGAGGCGATGCGCACCTCCTTGGGGATGAAATCGCGCAGGATGGAGACCAGTCCCGTGGAGCAGACCAGGACGAAGGTCGTGGCCAGCCCCATGGCCAGCGCGTTCTCGGTGGTGTTGGTCACCGCCAGCACCGGGCACATCCCCAGCAGCATCACGAAGACGGGGTTCTCCCGCCACAGGCCACTGAGGAAGGTATCCATGGTGATCGGTTCTTGCTCACGCTTGGCAGCCATCACTCATTCCTTTCCAGCTCGGACCAATGCCCGCGGAGCTGCGGCAGTCGCTCGTTCGCGCTCCGGTGCAGCATGTCGCCGATGGCCTCGGCAGAGACGGTGGCCCCGGTGATTCCGTCGATGTCGCCGGGTTCCTCGCGCTCGCCAGGATCCACGGTACGGATGCCGTACTTCAGTCCGCTGCCATCCTCGGTCAGCGAGGCATCCAGCCCCTCGATGCTGCCCAGAAAATCCGGGTCGGTCTCGATCCGATCCCCCAGACCCGGCGTCTCCTGGCTCTCCAGGACGGACATCCCAACGATGCACTCGCAGGAGGGGTCGTAGCCGTAGAGGATGCGGATTACATCCGCATACCCTCGCCCCGAGGCCTCCAGCGCCACTCCGGCCAGGGCGCCGTCCTCGGTATAGCCGGCGTGGATGATCGGCCCCCGCTCCTCGGCCTCCTCCTTGGGCACCGGGCCATCGTCGGTCAGCACGAAATCGCGGCGCTGCGTGGCCCCGGGGATGACGTCAAAGACCGCCTGCTGCAGGGCCCGTTCGTGATTGTCGGCGATGATCGGCCGCGTCCACTCGACCACGCTGACCACCAGCAGACCGGCAAGCAGCGCGATCACCCCCAGGGTTCCAACCAGTCGCAGGCTGGAGGTCGGTGCCGGCGCCATCTGTTGGGACTGAGATGCCTCGCTCATTGCCCCCTCCCCTTACGCAGGCCGTACATCCGCGGCTGGGCGATGCGCTCGATCAACGGCACCGCCGCATTGCCGAGCAGGATCGCGTACATCACGCCCTCGGGCAGGCCGCCGAAGAAACGGATGATCACCGTCAGGAAGCCGATCAGGATGCCGTAGATCCAGATCCCGGCCGGCGTCACCGGCGACGAGGACATGTCGCTGGCCATGAAGAAGGCGCCCAGCATCAGCGCCCCGGAGGCCAGGACGAAGAGCGGATCGGGGTAGGTACCCGGATCCAGGGCGTAGAACACCCCGGCCGTCGCAGCGGCACTGCCCAGCACCGAGACCGGAACCCGCCAGTTGACCGCCCCGCGCAGGACGAGGAACAGCCCGCAGGCGAGGACCAGCAGCGCCGAGGTCTCGCCGGCGGACCCGGCGATGGTCCCGATCATCAGATCCCACGTCTCCGTGGCGATCCCTCCCTCGAACTTCCACTCGGCCAGTGGGGTCGCCGTGGTGTAGGCATCCACCGACGCCGGAGTGCTGAATGGCGGCGCCAGCGTCGAGGGCAGGAACTCCGTGAACCGGTCGGCCAGGCCAGCCTGGGTCCAGGTGGACGCTGCCTCGGGGAAGGCCGCTGCGGCGAAGGCACGGCCAAGCAGGGCCGGATTGAACGGGTTGTAACCCAGCCCGCCAAAGAGGGCCTTGCCCAGGGCGATGGCTACGAACGCCGACACCGCAGCCATCCAAAGCGGGAAGGCCGGCGGCAGCGTCAGCGCCAGGAGCAGTCCGGTGATCACCGCACTGTAGTCCCCGATCGTGCTCGGACGGCCCGAAAGGCGGTTGAACAGTTGCTCGGTGAGCACCGCAGTGGCGGTGGTCACCGCCAACAAGGCGGCGACACTGATGCCGAACTGGTAGACCGAAAAGGCACACACCGGCAGCAGCGCCAGGACCACCGAGCGCATGATGCGCTCGACGCTGTCCGGTTCCTTGATATGCGGTGAGGTCTTGATCTCGATACGCGGGCGCATCACGAGGCTCGCTCCCGGTTCAGCGATTTGGCAATGCGGAAGTACTGCACCAGCGGGATGTTCGAGGGGCAGACATAGCTGCAGCAGCCACACTCGAAGCAGTCATTGAGATGGAAGCGCTCCTCCATGACCAGGTACTGGCGCTTGGCGGCCAGCCGCCCGAGCTCCGCCGGGTTGAGGCCCACGGGGCAGACCTCCACACAGCGCCCACAGCGGATGCACGGCTGCGTCGGAGGGCGCTCGGTCTCGTCACCAACCCCCTCGGGCAGCACCAGCACGCCGGAGACCCCCTTGGTGACCGGTACGTCGAGGAACGCCACCGTGTTGCCCATCATCGGCCCGCCGAGGATGATCCGGCTCGGATCGTCGCCCTCGAAGCCGACGGCCTCGAGCAGGTAGCGCAGCGGCGTACCCACGGGGACCCGGTAGTTACCGGGGCGCTCGACCCCGGGACCGGCCACCGTAATCACCCGCTCGATGAGCCCCTCCCCCCGCGGGAGCAGATAGCCGAGTTGTGCCATGGTGCCGATGTTGTTGACCACGGCGCCGATCTCGTAAGGCAACCCGCCGGAGGGAACCTCCCGGTCGAGCAGGGCCTTGATGAGCATCTTCTCGGAGCCCTGGGGGTATTTCGACTTGAGCTGCGTCACCCGGATGGCGTCGTCCCCAGCGACGGCGGCCTGCAATGCGGCCACGGCATCGGGCTTATTGTCCTCGACCCCGATCACCGCCTGCGGCGCACCGACGGCCCGCATGGCCAGGCGCACCCCGGTGATGATCCACTCGGTGGCCTCGACCATCAGCCGGTGGTCGGCACTGAGAAACGGCTCACACTCACAGCCGTTGACCACCAGGGTGTCGACGGCGTAGCCATCAGGCACCGAGAGCTTCAGGTGGGTGGGGAACGAGGCCCCGCCCTGCCCCACGATCCCGGCATCCTGGATGGCGTCGATCAGCTCACGCCGCGAGAGCGCATCAAGGTCCCGCTGGCGGTGCCAGCGCACCACCTGGCTGTCACCCGGCGCCGTTCGCAGCAGGATCGCCTCGGTCTTCGGCCCGCGGGCGGTGGGCATCAGCTCCACCCCCTCCACGGTCCCGGTCACCGGGGCGTGGACGGGCACCGACGGCCAACCGTCGGCCTCGGCGATCGGCTCACCGCGGACCACCTCCTGCCCACGGGTGACCAGCGGCCGCGCGGGACGCCCAAAGTGCTGCGTCAGCGGCAGCACCATGCGCGGGGCAAAGGACAGGCGCCGGATCGGCTGCTCGCGCGTCTGATCCTTGCGCCCCGGGGGCTCGATCCCCCGGGGGAAGGTCAGACCGCCCAGAAAGGACAGCACACTCATGGTCAATTGAACTTCTCTGCCCGCTTGATGAGCTTCTCCAGACCGGGCTCGTTCGGGTCGAACGGCGTGCCCGGGTGGATCGCGAACGAGGCACACTTCTCCGCCGCCCGGACGATGTCCTTGAACGGCGCCCCCTTCGGATCCTTCACCACGACCTGCTTGTTGTCGTCGTAGACGAAGACGCCGGGGGCGATGTCGATGCAGTCATCGCATGCGGTGCACTCGTTGCTCTCCACCCACACCGGATCGTGAGCCGGGGCCGGTGCCGCCTCGGCAGCGCCGCCGTTGTCGGCCGCCTCGCCCTGCGCGCCGGCACCAGCCGCCGCGGGCTCCGGAGCGGCCAGCGCACCGGCCAGCTGGCCGGAATCCTCACCGCTGGCCATGGAGACGAGGGCCGCACTGATCCGCTGCGCCATCTCTTGACGCGTCCGGGCGGCCACCGCCTGCTCATCGACCTCCTCCCGGTCCAGGCCGAGCAGCCCCTTGAGCTGGTGCCAGAAGTCCCGCCGCTCCTCCGTCGAACGGACCAGCTCCTCGGAGACGATTACGCGGACCAGACGGTTCTCCTTGTTGACCGCCCAGATGTAGGGGAACAGGCCCTCACGATCCTCCTCGTCGAGCTCGAGCAGCTCCACCAGCGGGATCATGTCGTCGTTCCACTTCTCCGGCGGCACCTGCTTGAAGTGCTTGCGGAACCGACCCTCGGTCAGCGCGAAGTCGGCAAAGGTCATGGGCAGTTCCATGCTCTGCTCGGCGCCGTCCTCGTCGACGTACCGCAGGGTGTAGGTCGGCCAGTCCTGCTCGATCTCCGGGTTGCCCTCAAGGTCACTGCACTCGCGGAAGGTGGTGCCGCGATCCGGGTTGTAACGGAACAGCGGGTAGGCCCGGCCATCGACGGCCATGCGCGACTGCATGAAGGCCACGTCGTCGCCCACCCCGTGCTCCGGCGGGCAGACGGCGTAGACGTTGAACACCGCCGGGCGCCGGGTGTTGAGCCCCTCGATGAAGCTCTCGAGCAGGTGGGTGACGTTGGCGATGGTCCCCTGCGCCACGTAGCTGGTGCGGTGGGCCATGCCGATGAGGCTGATCTCCTTGCGGATCTCGTTCTTGCCCTTCCAAGCCTTGCCGTAGGGCGCCATGTCCGAGACCTGGCTGATGAAGCCGGAGGTACAGGCCTGGCCACCGGTGTTGGAGTAGACCTGCGTGTCGAGCACGAGCACCTTCACCGGCTTGCCGGACATCATCGCGCGCGAGAGGTTCTGGAAGCCGATGTCGTACATGGCACCGTCACCGCCGAGGCTGACCACCGGCGGGCAGAGGGCGTACTCCTCGTCGGTGAAGTCCTCCCAGTTGAACTGGGCGAAGAAGGCGTCGTGCTCGGCCGGATCGTACTTACCGGCCAACTCCAGCTCGGCCATGCGAACGGCCTTGAAGCCGTCGGCCATCTTCGACATGTGGCCCTCGAAGATACCCACCGCCATCGACGGGCTGTCCTGGAACAGGTGGCTGGTCCAGGGGAACGGGTACGGGTTGAAGGGATAGGTGCTGCCCCACACCGAGGTGCAGCCCGTGGCGTTGATCACGCCCATGTGGGTGCGGCCACGGCCGGTCGGCCCCTCAGTATAGCGCCAGCGCAGATCCTTGAGCCGGGCCAGGATGTCGGTGGCCCACTTCAGCCAGTCGGGATCGACGGTCTGGCTCCCCCGCCCCTCATCGAGGCTGCCGGACAGGCGCGAGAGCGTCAGGTCGCGGTCCGAGTGTGCCTGGATGGCCTCATGGACCGCGTGGACGTCGGAGATGTCCATGCCCTCGGCCAGCTTCAGGCGGATGTGTTGCTCCAACCGGGCGATCAGGTCGTCAATCTTCTTGACGTGCTCCTTGACCCGGGGCTGCATAAGCGCCGAGACGGTAGAGGTAAACAGGTGAACCGCGGTCTTCTCGCCGCAGCCCAGGCATGCGCCGTCGCCGGAGTTCAGGGACTCGTAATTGGTCTTATCGAGCAGCAGCGTCTCCAGCGCGCCGATGCCCTCATCGAGATCGTCGATGCGGATGTAGTCCTTGCTGGTACTCGGCAGATCGAGCCAGAAGTCCCAGTTACGCCGCATGCGATCGATGTCGTCCTGGGTCTGGGTCACCGCCTCGAGGGCGCCCTCGTCACAGATGCGCACGCACTCCATGCACCCCTTACAGGTGTACGGATTGACCGCCAGCGAGAACAGGCCACCGCTGCCGGGGCTGCGCTTCTCCTGGGCGGAGAAGAACGGCTTGGTGACGGCGAACTGGAAATCGCCGATCTGCTCGCGCAGCCAGGCAAGCTCCTGTTCCAGGCGCTCCTTGTCGCCGCCATCGAGCGTGCTCTCTGCCAGCAGGCCCTGGATGGCGCCGTCGAGCTCGGCGTGGAAGTCGGCCTCTTCGCCCGCCTCCAGCAGCGCAGCCCGCAGGCGCTTTTCCAGATCGCGCACGGCACGGCGCAAGTGGCGGGTCGGCTGCGTCTTCTCAATCCGGCGCACGCCGGTATCGAAGATCTCGCCGAGGGTGTTGACCAGACCCGGCAACGCCGTATCCGGACAGACGGCGTAGCAGTCGCCGCAGGCCGTACACTTCGCCGTATCCCACGCCGGATACTCGAAACGCACCTGGGTCATATCCCGGTAGATGGCGCTGGAGGCCGGGATCAGCGACTGCGCCATGAACGGATCGGCCAGGTTGTCACTGCCCTGACCGGCGACGTAGAAACTGCCGGTCTGCTCCCAGAAACGATGGATATCCGAGCGCGCGTCCTCCGACTTGGGCAGGCGCTTGAGCATCGCCGGCATCTCCGGCATCGCCCGCTGCTGATCCGGCGCCCGCGCCACCGCGTCGCTGAGCGTCTTGTCGGTGATCTCCACCAGCTCGTCGAACCCGCGGCGGACCACACGCAGGTTGTCCTCAACGACGCGACGGCCCTTGCTGCCGAACTTCTGCTCGAGCTGTTCCTCGATGGCGCGGAAGAGTGAGTCACGTGTCAGGCCGCGGCGCTGCATAAGCGGCGACGAGGCGAAAAACGCGCCCTGGAAGGCGATGCCCTGCATGCGGAACTGCAGATCCGCGTCCGAGGCCTCATCACGAGCGATCTGGAAGGCATCCAGGTAGTAGACGTGGATGTCGTTCTCGACGATATAGCGCTGGGCCTGGGCCGGGAAGCTCTCCCACACCGCCTGCGGCGAATCCAGGTTCGACTGGATGACGAACGTCCCGCCCTTGGCGAGGCCGGCCAGCGGGTTGGAGTGGTCGAACACGTTCGGATCCGGCGACAGGACGACCTCAACCTCCTTGAGCTCGCTGCTGACCCGGATCGGCTCCGGCGCGGCGGCCAGGTAGTAGGTGGTCGGCTGCCCCTTCTTCTCGGAGCCGTACTTGGGGTTGGCCTTGATGTGGAAATCGAGCAGGTCGAAGAGCGTCATGGCCAGGTTCTTGCCCGTGGTCATGGCGCCCCAGCCGCCCACCGAGTGCAGCCGTGCGGTGATCGCCTCCTCGGGCATCAGGCTCGGGTTCTCGGAACCACGCAGGGCCATCTTCTCGATCCCCGGGTAGGCCTCCTGCACCTTCTGCTGATGCACTTCCTGGGTGGGGGTCGCCGGGTTGGGCCGGATGAAGTCCACCGACAGGTAGTAGAAGGTCTGCTGCGGCCCATCGCCGAGCATGTTCTCGATGGCGGCGATCAGCCCCTCGGGCTGCAGATCGCGCGAGCCGAGGCCGTAGGCGCCCGAGTAAATGCGCGGCATGTCGCCGCCGCCGAAGGACGGATAATCCGGGTACGGCTTGCCCTCGCCGGCAATGCGATTCTCCAGGCACTTGGTCAGTGCCGCCCGGGTCTCCCGGGCCAGGGGCAGATCCTCGGCCAGCGGCTGATCCGTGCGCTCGAGGACCGCGACACCCTTGCGCCCCTTGAGCAGCTGGGCCAGATCGCCGCCCGGGAAGGGGCGGAACATGGTCAGGTTGACCACGCCGACCGGGATGCCGCGGGTCTGGCGCAGGTAATCGGCCACCGCCTCGGCCGTGGCCACCATGCTGCCCTGGCCGACGATGACGTACTCGGCATCCTCCATGCGGTAGCCGGAGACCCGGTTGTACCGGCGCCCGGTCAGCTCGAAGAACTCCTCCATGCAGGCGTCGGCGATCTCGGGCAGGTGGTCGTAGAAATACGGCCGCTGAGCCGCCACCTGCTGCATGTAGGCGTCCTGGTTCTGCACCGAGCCGGAGAGCATCGGGTTGTCCACATCCCAGATGGCCGGGATGCGCCGGCGCTGCTCGCCGTAGAGCATCCGCTGAGCCGGGGTCGGGCAATCGATGATGTCATCGGCACTGCCCAGGTACTCCTGGATCAGCTCACGCTCGGGGATGCGCAGCGACTCGATCAGGTGCGTGGTCAGGAAGCCGTCCTGACCGACGATGCCCGGGTTGAGGCCCAGTTCCGCGATCTTGTGGGCGATGATGTTCAGGTCCGCCGCCTCCTGGGCATTCTTGGCGAAGACCTGGAAGAAGCCGGTGTCGTCGACACAGTGGTAGTCGTCGTGACCGGCGTGGACGTTCAGCGCGCCCTTGGTGATGGCGCGGCAGCCCATGTTGAGGATGTAGGGCAGCCGCTTTCCGGCGGCGGCGTAGAGCGATTCGTGCATGAACGCCACGCCCTGCGCCGAGGAGAAGTTGATCGCGCGCAGCCCGGTCATCGACAGCCCGGCGGTCATCGCCGCGGCGGCGTGCTCGGACTCCGGCTCAATAAAGATCAGCGAGCGACCGGAGACGTTGATGTGGCCCTTGGAGACCTCCTCGGCCCACATCTCGCCCATGTCCGTGGACGGGGTGATCGGATAGGCGCCGGCGGCGTCCGAGGATTCACGCTCGCACTGGATGACGGCGCTGTTGCCGTCCATCGCCCCGCGAATCCCCTGATACTTCATCACTTCCTGCGATTCAGTGCGCTTGAAAAGCATATCGCCTCCCCTAGCTTGCCCGGCCTGTGGCGGCCGGTGCTCATTTCGAAATCTGTTCTTCCTGTAACCGCCAGACGCCACGCCGCGGCGCCGGCCCGGTCACTTGCCGGCCGGCCAGCCATGCAGCTTGTAGCGCTGTGCCTCAGACGCGAGGCAGGGGTTCCATCCGCGGTAGAGGTTCTTTGCGGGTGATCTTCCGTGCGCCCGCACCCCGTCGGGGCTCACCGTCTTCCAACCAGACAATGGCGCCCGTTGGACAACGTTCAATCGCCACTGGTGAGGCCAGGTCGTTCTTCTCGTAGTCGATGACCGCCAGGTTCTCCTCCATACGGATCAAACCTTCCGGTGCATCGGCCGCGCAGCGCCCGCAGGCGGTGCAGACCACCTCGCAGTGGGATTCGGCCTCGTCCTGCGGATCCTTATTACGGCAATTGACCCACAGGCGGTGGCTTTCGGGTTGCAGGCTGAAGAGGTCTTTTGGACAGATTTCGACGCAATCACCGCAGCCGGTGCATTTTTCGGCATCCACGATCGGCAGGCCATACCGGTTGAGCTCAATCGCGTCGAAACCGCACTCGACCTGGCAATCGCCAAGACCGAGACAGCCCCAGACACAGCCCTTGCCACCGCCGGCAACCAATGCCGCGGCCCGACAGGACTTGAGCCCCTCGTAGCGCGCCCGGGTAGCCGCCACGTGGGTGCCGCCAGCGCAGGCCAGTCGGGCGATTAGCCGCTCCTGGTCGCCTACGCTGACACCGAGCAGGTCAGCGATTTGCTGATTCAACTCGGGGGAGTTGACCGTGCACCGGGAAGGCTGGGTCTCGCCCTTGATCAGGGCCTCGGCGAACGGGCGGCAGCCCGCTATGCCGCAGGCGCCGCAGTTGGCGCGAGGCAGCAGATCCTCGATCTCATCGATGCGCGGGTCCTCGTAGACGTAGAGCCGCCGATTGGCCACGGCGAGGATCGCGGCCAGGAGGATACCTAGGCTCGCCATCACGCCGCCCGCCAGGGCGATCTGTGTCATTACCGAAGTCACTCGCTACATCCCTTCCCGGTGAAGTTTACGGTATTGTGCAGTGAACAATAGCGAAAGAAAATTACCGTCATAGGGGGCGGCAGGTCAAATCCCTCGTGGTTTTTTTCGCGTCCGCTCGCCGCTGGCCACACGCCTGCGCGCTGGGGCCATGTTGATCCCCCACCCCGCGCTCTCTATGCTCTACCAGCCTGAAATCGCAGTCCTGACAACGACTCAGCCGCCAGGAGCAGAGTGCATGCCCGATCAACTTCTCACCGGCAACGAGGCCGTCGCACAGGCCGCCCTGGACGGGGCTGTCTCCTTGGGCACCGGTTATCCCGGCACCCCCTCGACGGAGATCCTCGAACGCTTCGACACCCTGGGCGGCCGTGCGCAATGGGCGCCCAATGAGAAAGTCGCGCTGGAGGTCGGCCTCGGCGTCGCCTACGGCACGGCCCGGGCCCTGGTGACCATGAAACACGTCGGCCTGAACGTGGCCGCGGACGCACTGTTCTCCGCCACCTACACCGGCGTGGCCGAGGGCTTGGTCATCGTGGTCGCCGATGATCCGGGGATGCATTCGAGCCAGAACGAGCAGGACACCCGCCGCTATGCCGAGGCCTCCGGGGCGCCGATGCTCGAACCCGGCGACAGCCAGGAGGCCTACGACTACACGATCAAGGCCCTGGAACTCTCCGCTCGGTTCCAGCTGCCGGTGATCCTGCGCATGACCACGCGCGTCTGTCACTCCAAGGGGCGGGTGCGCAGCCGCAGCGAGCGCGCGCAGGTCCCCGCCCCGCGCTATGAGCGGGACATCCCCGGGCGGGTCATGATCCCCGGTTACGCCCGGCCGGCCCATGTCCGCCTGCGCGAGCGTCTGGCCAACCTGGCCCGCTCGGAGGCGGCTGCGGAGCTGATCACCGAAGAGGGCCAAGACACCAGCCTGGGGATCATTGCCGACGGTGTGGCCGCGGCCCATGCCCGGGAGGCCGCGCCGGGGGCGCGGCTGCTCAAGCCGGGGCTCACCCACCCCTTGCCCATCGAGGCAATGCGCGCCTTCGCCGCCAAAGTGGAGCGCTGCGTGGTGATCGAGGAGGGAGACCCGTACCTCTACACGGCCGCCCGCGCCGCGGACATCCCGGTAGAGGGCAAGCCGGAGCGCTTCCGCTTCGGTGAGCTCAACGCCGAGCGGGTTCAGCGTATCCTCAGCGGCGACGAGAGCCCCGAGCCGGAGCCCGAGGCCCCGGGTAAGCCGCCCCGGCTCTGCGCCGACTGCGGTCACCGCCAGGTCTTCCAGACCCTCGCCCGCCACGACTGCATCGTCGCCGGCGATATCGGCTGCTACACCCTCGGCGTCATGCCGCCCTTCGAGGCAATGGACACGTGTGTATGCATGGGCGCAAGCGTCGGCGTCGGTCTCGGTCTGCGCCACGCCCTACCGGCTGATCAGGCGCGGCGCGTGGTGAGCGTCATCGGCGACAGTACCTTCGTGCACACCGGCCTGCCCGGGCTGGCCGAGATGGCCTACAACCCGCCGTCCACCGGACACGTCCTGCTCATTCTCGACAACGACACCACGGCCATGACCGGCCTTCAGGAGCATCCGGGGACCGGCCGGCAACTAAGCCACCATCCGGCCACCAGCAAGCTCAACTACGAAGCGGTCGCCCTGGCGATGGGCATTACCCGCGTCCACACGGTGGATCCGGTGGAAGCGCAGGAGGAGTTCGAGCAGCTGCTCACCGACGCGATGGCCGCCGACGAGCTCACGCTGATCGTGGCCCGACGGCCCTGCCCGCTGGCCAGCCGGCGACTGGCGGCTTTCCAGGCCGAGCAGGAGTCGTGCTCATGAGCGACGGCCACGGTGTGACCAACATCGTCATCGCCGGACTCGGCGGCCAGGGCATCGTCACCGGATCCGATATCCTGGCCCAGGCCGCTTTCCTGGCCGGTTACGACGTGAAGAAAAGCGAGATCCACGGCATGAGCCAACGTGGCGGCTCGGTCAGCAGCGACATCCGCTTCGGCCCCCGCGTCCACAGCCCCATGGTGCCGCACGCCCAGGCCGACTTCCTGATCATTTCGGAGTCGTCCCAAGTGCTGCCCAACCGCCACCGACTCGCCCCGCGGGGACGGCTGATCACCCCGGACGCCGTCCCCCAGCTGTTTCAGGGCGATGCCTCGCAGCACGCCGCGCGCATGATCAACGTGGCCCTGCTCGGCGTGCTCAGCGCGCACCTGGACATCCCCGAAACCCATTGGATGGACGCCATTCGCGGTCAGCTGCCGGAGAAGTTGCAGGCGATGAACCTGCACGCATTCCGCCAGGCGCGGGGTATCGAGGCCCTGTTCGGCACCCTGACCGGCGAAGTACGGCCCCGCCCGACCGCGTGAAGAGGAATACCATGCACCAGCCAGGCACACCGACCCAGGAGCAACCGACCTTCCTCCCGCGCAGCGCCCCCGACTACCTGCCGGAACCGCAACTGCGCGAACTCCAGCTCACCCGCCTGCAGGCCATAGTCACGCGGGCGTACGAGCGCGTGCCGCTGTTCCGCGAGCGCTGCGAGCAGCGGGGGGTGCAACCCTCCGACCTGCGTCAGCTGGCCGACATCCAGCATCTGCCGTTCACCGTCAAGAACGACCTGCGCGATACCTACCCCTTCGGCCTGTTTGCCAGCCCGCGCGAGGAGATCGTCCGCCTTCACGCCTCCAGCGGGACCACCGGCAAGCCGATCGTGGTGGCGTACACCCAGGACGATCTGGACGTCTGGTCCGAGGTCATGAGCCGGACCTTCGCCGCTTGTGGCGTCCACGCCGGCGACATGGTTCAGAACGCCTTCGGTTACGGGCTGTTCACCGGGGGGCTTGGCGCGCACTACGGCGCCGAGGAGCTGGGGGCCACGGTCATCCCCATCTCCGGGGGCAATACCGAGCGGCAGATGATGGTGATGCGCGATTTCGGGGTTACCGCGCTGTGCGCCACCCCCAGCTACTTCCTTCATCTGCTGGAACGCGCCCGCGAGGCGGACATCGACTGGCCGAACCTGCCCCTGCGTGTGGGGATCTTCGGCGCCGAGCCGTGGACCGAGGCAATGCGCCAGCGCATCGAGCAGGAGAGCGGTATTCGTGCCTACGACATTTACGGCCTCTCCGAGATCATCGGCCCCGGCGTGGGCAGCGAGTGCTGTGCCCAGGACGGGCTGCACATCTTTGAGGACCATTTCTATCCGGAGATCATCGATCCCGAGTCCGGCGCCCCGCTGCCCGATGGCGAGGAGGGCGAGCTGGTGCTCACCACGCTGAGCAAGCAGGCCATGCCGATGATTCGCTACCGCACCCGGGATCTGACCACGATCATCCCTGAGCGCTGCCGCTGCGGGCGCACGCTGCGCCGCATTCAGCGCATCGGCCGGCGTAGCGACGACATGTTCATCATCCGCGGCGTGAATGTCTTCCCCGCTCAGGTGGAAACGGCGCTGCTCCAGGTCGAAGGCACCCTGCCCCACTATCAGATCACCCTCAGCCGCAAGGGGAGCCTCGACCAGATGGAGGTGGCCGTGGAGGTCACCGAGGCGGTCCTGAGTGATACCGTCGGGGGGATGGAGGCGCTGCAGAAGCAGGTCGCCGATGCGCTTGAACACATCATCGGGTTGCGCGTTGGTGTCCGCCTGGTCGAGCCGCAAAGCCTCCCGCGCAGCGAAGGCAAGGCCAAGCGAGTCTTCGACAACCGCGAGGGGTGACCATGAAGTTCAAGCAGTTATCACTCTTTCTTGAGAACCAACCTGCACACCTCAAGCAACCGTGCCGGATCCTCGCCGAGGCCGGCATCGACATCCGCACCCTCTCTTTGGCGGATGCGGACCAGTTCGGCATCCTGCGTCTGATCGTCGCCGACTGGGAGCGCGCCAAGCACGTCCTCGAGGAGGCCGGCTGCGCCGTTCGAGTCGATGAAGTGGTAGGACTGGAGGTGGCCGATGAGTGCGGCGGCATGGCTCACGTCCTGGAGGTCCTCGAGCAGGGCGGCCACAACGTGCTCTACACCTACGCCTTCACCTTCGGCGAGGCCGGGCGTGCGGTGCTGTTCATGCGCTTCGAGGATCCGGACGCCGCCATCGCCGCGCTGCAGGCCGGCCAGATCCATGTCCTCGATCCGGTGCGCTGGCTTAAACGCACCGAATGAGCCGATCATTGGGGGATGGCTCAGCCGCCGGTGGCGCTCATGTTGCGGATCACCTGCGGCTGGCCGCTCTCCGGCGCCGCGAACTCGTGGTGTGCCGGCTTGCTGGCCAGCGCCGTGCGGATCCCGGCCTGCAGGCGACCCTGGACCGTGACCTCCTCCCCGCCGGCGCGCAGGATCGAGCGCAGGTCAACCGCGCCCTCGTGGCCCAGACACGGCAACAAAAGCCCCTCGGCATTCACCCGAACCCGGTTGCAACTCGGACAGAAGCAGCTCGAATGAGGGGAAATGAAGCCCACCCGAGTGGCGCTGCCCACTACCTGCCACTCCCTGGAGGGGCCGCCGGACGGCCTAAGCCGGGCCCCCTCCAGGGCGTAGCGCTGCTCGATGAGCGCCCGCACCTCCTCCGAAGGCATGAACACCTCACCCTGATTGCCTCCAGGGGCACGCCCGAACGGCATCTCTTCGATAAAACAGATGTCCAGCCCCCGCGCCAGCGCAAAGTCGACCAGCGGCAGGATCTCGTCCTCGTTGCGACCGCGCATCGCCACGGTGTTGAGACGGATCCGCGTAAACCCGACCCGCAGCGCGGCATCGATGCCCTCGAGCACCCGGGCCAGGCGTGGGCTTCCCGTCAGACGCCGGAAGCGCTCGGCATCGAGGGTATCCAGACTGATATTCAGACGCTGCACCCCGGCCGCCCGCAACTCCCGCGCGCAACGCGCCAGCTGCGTGGCATTGGTCGTCATCACTAGTTCCTCGAGCCCCTCGATGGCTCCGAGACGCCGCGCAAGCCCCAGCACCCCCCGACGCAGCAGCGGCTCGCCACCGGTGATGCGGACCTTGCGCACGCCCAACGCGACGAACCCCGCCGCCACCTGGTGTAGTTCTTCCAGGGATAAGACCTCGGAACGTGGCACGAAGCGCACCGCCGTGCCCATGCAGTAGAGACAGCGCAGATCGCAGCGGTCGGTGACCGACAGGCGCAGATAATCAACCCGGCGCCCCTGGGCATCAACCAGCGGCTGGGGTTCAGCATCCATGGCAGCCCTCCCTTGCCGGCGAGACGCCCCCGCCTAACGCAGCCGCAAGACGGCGTACAACGACGCCGCGCCGAGGACCGTGAAGCCGAAGAAGCTGGCCACCGGGAGCGGGATCCCGAATAGCACCGCGGCCTCGGCACAGTCCGTGTTGCCGGTCACCAGCTCGATGAGGACCTCCTGCCAGGGCAGCACCTGCAGCATGACCTCGGGGCTCATCCCGCAGTCCACGACGTCTGGATTCCACATGACATAGAGGTGCCGACCGGCGGCAGCCAGGCCTGCGCCGCTGACCGCCGCCAGAGCCCCACCGAGCACCCAACGCCCCCAGCCCCAGCGTGGCCAGAGCAGCACACCAAGCACAGCCACACCCATCAACAGGGCCAGGATGCCGCGTTGCGTCCAGCACAGCGAGCATGGCTCCAGCCCACCCCAGTGCTCCGCCCCGGCAACCACCGCCCCGGCCGCTGCGGCCAGAATCGCAACCACCCCGAGAAGGGGGCGGCCCCGCCATGCGCTGGTCTCGTTCATCGCCCGTGCCACCGGCTCCGTCACACCACCTCATCGATGGGGAAGATGGTATCAGCCCTGGCGCCGCGACGGCTGCCCGCCCGAGCCGTTGCCGACGCCTCTGCGCACCTGGCTCGCGCCGCAGCGGTATCGATGCGATTCCATCGATCCATGTAGACTTGCGCCGTTATCGACCGTTCCACGACTGCAATCAGGAGGACCCGCCCATGTACAAGGACTGGGCCAGCACCGCCGACGAGCTCTCCGCGCTGTTCAAGGAGGTCCGCAAGGGCCAGCCGGATGTCGCCAAGGGATTCTCCGCCATCGCCCAGGCGGCCACGGCCGACGGCGCCCTCTCCCCCAAGACCAAGGAGCTCATCGCCGTCGCCATCAGCGTAGCGACCCGGTGTGACGGCTGCATCGCCTTCCACACCAAGGCGGCGGTTAAACACGGCGCCACCCGAGAGGAGATCCTCGAGATGATCGGCGTGTCCGTCTACATGGGGGGCGGCCCCTCGCTGACCTACGGCGCCCAGGCCCTGGAGGCCTTCGACCAGTTCGCCGCCGAGCACTAGTGCGGTAAAACGCCCACTTGGACGCCGGGCGCTTGATTCCCATCAAAACCACACCGTACGGTGGGGCGTCTTTCGCGCCCTGCCGTACGGCAATCCGGAGTGCACGCAGATCGCATGGAACAATACCCCCCCAAACGACGAGTGCTTGAGCAGTTCGCGATCATCGCCAAGGCATTCGGGCACGAGTACCGTCTGGAACTGCTCGAACTGGTGGCCCAGCGCGAGCGCAGCGTAGAAGCCCTGACCCAGTTGACCCAACTGCCGGTGGGCAGCGTCTCGCAGCACCTCCAGCAACTGCGGCGTGCCGGTCTGGTCAGCGCGCGCAAGGAGGGCAAGTATGTCTACTACTCCCTTGCCGACGCCGAGGTCCTGACCTTGATGGCGACCCTACGCCGGGTCGCCGAACGCAACCTCGCCGAGGTCAACCAGCTGGTGGCGCAGTACTTCGACGACCATCAGGAGTTGGACACCCTCTCCCCGGAGCAGCTGCTCGAACGCCTGCAGCGCGACGAGGTGACCCTGATCGATGTCCGCCCGCCGGAGGAGTACGCCTCCGGTCACCTGCCAGGCGCCATCAACATCCCCGTGGAGGAGCTGGAGGCGCATCTGCAGGACCTGCCTGCCGGGCAACAGGTGGTCGCCTACTGCCGCGGGCCATTCTGCGCCCTCTCCCGCGATGCCGTGCGCCGGCTGCGCCAATCCGGCATCGACGCCACCCGGCTCAATCAAGGCTTCCCGGAGTGGAAGGCCGAGGGCTTGCCGATTCATTAACGCGGCGCTCCACCCCTCACCAGCTCAGCCACTTGCGACACTCTGCGGCGGCGTCGGCGGCCACGGCCTCGGCATCCACCTGCTCCGGGCGCCACTCGCGCACCTGCCCCTGGCACTCCAGGTGCAGCACCGGGTACTGCGGTCGCGCGGTATCCCCGTGCAGCGCCGGGAACGCAAAGGAGGGCTTGTGATAGAGGCGCCCCTCGACGGTGTACACGCACCCGCAGTCCGGCTCGCCGGCGACCGTCAGCCGAGCCCAGTGCTCGTTGTGCTCGACGATGGCCGCATAACCCTCGGCGTTGAGCACGTCGCGGGCCTGCCACAGACCCGGCAGAACCGCCTCCTGAAAGCTGTGTGCGAGGATCTGCTCTGCCTCGCGAAGCTGCGCCTGCGCCGCCTCGGCATCGGCCATCTGCGGCTCACCGCTGTTAAGCAGTCGTCTCAGCCAGCGCCTCATCGTGGGTCCGACCTCCCCTTCGCACGCCCCCCATCGCCAGGCGGCGGCCAGCCCCGGCGCCGTCGGCGGCGCTCATCCAGGTAACGGAACAGGCGCTCGAGCTTTGGCTCGGGGATGGCACTGACCTGATCCGCCTGCTGTGCATCGGCGCGGAACGCCGCCCACAGCCCCCAGGCCATCAGCAAAAGGATCAGCGACAGCGGCAAGGCCGCCGCAATCGTCACCGTCTGCAGCGCCTGCAGCCCGCCGGCGATCAACAGCACGGCGGCCACCGCACCGGTCATGGTGCTCCAGAAGATCTTCTGCAGCAGCGGCGGGTTGGGGTTGCCGCCGGAGGCCAGGACATTCATCACCAGCGCGCCTGAGTCGGCCGAGGTGACGAAATAGCCGACCACCACGGCAGTCGCCAGCGGGACCGTGATGGCAGCCAGGGGCAAGGCCTCGAGCATGGCGTAGAGCGCCTGCGGCACGCTCTCCTGCACCACCGCCGAGATGCCGGCGCCGGCCTGCTCCAGGTGCAGCGCCCCGGCCCCAAAGGCGGTCAACCACACAAAGGTAAACAGCGTCGGCACCAGCAACACGCCGAGGATGAACTCCCCCACGGTCCGTCCCCGGGATACCCGGGCGATGAACATGCCCACAAAGGGACACCAGGAGATCCACCACCCCCAGTAGAACAGCGTCCAGTCCGCCT